>Ga0316189_10000941_pt1 | contig 28963 bp, 19 predicted proteins | sample LowCovwburrow_MG_FD_204930 | JGI IMG/M metagenome (GOLD analysis project Ga0316189, IMG submission 204930) | Coastal sediment microbial communities from Maine, United States - Lowes Cove worm burrow | ecosystem: Environmental > Aquatic > Marine > Coastal > Sediment | place: USA: Maine...
TGTGGGTATGAAGGAAGATAAAAAGCATGGCGATAACCACTCCCTGGCATTTAAGGCGAATGACCCCAATTATTTATTAATGGGCTCTGACGGTGGTATTTATGAGAGTTTTGATCATTCTGCGACTTGGAAATATGTGAGTAATCTACCGATTACCCAGTTTTATAAATTGGCAGTTGATGATGCCGTACCTTTCTACAATATTTATGGAGGCACGCAGGATAATAATTCTGAAGGCGGACCGTCTCGCACCTCCAACACAAGGGGAATTGTCAATCAAGATTGGTACGTACTTTTGGGCGGTGATGGTCATCAACCTGCAACCACTCCGGGTAATCCTGATATCGTTTATGCCCAGTCCCAGCAAGGAAATTTACACCGTGTAGATCGTACCACTGGGGAAGCCGTATTTATTAAACCCTATTCTAAACCGGGTGAGGAATACGAACGTAACAATTGGGATTCACCCATTCTGGTGAGTAACCACGACCCAAAACGCCTTTATTTTGCTTCGCAAAGGGTTTGGCGATCTAATGATCGAGGGGATAGTTGGACACCTATTTCTAAAGATTTGACCAAAAACCAGGAGCGTTTAACACTACCAATTATGGGCAAAAGACAAAGTTGGGATGCTGTTTGGGATGTCTATGCCATGTCTACCTACAATACGATTACGTCCCTTTCAGAATCACCTTTGGATGAGAATATCATCTTCGCAGGTACAGACGATGGTCATATTCAATATACGACCACAGGTGGTGAAAATTGGACAAATGTGAACGTAAATGCACTTCCAGGAGTGCCAAGCACTGCTTTTGTCAACGACATCAAGGCTGATTTACATGATACCAATATCGCCTATGTGGCTTTGGACAATCATAAGTTCGGGGATTATAGTCCGTATTTATATAAAACAGTCAATGGTGGAAAAACGTGGAGTGCCATAAATAATGGTTTGCCAAAAGGTACTTTGACATGGCGTTTGGTACAAGATCATGTCAATAAGAACCTATTGTTTTTAGCTACGGAATATGGTATTTATGTCTCCTTTAACCAAGGTGCTAAATGGATCAAGTTTTCCAACGGATTACCGACTATTTCCTTTAGGGATCTGGCCATTCAAAAACGCGAGAACGATTTGATAGGAGCTTCATTCGGAAGAAGTTTTTATGTTTTTGATGATTATAGTCCTTTACGGGAAGTTTCCGAAGAAATGCTGCGCAAAGAGGGCGTAATGTTCAAACCTAGAAAAGCACTTCAGTATACTCAAATAAGAGGCGGAAGTAGTAGTCAAGGAGGGGACTTTTACGCGGCCGACAATCCACCTTACGGGGCTGTTTTCAACTACTATTTATCCGATGCCGACAAGCGTATGGTCGATAGTCGAAAAGAGAATGAAAAGAAACTTAAGAAAGCCAAAAAGGATATTCCATTCCCGGGATGGGATGCTCTGGAAAATGAAAAAAACCAGGCAAAACCCACAGCGATTTTAGTGGTCAAGAATGCTGACAATAAAGTAGTGGCTAGGGTCAATGGTCCTTTAAAAAAGGGTTTCCAACAAGTTTCCTGGGATTTGACCCAATCAATGCAAACGGCAATTACCACAGCCAAGGAACAGGAAGGTCGTCGAAGATTCCGAAGGGCGATTATGGTAGATCCAGGTAGCTATACCGTAACTTTGTATAAATCGGTCGATGGTGCAGTTACCCAATTGGGAACCCCACAAACGTTTACGGTAGAACGTATTCGTAAAAATGTGTTGACGAATCCTTACGCTGATAAAATAGCGGACTACGCCAAAGCGCTGAAAGAATTTGCCACTACCTATGGGCTTACAGTTAACGATTTCAATAAGGCTGGCAAAAGGGTGAAGGCCTTTACAAAAGCTCTGAAATATGTGAACGCTGCACCAGGAACTTTAGAGCGTGAAGTGGTGCAATTACAGCAAACAATGAATACACTGAATGTTGCCTTGTTCGGTAATTCGGCCAAGGTCGAAGTAGGGGAAAAAGATGATCCAACTGTCAGTGACCGCCTTATGATAGCCCAACGTGGGTTCTTTGGGAATAGTTACGGACCTACAAAAATGCAAATGGAAAGTTTTGAATTGGCCAAAAAGCAATTTTCAGGTATAATGCCAGAATTATCCAAGTTTTTGGAAACCGATGTTCCCCGCGTAGAAAAACTATTGCAGAATGCAGGTGCTCCACCAATAGTGGATTGAAAATTTAATTATGGAAAAGCGCAGCAATTTTTTAGACAGCGCTTTTGTTTTAAGAAGCCTTATAATTGAAGTTGAATTGCCTAAAGGAAATTAAAATGAAAAAAAGACAATTTCTAAAGCGCATTGGCCAAGCAGCCGTAATGTCCCCATTTTTACCTTTGGGTTTACAGGCTCAGTCCATTTATGTGGAAGAACCGTATCCTACGGACAATGATGATGAGTTTTGGAAGCGTATCAGAAAAGATTATGCCTTGAAACCAGATTACATTAACCTTGAAAATGGGTACTATAATTTCGCACCACAACCCACGCTAAATAAGTTTATTGAGCATGTGAAAATGGTAAACTATGAGGCTTCCCATTATATGCGTACGGTACAGTGGGAGAATAAAAACAAGGTAGCTGCAAGGCTTGCCAAAATGGTCGGTGTCAATGCGGAGGAACTCATAATTACCCGAAATACTACGGAATCCTTGGATATGGTCATCGGCGGTTTCCCATGGGAAAAAGGCGATGAAGCCATATTTGCGGAGCAGGATTACGGTTCAATGCAAGATCATTTTAACCAGATTGCCAAACGCTATGGCGTAATCAGTAAGGTGGTATCGGTACCTAATCATCCAGCCAATGATGATGAGATTGTGAAGCTGTATGAAGAACAGATTACTCCAAAGACCAAATTGATGATGGTCTGCCATATGATCAATATTACGGGGCATATTCTTCCAATTCAAAAAATCTGTGATATGGCACATAGTCATGGCGTTGAGGTTATGGTCGATGGGGCACATTGTATTGGACATTTTGACGTGAATATCACCAATCTACATTGCGACTATTACGGATCAAGCCTACATAAATGGTTGAGTACGCCATTAGGTGCGGGACTGCTATATGTTGCTGAGGATAAAATTCCCAAGATATGGCCGTTGTTGGCTGATTATATTAAGGATGATGATAAAATCCAAAGGTTAAACCATACAGGCACCCATCCTGTACATACCGATTTGGCAATCAACGATGCTATTGATTATCTCGAAATGATAGGAATGCATCGAAAGGAAGAAAGAATGCGTTATATACAACGGTACTGGAGCGATCAGCTACGCAGTGTTAAAAATATTGTTGTGAACACTCCAGTTGAGGAACATCGCTCTTGTGGAATAGCCAATGTAGGGGTAAGCCACATGAAGCCAGCAGATTTGGCCACTACATTGTTGGACGAATTCAAAATTTTTACGGTGGCCATCGACTATGCCAATGTACAGGGGTGTAGAATAACCCCCAATGTATATACAACCACTGAAGAGCTGGACCACTTTGTCAATGCAATGAAGACTTTGGCGAGCAGGGGGTAGGGGGTCCTAGATTATATTTCTATATTAGTTATTTTTTTGAAGGAGAATGCTTTTCTTTTGTCATTTCCGGTTGGTTCATGACATTCAATTGAAAAATGTCATTTCGTGCATAATGCCCAATGACGTCAAAATCCAACTTACTTGCACTAATTTCATCCAGATCTAATTCAGCAATCAATGCGCCTGACGAATTAAACAAAGGCCCAGCTATTATCTTACCCAAAGGGGAAACAATAATGCTGCCACCAGCGCACATAACTTCAGGTTCATCCACAACCAATTTTTGGTACTTTTCAGGGACCATTCTTTTAGTGAAATATTGATTACATCCCAGTACAAAACACCTTCCTTCCAAAGCAATATGCACCATTGTCGCGGTCCATTCCTTTCTTGCGTCTGCTGTCGGGGCAATATAGATTTCCACCCCTTTGCTATACATTGACATTCGCGCCAATGGCATGTAATTTTCCCAGCAAATGAGGCCACCCAATTTCCCGATTTTGGTTTGAAAAGTTGTTAAGTGTTCCCCGGCAGCTTCGGCCCAAATAATGCGTTCCGTACCTGTAGGTTTTATTTTTCGATGTACACCTAACAGGCCATCCTTGGGTGAAATATAAAGCATGGAACAATATAAACTTCCAGAGGTGCTATCCTTTTCAGTAACGCCTATGACCAAATACACATTTTGCGTTTTTGAAAGTCGTTCCATTTTTTTCATATCATCACTTTCCGTATCAAAACTCTCCTGATGATATTCGTTATAAAGCGCTCTGCCTTCTAGTGTTCGGCTTCCGATTGTGGCTCCAAAGTTAAAGCCTCGCGGGTATCCCGGCACAAAGGATTCTGGAAAGACAATGAGTTCGCATCCTTCTTTTGCGTACTTCTTGGTTAATTCTTCGACCTTCTCCAGGGTTTTGGTTTTGTCAAAGAAAACTGGACTATCTTGGATAAGGCATACTTTGGTTTTCATCATTAATGCACTTTATTTCTTGATTTTATTTAGATTTTCGCTATTTCCGGTCATCTGCCAATGCCCTAAAGAGATGGGGATATTTCCTATTGCATTCAACTGATCAAAAAAGTCCTTCATTAAAAAGGGTTCTTTTTTTAGTTCCTTCATGCGGGCAAATTCTGCCATGGCATTTTCAAGGAGATATTTTCCGGTGATATAACTGCTACCATATCCTGGTTGGCGCAGATACAGGTGCTGTTCAAAAAGGAGCAGTTCCTTTTCGGTTTTCATCCATCCACGAGGGGTGTATTCGGAATGTATGCTCCCCGCTTTTTCCATGGTCATTTCGTTGGCATGGGCGTAAAGAGAACCCAATCCCCTTGCGGCACGTTGTGCTATCATGATATATACCAGTTCGCGAGCTCTGGGATTGTCCTCATATAAACCTGCATGCATAAACATTTCTTCTACTGCAGTGGCAGTGCCCTCATTGCGTGAATCAAAGATATTGTACAATAAGGGGCCACGCCGAATTTCACTTTTATGCGGTTCATTATCCATTCGTGCCAATTCGAACCAATGATAAAAATGGGAATAGAGTGGTCTTGGATCAAAGTGGGTCACGATCCAGAAAAAATTACGTTTTTCGGCAGGGATGAACTGTCCCAAATGGGGTCGTAATGCTGGCGCGAAATAATCCTTTACAGTAACCATTTCTTCTTGGTCTAAAAAAGTGATCAGACTCTGGGCCGATTTTTCGGCCATTGCTGCATATATTTCTGGGGTACTGGCATCCTTGAGTTCTGGTAAATTTCGGTTTCTGTGTTCTTCCAATTTTAGGGAAGACCATGCCCGTGCGAGTTCTCGTTTTAGGATCATGACTTCATCTTCCCACGTTAAGGGAACCAAATGTACATTTTGTAAATACCAGGTATAGTTTTCCTTGCCAATACCTGAAGGACCTGTTTTTGAAATGGCTTTTTGTTGTAACCAGTCCACAAAATCATTGGTCGATACAAGAGCTGAATGTATCGCGTTTGACAATTTTTTGTCATTTTTTATATCGGGCCATTCCAATAATTGTTCAAGGTTCTTGCTTTGGAATTCAATATCGCGTATACCAGCTATCCAAAGTTCTTTGGCATTTCCTGTGAGGTTTTGTTTGGCCTGTTCATTCAAAGGCGGAATGACATTAAGATTACGCAACAATCTGGCTTTTTCGGATTTGCCCAAGGGAAATTCATACGTCCAGACCTCAGTAGTAACATGATGTGTGGGGCCTTCATGGGCGGGTACATCACTACGCGACATCCAGAGTGATTTATAATAGGCTGGATCTCGTGTCCAAGGCCTTAAAATGCGATGGTTAAAGTCATACCCGTTCATTTCTGCCTTTATTATATTCCAATCTACCTGCTGCTCTAAAGGCCAATCCGAAACCTCCATACGGAGTAATTTTGCCTGTAGTTTTTGAAACTCAGGCCAGCGCTTTGCGAATGTTTCAGCCGTATAATCCGGGGCTCCTTCTCGAAGTGGTGGTTTTTCAAAAGTGCGCCATTCTTTGAACAAAATGACTAATTCTTGATTACTTGCAGAATTCTGGGATTGCGCTTGTACTTTTTCAATTTGAACAATGAGTAAATAGAGAATTAAAAATGGAAATGAAATCAAGGATACTAATTTCTTCATAATGGTTGGTTCATTTTCGATTGCATGGGTTAGAGGTACAACTACAACCTTTACTGTCAAATATAACGAATTAAGGGATTGCCAAAAATTGAAAATATTTTCTATATCTTACATAGGTAACAATAGATTAAGTAATTCAATAACAATGAGATCACTGGTTTTATCGCTACTACAGGCCGCGTACGGAATTTATGGTTTCATAAGGAATGAACGTTAAAATCTAAGTCATGGATAAACTTGGAAATCTTTTAAGAACAAATAGCCTCGTGAAAATTAGCGAGTTGCTAACGGTTTTTCTTGTGGCTTTTGTCATCGTCAAGTTATTTCTACGGACTGAAGGCGAACATCTGCTCTATAACCAAGCCGTGATATGGGTAGCCAATATTGCGATGTTATTACTAGTTTGGTTGGGTCTTAAGCTACGGGGTGAAAGTTGGCAGGAATTCGGGTTGGGCTTTAAGAAGATCAACTTTAAAGCTGCCCTTAGGGTTCTCTTGTTATCACTTTTGGTTTTTGTTTTGGCAACTGCTGGTTTTGTCATCGGTTCAATCATCATGGCTAATATTACGGGCATTCCTGAAAGTGCGGATATGTCCAATTATGCCTATTTGAAGGACAATATCGGGATGTTGATACTTTCCCTTATTGGGGTCTATATTGTTTCCTCCTTTGGAGAAGAAGTTATTTATAGGGCCTTTTTGATCAATCGTATTTCTGAATTGGGATTGGATTCCAAAAAGGCTAGAATTGTTGCTGTGATCTTGAGCGCCATTATCTTTGGATTGGTCCATTATAGTTGGGGACCTATGGGGGTGGTACAAACTGGGTTTATGGGGCTGGTCTTGGGCTTATGCTATCTCAAATTGAAAAAACGACTCTGGATTTTAATTCTCGCTCATGCCTATATGGATACCCTGCTACTGGTACAAATATATATAGCAAGCAACTAAAATAAAGACAGAGAAATTTAAAGGGTTTTCGTCATTTTCCCAATGTTGATTTTTTCACCTTTATAGAAGGTGATTTCCCGAACCTCATCCATATTATTCCATAGGTATTTATGGCCTTTTAAGCTGCGGGTAAGTTTCATACGACGCCTTAAGGCTCTCATTTCGGCCTCGGTAGCTTTTCTTCGTTCGCCGAGTTTTCCAAATAATCTATAAGCAGGATAGGCGTCAAAATGTCCTTTGAAAAACGATTTGAACCAAAAAAGTTTGCTGCTATTTACCGCCAAAATGCAAATAGCGTTGTTATGCACAGCCTGTTTCGGTAAGGTAGATATGAATTTTTCAAAATAAAACCCAGTTTGGTCTTTATTCAGGAACACTGTGCCTACTGGGGTTACTGTAGGAGCATTATCCGCATCGACCGATGCTATGGAGACATGCAGGCTTGAGCCAAAACTCTGGCTAAAATGCTTCCTGATGGTAGTCCAATTTTCAATCAGATTCATTGTTGATGTACTATGAAACCTTTAATACAATGCGATACCGTGCTTTCCCTTTTTCCAAATGGTCCATCGCCTCATTAACCTCTGTCAAAGGAAACTCCTCAACCATGGGATAAATATCGTGGCGGACACAGAATTCCAACATGGTTCGGGTTAAGCCCGGACTTCCCAACGGACTTCCAGCAACGGTTTTTTCACCCATTATGAGGGAGAATGCAGGTATGGCCATAGGTTCTAATACCGCCCCTACCGTATGAAATTTACCTTGGGGTGCAAGTGCGGTCAAATACGAATTCCAGTCTAAACTTACGTTGGTAGTATTAAGGATAAAATCCAAACTATTAGCTATATTTTCCAGCTCTTCCGGGTTTCTTGAATTTATGACCTTGGTCGCACCCATCGCCAGTATTTGTTCTTTCTTATCAGGGTTAGAACTGAAAGCAAAGACTTCACAGCCCCATTTGTTCAGGAATTTCAAGGCCATATGACCCAAGCCCCCAATTCCGATGACACCTACTCGGTCCGTGGCTTTTACGCCTGCTAAAATAATGGGATTAAAAACAGTAATACCACCACAAAGTAAGGGTCCCGCTTTCTTAAGGTCAATGCCCTCTGGTAAAGGAATGGCCCATGACCAATGACCCCTTACCTGATCCGCAAAACCCCCATGGCGCCCAACGATGGTCCCTTCTACGGTATTGCATAAATGATGACTACCATTCATACACTGATCACAATGCATACAGGAAGCGGAATTCCAACCCAAACCCACTAAATTACCAGGTTCCAGATTTTTTACCTCACTACCTACCGCAATAACTTCCCCGACAATTTCATGACCGGGAACAAGCGGATATTGCGACATGCCCCATTCATTGTTTAGCATGCTCAGATCGGAGTGGCAAATGCCACAATAATGGACTTTGATATCTACCTCTTCGCTCCCCAAGTCTGGAAGTTCATAGGTGAAAGGGTTTAATTTTCCTCCAGCTTCTTGAGCTGCATATGCGTGTACTGTTTTCATTTTTTTTGAGTATACTCAAATATAACCAAAGAAGATGGTTAAAGCAGCCACATTATATTAAGAAACTGTAAAACCAGTTAGTCCATTTTTGTAATCTAGCAGGCACCAAATTGTGCCTCGTTACAATTTTCGCACCCAGATATTTCGGAATTGGGTCTTGTTGCCATGGTCTTGGAGCGATATCACATCATTGCCATGAGCCTCTGGGTAGTTATGTAGACCAATGTAATACGTCTGGCCATTGATGGTGCTATTATTTTGAACCAAAACCCCATTGTGCAGCACGGTGATTCTTCCAGGAGAATCCAAGCGCCCATCTGATTTAAAACGGGGAGCGGTATACACTACATCATAGGTGTTCCACTCTAGCGGTTCGCGCATGGCATTGACCAAAGGCGCATGGTCTTTGTAAATACTACCTGCCTGCCCGTTTCTATAGGTACGGCTGTTATAAGAATCCAAAATCTGAAGTTCGTAACGGTCCTGGAAAAACACTCCACTGTTGCCCCTACCTTGGCCCACACTTTGTACCTCATCTGGTGCGCTGAACTCAATATGAAATTGACAATCGCCAAATTTCATTTTGGTCTGAATGTAGCCTGAACCCGGAACCACTTCCATATGGTCATTATCCACAATTTTCCAGGGAGCCTGCTTCGTACTGTCATTTTTGCTTACCCATTGGTCCAAATTAGAACCATCAAAAAGAATGATCGCATCTGAAGGGGCATCACCCAATTTTTTGGCTGGAGTAACAACGACCACTTCTGGCTCCCAAATTTCCGTCATTTCTGGTTTCATGGGCATGGGTGAAACTTCAGGTGGCGAGCTGGGGTAATCTTGTGCTTGGGTAGTAATAGTGATGGTGAATGCAATAAGACATAGCCTGAGTAAATTAGATTTCATATCGATATAAAGATTTAAAGAAGTGTAGTATCAAATATATTATAAAAAACTATTAAATCAGGTCTGTCGGTGCACAATGGTAAAGGGGCATGGGTTGCTGCAACCTATGCACAACAGGCCAAGGTTTCGGTTGACCTATACCTATTTGATCATGGTGTTGAATTCAGGCTGCTAGGATTGTTTTAGCGCTAAACTTATTGGTCTTCTAAGTCCTGACCAATACCCACTTCATGAAGAATATTAAAGATTAAACGGTATTCGTCTTTATTGAATTTCCCATCAACATTAGCCATCTCGTTAAGCAGTTCGGAAAGTAGTTGCTTTTTTTCGTAGGTCATTCCTTTAAGGATCGTCAGACATTCTTTGGCCGTTATATTTCGGGCCTCCTCCACAAGTTTGCGATCAAACTTTAGGGCCTCCATCAATTGCGTCATAAAGTCCATCTCCTCGGTATCTACCTTACCATCAACATAGATTACCTCATCAACCGCCTTTACCAAGGCTAGTTTTTCTGCTAAATTAAATTCCATAGTACAATATTAAGACAACTACTAAGGTAACTAAAAACGGCATAAGGTTATGATAGTAATGAGAGAATTCCTCTAGTTAAAACAACCGCTTGGGAAGCCTTATAATTGCTACAACTTACTATTTGTGAATATTTAGGTCAATTTTTACCGCTGCTAGGGCAAAAATCATAAGGGTTCATCCCTAATTGCTGTGTTATAGGATGTAAAACTGAAACTACAATTCGGTAAACGAGACCTTTGAAGCTAATTCAAAAACTGTTTTAGCAAATTTAAAAGGCTGGGAAAAAGAAAACCTGGATTATACAATGTATGGCTGATTTTTGCTACTATAATGCACAGGTCCGTAACCTTTATTAAACCTGATAAAAGTCATAGTAATAGCTGCTTTTGGAGCTTAATTTTGCGCTGTTAATTGTGGTATACCATTCCAGGTGTATGAGCCTTTAACCTTTTAACTACTGCACATGATCACAATCAGAAATGAAAAGTCACTAAGAATCAGCATGGTGTTATTGCGGCTGTTTATAGGGTGGCACTTTCTCTATGAGGGCATTATAAAACTGTATAATCCAGATTGGACCTCCTTTGGATATCTCGCCTCGGCACAAGGTCCTTTTCGCCCCTTTTTTCTTTGGCTAACTAGTGATAAGCTTATCGGCATTGCTGATTGGGGTAACATCATCGCACTTACTTTTGTAGGACTCACCTTGGTGCTCGGGATTTTTGAAAAATGGGGAGCTCTAGTGGGTGCTTGTTTATTGGCCCTCTATTATTTAGCACATCCGTCTTTACCTTGGGTTACCCAACTCAATGTGGATGGTAGCTATTGGTTTATCAATAAAAACCTGATTGAGCTTGTTGCTTGTGTGGTGATCTATCAATTACCAACTTCCCAATTTTTTGGGCTTGCCCGATTATTCAATAAAAAAGAAATAGAAACCCAAAGCGAAACAAGATGAAATTTACGAGAAGAGACGCATTAAAAGGTTTAGGGGGTATTCCGCTTATGGGAGCTGTTTGGTGGGCAGGAGCTGCCAACACGGTGGCCAAGAAAAAAGAGCGTACCGCCATTTTGGAGCAATTGAACATACAACCTTCATTACCGACAGCTATACCCGGAATTGGGGATGAACCTGTTCGCATAGGGATCATAGGTTTTGGTATTCGTGGCGAACAACTCTGCCGTGCCTTGGGTTATGCTACCAATGAATGGAAAGAAGAGATGCGTTTGGCGGCCGAGGAGAATCCCAAGCATTCCGGTTTAAATGATTTTATGGCTCAGGACAAATTGAATATAAAACTCACAGGTATCTGCGATATTTTTGATTATAGGGCCAATAGGGCCTTAAATTCTTTCAACACTGATGACAATAAAATGTTGCGTTTTCGTACCCATCAAGAGATGATACGCTCTGGGAAGGTAGATGCAGTAGTTATAGCAACGCCCGACCATTGGCATGCACCTATGTCGATTGATGCCTTGGAAAACAATATTCATGTGTATGTTGAGAAACCCATGACGCATACCGTCGGGGAAACCTATCGCCTACGGGAAGCCGCACGTAACTCCCAAGCCGTATTTCAGGTAGGGCATCAGCATAGACAGACCTTGAGTTTTCAGACGGCCAAGGATATCATCCAGAAAGGTACGATTGGGCATGTATCGCTCATTCAGACGAATACCAACCGTAACGATGACAATGGCGCTTGGATGTATGACATTCACCCTGATGCGAGTCCACAGACCATCGACTGGGAGATGTTCCTGGGTTCGGCGCCCAAAGTGCCTTTCAATAAAAAACATTTTTTTAGGTGGCGTAAATGGTGGGCGTATGGGTCTGGACTATCGGGCGATTTATTGTCCCATGATTATGACCGCTTGAACTGTGTGTTGAATATGGGAATCCCGGATTCTGTCATGACCTCTGGCGGTATTTATACCCATCGGGATGGGCGTAATGTACCCGATGTCTTGAATGTGAACATGGAGTATCCCAACTTTAGTACCGGAGGCAGCCAAAAGAAAGGCAAGGAACAGGGGATGTCCTTTGTCTACAGTGCTACTTTGGGTAACGGATTCAACCGGCCTACCCATCTGATGGGGCATGACGGTACCATGGAACTTGGCAACCGATTAACGATTTGGCCTGATAGTGGTTCTACCCGCTACGGGGATATGGTCGAGGCCAATAAAATGAGCCCTGGAGTACCTATTTACCAATACAATCCTGGCGCTTCTACGCCAGATGCCGTAGCATCGGCCACCACACAATATTTTGCCGATAAAGGACTTATGTGGACGTACATAAATGGGGCACGAGTTGATTCAACATTCCTACATATGCGCGAATGGTTGAGCAGCGCCCGTAATGGTGGTAAGGTAAGTTGCGGTATCAAAGAAGGATTTGAAGAGGCCATTTCATCCCATATGGCAGGACTTTCCTATAAATTGGGAAGACGAATAGAATGGGATAAAGAACAGGAAATATTAAAACCTATTGAAGGTATTGACTTTGATGAGGCGTTACTAGCTCCGATGTAGTAGTGTAGTATTTTAGTCATGAATTTTGCTGAGTTAGCTATAGCGGGCCTTAGGGCCCGCTATTTGGTTGAATCCCACTTTCATAGGAGAAATGGGTGGTTATTGATAAAAAAAGAGCGAATCAGGGAAAAGGGTGATAAAAGCAAGTGGGAAAAGTGTGAATTATACTTAAATAAAGCAGGATTTTGTTCCAAAGACTGAGAATATTATTGTTGATTTGCAAATCGTCAAATAATAATTGAATTATTATCAAATAATGAAATAGGGACGACGAAACTGACATATATCATATTTAATGGCTTAATACGGACGTATTTTTGGGTATTCATAAAGCAAAAGTCATGCAAGTCAAGAAGAATCCCAAAGTAGATTTGAATCGCAATAGTGGCCTCTATTTTGTTATAGGCCTTACCCTAGTCCTCTTTCTCACATGGAGGGCTTTGGAATATAAGTCTTATCCTAAACCTGATAAGATTGTAGAAATGTTGAACGTGGTTGAAGAGCTTAAAGAGGATGTTCCGATTACAGAACAACTTAAGACACCACCACCACCACCACCACCATCAGCTCCCGAGATTATTGAAGTGGTTGAAGATGCCGCAGAAATCGAAGAGACAGTAATCGAGAGTACAGAATCTAGCCAAGAGCAAGAGATAGCTGTAGTTGATGTTGACGATGTTGAGGTTGGTGAAGAAATGGAAGAAATATCAGTGCCTTTTGCCATTATCGAGAATGTGCCTATTTATCCTGGTTGCGAAAGTGCCAAGGGTAACGCCGCTCGTAAAGCTTGTTTTCAAGAGAAAATACAGCAGCACATAATAAAAGAATTTCGCTATCCACAGATTGCTGCCGAAATGGGCATTCAAGGCAGGGTATTCGTTCAGTTCGCTATAAATTCCAAAGGACTTATAGACGGAATTAGAACCAGGGGCCCAGATCCAGGATTGGAAAAAGAAGCAGCTCGTATTGTAGCTTCATTGCCAAAAATGACACCTGGTATGCAAAGGGGTAGAGCTGTGACCGTACCTTACAGTATTCCTGTGAATTTTAAATTGGCTCAACAGTAAATTAAAATAGTAAATGTTTCCTAGATTGTAGTTGTTGGATTGGTTAATCCTGTGCTTCTTGATAGTCGATTAGCTTTTGAGGCCCTTCCAGAAGAATACGTACAATTTGCAAAGTGCCATCATCCTTGGTGGCAATTTGCCATTTTATAAGGGATATTGTTCCGTTTTCAATTTCAATTCCCGTAATACTGCGCGGATGAACGCAACTACCATCATTAAAAAACGGAATGTCCCCAGGCTCTGGAAAACGTGGCCTGTGGGTGTGTCCAGCAATAGTGATCAAAAGTTCATTGTTTAGGATCCATCGCTTAATACGCCTCTCTACCTTGATCAATTCCTTATAATTTTTGGCAGGACTCGTTGGGTCCGCAATTCCCCAAACTTGAAGTGGTTGCCATAAGACGCGAACCAGAAAACGGCCCCAACGCCAGAACGTATAATTCCACCAATCTGCCTGATGTCCATGGGTTAAAAAGAGTTCTTGTTGGGTGTCTTTGTGTTTTAAAACAACCCCTTCGTGATAGGTGATGCCCTCGAAAAGCTCCTTGTCCTTATCATCAATAGGTTCATAATAGCTTGATAGATGTTTTTTTACATAGTCTTCGTCTTTATAAACCATGTCATGGTTGCCCCAAAGCATATGCAACCTATTTTCTAGATGGTATTTGCGTAAAAGCTGAAAGACATTCTTATGGGCTTCGAAAATGGGTTCAAACGAACGGTTCTCCCAAAGCTCATCGCCATCGCCGATTTCACAATATTGAAAACCATTGTTGTAATAGTGTTTTAAGGCATGGTAGTAGATGTTCCTATTATTGGCAAATTCATCGGCGAAACTATTGTCTCCCCTATGGCAATCACTAAAAAGTATAAATTTTGAGGTATCGTCAAAAGGCACCACCTTGGCATTCTTGTACGCTCTTGATAACCTGAAATTGAATGACATGCATGAATTTTGTATAAATATCGAAAAAAACGGGGAATACCCTTAGAATTCCTTAAACAAAAGTTTATTTCATATTTTGTAATTTTACCGGTCATAGGAAGACGAAGAGTAGGTATGGGACTATTATACAAAGAAGAATTTCCGTTACAACGTTATATCAGTTTCCACAAATTGTTGGAAGAGTATGACCGTATGGCTGAAGGTGAAGATGAGTTTTTAGCCCAAAGGGCAAAATATGTGTTGGCCGCCCAAGCACCATACCCTGAACTTAGGGAAGGTTTTACGGATATTACCTTACTTAAAAAACACGAAAAGGTTATCAAGATCATTCTTCAGGATTCTTTTTCAAATGTACTTACCAAAAATGAGATTAAGGTAGCCTCGTTACCTTACTATGATATAATTTTCAATGGTTCAGAGCGTTTTGAAAAAATTCTGGCAGCTGCTGGAAAGGACTTTGAATTGAAGGTACGGGGAGTGCCTGAAAATCTAAACTATATCATGGGTTGTACCATAATATTGAATTTTTATTATGGATTCAAATTAGACTTTAAACGCCCTTTGTTCTATGATATTCCAGATGAAAATGGAGTTATGAAGCATTACCGGATTCTGTATAATGCCGATTTCATTGAATTGATCCCAACAGAAAAGGCCAAAGACTTGACCCAAGCTGATGTTGATGAGTTGTTGGAGAATTTTGATTCTATTGAAGTTTGGAAAGAAAAGATTCCGCCAGGCAGTTTTGTTTCCAAGGGCTTTGTAATCTCCAACATGTTTGATGCCACTACGGAACATGCAATTTCTGAGATAAAATCAAACCTAATTTCAAATGATAAAAGGGGCAGTGACAATTTTATGTCCAATCTGGAAAGCACATTTAGGTCCTTTTTCAATATACAGAATATCAATGTAGGTTTTGTTACCTATAATCCCGATGAGAACAGGTTCGAAAAGGTACATGGCAAGCAAATGAATAGCTACCTGCTTAATGATAAGGAAAGACAGCCATGTGCTGATGTACTTTGTCCAGGATCATACAGTAAATTACTCAAAGAGAAAACCTATTTTACCATCTCGGATGTGGATAAATATTATGAAATGTCTGGCGGCAAGCCACTCTATAAAGGACTTAAGGAGCAGGGCATAAAAAGTGCCATCTTAGCGCCTATCGCCGATGATGATACACTCTTGGGGGTTTTGGAGTTGGTATCAACGAAAGTGAATGAACTAAATAGTGTGAATGCCCAGAAGTTAGAGGATATTATGCCCTATATTGTGACGGCAGTATTGCGTACTGCGGCAGAGGAAGCTAATTTGATCAATGCTATAATCCAACTTGAATGTACTACAATACATTCGTCGGTATACTGGAAATTCAAGGAAGAGGCCAAACGTTTTATTGGCAATCAAATTGATGGTAAACAGCCTTCATTCAAGGAAGTAGTTTTTGAGAATGTATATCCGCTTTATGGGCAAACTGATATAAAGGATTCTTCGAAAGCAAGGAATTCAGGTATTCAGAAAGATCTTATAATCCAGCTTGAAACTATAAATACCATTATTTCAAAAGCTTGGGAGAAAAATAAGTTACCTATTTATGAGGAACTGTTGTATAGAATAAATAATCTACTTGAAGAAATCAAGGAAGTATTGAATACCAATAGCGAACAAGCCATTTACGATTTTGTGAAAGAGGAAGTACTAGCGGTATTTGAGCATTTGAAAGGAGCCGACGAAGAATTGAAGGACTTGATAATGGCCTATGAGGATACGATTGATAGTAGTACGGAAACGTATTATGACCATCGCAAGAATTATGATGAAAGTGTAATGCGCATCAACAAAGAACTGGCAATGGTCATAGATCACCATCAGGAAGATGCACAAGCCATGTTTCCACATTATTTTGAGCGTTATAAAACCGATGGTGTTGAACATAATATGTACATAGGTGATTCCATTTCGGGTCAATTGTCATTCAATACACTGTATTTGAGCAACTTGAGGCTTTGGCAATTACAGGTAATGTGTGATATGGAAAATACCCATTACAATCTGAAGCCTGATTTGGCTGTGCCGTTGGATGTAGCCTCGTTGATGTTGGTTTATAATGCTCCGCTATCGATTCGTTTTCGAATGGATGAAAAACGTTTTGATGTAGACGGTACCTACAACGCGCGTTACGAGGTAATAAAAAAACGAATTGACAAGTCTTATATTAAAGGGACCAATGAACGTTTGACCCAGCCAGGGAAACTCTCGATCGTATATTCCCAGAAAAAGGACGAGTTGGAATACCTAAGATATATTAGCTTTTTAAAATCAAAGGGGTACTTTACCAACAACATTGAAATTGTTGAGTTGGAAGGTTTACAGGGCGTTACCGGACTTAAGGCGATTCGTGTCGAAATCCTATATAAAAAAGGAAAGGAGACTAAGCAAACGTATACCTACGAAGACTTAATGGAAGAGCTAAAAGCTTAATCACCCCATTCGATCTGGACCAAAATATTGGAAGGCGATCGCAAAAACTATTACAGAAACTATAGTGCCAATCATGAAAATGGTGTAGGTCCATCTTAAGATCTTATACTTACGGTTTAATACCAATCCCAAAAAATAGAGGTCTTTGGTTAAACTTGTATAAATGTATTCTTTGTCTTTCACTAATTCGCTAATTGCCCACTCGTATTCCGATAATTTCATTTTATGGAAGTTGCCGAAAAACAATAAATTCACTTTTTTGTTTTTCACATCCTCTTTAGTGAATTCACCACTGGTAACATTGGGTCTAGTGGCCAACACTGCCAAGATCATTGAAACCACTGAAAAAATTATGAAGACTACCGTGGGAACAATCAAATAATGGTTAGAAGGATTGTCCAATTTTGGAATAAGATTGGATAGGGCCAATGAAATGATAATCGCGTTGACCGATAAGAGAATATTGGCCTTTGTATCGGCAATATCGCTCAAGGTCAAATGATTCTTTAAGGTGACCCTAAATAGGGTCTGTATGCCGCGATCCGGACTTTCACTCTTATATTTGGCCTTTAGTAATTCTTTCTTGGCTATTTCTTTTTCGGACTTTTGTTCTTTTTTAAGTTTTTTTATGTTTTTGTCTTTTCTAGGCTGCCAGCGTTCCTTTGCATAGTTGGTATTGAAGTTGTGTTCCTTGGTCAACATTTCTAAGTTGGCTTTTAACCATTCTTTTTGGGAATATTCAGCAATTCCCAATAGTGAGAGTTCTTCACGTAACAACTCACAGGTCTCTAAATAACTCTTTTGTCCAAAATGGGAGGCATCGGCATCCCTTATAATTTGCTCTTTTACGGTTTTCGGTACTTGATGCCGTTTGGTTGCCATGATAATTTCCAAAACCTCTTTTATGCCATCAGCCCTATATCCTTGTTTTTCAAGGAAATCCTTGGCAATGGCGCAACTTTTTTCTTCATGCCCTTCGCTACCTTTGGTATAACCTGTATCATGGAACCATGCGGCCAAAATCAGCGTTTCGCTGTCCAGGGCATTTAGGTTGCGGTAATTAATGATTTCTTCACTACTTTTAACCACACGTTGGGTATGTCTTAAATTGTGGTACAAATATTCGCTAGCCAATTCATTGTTCAATAAATCTGTAACAAAAGATTTAGTTTTCTCAATTATTTCCGACATATAAAGTGTTTTATAATACCCCCAAATTACGAAATTTAGATATTAAATAATTTATATGGGCAAATTTTACTTTTCTATGCTGTTGGTTTTTCTAATTAGTAGTTGTGCTACCCAGAAACCCAAATATGCCGATTTGGAAAACATTTACGACGTGCCAACTACTAAAACTATTTCACATACCTTTTATTTGATCGGAGATGCTGGTTTATCGCCCATGGGCGGAATGAACCCTGCTTTGAAATTATTGAAAAAGCGATTAGATCAAGCCGAAAAGAACAGTACTACCATATTTTTGGGAGATAATATTTACCCTGCAGGAATGCCGGACAAAAAAGATGATAAGGGAGAATACCAAGCAGCGAAAAACAATTTAGATGCACAACTGAATACCTTAAAAGACTTTCATGGGAAGCCTATTTTTATTCCTGGAAATCACGATTGGTATAGCGAGGGGTTAAAAGGGTTGGCCAGACAGGAAAATTATATCAAGAAAAAACTGGATAGTAAGAAAGTGTTTTTTCCAGAAGATGGCTGCCCAATACAAAAGATAGATGTCAATGATGATGTCGTGATTATAGCCATAGATACGGAGTGGTACCTTGTCAATTGGGACAAGCACCCAACGATGAATGATGAATGCGAAATCAAGGATCGGGAAAAGTTCTTCGAGGAATTGGAAGGATTGATCAAGAAAAACGCGGATAAAACTACCATAATGGCTTTACATCACCCCATGTTCAGTTATGGTCCACACGGCGGACAATTTTCCATGAAAAGGCAGTTGTATCCTAGTGGAGGTAAATTCCCTCTTCCGGTTATTGGAAGCTTGGTTAGTTTATTGCGCAAAACAACAGGGGCTTCACCAGAAGATCTTCAAAATAAGCGCTACCGACAATTAAGAAATCGTATCGTCACCTTGGCACAGAATTCTGAAAAAGTAATATTCACTTCGGGTCACGAGCACACCTTGCAGTACATTGTAGAGGAGAATACACCTCAGATAATAAGTGGTGCGGGTGCAAAAGAAGGTGCTACAAGATTATTGAATGGCAGTAAATTTTCCACTGGACAAATGGGATATGCTACTTTGGAAATCTATACCGACGGTTCTTCCCGTGTACGTTTTTACGGCGTTAGGGAAGATGGAACAGAACAGTTTTTATATACAACAGAGGTATTATCGGAAGAAAGGAAAAAAAGCCAAGGAGAATATTCCAATGAATTTCCAGCTGAGGTTGAATCTTCAATCTATACCGAAGAGGAGGTTGATAAGAGTAAATTGTTCAAAACCATTTGGGGTGATCGGTATCGCGAAGTTTATGCGACCAAAGTGGCAGCTCCAACAGTTGATTTAGATACCCTTTTCGGTGGATTGAAAGTAGTTCGCAAGGGAGGGGGACACCAATCAAAATCACTCAGACTAGTAAATAAGGAAGGTAAGGAATATGTGATGCGGGCCTTGCGGAAAAGTGCTGAAATATATCTGCAATCCATGGCCTTTAAGGAGCAGTATGTGGTGGGTGAGTTTGAGGATACTTTTACCGAAAGCCTATTGGAGGATTTTTATACGGGATCACATCCGTATGCACCATTTGCGATAGGGGAATTGTCCGATGCAGTTGGCATTTACCACACCAATCCCAAACTATATTATATTCCCAAACAAAGAGCTATTAAAGATTTTGATGATGAGTTTGGAGATGAATTGTATATGGTTGAGGAACGTACGGATAGTGGTCATGGTAATCTGAAAAGTTTCGGCTATTCCAATACCTTGGAAAGCACCGACGATATTCTTAAAAAACTAAGGACCGATGAAAAATATCTTGTCGATAATACAGCCTATATAAGGGCACGTTTATTTGATATGATGATAGGCGATTGGGACCGCCATACAGATCAATGGCGTTGGGCACGATTCAAGGACAAGGAAAATGATAAGATCATTTACAAACCTGTTCCCAGGGATAGGGACCAGGCATTCTCAATAATGGGTGATGGCCCATTAATGAACCTAATTACCCGTATTGTTCCTGGACTAACCCTAATGGAAGGATTTAACGAGGAAATTCGCAGTGTAAAAGGTTTTAACGGCTCGCCAAAGGCTTTTGCTTTGGATATGGTGCTATTGCCAGAAACCACTTTGGATGTTTGGAGAGCACAAGTGAAATTTATTCAAGATAATATTAATGAAGAGGTCATTGATAGGGCTTTTAAGGCATTTCCAAAGGAAGTGCAGGGTGAAACCATAACAAAGATCAAGAAAACACTATTGGCAAGAAAAAGCAATTTAATGCAGACTGCCGAAGAATATTATGGATTGCTCAATAAATACGCAGTGGTTACTGGAACCGATAAGGATGATTATTTTACCATAACCGAATTGCCCAATGGAAATACCTTGATAGTTGGTAATCGAATAAAAAATGGCAAAAAAGGAGAAGTGTTTTTTAATAAAACCTTTGATCAAGAAATTACCAAAGAAGTTTGGATCTATGGCTTGGATGATGACGACCAATTTGAAATACGTGGAAAGAAAGGAAAAATTAAACTTCGCTTGGTTGGTGGTCAAAACAATGACGTTTATGATGTGATTGATAGTAGGGGTGTATATGTGTATGACCATATCTCAAAAAAGAATACGTTCAAGAACATTAAAAGTGCCAAAATGCGATTGACCAATGATTATGAAACCAATACCTACCAGCCTATAAAGCTGAAAAGTAGTTCAAATCAAATTATACCATCAATAGGGTCAAATCCTGATGACGGTTTTAAAATTGGTTTTGCAAATATTTATACGTTTAATGGGTTTAGACAAAATCCGTTTACCAGTCAACACACGGTAAATACGGCTTTCTATTTTGCCACAAACGGTTTTGATGTCGGTTATAAAGGCGAATTTGCACATGCAATAGGTAAGGCCAATTTAGAACTGGATGCTAGATTTACAAGTCCTAATTACAGTGTTAACTTCTTTGGATTGGGCAATGAAACTGAAAACTTGGATGATGATTTGGAGTTGGATTATAACCGTGTGAAGTTGAAGACATTAAAGCTGACACCTTCTTTGGTTTGGCGCGGTGATTTGGGATCTAAATACCGTGTGGGATTAACCTACGAAAACATAGAAGTTGAAGAAACCGAAGACCGTTTTGTCAATACTTTTTATGTTGCCAATGGTGAGGACAGTAGCAAGTCTTTTGTTGGTGCAGATGCGGAATATTCATATGCAAATTCGGATAATGCAGCTTTCCCAACCTTGGGCATGACTACTTCTTTACGGGTTGGGTATAAAAGTAATACCGAGGATGGCAAACAGAATTTTGGATTTGTAGTACCTACTATATCCTTTGCTTACAAATTATTGCCCAGTGGCAGGTTGGTATTGGCGACCAAATGGAAGGCGCAATTCAACATTGGTAATGGCTATGAGTTTTATCAAGCTGCAAGTATTGGAGGTATTGACGGATTACGAGGATTTAGAAATCAACGTTTTACCGGGAAAAAAGCATATTATCAAAATACCGATCTAAGGTATAGCCTTAAGCGGATGAAAACCGGTCTACTACCAGTCACTATGGGAGTTTATGCAGGGTATGATTATGGTCGGATTTGGTTTCCTAATGAGGATTCAGACACTTGGCACACTTCGTATGGTGGGGGCTTATTTTTTAATGCATCGGATATAATGTCATTTAACTTGGCTTATTTTGATAGTGCAGATGGACCAAGATTTACATTTGGGCTAGGGTTTGGATTTTAGCAAATAGGGATTACATTTTAAGTTTAAAGGAATATAGATTACCTCCGGTACCACCTCTTTCTTCATCTGAAATTAGCAGGGTATCATTGTTTAAAAAGCATATGGATTCCAATTGGGTGGTTACGCCCAGATTAAAGGTTTTCATTTTCCCTTTTGAAAAATCATCCCATTTGAAGTCGGTGAATACCCATATCCTTCCATAACCCAAAAGAACAATTTTGGACCCATCTGGTGAAATATCGGCTGCAGTAACCTGGCAGATGACATCTTGTTTACAGGTGGTGAATTTCCCAACGAATTTGGCAATATGTTCTCCTTGTACCGCTGGCACTTTATAGATATAAGCTTCCCCTGAAAACGGAATAGTCCTGTTTTTGGTGATTATATAAAGGAAATCCTTGTGATAAAACAAAGCCTCTGCATCAAAGTTTAATTCTGCTACAACTGGCGGAAAATCCTTCTGGTCAGGATATCTGAATTTTATTTTTTCAGCATCGATTTTTTTGCCTGTTTCAAATTCAGGGTTGAGGATTTTGTAGATTACTAGATCTTTCCTTTTATTTGAATTGTTGCCAAAATCACCTATATAAATATTCCCCTCCTTATCCTTCGCCAAATCCTCCCAATCATGGTTTTTGGCATTCGTAACATTTAGGTTATTTAGTAAATTTCCTTTAAAACCCACCTTATAAATATCATCATCATTGCCTTTATCCTCTATTAACCAAAGCGTAGAATCCTTTAAGGTGACAATGCCGGAATTCTCTCCCAACTTTTTCGGAAGTTTGGCAATGTACGTTAACTTACCCATGTTGGTGCAACCAAGAAGGATACTAAAAGGTAATATTATAAGTAAAATCGTTTTCATCCAATTATCAATAAATGAAAAAGAGTTGGGTATACCAACTCTTTTAATACTATTTTTTTGATTCCCTAGTTCCAAAAGAGCGAATATAAAACCACTAATATTATCATAACTGCAAATGAACCAATGTTAAATACTGGACTTGTTTTAAACATACCTTTGGTAATCTCAATGCCTTTCTTGTCATCTGCCCCTTTGTGTTGCATAAGACTGTACAAAATAATCACGATCATGGTAAGGATAAGAGTATATCCCATTTGATCCATAAAGGGTACATCTACAAAGAAGGGACTTGTAGAAAGTCCTTTTGGGGCTATTTTGAAATACATTGCGATGGGTATGGAAACCAAAGCTCCCACAATAGCAGCTTTGTTGGTCGTTTTTTTCCAAAACAATCCCAATAAGAATACAGCCAATATACCAGGACTTACGATACCGGTATACTCTTGGATAAATTGGAACGCCTGATCTATGCCGCCCAGCAATGGAGCCATGATACAAGCAATAATCAAAGCAACACCGGCAGAAATCCTACCCATATTCACAGTGCTCTTATCATTTGCATTTTTATTGATGTATTGTCTATAGATATCCATTGTAAAAATGGTGGAAGTAGAGTTTAACATAGATGCCAAGGAAGATACAATGGCAGCGGCAAGTGCAGCAAAGGCAACTCCTTTCATTCCTGTTGGTAAAAATTGCAATAACCAGGGATAAGCCTTATCCGCTTGTTCAAGAGAAGGTAGGTTTTCTAAACCGGCAGCACCGAGTCTTGCCATAATTTCAGGATCGTTTATCATTACATAGGCAGCAATTCCTGGGACAACTATAATCAGCGGAATTACTAATTTTAAGAAGGCAGCCAATAGAATTCCTTTTTGGGCTTCCTTAAGTGATTTAGCAGCTAGTGTTCGTTGAATAATATATTGATTGAAACCCCAATAATATAAATTGGCTACCCACAATCCTCCTACTAATACGGCGATACCAGGAAGGTTTTTATACTCTGGGTTCGACTCATCCAGAATCATGACAAACCGATCGGGGGCAGCTTCATAAACGGTTTTAAGTCCGGCAAAGATACCTTCGCCTCCAGATACGGTATTCAATGCCAAATAAGTGGTAGCCAAACCACCCAAAATTAAAAATACAACTTGGATAACATCTGTCCATGCTACAGCAGAAAGACCACCGTAGAGCGAATAGGCAGCAGCGAACAAAGCAAGACCAATCACCCCATACATCATCGGAATACCCATAATGGTCTCAAGTGCCAAGGAACCCAAATAAAGTACGGAGGCAAGATTCACAAAAACATAAAGTCCAATCCAAAATATGGCCAAAATCGTCTTTAGATTCGTGGAAAATCGTTTTTCAACAAACTCTGGTATTGTATATAGACCTTTTTCAATAAATATGGGTAGGAAATATTTACCCACGATAATCAGCGTTATTGCCGCCATCCATTCATAAGATGCTATAGCCAGGCCAGAGGCAAATCCCGACCCCGACATACCGATAAATTGTTCTGCAGATATATTGGCAGCGATCAAGGAAGCACCGATGGCCCACCATGGCAAGGATTTACTTGCCAAAAAGTAATCTTCTGCATTTTTCTGGTGTCCTTTTTTATCCCGAGACACCCATAACCCTACTCCCAAGATCAAAAGCGCATAGGTGATAAAAATAAAATAATCCCAAAATCCGAAAGCTGTGGTCATAGTTACTATAGTTGGTTGTTTGAATTAACCAAAATAACCGTTTTCGCACAATTAAACTATGAATTCAAGGCATTTTTGCATTTAGCCCTGTATTTAAGCAATTAATTTTTTAAGGGTAAATATACCTCAGTTTTCCATTTCAATTCATCGCCGCCCATATTGGGATTGTTATAAAAAACCTCAATGGGAAGGGCTTTTACGCTAAGGTTGTTTTTATTGGCATAATCCAGTAAGGCATACCACGCTCTATCTGAGGTGATATAATTTCCGTAATATTCAGCTTTAATGGCTGTTAATGAAGGAAACTGTTTATAGATTAGTTCTGGGTGTTGCGGTAATATTTTGGATTTAATAATTGGGTAGCAAAAATCAAATGTTAGATTTTCTTGAGCCATATCCCAGTTGGTGACTTTTAAAAATGGTCTTCCATTTAGTTTGACACCGTTATTTGCTAGAATACCATCCAAAAGCGGAAAGTCTTTCATCATACCTTGGGCTTTGCCGAACTGTGTCGTTGTCTGGGTGGTACAAGCGCAAAAAGTAGAATTAATTTGCTCTTCACCAATTATTTTCACTTTAAACTTAGATATATGTTCACTCAGTTTTGAGTTGAAATCCAATAATGTTTTTCGGGTACGTTTTTCAAAATCGGTATCTGAAAATGGAACCATTAGTTTATTGGTAAAGCTATGTTCAGTATCTTTAACATATACCTTAACGCTGGAAGTGGAATCTGTTTCAGGAATTATGTGCCAGGTATATATATATGTGGAATCCCCAAATTTCAATTGTTGTTTTAGCTCTAGTAAGTCAGTATTTTCCTGTTCAAGTAATTCTGAATTGTCAATAGTATTACTCCAAGTTTTTATGATTTGATTAATTGTTCCTGGAAATGTTTTTGCTTTGAAATTTACCTGGTAATCATGAGGTTTTATGAATAAATACCAAATAAGACTACCAATCAGGAGTATTCCGATAAAAAATATAATTTTCCTCATTTCTTATTAGTTGGTTTGAGTACCATTCATTGTTTTCATTTTGAGATTGTCCATGACGAAATCCCCTAAATCCCTTCCTTGTTTTACACCAATGTCAACAGCAGTACGATAATGTATGCCGCCATACATTCTACTTATAGCCGCTTCGTTGGCTGCTTTGTTAAAAGATGAAAAACTTCGAATAGGCAGGCCATAAGCAACTTCCGTATCATCATCAAAAGCAAAGTCATCACCGAATATGTTCGTTAAGGCTGTTGCCGCAGCTCCAGAAACAACACTATGACCGCTTGTATATTCAGGAAAGGGCGGGGTTTGTAAAACGGGTTTCCAATTTTCATCGATATGTTGGTTAATAAGTGTTTCAGGCCGAATAAGATTACTCCTGTATTTCTCGTCCCAACAGCTGATAAAAGCATCTGCAATGGCTATTGAGGTCTTGGTATATGCATATACGGTTTTATCAAAATCACTATTGGTTTTCATACTTGCAATTTTAGCTATGCCAATCCAATGTGCTCCAGGGGATATTTTTTTTGTAGCGAACATTAAATGTCCTCTGGTAACAGAAACATAAGGATTACAATCCCAAAATTGTGCAATAGCAATTTCTTCGGAATCATCACCGCTTTCAGTAATTTTCATGCTAATGTCATATACATCTTTGACCTCTTTGTAAAAAGCAGTTCCTTTTTCCATTGAAAATGGGGGAGGAGCAGATGGTTTAAACTGACTGGCCGAATCAATTACAAACGGGCGTATTTTATTCCAATGAGGTTCAATACCATCCATATAAGCTGGTGGAGTAGGCTGCCATCTGGAAGGATCATCGGTATTTACCGTAAATTTAGGCATCGTACGCGTCTGTTTATAATTGTCTTTATTCATCCAACCCTTAATATGATCGGAAACGATCAAGGCATAATCTTTGGAATCATTGAACTGTTCCAAATTAATTTCGCTCCAAATACCATATAAACTATCTTCTACGGTTTTTATCCGTTCTTCGGAAAAAATCAAAGACTTACTCACATCCATATGCGCTATGAGTGCGGCTAATTGAGGATTAATGTTTTTAGTGCTATCTATGGTAGGTACAGGATTCAAGCCCCGTAATTGTTTTGCTAAGGATTCATAATCGTCATTAGATTGGGCAATGATTTCATATGCTGCTATATTTGGATATGCATACACTCTACTAGCTACTGGCGGTGAGAATATATCATGAATCATTATGTCCGTCACGTTATCTACCGAAGCATGAAGTTGATCAGGCCCAATTACAATAGATTCATTATTCTTATTAGTACTGCATGAAACCACTAGAAAAAGTGCTGACAATAAAACCAATGTATTTTTCATATTTCTACCAATTACTTCAATAATTTATATACTTGAACCTTATCATTATTTATTGTAACCAATAAATAATTTTGGTTGTTTAAACTTATGATATTCAGATGCCGTACAGATTTCTGTGCTAAATCCAGCCCGATGTTATTTCCTAATACGATATCATTTTTGCTTTTCATCACTGCCCCAGAAAACGAACCAAATCTGCCGTGATAAGGTTTAACACCAAAATAGTTACCTGCTAAGAGGGCTTCTTTTTTGCCGTCAGCATCAAAGTCAAATATTGATATAGCCGTAATAGGAGAAACTTGCAATTCATCTTTAAAAGGAACAAAGGAAAAACTGCCTTCATTATTTTCAAGATACCCGGATCGTAATTCATTGACTTCTAAAATAGTAGCCTTTTTTAAAGACTTTTTATCCCAAATTTGATCGATTGATTTTCCTGCGAAACTATTGTAGCTGGTAAACTTTTTTCTTAGATATTCCATTTGTCCAGCCAAAGCGTCTAATCCTTCGATTGGATAGTATGCACCTTTTTTTTCTATGGCAACAACAGTCTCTGTACTTCCGTTATCATCCATATCGGCATAGTACATTTTCATTGGTGAATTTTCAGAAGCCTTGAACTTGCTATTGGTTCCCCAATTACCCAATATATAATCGATATCCCCATCCTGGTCTACATCGAATGGAGCAATACTTTGCCATAGACCTTTAGGTTTCTTTTTCAAAACGTTCACCTCTGTTAATTCCCCATTATTGTTCTTGAAAAATTTGGGATACATCCATTCCCCGATCACTATCAAGTCACTTATACCGTCTTTATCAAAATCATCCCATATGGCATCGGTAATCATTCCAGATTGTTGAAGCTCTGGATTATCGACAAGGGAAAAATTGCCCTTGTCATTTCTTAATAGATAGGAATTGGGATTCCTTGCAAAATCATTGGTAACTATTTGATTTCCTAAAAACAGATCTAAATCCCCATCGTTATCAAAGTCATTCGGTTTAAGAGTCGATGCATTTTCAAAATATTCCGGTATTTTTTGCAGCTCATAACCAGTATCTTTTTGGATAAAATAACTATCGCCAAGTGGTTTCATTTGGCCATAAAAATCAGCTCCCCCTGTACCTATGAACAGATCATTTAAATTATCTGCATTAAAATCCTCTATTATGGCAACGACATCTTCTTTGATAGAATCATTGGCAATTTCTTTTATCGTGGTTTCAACATAGGTTGAGTCTGATCGTAAATATATTTTGGATGGGATATACTTGGAACCTCCAAAATATAAGTCGGTCTTCCCATCGTTATTCAAATCACCGGTTGCGGTGGCAGGGCCACGATCTGATAATTGGTACGGGATTAATTTCTGTCTATTGAAATCTACATAATTATCTTCAACATGCGTAAAATCTATTCCTAGATTGTCTTCTACTTTTTTGAAAAGTGGTTTTATTTTAGGTTTGATTGTTTCATAATCAAAGGGCGCGGTATTTTCAGGAGCAATGGTCATTGTCGTATTAACGTCGACGTTTTTAACCACTTGGAATGAATTGTCTGGCCATATTATTTTTAACGAGTCAACCTTACTGGCTTCACCATACCCAAAATGGATCATAGGTTCTGATGAGGCTTGAAAACCACGAGCGGTATATAGCTCTTTATATTGTAATTTTCCGTGATTGTATGAAAAGACCTTCGTTCCTATACCAAATTTATTAGGGTTTTTATAGTTAAACCTTATCTTAAGATAATTGGCATTTTCATTGGTCTTATTTATATATAATGTAGCAGGGCTATTGCTATTATTGGTTACAATATCCAAATCACCATCCAAATCTAAATCCCCAATTGCCGTCGCTCCGGAGATTAAGGTATCATGGA
>Ga0316189_10000942_pt1 | contig 28921 bp, 27 predicted proteins | sample LowCovwburrow_MG_FD_204930 | JGI IMG/M metagenome (GOLD analysis project Ga0316189, IMG submission 204930) | Coastal sediment microbial communities from Maine, United States - Lowes Cove worm burrow | ecosystem: Environmental > Aquatic > Marine > Coastal > Sediment | place: USA: Maine...
ACTGGTCACCTTCTTCGTGCCCGGGGTGGGCTGGGACTGTTTCTCGGAGTGGCTGGACATGCAGAACACGATTCCTGTGCATCTTCGTCAATTTGGCTACGACATGACGACACTGGACGTTGCCGGCTTGTCCAGCAACGAAAAAAATGCACAGATGATCCGCGATGCCATCATGGCGATGCCGCACGAGGGCATACAGCCTGATCTGGTGCTGGTCGGCTATTCAAAGGGGGCACCGGACATCCTTGAGGCCGTTGTGAATTACCCGGAAATCCACAACCGCGTCGCCGCCGTGGTCAGTGCTGCCGGTTCAATTGGTGGTTCGCCACTGGCCAACGACGCAGAGCAGTCGCAACTCAACATGCTGCAACATTTTCCAGGATCAAAATGCACACCAGGCGATGAAGGTGCACTGGACAGCCTGCGACCGGCAACGCGCAAGGCCTGGCTTGCGGAAAACACACTGCCCGAAGCGATCGCCTATTATTCGCTGATAACATTCCCGGAACCCGGGCGTATTTCTTCATTACTCCGCGGTAGCTACAGGAAGATCAGCAAAGTGGATGCCCGAAACGATAGCCAGCTCATATTCTACGACCAGTTCATCCCCGGCAGCACACTGGTCGGTTATCTTAATGCCGATCACTGGGCACTGGCTGTACCGATCGCGCGAACCCACGACATCGTGGGTGAAATTCTCGTCGACCAGAACGACTACCCGCGCGAGGCACTGCATGAAGCATTACTGCGTTTTATAGAAGAAGACCTTCAGGATAACGGGAAATAATGAAACGCCTGTTGCTGTTATAGATCAGTCGATCCTGCAGATCTTCTTATTTCTGAATCGGGTCTTTTCTTAGCCAGTTATTGAGCGCCTGGATATAAGGTGGCTCACCATTGTCGAGAAACCAGGAATCAACGACATAGTGATCGAGTGTTTGCAGCTCGACAATCTGACCGGCCCAGTGTGGGTCAAATAAATACGGGGTGCGGTAGGCACGCCCGGCAACACGATGCCAACGCAACAGGCCCCGCTCCTGCAACAGGTCCAGATAGCGCCTGGTATTCGTCGATTCATCAATGCAGTCCATCTGACCCGGCCAGTCGTCAACAATCGGGTTCCTGCCCCGGTCACGGAAGGTGGGGGTCTGCATGCCCGCAATATGCTCCAGTATGGCAATCGCCCGCCGGATCATTTCCCGTTCCTCGGCAGCCGAACGGGCCGCCGGCTTGAACTGGTTGAGAACCGCCTGCCACTCGCCGGCATCAGGACGAACATGCGCCGAGCGGTTGCAATTATAGTTATAACAAATGGTGATATCAGGCAGCCGACGATCAGCTGCCATGACCGGCATTGATGCCGTCAACTGCAGCAAAATCAGCAGGCAGCGCATTGTGATACGGGAGGGCTGATCCCTGAATAACATGCGTATCATCCTGATATATCCAACTTATTGACTACAAATGGATCTTAGCAGCCACTACGGCTGTCGGCCATGCCCTATCCCTGCCGGGGTAAGCGCTACTCTCGGGGCCATGCTTCTGTATAATTGCTGCCCTTTCACGGGTATACCGCCCGCACGGCCATAGAATCCATCATGATCAGCAAACTCCGAAATATCGCCATCATCGCGCACGTCGACCATGGCAAGACCACACTCGTTGACCAACTCCTGAGCCAGTCGGGCACCTTCGGCGAACGCGCCGCCGCGCCGGAACGGATTATGGATTCCAGTGATCTGGAAAAGGAACGCGGCATCACAATTTTGTCGAAAAATACCGCCATCCGCTGGGGTGACTACCGCATCAATATTGTCGACACCCCCGGGCATGCCGACTTTGGTGGCGAGGTGGAACGGGTGCTATCGATGGTGGATTCCGTGCTGCTGCTGGTCGACGCCGTGGAAGGCCCGATGCCACAAACACGCTTTGTGACCCAGAAGGCATTTGACCTGGGCCTGAAACCGATTGTGGTGATCAACAAGATCGACCGCCCGGGTTCACGCCCCCACTGGGTTCTCGACCAGACCTTTGACCTGTTCGACCGCCTTGGCGCAACCGATGAACAACTCGACTTCCCGGTGATCTATGCCTCGGCACTGCAGGGTTATGCCAGCACCGAGGCCGACCACCACAGTGAAGACATGACACCCCTGTTTGAAGCGATCATTGAACAGGTTGCGCCACCACAGGTGGACCCGGACGCCCCTTTCCAGATGCAGGTGATCACACTGGACTACAGCAGTTATGTCGGGGTCATCGGTATAGGCCGTATCACGCGCGGCAAACTCAGGACCAATATGCCCGTCACACTGGTAGACCGTGACGGCAAGCAACGCAATACCCGCGTCGGTCAGGTGTTCGGTTTCCTGGGACTGGAACGTATCGAGGTTCCGGAGGCAGAGGCCGGCGACATCATCGCCTTTACCGGCATCGATAAACTGGGTATCTCCGACACCCTCTGCGATCCGGCCTGCGTCGAGGCACTACCTGCCCTGTCCGTGGATGAACCCACCGTCAGCATGACCTTCCAGGTGAATAACTCCCCGTTTGTTGGCAAGGACGGTAAATACGTTACCTCACGCAATATTCATGAACGCCTGCAACGCGAGTTGATTCACAATGTGGCCTTGCGTGTGGAAGACACCGGTGACCCCGACAAATTCAAGGTGTCAGGTCGCGGTGAACTGCACCTGGCCATCCTGATCGAGACCATGCGACGGGAAGGATTCGAGCTGGGCGTATCGCGACCCGAGGTAATTATCCGCGAAATCGATGGCGTACAACAGGAACCCTACGAACAGGTCACCGTCGACATCGAGGATACCCACCAGGGCACCATCATGGAAAAGCTCGGAGAGCGCGGTGGTGAACTCACGGACATGGTGCCGGATGGCAAGGGACGTGTGCGTCTGGACTATATTATGCCGTCACGCGGACTGATCGGTTTTCGTACCGAGTTTCTTACCGGAACCCAGGGCACGGGACTGATCTACAGTGTGTTCTCACACTACGGTCCCATGAAGCCGGGCGAGTACGGACAACGCACCAACGGTGTCCTCATCGCCAATGGTGCCGGCAAGGCACTGGGCTATGCCCTGTTCAACCTGCAGGAACGCGGCCGCCTGTTTATTGGTCACGGCGAGGAAGTATATGAAGGTGGACTCATCGGCATTCATACACGCAGCAATGATCTGGTGGTAAATCCGCTGAAGGGTAAACAACTGACCAACATTCGCGCTGCCGGCACGGATGAAAATATCCAGCTCTCGCCGCCCATTCGCATGAGCCTGGAACAGGCGCTGGAGTTCATTGATGATGATGAGCTGGTAGAAGTCACGCCGAACCACATTCGCCTGCGCAAGAAACTGCTGCTGGAACATGAACGCAAGCGTTCAGCACGCAGCGCCACCGCCTGATTCCCTGAGATAAAACCCTGTTATTTTCACGGCACCGCCACCCGGCGGGTGCCGCCCCGCGTCTTTATGCCTATATATTGTATAGCCAATAAATACCTTACACATAATATGGGGTTTGTAATTATATCAATTAAATACATAGGGTTATAAACATATTCATTGACTTCTGCATGGTATTTAATTAACGTGCAGTCAACGGATACGGCGCGGCAAGGAAGCCACAAAAAGCCAGGTAAATAACCTTTTCAGATATATGCTTTACAGCCAAATGGAGGAGTAGACACCATGCACATCTCGGATATGGTAATGCACGTTGATAACTTTCTTGGGGAAAACACCCGGCGCAATATTGAAAAGGCCCTTAACGCAAAGAAGGGCATCATCCATGCACATTTCAATGAAAAACGACCCCATTTAATGCTGGTCTCCTATGACACTGAACGGACCTCATCGTTTGAGGTGCTCGCGCAGATGACGGGGCAGCAGGTACGCGCCGAACGCATCGGCTAGATTTCGAATTCTTCTACATCCCTAACAGAGTTAGCGGCGACTTCGAGTCGCCGTTTTTTTTGTGCTTTTGTCATTCCCGCGCAAGCGGGAATCCAGAAGAATATACATTAAGTGCTACTGGATTCCCGCTTGCGCGAGAATGACGTGAGATGGCTTAAATCCCTCAGTCAATTCTGACAGTAAGGATTGCACAAGCACTGCAAGCTCATCTTCCTTATAAGGCTTCGCCGCTACCCTGCCCCACACCGGTGCGGGCCAGGCCACATCGGTTCGGTAACGTGCGAGATGATGGATATGCAATTGCGGCACAACATTACCCAGTGCCGCTATATTGAGCTTGTCCGGACTGAAGGCCGCCTCCATTGCCAGAGACAGCTGCGAAGATTCATGCAGCAGTTGTTGCTGATCGGTTTCACTCAACTGGTGTATTTCAGCAATACCATCGCGGTCAGGCACCAGAATACACCAGGGATAATTGGCATCACGCATCAGCAACAAATGGCAGAGGGTGAATTTCCCCAGCAACAGACAATCTTTTGCTAACTGTGGATGAAGCGTTGCCAAGTCATACCCCTGATCGTCTCTTTACTTGATAAAGACAAATATTATGACCACGGAATCCACGGAAGAACACGGAATTACTTCTTGTAAGGATTTTATTTTTTCGTGTTCTTCCGTGGATTCCGTGGCTGTTAATTAAGACATCCTGGCACTCGGCTAAACTTGATCAGGCTGGCTCAAGTTCCGGTTCTGATTCTACTTGCTGCACTTCAGGTTGCCGTGCCGCAGCCTCCTCCCCGTCCGGCAGCGCCTCGCCACCCAGCGCCTCGAGTAACTCCGGTATAAAAGCGGCCAGTTCCAGTACCATCAGGGAAAAGTCCAGGTCGAAACGGGTGATCGGGTCATCGGCCTCGGTATCACTCTCCTCTTCCTTGATAATGTCCTCAAAGCGCAGTCGCTTGATTGACAGGTCTTCATGCAGGACACAGGAAAGGCGCTCTTTCCATTGCAGTGCCAGTTTGACGGCCAGCTTGCCGTTCTTGATGTGGTTATGGACTTCACCGGCTTCCAGGTCCTGTTTTTTACAACTGATGATGCCGCCATCCGGGTCCGGATGCTTCAATTCACATTCTTCACCCAGTTCAAAATCGCGCGGTAGCGTCCCGTCACCCAGCCAGTGTGTCATCAGTCCCGACAGGGATTGCCGTGTTTTCACCGGCGTGGCCGGGAACCGGCCCAGTGTGGTGCGCAGTTGTCCGATCAATGTCTCGGCCTTTGCCGGCGAGGCACTGTCGACGATCATCAACTGGTTACGAATATCGATATAGGCAAACTGGTTGCTGATGCGGGTCAAGGCGCGTGGTAACAGGTCCACGATGATCTCCTCTTTCATGCGCATCTTTTCCCGCCGGTAAATCTCCCGTCCCTCGTTCGCTTCGATTTCGCCGACCTTGTCATCCAGCAGTTGCCTGACGACGCTCGCCGGTATGATCTTCTCCTCTTTCTTCGCGCAAATCATCATATAGCCATTCGCTGCATGCACCAGCTGCTTGCCATGGCGACCCAGTGGCGGGGCCCAGCCATACGTCAGCATATCCATACTGTTGCAGCCTTTAAACGCATCTGACTGGAGTCGTTCATCGAGCAATTCCGGTGATAGTTCAAACGTCTGTCCCAGACGATACAACTGAAGATTCTTAAACCACATTTAATTGAGTCCCTCAAGAAAAAAGGCCCCATGAAGCATGGGGCCTGAAATTAACAAAAAAAGGCTTAGCTCATCTTGCCCGCATAATCGGAAATACCCGGGTTGTCAGCCACACCGACCAGTACCGGGTTATTGATCTTTGGCAGACGCAACACATTGTCCTTGCCCTTGTTATCCAGGATGTAACCCCTGACGACATCCCACATCAGCGGACCATCCGGGGTACGGTTCACTGAAGCCCAACCCGCCACGGTATATCTTGCGTCCAGGTCAAGCGGCTTGCCGTCGTCCATAATAATATTGGAAATACGTTCACCCAGTTTCTTTGACGGGTCAATAGTGTAATCCAGTCCGCCAATGCGCACCATGTCACCACCGGATTGCAGATAGGGGTCCGGATCGAACAGGTTATCGGCAACACCCTCAAAGATGTCCTTGAGATCCTTGCCCGACATCTCGGTCACATAGGTCTCACCGTACGTTATGGAACACTGGGTCATGACATCTTCCATCGTAATCCAGTCCCCTTCCAGGGTCGTCGTACCCCAGCGTACACCAGCAGACATGGCAACGTCCGCACCAAATTCATGTCGCAGTGCATTACACAGCACCTGGTCCCAGGTCCCCATGAAATTGCCACGTCGATACAGCAAGCGGTCGGCAATCGCCAGTTTCTCACCAAGGATTTCCTCGAAGGTCTTGCCGACACGGTCCTTGTTATAGAACAGATCCGATGACCGGCTTTCGACAATCTTGTCGGAGTAGACCGTCTGCCGCATCTGGTTGATGTAGGCGCTCATCTCCTTGTCTTCATCCAGCCAGTCGGTGATCACCGGCAGCATCTTGTAATGCGTGTTCTTGATCTTGCCATCCGCGAACTCGAAGTCCATCACGCCCACGAACTTGCCGTTCGAGCCGGCATTGGTCACCAGGCAGGTGTGGCCCTCGACATTCTTGACCTCCAGCGGTTTTGGAACACCGTCGTGGGTATGACCACCGAATACCGCATTCAGACCCGGCACGCGCTCGGCCATCTTGATATCGACGTCCATGCCGTTATGGGATAACAGCACGATGGCATCCGGTTTTTCATTCTCGCGGATGTCCTTGACCAGTTCGATCATGTCATCCTCGCGCAGGCCAAAGGACCAGTCAGGAAAGAACTCCTGCGGATTGGCATTCGCGGTACGTGGAAAGGCCTGGCCTACGATACAGATGCGCGCACCGTTGACCTCCTTGATAACATAGGGCCGGAAGGCGTGCCCGGTGTCCTCGTCATACAGACCACGTCCGTCATATTGCTCGGTCAGTGCCGCATATTCATCACCGAACAGTGCATCTTCCTTGACGCGAACGTTCTGGCCGATGAAGTCACCCTTGAACAGGCTGACGTTGTTCAGTACCTCATTTTCCCGATAGGTGAATTCCCAGTGCCCGACCATGACGTCCAGGCCGAGAATATTCGATGCCTCCACCATATCGATGCCGCGCGTCCACAGCGACGTCCCCGAACCCTGCCACAAGTCGCCACCGTCCAGGGTGAGCGTATTCTGTTTGCCCCCGGCCTGCTCGCGCAGCTTGTCCAGCAGCGTCTTCATGTGCGCGTAACCGCCGGTACGTCCGATTTTGGGTGCCACATTTTCAAAATCCAGATAGGTATAGGCATAGGCCTCTGGCGTATCGGGGCTCAGTCCCATGGCAGCCAGAAACTTCTTGCCCACCAGGTGCGGGGGGCGTCCAAACGCGTCACCGACACCCAGGTTGACGTTCGGTTCACGGAAGTACACCGGTTTTAGCTGGCCATGTACATCGGTAATATGCAGGATACGTGCAGTGCCCTGCATGGGCAGGTCATAGAATCCCTTGGCCGGACCGCTGGCAGCAGAGGCGGCCGGAATCATGGCGGCAGTCTGTTCACCCTTGCCGCAGGCAACCAGACCGGGCAAGGTCGTGGCCGCTGCACCAATCCCCATAATCTTCAGAAAATCACGACGGTCAATAGTGGGCATATTTCACCTGAGTTGTTTTGTTTAAGGTATCGAGCGATTACACTTCGTTTGTTGAAGTGTAAGGCACAGATATCAAATACACCAACCTCAATAGTTACATTAGTTTTTTACAGATAACTAATATAAGTCCCTCACCCCTCCCCACACCAATCTGAAGATTTCTCCATGATTTGCATGCAGACCCACGTTGACAATGCGCTCAAGGGTGCTTTGAAAACAGCCCTGCAATTGGGCCTGCTATGGGTCATTGCGGTGCTGGCCTCTCCGACATGGGCTGATGTCGTCAAGCCGGCACTGGTTGAAATCAGTATTCACACTGATGGCACCTACCACATCGAAGTGCGCGCCAGCCTTGAAGCGCTGCTGACCGGCATCAATGCCCGTTACCGGAACACCCGGGATGCCCCCAATGCAGCCGCCTATGATGAATTACGGGTATTGCCCGCCAGTGAACTTGCCGCCGCCTTCAAACCCTTTGAGCAGGACTTCTCTCAACTGGTCGAACTGATCTTTGACGACGAACAGATCCCGCTGTCAATCGCCCGTCTGGACATCCCTGAACCCGGCTATCCCAAGGTACCGCGCATCAGTGTCATTACCCTGGAAGGCGATATAGACCGCTCCGTCAAAACCGTTAGCTGGTACTATCCGGCGCGTTTTGGTGATAACGCCGTACGTGTGCGCCAGGTGGATGAGGTCAATGAAAAATGGCACTGGTCTGACTGGCAGTGGCTGCGCAAGGATGAACACAGTACGCCCTTCTCCTTGACTGAAGTATTCACGCAGCAATCCATAGTACAGGTTGTTTCAACCTATCTGGTACTTGGTTTTGAACACATTCTTCCCAGGGGTCTGGACCATATCCTGTTCATCCTGGGCATATTCCTGCTCAGCGTACAGCTACGTCCGCTGCTCTGGCAGGCGACCATGTTTACGGTTGCACACACGCTTACCCTGGGTCTTTCCATGCGTGGCGTTATCAGCCTTCCGGCCAACATCGTCGAACCCCTGATTGCCCTGTCGATTGCCTATATCGGTGTTGAAAACATGTTTGCTCATTCCCTGCACAAAAGCCGCCTGCTGATCGTATTCTTTTTTGGCTTACTGCACGGTATGGGGTTTGCGAGCGTACTCGCGGATTTCGGGATGCCGGCCAACGCCTTCATGACGGCCCTGATCAGTTTCAATGTCGGCGTCGAACTCGGACAGCTGGCCGTTATTTTCCTGGCATTCCTGACCGTGGGCATGTGGTTCGGAAAAAAACCCTGGTACCGCCCGGTCATTGTGGTCCCTTGCTCACTGCTTATTGCCGTGACTGGACTGTACTGGACCTGGGATCGCATCGTTATCTAGCCCGCATGTCCCACGGGATTGACGGGCCCTCGCTTGGTCTATGAATCCACAAGGCATTTTTTTCAGTCGAAAATACACATTGTTATTCCACTCCTTCAAAAAAAGTCTTGTAAATCCAGATTCCTGCGCGATCATCTCGCCACCCCGCGAGATATGCGGGCTAGCCCGCTACCGACTGACCAATATAAAAAATTCAAAATCCCCTACACAATAAAAGCATTTTTGATTTATCTGTTGTATGATCTGTGCGTGATCGATGCTGGGGGGCACAGATTTCCTGCCTATTTCGATTTAACAAAACGTAATTGCATATTCAAAAGGCAACTCGGAAGGGCAAAACAACTCTCCTGTTATTTTCTTGATTATCTGCAATTAAGTACATTTCCGTTTTAAATTTTTATAGAGGTGTTACATGGCTACAGGTACTGTTAAATGGTTCAATGAATCCAAGGGTTTCGGCTTTATCGCGCCTGCCGACGGTGGTGAAGATGTATTCGTACATTTTTCAGCAATCGGCGGTGACGGATTCAAGACTCTGGCTGAAGGCCAAACAGTAGAGTTTGATGTCGAGCAAGGTCCGAAAGGATTGCAGGCAGTCAACGTTAGAGGGCAATAGCAGGACAGCATATCCTGTCAACAGGGAACCCCGCTCCGGCGGGGTTCCTTAGATCAGCAACCATTTTCACTCTGCACTGATGGGACGCTACCGTCCTCCCGCTCCGAAATCATCACCCTACATAACCCGTGAGGGTTACCAGTCACTGTCCAACGAACAGAAGGCCCTGTGGAAACGCCGTACCGGGGTCACAAAAGCGCTGACTGCCGCCGCTGCAGAAGGTGACCGTTCCGAGAACGCCGAATACATCTACCGCAAGAAAGAACTCCGCGAAATTGACCGTCGTATCCGCTACCTGCAAAAGCGTCTGCCCGACCTGAACATCGTGGCTGAACAACCAACAGACCCAAGCGTTATTTTTTTCGGTGCCTGGGTAACACTGGAAGACAATGAAGGCAAACACTGTTGTTATCGAATCGTTGGAGCAGATGAATTTGACCCGGCAACAGGCTGGATCAGTATGGATTCACCCATGGCAAGGGCCCTGATGAAGAAAACCATTGATGATGAGGTACGGGTTGATACACCTGAGGGGCACTGCGAATACACGGTTACAGAGGTTCGCTACACAGCCCCCGATGATTAATCGTTGGATGTAATTCTTAGCTGTCATCCCGGCGCATGCCGGGATCCAGAGTTTTCAGTGCGATGAATACCGGCCTTTGCCGGCATGACGAAGACATCAGAGGTTCTTTAATCATCGGATGTAATCCGTCTTCGCAGTTGTTTGTCCCGGCCGCGGCGGGTTTTCTGGTCCGTGCGTCGTTTTTTCGATCCGGAACTGGCCCGTGTGGGTATACGATTTTTGCGTGTCACGGCCACACTTCTTATGAGTCCCTGCAAGCGGCTTAATGCCTCATCACGATTTTTATCGCGGCTACGATAGGCCTGGGCTTTTATGACAATAACTCCCTCGCGCGTGATGCGCTGGTCATTCAATGCCAGCAAGCGGGTTTTATAAAAGTCCGGCAGACTTGATGCCCTGATATCAAAACGTAAATGTATTGCGGAAGCGACCTTGTTGACATTCTGACCACCGGCACCCTGCGCACGAATGGCCGTCAGGTCTATATCACTCAGGGGAATACTGACTTGCCGGGAAATCTCCAGCGGCGTGTAATGCCTGTTCACTTCAGTGAACCGCTGTTTTCACAACACCGCATCGTTCACAGCGATAGTCTGTAACCAGACGGCCCTGCCGGGTATCAAAGCGTTTTCCCTTATCGATAATCCACTTGTGGAAACCGCGCTTGCACAGGGTTTTGCCCCTGGCTTTTTCTGCAGCCTTGGGTATTTTGAAAGGAATTATGTCTGCCATGTTACTGCCAGTACAGGTCCAAGCTAATAAAGAAAATATGAAATAGCCACGGAATCCAGGCACTCTGCTGAATCAGGCCCGGCATCCGCTCATATTTGCTAGTGTGGTGTAACGAATAACGTGTACGTATCAGCGAGCCGAGAAGCCGTTAGCTGCAAGGCGCGTCTCGCCGGGAATGGCGTGCCCTTTCCAAGAGACGCAACACCGCAGATGACGGCTTCTCGTCTCGCCCGCAGGGAGGCCCACAAATGACCCAATACGGCGTTGCAGCCATTGTTAAGGGAATAACCATTAACTGCAGACTGCGCCTTGTCTTGAATCATTTGTGGGCCTCTGATAGGTGCACGTTATTCGTTACACCACACTAGTTCAAACGCGCCCTTTTAATCTTGGACTTGACCCGATCCAGCAAGGAAGGTACTTCGTATGTATGCAAGGAGGCAGAATCCCCGACAGCCACATCCTTGCTGACACCGGGTGACAGTTTGGCCTTGCCCCAGATCACCACCTGCTCCTCGACATGAGCACGTGCTGAAGATAATGGGTCAGCCCCCAGCATGCCCACCAGGGATTTCACATAATTCTCATCCTGGACCTTTGCAAGTTTCTGCTTTGCGGCTTCCAGTCGCTGCGGTATACCCAGACGCTGGGCCTCATCGTCGTAGTCCTTGTCATCCAGGAACACCTGCAGGTTATTGACATGCTGTTCCCACAATTCGATATCACGACGTTGCTTTATATCGAGACGTTCATGATACCAGTCCGAGGCCAGCAGGCTCTCGCGGCTAAACATCGCCCTGACATCCGGATGATGGACATCCATTCCCGAATATTTACCCGTTGCCATAATCAACAGCAGTGCCTGTAACGGCGGACAGGCATCCTCGATGCTGCCATCTTCAAGGTATTGCAAGGCGACACGCTGCTGTGCCTCGACTATATTATCAATACCATCAACAAAGGATTCGAGATCCTGTTTTTCCGGCTTGAGAATCTCTTCTGTAAACACAGCACTCGGATTGTCGAATATCTTGCCCAGGAAGCCATGTACAAAATGCGCGGTGATGCGGTAACCCAGACGGCTGGCAAGCACCTGCCTGCCCTCGTATTCAAAATCTTCCAGCGGCTCCAGGTAGCCACGTTCAATCAAATAATCCTGCTGACGCTCTTCATGAGAGAGTCGAGCCCAGATTTCAGGCACCAGCAGGCTGATATCATGATCAACACGCACCTTCGGCCCGACATATCCTGCTGAACTGGAAAAACCTCCGTGGCCCGTGAGGATGAAGGACACCAGCGCATTGTTCAGATCAGCCGTGGTGCGCAAGGCATTGAACGGGCTCTTGGTCAACGCACCCTCGCTGCCGGCACCCGTTGTCGAGGGTGATTTGCCCGTCAGACTGCAGATAAAATCCATGAACAGTTCCGGCAAATCCTGATAGTGAATCGGATTATAGACCGCCAGTGAACGTATTCCAGGTTCCGGTGGATTATTTCGCCGCCCCGCGAGCACGGCATCAACCGGGTGACACACACTCGCACCCAGGTCCAGCTTGCGGTGAAAACGGGTACTCATTTCGGCAAGGTAGGTACGCTCCGGTCTGACCAGGTCAGGACGTATCTGCAGGTAGCGCGGATTCTTTGAAGGAGCCCCGTCAACAATGCGCGGATGCGCGGAAGAAACAACGTACGAGACGTTGTTTTCATAGGCTGTCTTCAGGAGATCCTGCATCGGCTGTGAAAACTGGTAGAAGGTGTGCACATCCTCAACCAGCGTAGCCACCTTCTCGTGATCAAGCGGCTCGAAATTGGCAATGAAGTTGCCCGGTGACGACATGTCCTTTTCGGTCTGGGTGTCAAAACCCGGATGGATCGCATCATCCGGCCGCTGGAACAGTCGGTACTCGCAATTCTTTACCAGCTTCACGCTTTTATCACCATCCATCTCGGGTCCACAGCCGGCAATGCATGAGGCAGGCACGACCACGGACGCGGTAATATCATCCTCCATCTGCACCTTTTCGGTCGCGATATAATCCTGCCGCAACTTGAAGGTCCGCCACTTGGAATCACCATCAAATCCGACACGCAGATAGGAGGCTATGATGTTCCGGTCATACAGTTTCAGTTCGTGCGCCGGGGCACCATCAACCTCGTCGACAGATAAATGATTACGCCAGTGGCCACCCCACTCGGCCCGGTAGAAGCGCTTGATAAGAAATACCAGTGCGAGGATGCGTGGAGAAATCGCGGCCAGCCAGTCATTAAACTCATCAGTATAATTGGACGTCGGCGTCAGCAACTTGATCACGGAACCAAGACTGCGTTCCGGATGCAGTGGCTTGCGGCTTGGATCACGGTCCTCGTGTTCAAAACCGGGCTTGAAGCGCTCCGAGTAGTCCTTGTCAAAAATTGCCTGCACCTGGTCAAGGTCCTTTTGCAGGTCATCGACGAACAAGGGACGATAAATAACCGCATCATTCAGGGATTTTGATATTTCAGATTTTCCGCCACCGGATACCGTACTGGGTTTATGGCAGAAGGTCCCTTCCGGGTCGATGCCAACCAGACGCCAGGACGGAGCCCCCGGATGTTTCTTCATCTCGACCTTGTAGCCACTCGGTTGCATATAGATCTTGCCGGGTTGCAAGCGAATCGTTTGCTTTTCACCCTCGTGTTCCCAGGTAATCGTCTGGGCATTCAAATCCATACGAACTTTCTGCTTCAGGTAAATGATATCGTGATATTTTTTATCGATCGCATACCCCTCTGGCTGCAGCACCATGATCTTGCCATAGCGGGACACCATCTCATCGAAGGAATAACCCGTCTTGTAGGTGCGGCTGTCTACACCGAACTCCTCACCGTGATTACGCATCGGGAAGGCCAGCGCGCCACCGGCATGCTCTTCTTCAGCAAGCCCGAATAGATTAGCGGAATAACTGATCTGGGTTTTGACTTCCTTTTTGCAATAGCCGAAATAATTATCGGCCAGCAGGGTCACGATCACGCCGGACTCGTCACGCGCTGTCAGCTTGAAGGCCTGCCCATCGTTATAAAGTTCGTCCGCTTCCTTCCAGCACATACCGTCCTTGCGCTGACGGCTAGTTGCCTTGCCCCAGTGTGGCAGGCCAACCTGCTTCTTGGTCATGCCTACCAGGTGCGGGGCAAGAATCACGCAACCGGTGGTACCGGTCCAGTGTTCCACATCGAGTCCGGCATCAAACTCCGAGAGATAGGGATTGCCGCCATTGCCAAATATGCTTTCTACAAAGTCCAGGTTGCTGACCAGGTTGCCAGGTGCAAAAAAATGCACTTCCATGGTTTTCTCGGCTTCCTGACCGGGTATCTCCGGACATACAGTTGGCCGCAGTAACAACGACACAAACATGTGTGCCGGCACGGGCAGGCTCGAGGTAAAGGGAATTGTCAGTAAGTCATCCGGTGGATTCAGTGCCTGCTCGAGCATGCTGGCAAAGGTCTGCCTGGGTACGGCCTTTTTATCCCCGGCAACCGGCAAGCCACCTTCTGCGACATGGAACGAACCCTCGGTCGTCCGCCGGTCACTGGCAGGGTTGTGCAAGACACCCTGTAGCACCCGGTAACTGGACACGATGTCGGAATGAAATTCATCCTTGCCCATGGGCAGCGACAATTCGCGTGCCACGCCATGGCGATCGAGTACAAGCGTCTGTGTTGGCAGTCTCGGGATGCTCTCGAGTTCCAGGTCGGCAAGGTAGCGCTTCAGAAAGTCCTGAATACGCAAGTCGACGGGGCACTGGTAATTGGAAAGCAGGCGGTTCTTCTCACGATAGCTCTTTAGCAGATCATGGGAAATCCCGAAGAAACGCGCAGATTCTTCAGGCACACAGGTGGGTTGCCCGGAGGAAGCCAGTTTCAGATTGATATAGAGCTGTAATTTCTCTTGCTCTTCTTCGGGTGTCTCGGGCGCCTTGTTCAACCCAAGGGCATGGGCAAAGTCCATACTCTATCCTCCACAAAGTAAATTCGCCCGGATAATACGGGCAAGACCTGCTTGTTATAACTGCGATATTTTAGCGAATCAGCCGTTATTTTTCAGCTTAGTTAGTGGTCATAGTTAATTTTATTATATAAATATACAGCCTATACTGCTGTTTTATTTTGTTATTTAGTGAACGCAAAATCCACGGAAGAACACGGAAAGATTACAGGAAAAGCATTTATCCTTTTTTATTTTTCCGTGAATTCCGTGGGTTCCGTGGCAAAATCTATCTTCAACCCAACCCGGCCAAATCTAATGAAGACCTGAAAACTCCACGGCAACCTGCTTGCGGTAGGGTTCGTCAAAGATAAACTGGATGGAAATTTCTCCCTCCTCATCCTCGATCATGACCTGCTTCAGCTCAGGCAGGCGTATCGCCAGGTAGCTGCACATGGCAGCAGCCATCGCTCCATCCTGTGCATTCAGGGCATGGGCGAGATTTGCTGCCGCGAACCGGGTGCGCTGATCCTGATCAGGATTCTTGATAGTTTCGTTGCCGATAAGGATCCCGGCATCCATCCTGGCGTCCATCTTGTCCAGGTAGGCAGCCTGGTGATCAGGCAACAATTTGTCACGGTCATATTCCAGTTGCGCGATACCGTTTAAAAATACAGCCATGATGTTATTCATAGTCAACCTGCTTTCTGTAGTCCCATCTCCTGACTGCGCAGATAGTCTTCGTATGTGCCGCTGAAATTGACCAGGCCATCCGGCTTCATTTCAATAATACGCGTTGCGAGGGACGAGACGAATTCACGGTCATGGCTGACAAAGATCAGCGTTCCGGAATAATTTTCCAGTGCCAGGTTAAGCGACTCGATGGATTCCATGTCCAGGTGATTGGTCGGTTCATCCATCAACATGATATTCGCTTGCTGCAGCATCAAGCGTCCAAACAGCAAACGTCCCTGCTCCCCGCCGGAGACAACCTTGACCGGCTTCTTGATTTCATCCTGAGAGAACAACAGGCGCCCCAGTGTGCCGCGGATAACCTGCTCGTCATCACCCTCTTTCCCGTACTGGCTCATCCAGTCGAACAGATTGGTATCGGACTCGAAATCAGCCGCGTGGTCCTGTGCAAAGTACCCGATATCCGCATTCTCTGACCATTTCAGCCGCCCCTTGTCTTTCTCCAGGTCGCCGGCCAGGGTGCGCAACAAGGTGGTCTTGCCAATACCGTTGGGACCAATAATTGCGACACGCTCACCGACCTCGATTTTTAGATCCAGCCCCTGAAAAACAGGCTCTCCATCATAGCCCTTGCACAAGCCTTCTACATCCAGCGCCATGCGATACAGTTTTTTCGCAACTTCAAAACGTATATAGGGGTTAACGCGGCTGGACGGCTTGATCTCTTCCAGTTTGATTTTATCCAGTTGTCGCGCACGCGAGGTTGCCTGTTTTGCCTTGGAAGCATTGGCAGAGAATCGACTGACAAAGGTCTGCAGTTCGGCCATCTGTGCCTTCTTCTTGGCGTTGTCCGCATACATGCGCTCACGCACCTGAGTCGCGGCAGTCATGTACTCGTCATAATTACCCGGGTAGATACGCAACTCACCATAGTCCAGGTCAGCCATGTGCGTGCAGACGCTGTTCAGAAAGTGTCGATCATGCGAAATAATGATCATGGTGCTGTTACGCTCATTCAGCACACCTTCCAGCCAGCGAATGGTATTGATATCGAGGTTATTGGTCGGCTCATCCAGCAGCATGATATCGGGGTCTGCGAACAGGGCCTGTGCCAGCAACACCCGCAACTTCCAGCCTGGGGCAATTTCCGACATCGGGCCATCGTGCTGTTCCAGCGGGATATCCAGGCCAAGCAATAATTCGCCGGCGCGCGACTCCGCACTGTACCCATCCAGCTCCGCAAACTGTATTTCAAGCTCGGCCACCTGCATGCCTTCTTCTTCAGTCATCTCGGGCAGGGAGTAAATACGGTCACGTTCCTGCTTGAGTTCCCACAACGCTGCATGCCCCATGATCACAGTATCGATCACTGTAAAGTCCTCGAATGCGAACTGATCCTGACGCAACTTGCCAACCCGTTCGTTAACATCAATCATGACATTTCCGGATGTTGGTTCGAGGTCACCACCAAGAATCTTCATCAGCGTCGACTTGCCGCAGCCATTGGCCCCGATCAGGCCATAGCGGTGCCCCTGGCCAAAACGCACAGAGACATTTTCAAACAGGGGCTTGATCCCGAACTGGATGGTTAAGTTGGCTGTTGTAATCACGGTTGTATTCCTGGGCTGGTAACTGAAATAATTGCCTGTCGCGGCGGATAAAGCCGTTCATTATCTCATAATCCAGCCTCTTGAAGTAAAAAAGTATCCAGCTGATACAGTAATCACCGGTATAGCCCGGTCAACCTGCTTACCCACCAGTTTCAGATAATAACGAGCCACCAGGCGCTTAGGGCTCTGCCAACAGTGCCCGGATAAGTCGCTCGACTTCCGGGTGATCAAAAGCACGTCCACCAACCGCACGGTAGGCGAGCCGCCCTTTTGTATCAATCAGAAACGATGTGGGCAGTCCCTTGACGCCGTATTCTGCCGAGATCTTGCTTTCCGGGTCAAACAGGATCGGGAATGTCGGGAAGACATTCAGCTCACCGGTATAGGCGAACACGTGGTCGGGATCTTCCCACTGATTTACTGCCAGCACAGTGAATGAATCTCCACCCAGCTTCCGGTACAGCGCTTCCAGTGCCGGCATTTCCTTACGGCACGGCGGACACCAGGTCGCCCAGAAGTTAACCAGCACCACCTTGCCACGATAGTCATGCAGCACATAGTGCTCACCATCCATGTCTTCCAGTGTAAAGTCGGGAGCCGCAATCAACGGGGTGACAGGCGCAAAATGATAACCCAGCGCGGATTCTTCCGTGTCTGCCCTGACATGCAGTCCGGCAAGCACCAGCAACATTGCCACAAACAGGACAAGCTGTTTACTCATACTTCAGGTGCTTCGGCTGGTGCACAGCGTACCCCCTTGATCGTTCTGGTTTCGATCTTGCCATCCTGGGTCCAGGAATATTCCAGTGTAAAACGGCTGCCAGGTTCAAGTGCAATGGTGGTAAAACCCTGCCCCCAGTCGCCCACTTCAAAAGTCTGGTCATCCGGGAGCATGGACCAGCGGAATGCAATGTCCATGTCGCGCCACTCGCTCACCCACTCCGACTTGGTTCGGATCCGGTGAGGCACCCCATCCGGCGTGATGTACCGCCAGTCCGCAACACGATAGGACAGTGGCCTGTCAGTCCGGTTGTGGATGATGGTACCGAACACACAATAGCCGCTGACCTTGTCGACAACCGCCTTAGGCAATCCCCGTGCAGTATAGACCGCACGCACATAATCCGGCAGCACCTGAAGCAACTCGAACTCAAGTGCATCAGCACCTGATTTCCAGGAAGACAAGCCGGTCTCCGGGTCAACATGCTCCTTAATGGCACTCATGCCAGACGCTGAATGCAGCAGCCACATACAGGCAAAAAACCTGGCCGGCAGTGCACTGTTTACGAGCAAACGGGTCCTCACGATTTACGCCGCACCTCGAACGACAACTTCAGCAACAGCATCAGCAGTGGCGTGCCGTGCAGGAACAGATCAAAGATATCAATCGGTTGCGACAGCGTGCCGGAAAACAGCATTTTGAGTTTTTCCCAGAGATGTGGCTCCGGTGTAAACGGTGCCAGGGCCAGGAAAATTGCCAGTGGCACCAGCATTGTATACGGGATCCAGTCCAGCCATTTCATCGTCCAGCGGTCTCCTGTCGCATTGCAGCGCCTGATTACGGTAATATTGCCAGCCTGCAGGCCCGGTTGGGCCGACACCATTCAGCCTGTGATTAGTAATATCAGCGGCTGCAGTTTATCAATTTCAGGACAGGGCAATGAGACTTTTCTTCAAATACTTTTTCAGGACCATCCACTATATTATTGGCCCGTTCATACTGTTATGGGATTGGCTCACACCACCCAGGGGCCTGGTACGAACAGCAGAGGCGCAGCAACAGGTTGATGCCAGCACGGGCAACCTCGTGCTCTATCATTTCAAAATGTGCCCCTTTTCTGTCAAGGCCAGGCGTGCCATCAAACGCCTGTCACTCAATATAGAGACCCGCGATGCACTCAGGGAAGAATCCAGCCGCGAAGAATTGCTGCTCGGTGGCGGGAAGATAAAGGTGCCCTGCCTGAGGATCGACGACGAACAGGGCAACTCCGCATGGATGTATGAATCATCCGATATTATCAAGTATCTGCAGACCCAATATGCCTGATCGACAGCCTCTTCTACGCAGGGGGAACGATCATCTTGTTGTATTCAGTTGCATCGAAGATTGCTTCCATCGAGGTAATCTTGCCGTCAACCACCGTTGTCAACTCAACAACCGGCGTTGCATCCGGTGTGTCCATAGTAGTGTGTATTTTCAGGATACTGCAGACATCATTACCGTTGACGAAGGTCTTGCAGCGCTCGATTCGCTCGAGTATCGGGCCAACGCGTGAAATATTAACGATATAATCATCTGCGTTACTGAATGACTCGATAGGGCTCAGATAGGAAAAGGTATCATCCGAAAGAAAACTGCGCACACGCTCGAAGTCCCTTGCCTCAAAGGCATCAAACAGGTCGTTAACAACTTCTTCGGGACTCGCTGCAGTCATCGGCATAATTGTACCGACATATCGATCATTTATCGATTATAACCGACGATCACTACAGGCAGGATTTTTCCCGGTGAATCCACTACCATGACGCCCCCTGTTTTCATAGAGACGGACGGATGGACGATTACACCCCGGGACAGCGCTGGGTAAATTATGCCGAACTGCAACTCGGGCTCGGCACCGTGCTGTCTGTCGAACTCCGTACCGTTACACTCGTCTTTCTCGCCAGCGGCGAGACCCGGACCTACTCCAGGCAAACGGCGCCGCTTACCCGGGTAAGCTTTGCCCCGGGTGACAAGATCCGCACTCATGAAGGCTGGTCGCTCAAGGTGGAGCATGTTAAGGAACAGGACGGCCTGCTGACCTACACCGGCAGCAACGATGCGGGTGACAGTATCGATCTGCCCGAAGGGCAATTGGACAGCCATCTGCAGTTGAATCGACCGGCTGAACGCCTGTTCACAGGGCAGCTTGACCATGACAGGTGGTTTGAACTGCGTTACCAGACACTGCAACATCTCAACCGGCTGGCTCACTCTGAACTGCGCGGCCTCACCGGCGGACGTACCAGTTTAATCCCGCACCAGCTCTACATTGCCCATGAAGTAGCCAACCGCCATGCACCACGGGTGTTGCTGGCCGACGAAGTGGGGCTCGGCAAGACCATTGAGGCCGGCCTGATCCTGCATCAACAGCTGCTGACAGAACGTGCGCAGCGCATATTGATCGTGGTACCGGAGAGTCTGTTACACCAGTGGCTGGTAGAGATGCTGCGCCGCTTCAACCTGTCATTCAGTATTTTTGACAAGGAACGTTGCCACGCCATTACAGAGAGCACGGGGCAGGATAATCCGTTTCATACCGAGCAGCAGGTATTATGTACACTGGAATTTTTACTCGCTCACCCGGAACATCATCAACACGCCGTTAGCGGCGACTGGGACCTGCTGGTCGTGGACGAGGCCCATCACCTGCAGTGGTCACCCGACGTGGTCAGCCCCGAGTACCGGCTGATCGAAGAGCTGGCAAGGGCCACGCGCGGGGTACTGCTACTGACAGCAACACCCGAGCAACTCGGCAAGGAAAGTCACTTCGCCCGCCTGCGCCTGCTGGACCCGGACCGGTTCCCTGATTTCGATACCTTCGTGCAGGAAGAGCAGACCTACGAGCCAGTAGCCCGTGTAGTGCAGACATTACTCGGTGAGCCGCCACTGGATACACAATCCGGCGAGATCCTGCGCACCCTGTTGAATGATGCGGAAAGCCAAAGGCTGCTTGAATGCGTGCAAAACCCTGATGCCGGCGTAGAAAAACAATCCAGTGCCCGTGCCCAACTGGTTGAGCAGCTGCTTGACCGCCACGGTACCGGCCGCATCCTGTTCCGCAATACCCGCAGTGCGGTAAAAGGTTTTCCCCGGCGAACGTTAATGAGTTATCCCCTGCCCGTGCCACAGGCCTATAGCGTGGCACGGGCTGGCGCGCAAACAGACACAGATCCACAGCTATTGCTTTGCCCGGAATTGCTGTACCCGTCCGTTGCCGGCAGCGAACACACACGCTGGACACAGCTTGATCCACGTGTTGACTGGCTGGGTGAACAACTCAGGGCATTGCGCCCACACAAGATACTGGTGATTACCGCGAGCGCGGATACAGCCATGGATCTGGCGGAATGGCTGCACAGCAAAAAGGGCATCCATGCAGCCGTCTTCCACGAAGGCCAGAGCATCATTGAGCGCGATCGTGCCGCCGCCTACTTTGCCGACCTGGAGTTCGGTACACAGGTGCTGGTTTGCTCCGAAATCGGCAGTGAAGGCCGTAACTTCCAGTTTGCACACCACCTCATCCTGTTTGACCTGCCATTGAATCCTGACCTGCTGGAACAGCGCATTGGCCGGCTCGACCGGATAGGCCAGCTTGAAACCATTCAGATACATGTTCCCTACCTGGAAGGCACAACCCAGGCTGTGATGCTGCAGTGGTACCACGAGGGTCTTGATGCGTTTGAACACGTCTGTCCCGCCGGGCAAACGGTGTTTACTGACGTGGAAAACCAGTTACTGGAGGTATTACGCCAGCAGGCCGATCCGGCCGCATTGATCGCGGCAACCCGCACACAACACCTTGCACTCAACGCGGCATTACATCGCGGACGGGACCGACTGCTGGAATACAATTCCTGCCGGCCACTCGTTGCCAATGCCCTGAAGAAACAGATAGCGGCACAGGATAATGACACGCAATTGTTCAGTTACCTTGAACAACTGGTTGACTGTTACGATCTCGACCTGGAACCGCACTCAAGCGGCAGTCATATACTGCGCCCTGGCGAACACATGCACAGCCATTTCCCCGGTCTGCGCGACGAAGGGATAACTTTTACCTGCGATCGCGCCATCGCACTGGCTAACGAAGACCGTGATTTTATAAGCTGGGAGCATCCGCTGATAACAGCTGCCATGGAGATGGTGTTTATCAACGAGACCGGCAATACCGCCATGACAACTATAAAATACAAGGGCGTCAATGCCGGTACACTGTTGCTGGAATGCCTGTTTACGCTGGATACAGTGGCCAGCGATGTGCTGCAAACCAGCCGTTACCTGCCCCCCACTACAATACGGGTTGTCGCTGACCAGTACGGAAAGGATCATAGCGAGACACTCACACACGCGCAGATCATGACAACACGACAAACGATCGCACCGGAAACAGCCATCAAGATCATCCGCACCTACTCACAACAGCTGCGCGAGCTGCTGGAAACCTGCGAAGCCTTCGCAAACCGGCAGGCCCCGGCGATCATTGCTGCCGCCCATGATCAATCAACCCGGGCACTGACGAATGAGGTTGATCGCCTCAAGGCCCTGGCACAGGTCAATCCGAATGTCCGGGTCGAGGAAATCGAGTTTATGGAGCTGCAGCGCGAGGCATTGACGGCTGCACTGGACGCGGCGACCTTGCGACTGGATGCGCTACGCGTGCTTGTGGCAACGTAAGCTACAAACTAACGCTCCAGGTAGCTGACCACATCCGCCAGGCGGTTTTCATCCACAATCATCAAATGCGGCACACCACCCAGCGCGACGTTCTCCACTCTCAACCAGTGACGCATCGCAACACCGTCACCATTCATTCTATTGTACAACAGGCGATAGAACCGCATAAACAGCTGCGCCTGTTCCCAGGACTCGGTGCCTGTGGCGAGGCAACGCCGGGCTGATGCCAGTTCACCGATGTCCCCGCATTTCAGACACAACACCCGCGCCAACTCAGCCTGGTACATATCCAGCAAGGCAACGACCTGCAGCACGGACTGGGTTAATCGGCGCGGGTCGGATGTGTCGTCAGTTATTTCGAAGACCACTGTTAGCTTTCTGTTTTGAGACTATAATAATAACAGGATATAATTTTCGATTGCCCGCGGGCATTTCACTTGTAGAGTTAAGGAGAACACAATGTTCCTGAAAAACAAAAGCAACGACGATCTGGTTGAAGTTTTAACGCTGAAAGACCTGTTCGACCCTTTCTGTGAAATCCTGATTGGCCGCTACCAGCACGGCGAAGAAGTACAGGACCCCGAGAAATTCAACAAATCGGATTTGAGTTTCATGTCCGGAGAACCCCTGCCCCGCTGCTGGACAGACGCCCACTATCGGGATAGTGAAATCAATCGCTGATGTCAATCACCCGCCCTCGCAGACCCTCCTGCGAGGGCGTCAATATTGCGTCATTTTCTGCGCTTCAGAATCCGGCTGACGTACCAGCAACTGGCTGTCATTTCAAAGCCCTGTTCCCTGGCCCAGCCAATACCGGTGCGCACCAGTTTCTCGGCAATACCCTGCCCGCGAAGCGATTCCGGAACGAAGGTGCGAGTGAAATCAATACCATGATCCGGCAATAGCCGGTATTCCAGCACAGACTCCTGCCCCTCCAGCACGGTCACAAAACGCTGTTGATCCGGCTGGTGCGTTACACTGATTGCCATTTGTCTATAATAACGTTTGCCGGTGGCAAACTACTTGATAATCCGGTAACAGGGAATGTATTCCTTCCCGGGTAATTTCATGCGGTGCTGCTCAACAAACGATGTCAGCAAGGCATCCATCGGTTCCAGAATGCTGGTATCACCACGGATCTCGAAATGACCGTGCTTTTCTATCGCACGAATCCCCTCATCTTTCACATTGCCGGCCACCACACCGGAGAACGCGCGTCGTAAATTCGCGGCAAGTACGTGCGGTTCCTGATCCCGGCGCAACTCGAGATTGCGCATATTCTCATGCGTCGGTTCAAAGGGTTTCTGGAATTCCGGAGCTATCGTCAGCAGCCAGTTAAAGTAATAGGCGTCACCATGCCGGGTGCGGTAATCGCGCACCTGCTGAAGGCCGGCATGCATTTCCCGTGACACCCGGTCAGGGTCATTGATAATTATCTTGTAGCGTTGTTGTGCCTCCAGACCCAGGGTATCGATAATAAACTGGTTAATCTGCCTGAAATAATCTTCAGCGCAATCGGGGCCCGTCAGAATCAGGGGGAACGGAATATCGGTATTATCGGGATGCAACAGCAGTCCCAGGATATACAGAAGCTCTTCTGTAGTACCGGCGCCGCCGGGAAAAACCACAATCCCATGGCCGACGCGCACAAAGGCCTCCAGCCGCTTTTCGATATCCGGCATAATCACCAGGTCATTCACGATCGGGTTGGGTGACTCAGCCGCAATAATGCCGGGCTCGGTGACACCCAGGTATTGTCCGTCACGGATACGTTGCTTTGCGTGCCCGATGGCGGCACCCTTCATGGGCCCTTTCATGGCGCCCGGACCACAGCCGGTGCAAATATCATCACCCCGCAGCCCCACTCGATAGCCCACTTCCTTGGTGTAGTCATATTCGTCACGCGAAATCGAATGCCCGCCCCAGCAAACCACCAGGTTTGGATTGGTCATCGGCCTCAGGATGTTGGCATTACGCAGGATATGAAACACCGCGTTGGTGATTCCACTTGAACTGTCAAGGTTAAACTGCGGGTTGCTGTCGATCTCGTCACTGACATAGATCACATCGCGCAACACTGCGAACAGGTGTTCGGTAATCCCCTTGATCATCTTGCCATCGACGAAGGCATGCGCCGGGGCAGCGGTCAGCTCCAGCTTGATGCCACGTTCCTTCTGAATGACACGGATATCGAATGACTTGTAGCGCTCCAGCAGTTCCTTGCCATCATCCAGCTGGCTGCCACTGTTGAGCACCGCCAGCGAGCAATTCCGGAACAGCTTGTATAAACCACCCTGGCTGGTGTCGAGAAGTTTATTCACCTCCGCCCTGGACAGGACTTCCATGCCGCCTGCCGGTGAGATGCGAGCGTCGATTACGTCATATTCCATAAGTGTTTCAGTCCACCGTATTATTCAAGAACCTGATAATTCTCCGCGACAAAACGCGGTGTACAGATGCATAAGAATATCAGGTCTGTCCGGGCCGTATTGGAAATACTTTGGGACACACCGGCAGGAATATTTACAACATCCAGTTCACGTACTGTCTGTGGTGGCTGGTCGCCGACGCTCACCTCACCCATTCCCTCGATAATAACGTAACGTTCAAGGATCCCGCGCAGGCAATGCAAACGGGTCGTCCTGCCCGGCTCCAGACGAGCACGTGCAATCGAACAATCCGCTTCCATTTCCGTATTATGCAGTTCAACGATATAACAACCCTCCTCGATCCAGGTCTCGGTATCCGGCTGAAACCGCTTGATTGTCTCCATTCTGTCGTCCTCAATAAACCTGAACCATGCACCCCGGGGTACGGCTATTTACGCCGGGTACGCCGGGTGGCCTGCGCTGCCAGCGGATCATCCGGCCAGTGGTGCTTTGGATAGCGCCCCTTGAGTTCCTTCCTGACGTCATGATAACTGCCTTGCCAGAATGCGGCGAGCTCCTGCGTGATCTGCACTGGCCGTCGTGCCGGTGACAGCAGGTGCAGCAACACCGGTACGCGCCCACCGGCAATACAGGGCGTGTCCGTCAAACCGAACAGTTCCTGCAAGCGTACCGCCAGTACCGGTGTCGCCTGGCTGTAATCCAGCCGCACCCGCGAGCCACTTGGCACCACCAGGTGCGTGGGTGCCTGTTCATCCAGCAGCCGCTGTTTTGACCAGTCGAATTGTGCCTTCAAGGCGGCCTGTAAATCCAGACGCTTCAGATGCACCAGCCGTGACATACCCGTTATCCAGGGCAGCAACCATGTTTCCAGTGTAGCCATCAGCATCGTATCACTGACATCCGGCCAGGACTGTGGTGCCATGCGCTGCATAAAACACAGGCGCGCCTGTAACTCGCGTGCCGCCGCATTCCAGGGGAGCGCTGTTAACCCTTGCTTGCGAATACCGGCCAGCAATGCCTGCGCCACGGCCTGCGGATCGGCTTCATTCCAGGGTTGATCATCAAGCACCACTTCACCTATACGCACTTGACGCCGCGCCTGCACGCACTGCTCGCGCTCATTCCAGCTAACCTGCGTCACCTCTGTTAGCAGGTCTGCATGAAGTTCCCGCAGCTGTTCACTCTGGACCCGTGCAGCCAGGTGAATACGTGCCTCACGGGCACCGTCGAGATGCGCCGCCACAATCATATCCTCAGCCGCCAGTGGTTCCGCCTCGACAAACCGCGCACCACGGCCATTACTCATAATAAAGCGGTTATCACCACCCGGACGCCGCCGCGCGATGCGGTCCGGGTAGGCAAAGGCCAGCAACACACCCGCCATCGACAGGTCAGACTGATCTGCCGGAAATGACGCACAACGAAGTTGCCGCTGCCATTGCGTTGCCGTGGCGCGGATCTGTCTGAGCAGCGCGGCACTGGCGGCCGGGGCCTTGCTGCTATTGCGCAGTAACTCAATCCGCAGTGTAATATCGGTATCACGTCCTCGCACAGTCGCGAGCGGGTCACGTTCACCCAGTAATGCTGCCAGCTCACAGGCCAGCGCACCGACACCCAGTGACTGACCGTTTATTATCATATGCGCCAGTCGTGGATGAGTACCGAACTTCAACATGTCGCGTCCATGTCGCGTGATCCGGGCGGCTGCATCCAGCGCCCCGAGTTGCTGCAGCAACACCGTCGCCTGGGAAAGATGTGCGACAGGCGGCTCGTCCAGCCAGCACAACTGCGTCACATCAGACACGCCCCACTGTGCCAGCTCCAGCACCAGTGGCGTCAGATCGGCTTGCAGAATTTCTGCTGTCGTTTGCGCCAGCAGCGGCTGGTGCTGTGCCCACAAGCGGTAACAGACGCCCGCCTGCAGGCGACCGGCGCGACCGCAGCGCTGGTCGGCCGACGCCTGTGATACCGGCACGGTCACCAGCTGGCTCAATCCGGTGTTGGGATCGAAACGTAACTGCCGCATCAGCCCGGCATCAATCACCACGCGAATGCCTTCAATCGTCAGGCTGGTCTCGGCAATCGCGGTCGCCAGCACCACCTTGCGCCAGCCTGCAGCTGCCGGTCGAATGGCCGCATCCTGTGCCCGTGCACTCAGCTGGCCATAAAGCGGCGCCAGCAAGACCGTGTCATCCAGCTGCGCTGCCTGTAACAGGGATTCCAGTTGCCGAATCTCACCAGCACCCGGCAGGAACACCAGGATACTGCCGGCCTCTTCACGCAGTGCAGCCTGTACCTGTTGGGCGACCTGCTGACAGAATGCCCGCCACTCGCGTGCAAAATGTGCCTGCAGTGGCCGGTATTGATGTGTTACCGGGAAACTGCGTCCGGCACTGGTCAACACTGGTGCAGCCCCCATTAACTGGGCCACGGCGTCACCGTCCAGCGTGGCAGACATCACCAGCAGTCGCAGTTCTTCACGCAGTGCCGACTGGCTATCGAGACACAGGGCCAGCCCCAGGTCACCCACAAGGCTGCGCTCATGAAATTCATCGAAGATTACCAGGCCGACGTTCTCAAGCGCCGGGTCCCGTTGCAGCATGCGTGCAAGAATGCCCTCGGTCACAACCTCTATGCGTGTGGCCGGCCCCACCTTGTTTTCAAGGCGCACACGATATCCCACCGTCTCACCGACCCGTTCCCCGAGCAGGCTCGCCATATAACGCGCCGCGGCCCGGGTGGCCAGCCGGCGTGGTTCCAGCATGATAATTTTCCTGTTTTCCAGCCACGGCGCATCCAGCAGGGCCAGTGGTACACGCGTGGTCTTGCCGGCACCCGGCGCAGCCTGCAGTACGGCATTGCGATGCTGTACGAGTGTCTGCCGCAATTCAGGCAGCAGCTTGTCAATTGGCAGTTTTTTCATGAGGATAATGAAAAATTCGCCTCCTTTATAGCGACTGAGTTAAAGAAGGCCGGCCAATCAGGTTTCGCGTTAGCATGTATACTGGCGCAGACTCGGAGAAAGTTGTTACCAACCAACCCCAAGGAGACCTTAATGATGCAACTATTGCAACGCCCACTGGCCCTGATACTGTCCATACTGCTGATTATTATGCCGATGGCACCGCTGCAGGCAGCCATAATCGGTAACGAGACGATCATCAACCAGGCCCCGTCAGCGCTGACCCGTGACACTATGCAAGAACTGCTGGGCCAGGAATCTGCCCGGCAACAGATGCAGGCCTGGGGTGTAAGCCCCGAATTGATCACTGCGCGTATCAACCGCCTGACAGATGCCGAGCTGGCACGCATTAATCAGGAGGCCGACACGCTCAAGGCCGGCGGCACCAACGTCCTCGGCGTGCTGCTGATCATCTTTATTGTCTTCGTGATTACCGACGTCATTGGTGCAACGAACATCTTCCCGTTTATTCACCCGGTCAAATAACATCGGCGAGCAACTGGCAGCAGATACCCGCCACAGTGCGGGTGTTCTGCTTGTCAGCCTGCTGCTGGTGGCCTGCACGACACCCTACCAGACCCGGGAACTACTGGCCGGTCCACCCGCCGACCTGCCGGTCAGCATTGAGCTGACGAATACACCGTTCTTTCCACAGCAACGTTACCAGTGTGGTCCGGCGGCACTGGCAACCGTGCTGGGCACTCACGGCCTGCCAGCCACACCGGAAGAACTGGTGGATGACGTTTACGTACCGGCACTCAAAGGCAGCCTGCCCGAGGAGATCGCTGCCACGGCACGCCAGCAGGGCATGCTGGCCTATCCCTTACCTGCACGGCTCGACGCACTGCTACACGAGGTCGCCCACGGCCACCCCGTTATTATCCTGCAGAATAACGGAACTCCCTGGTGGCCCCGCTGGCACTTTGCGGTAGTCA
>Ga0316189_10000944_pt1 | contig 28879 bp, 21 predicted proteins | sample LowCovwburrow_MG_FD_204930 | JGI IMG/M metagenome (GOLD analysis project Ga0316189, IMG submission 204930) | Coastal sediment microbial communities from Maine, United States - Lowes Cove worm burrow | ecosystem: Environmental > Aquatic > Marine > Coastal > Sediment | place: USA: Maine...
GGTCGTCGCGGCCGTGCTCGGCGTCGATGGGCGGGGCATCGCGCAGGGCGGCGTACTCGGGTCGGGTGAACGCCACGGACGGCAGCGTCACGCACGACACGCCGCGGTAGTGGTTGAGAAAGAACCGGTGGACGTGCCCCGAGAACAGGGCCTCTACGCCGGCATCGGCGCACAGCTCGAGGAGCCAACGCCGGCCGGCCGGCGCCAGGTTGTCGTAGTGCTCGGCCTCGTCGGGGTGGGTGAGGAACGGGGGGTAGTGCGTGAACACGAAGGTGCGGGGATGGCCGGCGGCGAGCTCGCGCTCCAGCCACTCAGCCTGCATCTCGGCCTCGGGACCGGGGGCACCGACGAGCCCGCCGTCGACGACCACCACCCGGATCGGTCCCACGTCGACGGCCTGCCAGGGAGGGCCCCAGGTGCTTCGGAACGCATCGCGGCCGGCCTGGACCTGCCGGGGGGCGTTGGCCGTGCTGCGCTTGTCGCCGACGTCGTGGTTGCCTGGGACGACGATCAGGGGGGCGCCCAGATCGCCGTAGATGTCGCGCGCGACGGCAAGCGCCTCGCGGTGCGTGGGCAGCGTGGGGATGGGGTGGACCACGTCGCCCAGGTGGAGGATCGCGGCGGGGGCCATCTGGCGCACGAGCGCGGCGACCGCCCGATTGCGCTCGTTGTGGTGCGCGTCAGACGGGAAAGCGCGCTGCCCGTCGTCGTAGGGCGGGCGGACGTGGGTGTCGGACACGATCGCGATGACAACAGTGTTCTTCATGGAGTCGCCCTAACCCTGCCCATGCGCGCCGCCCGAAGCCTGGCGGCCCTCCCTCCTCCTGGCGCTGCGGACCGGCCCCCTGAGACCCTGGCCCATCGGAACGGACGCTACCCGCCTGCTGCGCCGCCGAACCGGACAACCCAAGTTGCCGCGGCGAAGCCTCGGTACCGCGCGAGCCACGCAGCGCGCACGCCCAATCCAGTCCGGGCGCTGCCCAGGTCCCATGCCACGTGATCAACACGCGCCGTCGCACCGACCGAGAACACCCCCGCATGGACGCCCAGTGCACCGCGCGTGGTGTCGTTTTCCCACACCGAGGCCCACGTCGGCCGCGAACAGCGGAAGCGTGAACGCGTCGAAACCGGGGCTGTACGGGAACGTTGGCACGCTGGTTAGGCCAAGCATAGGCCGGACCTTTGTGTGCCAAGGCTCCAGCTGCACGGACAGCAGCGGCGAGCCGCCGGGCTGAAACGTCCGGCCAGAGCCAACCCCGCCCTCGAACAACGCGCCCCCTACGGCAGCGCCGGCGGAGAGGCCTACTGTGGCGCCGTGTGCGGGTGCGAGAGCGACGAGTCCGAGTAGAAGCTGCATGCCATCTCCAATGAAAGGGAGCTGGCCGTGCCCAGAAAGGTGTAGCCCGTGCTGATCACGAATGGCCCGTAGCTGACGAGGGCGACGTTGCCTCATCGATGGTGAGCTACATCCGCAGGAAATGGTCCGAGAGGCTGGCGTCGAGCCTCGGGACTGCCTGAAGGTATGTGCTGGATGCGCCCGTCGCGTACAATGTGCCAGCGAGCACAAGACTCATAAATGACCGCAACCGAGAACATTGATAGGTTCATGGCTTTCTTCGCTGGCGCCGTGCACGATTTCTTTGCTTGCGGTTGGAGGGGACGCATGAAAGGGACTGTGGGTTCGAGATTGCGGAGGCGAGATGTTGCGGCGCGCGACCTTGGTGCTGGCCCTTGCGGTCGGATGCAGGACGGATGAGAGACCGGGGGTCGACACTCCGCCCAAACCCACGGATGGCCCGGGAGTGCCGGATCCGACGCCCACGGGCGACACCGGCACGCCGCCGATCAAGACGGGGGGCCCGGTCACAGTGAGCAACCTCTCGTGGGAGGTCAGCGCGTTCATGCCGAGCGTCATCGAGGTCAGCTGGGATCAGGTCAACGGCGGCGAGGTCGTGTTCGAGTACAGCTTCGACAAGGGCGTCTGGCAGGCCACGCCTCCCACCATCTACGCGTCCGGGTCCAACTCCCGAACCATCGTCGGGATCCCGTTCGAGACGACCGCCCAGTGGCGCGTGGTGACCAACACGGGCACCGTGGAGGCGACGGGTCTTGACATGACGACGGGCGACCTGCCTTCGGGTCTGCGCGTGGCCACGGTGGAGGTCTCCGACCCCACGGCGTGGCACCAGGCCGGCAACTATCTGCTCACCTCGATCAGCGACCACGGTGGCGGCTGGACTGGCGGGGTCTACTACACGTTCATCATGGACCGGCAGGGCCGGATGGTGTGGGCCAAGCGGGTACCGGCCCAGCACTGGACGCTGTTCGCGTCGCTCGCCAAGGACGGCACCCACTTCATCTGGGACGAGTCCACCAAGTGGAGCGACGGCGATCACGGTGCGGGCAGCACGCTGCATCGGACGTACCTGGACGAGGAGATCGAGGAGATCAGCGTCCCGGGTCTGCACCACGCCTGGATCGAGCGTCCGGATGGCACCTTCGTCTGGGGCAGCAAGGACCACGGCGGTGCGGAGGCGTTGGTCGAGCGGATGCCAGGGCAGGTCGGCGAGACCGTGCTGTGGACGTGCGAGGACGACTGGTCGCTGGGCTACTGTGAGTCCAACGGTCTGTTCTACAGCGCAGCGCGCGACACGTACCTGTACAGCTTCTACACCAACCACACCCTGGTCGAGATCGATCGCTTGGGTGGGGCCACCCGCTGGTGGGCCGGGGAGCGGGGAGGGGGCTATGATTTTGTGCCGTCCAACAGCCAGTTCCGTTGGCAGCACGGCGTCTCCTGGACCGACGCCGGCACGATCCTGGTGACGACCGAGGGGTCGAACTTCCCGGTCACGACGTTCGTTCGAGAGTACGAGCTCAACGCGACCACGGGCGATCTCACGGATATCTGGAACTACGACTCCACCAACTACGCGCAGTACAACGGCCAGACGTGGCGCCTCGACAGCGGAAACACGCTGCACATCATCGGGACGTCCGGGCACATCCGCGAGGTGGATGCAAGTGGCAACACGGTCTGGCATGTTCGTATGGACATCAACAACGACTCCCCCCTGCTCGGTCAGGGCGAGTTCATCGACGACCTCTACTCCCTGGTGGCCCCATGATGCTCCGCTCCACTGCCTTGTTCCTGTCTCTGCTCGTGACGTCTTGCGAGGAGGCCGTGGACGATGGGCCCGTCACCACTGATGGCGAGACCGACACGGACACGGACACGGACACTGACACCGACACCGACACCGACGCGGACACCGATCCGGGCACGTACCCGCTCGCGCTCAGGAACGGGGAGGCCTTGGTGGTCCCCCTCGGCAGCTACACAGGCACCGAGGAGCTGATCACGACGGCGGATGAGGGCAAGGGCGAGATCAAGTGCCAGATCACCTACAACGTCGACAGCGTGATGGTGCGCACGGACTGCGCGCGCTGCGACTGGGCGTTCGATCTCGAGATCTCGGGCGCCGAGGTAGCGGTCGATGATGGTTCTTGTCTCGAGATCTACGGGGTCGACGAAGACACGGTCGGCACGCTCGATGGCGGGACGCTGAGCTACGCGTTCAACCCAGACTTCGCGGGTCACGGCACCTCGCTCGTGGTGGACGAGGGCGAAGGGGACGGCTGGATAGATGAGACCTTCGCCGTCTGGGACGCGCAGAAGGGCGCGTTTTCGTACCAGTGGAAGCAATGATGACCAGGCCCGCCCTGCTCGTCCTGGTGTTCGCTGCTTGTAGCGGTACCGCCCCGATGGAGGATCCGATCCGAATGCTCAGCGCCGAGGTCGGCGACCCCATTGGTACCGTGGTCACTGTGTCCTGGGAGACGACCGAGGCGAGCACCGGGTACGTCGAGTTCGGGACGGACGGCGCGTTCGACCGCAGCACGCGGGTCGAGTCGAGCGCCGGCACGGATCACGCGGCCCGGCTGGTCGGCTTGCCGCAGGACACCGAGATTTCGTACCGGGTCGTCGTGGGCGATCAGGTCGGCCAACCGCAGACGATCACGACCGGGACGCTCCCGGGCGGTCCCGAGCTGGTGGTCGAGGGATCGGGCCAGGACCTGTTCCTGACCCTGCCGTTCCTGTTCCCGGACAACACCCAGATCGGCATGGTCGATCCTGAGGGCCGCCTGGTGTGGATCCACCGCGCAGCGACCGATCTCGCGGTGTACCGCAGCCGGGTTGCGCTCGACGGCTCGGGCATCGTCTACAGCGCCACGCTCAACGCAGGCCTTCCGGACCCGGCCTCCACGATCGTCCGGGTCGGCTGGGACGGCGAGGAGATCAGCCGCACAGCCATCCCGGATCTCGCGCACGACTTTGTCGAGTTGGATGACGGCACGCTGGTGACGCTGGCGTACGAGCTGCGCGACGACATCGAGGGCAACATGCTGCTCTCTGTCGCGCCCGATGGCACGGTCACCGAGCTGTGGTCCACCTGGGACTGCTTCGACCCGGACACCCACGTGAGCGACGACGTGGTTCCGGGCTGGACCCACGCCAACGCGCTCGACTACGACGAAGCGAGCGACTCGTTCCTGGTGGGGCTGCGCAACTTCGGAACGATCGTTCAGGTCAAGCAGGACGGCACGTGCGGTTGGTCGATCGGTGGCGTGGGGGGCACGATGGAGGTCACGGGTCAGCGGTTCACCCACCAGCACCAGTTCCAGCGCCTCGATGGCGGTGGCCTGCTCGTGTTCGACAACGACGGCGCGTCCGGTCAGGTGTCGCGCGCCATCGAGTACAGCCTCGATGAGGCAGCAGACACGGCCCGGCTCGAGCGAATCCTCGTGGCGGAACCGCCGATCTACACCTTCATCCTGGGCGACGTGCACCGCTCGGGCAATGGCGATACCACCATCGTGTGGGCGGTCGCCGGCACGGTGGATCGGATGGCTGCGGACGACACGCGGCTGTGGCGCCTGACCAACAACGACAACGCGCTCTTCGGGTTCACACACTTCCTCAAGGACCCAGGTCGGCCGGAGCTCGGCGCCCCGTAGCTACACCTGCTCGACGCGCTCGATCTGTCCGGGGAACGCCTCGCGCAGCGTGCGCTCGACGCCGTGGTGGAGCGTGGCCGAGCTGGCGGGGCAGCTTCGGCAGGCGCCGAACAGCTCGACCTTCACGACGCCGTGGGAGACGCCGACCAGCTCGATGTCTCCGCCGTCACGGTGGATGGCGGGCGCGACCTGGGTGGCGATGACCTCGCGCACGGCGTCCTCGATGCCGTCTCCACCGAATGCCGCCGCCGCGGTCCCTTCCAGGGGCTGCCCCGACAGCAGCAGGTGCTCGCGCAGCGCCGCATCCACCCGCCGGTCGATTCCGTCCCATGGCGTGTCGGGCTCCCGCTCGATCGTCACGGTGTTGTCGCGAAACAGCGCGCTGACGACCCCGGGAACCTCGAGCAGGCGCGCGGCGCCGTCGGGCAGGTCGTCCCCCGGCGTGAAGAACGCGGGGCGGCCGACGCCGAGGACCTGGCTCGCGATGTACAGCCGGCCGTTGGGGTTGGGGGTCTCGCGCGCGCGCAGCTCGAGGTGAATGCTGACGGTCCAGCGCTCCTGTTGCAGCGTAAGGGTTCGTCCGGACAGCAGGGCGAGATCGCTGTCAGAGATTGAGATGGGCCAGTCGGCCAGCGCGGGCGGCGGTGGCCCCTGCTGCTCCCCCTCGGTCACGTCCACGGCGTGTCCTCGGTGGACCGGCACGGTGCGCACGTGGAGTCCCTGGCCGGGCGCGAGCGCGCGCAGCCGCTCCTGCGCCTCGGGGGACAGCGCGAAGGGTGCATCTGGATCCTCCACCTGCAGCGGGCGCTGCAGGCCGAGGGCCTTGCGGAAGATGTCGAACAAGCCCATGGGGCGTCCCTACCCTGGTCCGGCGGCGCGGGCGATCCGGCTCCCCCGATCATCCCGTCGCCGGAGGCTTGTCTGGGAGGATCGCGGTCATCTGGCGTGCGCCGTGTGTCCCTTGGTCACGTGGCCGCCCGAAGGCGTTAGACGCCATCGGGGGCATGAATGGGAAGCCAACCCGGCGAGCACAGGCTCGACAGCGCGGTGTCGCCTCAGGGGCGCATCTCGCTCATCGCCGACGCCGCGGGTGCGTCTGAGAGCACCGCACGCATCTCTCGGGCATTCGACCTCGGTACCGGTCACGGTCTGCTCCACCTGGGCGCCGTCGAGGTGACCACCGACCTGCCGCCCAGCCTGGCGTACTGGCGGAAGCTGGGCCGGGCGTTCGTCAGCGCTGCGTGCTCGGCGGTCAACCCCACGGACCCGTCGGCGCTGGTGCTCCCCGACCCCGACCTCGACCACTTGGCGGTCCTGGCTGGCGCGGCGCCGCCCATGGTCGGTGCGGAGCTTGTGAGCACCGGCCTGCTCGAGGCGCTGTGGGGCGCGCTCGGTCAGGCGCTGGTCGAGCAGGCTGCCGCACATGAGCAAGGAGTGCAGGGCTACCTCGAAGCCTCCCACTCCATCTGGCACGTCGCTGGCCGCGTCTGCCTCCACCTCGCGGAGAACAAGCGCGACCCCAGCCACCCCTTTGCCTTCATCGCGACATACGCCCGACAGCGCCCGGACCGCGCGGAGCTCCAGCACGTGCCGCTCAGTCGAGCGCTGCAGGAGTACGCGGGCGCCGGCAACAAGGGCAAGCTGCTCTCCCTGCTCACTCCGCTGCAGCGGGCCGCAGAGTCCAGCCCGTTGATCCGTGAGCTGGTGGCGACTGGCGACGTCTACCACCCGCTGGCTTGGACTGCCGCCCAGGCCCACACGCTCTTGCGCGAGGCTGAGCTGCTCGAGCGGACGGGCCTGGTGCTCCGGCTACCCGCCTGGTGGGACCGCAGGCGCCCACCGCGTGCCTCGGTGTCCGTCACCGTCGGCGAGAGCGCACCGTCCAGGCTGGGGCTCGACACGCTGCTGGATTTCCAGGTGGAGCTCACGCTCGGCGGGGAGACGCTGTCGCAGGAGGAGGTGGATGCGTTGCTTGCGAGCAGCGCTGGGCTCACGCTCATCAAGGGCCGCTGGGTCGAGGTGGATCCGGAGCGGCTGGCGCTGGTGCTCGACCACTGGCAGCAGGTCCAGGCGCAGGCTGCGGAGGGCGGCGTGAGCCTCGCGGAGGCGATGCGCCTCATCGCGGGTGCGGACCTCGATCCGGCTGAGGTCGACGTCGACGAGACCCGTCCCGATTGGTCTGAGGTCATCGCGGGGACGTGGTTGACCGCTCAGCTGGACGCGCTGCGCTCCCCGGAGGTCAGCCGCGCGATCGAGGACAATGCCGGGCTGCACGCAGTGCTCCGGCCCTACCAGAAGCTGGGCGTGCAGTGGCTGTGGACGCTGCATGGCCTGGGTCTGGGGGGCTGTCTCGCCGACGACATGGGACTGGGCAAGACCATCCAGGTGATCGCAGTGTTGTCGATGCTGCATCAGGAGCAGACCGCTGTGGATCTCCTCGTGGTCCCCGCGTCGCTGATCGACAACTGGGCCGCAGAGATCGCCAGGTTTGCTCCAGGGCTTCGTGTGCTCATCGCGCATCCGTCGAAGATCCCGTCGCGGGCACTCAAGGCACTCCCCGAGAGCGAGGTGGCTGCACACCAGATCGTGATCACGACCTACGGGACTGCCCTGCGGACCCCGTGGGTGCTGCAGTACGCATGGCGCACCGCTGTGCTGGACGAAGCTCAGGCCATCAAGAACCCGAGCGCCAAACAGACCCGCGCCATCAAGCAGCTGAACGCCCGCTGGAGGATCGCCCTCACCGGGACGCCGGTGGAGAACCGGCTCGGCGACCTGTGGTCGATCTTCGACTTCCTGAACCCGGGCCTGCTCGGTTCGGCAGCGGCCTTCGGTCGCTTCTGCAAGACCATGGCGAAGCGGACCGATGACGGCTACGCGCCGCTGAGGCGGCTGGTGAGGCCGTATGTGATGCGGCGGCTCAAGACTGACAGGAGCATCATCACAGACCTGCCTGACAAGACTGAGATGAAGGCGCACTGTCTATTGACCAGGTCGCAGGCAGCGCTGTACCAGCAAGCGGTCGCTGATCTGAGGCACACGCTCGAAGAGACCGACGGCATGAAGCGCCGTGGCGTGATCCTGTCATTCCTGATGCGCTTCAAGCAGATCTGCAACCATCCGTCACAGTGGCTCGGAGACGGTGAGTTCGATCCCGCACACAGCGGCAAGTTCAGGCGGCTGGCCGAGCTGTGCGAGCCCATCCGAGATCGCCAGGAGAAGGCGCTGCTCTTCACACAGTTCCGGACGATGACAGGACCTCTGCTGAGACACCTCACGGAGGTCTTCGGCCGACCGGGACTCACCCTGCACGGTGGCACGCCGATCAAGCGTCGCGCCGAGCTGGTGACCCGGTTTCAGGAGGAGGAAGACGTGCCCTTCATGGTGCTGTCCATCAAGGCGGGCGGAACCGGGCTCAACCTGACCGCTGCCAACCACGTGCTGCACTTCGATCGATGGTGGAACCCCGCGGTCGAGAACCAGGCGACCGACCGCGCGTATCGCATCGGGCAGCATCGCAACGTCCTGGTGCATAAGTTCGTCTGCAAGGGCACTGTGGAGGAGCGCATAGACCAGCTCATTACCGACAAGCAGCAGCTCGCTGATCAGGTCCTGACGGGCGGAGCCGAGATGAAACTGACCGAGCTCACCAACGAGGAGCTGCTCGCGATGGTCAGCCTCGACATGAGCAAGGCGGTGGTCTCGTGAGGTGGTACGACTATGACCGGCGCAATGTCTCGGTGGGCGAGCGCCGCGCCATCGCTGCGCGCGAGCTGGCCTCGCTGCGCGAGGCGGGCCGTGATGTCCAGCCGGTCCACGTCATCGCACGGACCATCGCCCACACGTTTTGGGGCAAGGCATGGTGCAGGAACCTGCAGCGGTACGCAGACTACAGCAGCCGCCTCGCCCGTGGTCGGAGCTATGTGCGAACGGGGTCGATCCTCGACCTGCAGATCTCCGTGGGCCGCATCGTGGCACTGGTCAGTGGGAGCGAGCTGTACGAGGTGGACATCCAGATCCAGCCCCTCGACCCGGCCCACTGGGACGCGGTACGGCAGGAGTGCGCAGGGCAGATCGCGTCGCTCGTGGAGCTGCTCGAGGGTCGCCTCCGACGAGGTGTGATGGAGGTCGTGACCCGGGCCGACACGGGTCTGTTCCCCACCCCCGCTGAGATCGACTTGCACTGTACTTGCCCGGACTGGGCGCAGATGTGCAAGCACGTCGCGGCGGTGCTGTACGGTGTCGGACATCGCCTGGACAAGGAGCCCGAGACGCTGTTCTTGCTTCGCGGCGTGCAGCCCATCGCCCTGGTGGAAGGGGCCTTCGAGCAGGTCGGCGCGCCTGGGCGGGGCGGCGCCGGTCAGGTGCTCGACGTCGAGGACCTGTCATCGGTGTTCGGGGTCGACATCGACTTTGGCGAGGATGCGATCGTCCCTGCGGGCCATCGGGCAGTGGGCGATCTCGCGGACGACGCGATCGAGCCGGCCCAACCGTACGCCGCACACGCCTCTGAATCATGGCAGCGTGCAGCAAACGGCCAGGCGAGCGCCGTGGTGCTGCACGAAAGCTCCGACTTCCCATTTGGAAACCCGGAAACCGGGGAGCGCGCTCACGTCCACGTAGCGTTGGCCGTCGGGGAAGGGCGGCGTTCGGTCGTGCACGGCGTCGTCGACCACCGCTCCTTCGTCTGCGAGGACGGCGTCTGGTTCGAGGCGGTGGAGGATCAGGAGTTCGAGGAGCTGTTCGTGGGCTCAGAGCGTTGGTTCGAGCTCGCTTCATCCGTCCGGGAGTCGGCTCCGCAGGATCTTGGGTTGATCCACGTGATGGGTCCCCGAGCGGAGGGCTACGGGCTGTTCGCGAGGCTCCTCGAGCAGGGGGACGAGTTCGTCATTCGTGCCAAGCGCAACCGACGACTCGTCGGCGAGACCGGTGCGCTCTTCGATCCCATCGCCTCCGCCGCCAGGTCCGTCGGCCGGCTCTCGATGCGAGCCCGAAGGGTCACGCTCCGGAGGCCTCCGGCCGTCGCCCCGCTGGGAGACGCGACGATGGCGCTGTCGGTGGTGGAGGTGAGCGAGCTCGACACGGCCGGCGGAGACGTGTCCGCCCCCATGCGGCTGCTGTCCTCCCTTCCGATCGACACGTCGGCTGACATCCGCCGGATCGTGAATCTATACCGAAAGAGAACGCTGCTCGAGGAGTTCCTCGCAGCATTGCGAGCCAGTGGTGTCAGCGAAAAGGACGCGAGCCGCGGCCTGTGGAGCCTGCTGGACGCCATCTCGCTGTCGATTCCTGCAACGTGGCGCGGACTCGCGCACCGCGGCCCGGCGCGCAGCGCGAGGTCCGCACCGAATCCTCGCTGATGAGCCAAAGGCCACCACAGCCTTCTGCGTGACGACACGGCGGGCCACCTTGTTCTGTAACCACGGTGAACCGTCGGCCTGCCTGTCTCACTGCACCTGTCCCGCCTTCGAGCCGAAGTGGATCGGGCCCAATGAGGGCGGCGTTCCAGCTGGAGCACGGCGTCGTAGACCGCTGGGTCGCCGTCCTATTCCGCGGTGGGCCCATGGCGCGACCCGCGCTTGAGCCGCGTTGCGACCCGCTTGTGCTGCCGCGCCTTGTACAGCGCGTGCGCGTTGTCGCCTCGCTCGTTGTGCTGTGCGGTCTGCTCGTTCATGAGCTGCAGCTCGACATTGACGTACACGACCTCGCCCAGCTCGACCGCAAAGGGGTTCTGGACCGACGGCGGGATGCGCACCGGGTAGTCCACGATCCAGTTGATCGCACGGTAGCTGGTTCCCGAGAACTCGTTCTTCGGCTGCGCGACGTCCTGTGGGCGCCGGCGCAGGCGGGCTTCTTCCTGCAGCTCAGCGGGCAGGCGTTCAACCAGTCCCTCAGGGTCGACCAGGTTGTTGGTGGACTGGCTCACGACCACGTAGTTGAACGGGAACATCTCGCGCGTGAACCACGCGAGTGTGGGGAAGATGTCGTCGTGGTCGCGGACCACGACCCGGTAGCGGAGCTTGTCGAAGATGGTGGCGGCGACCGCACCCTGCTTGGCGAGCAGCTTGGTGATCACCGACGAGCGGCTCTTGCGGGAGCCGTAGAAGCTGACCAGCGGCAGGCCCTGATCCTGCATGGATCGGGCCTGACGCAGGATGCTCCGATGCGCCAATCCGAGCACCTGTTCCTCGCTCATGGGCAGCCTGAACTTCAGATCCGCTGCCTCCATGTGGTGGATGACGTGCATCAGCTTGAGGATGACGCACGACAGGATCTGGGTCCGCCGAAAGCCACCCCACTGGCTGGCCCACAGGAACACCTCCCGGACGTCTGCGGGGGCGCGAAGCTGCTGCGGAAACCGGAGACGCAGGTGCTCCTCGAGGTAGCTGACCGCTTCGTTGTAGACGTACCGGAGGCGCTCGTGGCTGCCCGGCTTGGCCGGGTCGACACTGTGGGTTCGCAGGAACCTGTCCACGTCGTCGTTGGACTCGAACGCGAGACGCTGCCAGTCCACCACCGAGCCGCCGGACAACAGCAACCGCACCGCCTCGACGTCGTGCAGTCGCAGCGGCTGCTCGCCGGTGGCGTGGGTGAAGGTGCTGTCGATCTCCAGGATGTCGCGTCTCATGGTCTCCCTATAGGATGGTCGCATGGAGCTCGTCTCGGAGCGATACCGGCTCGACGCCGAACTGGGCGCCGGGGGCACCGCGACCGTGTGGCTCGCGCACGATCAGGTGCTCGACCGCTCTTGCGCGGTGAAGCTGCTGTTGCCTGATCGGGCGGACGGGGGGGCGGCGCGGGCGGATCGGCTTCGGGCCGAGGGGCGTACGCTGGCCGCGCTCGATCACCCACACGTGGTCCGGGTCCTGGACCAGGGCGAGCACGACGGACAGGTGTTCGTTGTGATGGAGCACATCGAGGGCGGCTCGCTCGCCGATTTGCTGCATCGCGAAGGCCCGGTGCGACCGGACCGGGCGGTGGGGTGGATGCTGCAGATCCTCGACGCGCTGACGGCGGCGCACAGGGCTGGGATCGTGCATCGGGACGTCAAGCCCGGCAACGTGCTCCTGAGGTCCGATGACGAGGTGGCGCTGTGCGACTTCGGCATCGCGCGGTTCGAGCTGCAGGGCAGCGGTACCCGGACGGGCATGGCGCTGGGCAGCGTAGGGTTCATGGCGCCCGAGCAGCGCGTCGACGCCCGCAGTGCCGGGCCCGCAGCCGATCTGTACGGGCTGTCCTGCACGCTGTTCAACCTGGTCACGGACGACACGCCGGTCGACCTGTACCTCGCACCGGACACCTCTCCGCGCTGGGAGGACGTGCCGCCGCCGCTGCGCGGGGTGCTGCGGCGCGGGACCCAGACAGATCCCCGCAATCGCTACCACAACACCGAGGAGATGGCGGAGGCACTCCGGGGAGTGCTCCCCGCGCTGGAGGGGTTCGAGCGCGCGCAGCGACGCGGCAGCGACACCGTGCCGCTCGACGCGGAGCCCGCGGCCGTCGCGCCCGCGCTGACGCTCACCGCGCAGCACCGCAAGCGCAAGGTGGCGCCCGAGGACTGGGCGTGGTCGAGCCGTCGGAACAAGCCCGGTCGGATGGCGCTGTGGGTCGGGGTGTCCCTGGTGGTGGCGATCACCGGCGTGGGCTTGGCGTCCGGACCGCTTGTAGACCGGGTCCAGACGGCGGTCGCGCCGACGCCGTCCGCTCCGGAGGCACGGCCCGCGTCGCCACCGCCGACGCTCGCGGGGCACTGGGTCGGTAACGTCGCCGGCGACCGGCCCATGTCGATGGCGCTCTCCGGGTCGCTCCATGCGCTGACCGGTCACGTTGAGGTGGTGCTCGGGACCCACACGCTCCGGGGTCCGGTCTCCGGTTCGTTCGACGAGCAGGCCGGGGTTCTGTCGCTGCACGAGGCGGGGGCGGCCACGTACCGCGCAGAGCGGGGCGCGGCGCCAGGGATGCTCGTGGGCGAGATGGTTCGCACGGATGGGGGGGAGGCGTTGCCGTTCGCACTGGTGTGGGTCGGGTCCCAACGGTAGGCTCCCGTCATGAACGCCAACTTCGAGATCGTCCTGCCGCAAGGGGGGCACGTCGCCGTGGGCACGGCGCCCCTCACGGTGGGGCGGGGGATGGCCAACGATGTCGTGATCGCCGATGACACGGTGTCGTGGCACCACGCGCAGCTGTGGGTTGAGGGCGGCGCGGCTTGGCTGCGCGACCTGGGCTCGCGAAACGGCTCCTGGCGGAACGGCGAGCGGGTGGTGGGCAGCGTCCGCCTGGCGAGCGGCGACACGATCCGGGTGGGCGCGACATTCGAGCTGCGGCTGCAAGGCGAGGCAGACGCGGTGGCGTCGCTGCGCGGGCTGCTGCATGTCGAGGACGTCTTGGGCGACGTGCGTCTGCTGGTCTGCTCGGACCGGTTTCTCATCGGCGGGGGCGCGGACTGCGATCTGCGGGTCGAGGGGCTGCCGCACCGGGCGGGCACCATCGTGCTGCACGACAACGGTGAGATCTGGGTGGGAACCGATGCTGGCGATCGGCAGGTCCAGCTGGGTGAGCGGTTCACGGTGGCGGACCGCGAGCTGCGGCTGGTCGAGATGCCCGCTGCCGGACATGCGCCAACGGTGGAGTGGGGCGCGCATCAATACCCGTACGAGGTCGCAGCGACGGCCAACGCGGTTGGGGGTCCGCAGGCATCGGTTCGCGGCGCAGGGGATCAGCGCGCCTGCGTCCTGGCCGGAAACCGAGGCGTCCTCTTGGTGGTGTTGGCCCGAAAGCTCGTCGCCGACCGCGCGAGCGAGGTCACCCCTGGTGAGGCGGGGTGGTGCTCCAACGAGGAGGTGCTGACCGGCGTGTGGGGCCGGGGCAAGACCGCCAACCACCTCAACGTGTTGGTGCACCGACTGCGTGCGGCGCTCGAACAGCACGGATTCGACCCCTACTTCATCGAGAAGCGTCGGGGCGGGATCCGGCTGCGCTGTCGACACGTCGAGGTCACGTGAGCGTCGGCCGCGTCACAGCGACCGCGGGGCGGCGCGTCGTGGTGACGGACGAGGCGGGGGAGCGTGTGTGCTTCCTGGCGGGGCGTCGCGCGGTGATTGGGGATCGGGTCGAGTGGGTCGATGCGCAGGGCGAGGGAGGGAAGGTGGCCCAGGTCCTGCCCCGCAGGACCGCGCTGGTACGCACCGATCTGCGGGCGCGCGAGCAGGTGGTCGCCGCCAACCTGGAGGGAATCGCGGTGGTCGCCGCCCCGCGGGAGCCGCCGTTTCGGCCCGGTCTGGTGGATCGGTACCTGGTCGCGGCCGCGTCGAGCAAGCTGGCCGCGTTCGTGGTGTTGAACAAGAGCGACCGGGGCGTGCCTGCCGACGTGCAGCGGGCGCTCGCAGCGTGGCGAGACGTCGACGTGGAGGTGTTCGAGGTCTCGGCGTACGACGGCACCGGGCTCGACGGGCTGGCGGCCCGCGTGGCGGCGGGGTCGGGGCCGTGGGCGCTCGTCGGGCACTCGGGGGTCGGAAAGACCTCGCTGGTCGCCGCGCTTGTGCCCGACGAGGATGCGGGGCGCATCGGGCCGCTCTCGGAGCACTGGGGCACCGGCCAGCACACGACGACCGGGTCCAAGCTGTTCGCGCTGCCGGCAGGCGGCGAGCTGGTGGACTCCCCGGGCATCCGCACGTTCGCGCCCGGACGGATCACCGCGGTCGAGCTGTGTCGGTACTTCGCGGGCATGCAGGTCACGTGTCGCTACCGGGACTGCCTGCACCGCGTGGACGAGGACGGATGCGTCGCCGATGCGCAGGTGCCAGCCGAGCGCCTGGCGTCCTACCGCCGCTTGCTCGCTGACCTGCTGCAGCTCGACGCGCGGCGGCGCCCGGGACGCCGCCTGACCCGGACCAAGCGCTGAGCGCTAGCTCGGTGGGTTCGCCGACCCGGGCTCTGCCGCGAGCTTCTTCGCCTGCATGACCCAGGCGTCGCGCTCGATGCGGCCCTTGAAGGCGTCCAGCAGGTCGTCGACCTGCGACACGTCTGCGGGCAGCCACCGGCTCACCTGCCAGAAGTAGTACACGCCGATGTTGTGCAGCATGCCCTCGAGCTTCGGGCCGACCCCGATGATCCGCTTCAGGTCGTCCGGCGTGCCGAACGCGGCGCTCTTGAGCAGGTTGCGCCCGCCTCCCTCGCGGCGGGCACCGGAGAGCGGGTCGGGGCTCGGTCTGGGTACTGGCTTGGGCAGGAGCGCGGGCGGGGGCGCGGCGGCGGTCTTCCGGGGCGCGACGGCCGGCTGCAGCGCGTCCAGGCGGGCCGAGATCACCTGCAGGTGGCCGTCCACCGGTGCGACCTCGCGACGCAGCCTGCGGACCTGGCCCGCCATGTCGTCTGCCTGCGTGAGCAGCGGAGTGAGGTCGGGGGCTGCGTGTGACCGCACGGCGGCCTCGATGGTGCCCAAGCGCTGATCGAGCCGGTGGATCGCGGGCATGAAGTCCGGCGGCAGCGCGGCCGCGACCCGGTCGAGCGTGGCTGACATCGCGTCGAGCCGCCCGGCGACTTGGTCGCCGTTGGACTGCTCACGCAGCGTCGCAAGTTCATGCAGCGCGTGCTTGTGCTGGGTCGTGACGTCCTCGAACCTCCGGTGGACCCACCACCACGTGAGCCAGGACGCCAGCGCCATGGCCAGGATGAGAAGGATGAGGATCGTCACCAACAGGAATGCCATTGCTCCTCCAAGGAGTCATGGGTGGCCGGGGCGCACCACCTCGATCTCGATTCGGCGGTTCGCGGCGCGACCGGCAGCGGTGCCGTTGTCCGCGATGGGGTCGGCCTCTCCGAGGCCCGTTGCCGTCAGCCGGGCGCCCGCCGCACCGTGGTTGATCAGGGCGCTACGCACTGCGTTTGCTCTCGAAAGGGACAGACGGCGGTTGGGCTTCGCGCCGCCCCGGTTGTCGGTGTGCCCCTCGATCTTGAGCCGCCCGGGGCAGCTCGCCGCGACCTTGGCGATCTCGGCGAGGTGCGGGATGGACGCGGGAACGATCTCGGCCTTGCCGCTCTCGAACCGGATGGGCTTCTTCAGCAGCGCGGCAAGACCGGCATCGCAGCTGTCGGCGTCGGCGCGCACCAAGATCTCGACGTCGGTGACCTCGACCCCGGCAGACCCCGACTTCGCCGACGCGCGAAGGGCGGTCTCCGCCGCCGCATCGGCGACCTCACAGTGCACCGACAGCGCTCCGTCGCTCGCAGCGACCCGGCCCGACAGGCACAGCTTCAGCAGGTCCATCCCGAGCTGGGCCGCGGGGGCGCTTCCGGCGGGATCCGTCGCACCGAGGTCGAGCTTTCCGGTGGGAGCGCGGCCCGCGAGCGACTCCGCCGCCTTCTGGACAACATGGCGCGCCTCGGGGCCACCGACGCGGCCCGATAGCTCCACACCCGAGGCGCTGCGGGTGAACGCCCACGACGCGGGAACCGGCTTCACTGCGACTGGGTCGGAGAACTTGGCGTTGACCCACATGGGAGAGACGAGCGCTCCGAGCCAGGTGTCGGACGTCACGCCGCGGACCATCTGAATCGCTGCCGCTCCCGCGCCGGCCTCTGGCTCCGTGCCCTCGAGCAGGACGGACTGGCCCGACGTGGTGACATGGATCCAGTCCATGCCGGCGACGTCGACCGCCCTTGTGACGTCGCTGTGGACGCGGTGTTGGATCCAAGCCCGCGGCACGAAGAACAGACTGAACGCACACAGCGCGACCAAGGCGGCTGTCGCCAGCCATCCCCAGAGCCCGAACGGCGCGGGCACGGAACGCCGCTGAACGAGGTGCACATGCTCGCTCACTGATTCGGTTGACCGGCTCTCACTCACGCGTCCTCCGGGCAGGCGTCGCACACATCGGGCGCAGCATACGATAGAAGGCGCGCCATGTACGCCCTCGATCGCCTCTCCGGCGCAATCGATGCCCTCAACACCGCCATCGGGCACGCCGTTCGATGGGGCGTCTTGGGCATGGTTCTCGTGGGCGCGTTCAACGCCATTGCACGCTATTCAGGCAGGTTTGTCGGGGTGAATCTGTCCTCGAATGCTCTGATCGAAGCGCAGTGGTACCTGTTCGCTGCCGTGTTCCTGCTGGCGACTCCGTATGCCCTTGTGCTCGATCGGCATGTTCGGGTCGACGTGCTGCATAGCCGCCTGTCCAATCGCGGGCGTGCGGCGATCGATCTGGCGGGCACCGCAGTGTTCCTGCTGCCGCTGTGTGTCTTCGCGGTCGTGATCAGCCTGCCGTCGGTGCGGGCGAGCTGGGCGGTGTGGGAGCAGTCGCCCGACCCAGGCGGGCTCCCCCGCTACCCGGTGAAGACGCTCGTTCCAGTCGCCTTCGCCTTGCTGTTTCTCCAGGGGCTCGCCCAGGCTGTCAAGCACGTGAACGTCCTGCGGAGCGAGCGGTGAGCGAGGAGTGGCTCGGCCCCCTGATGTTCGTGGTGGCCTTCGGCTTGATCTTCAGCGGGTACCCCGTCGCGTTCTCGCTCGGTGGCACGGCGCTGCTGTTCGCGGGCATCGGGATCGCGGGGGGCGTGTTCGACTTCGGCCTGATGTATGCGTTCCCCGAGCGCGTGTTCGGGGTGATGTCCAACTACGTGCTCCTCGCCGTGCCGTTCTTCATCTTCATGGGAACCATGCTGGAGAAGAGCAAGCTCGCGGAGGACCTGCTCACCACCATGGCTGCGCTGTTCGGTCCGGTTCGGGGTGGGTTGGCGCTGTCCGTCGTGGTGGTCGGTGCGCTGCTGGCCGCCGCCACCGGCGTCGTCGGGGCATCGGTGGTCGCCATGGGGCTGATCAGCCTGCCGGTGATGCTGCGATACGGCTACAGCCCGTCGCTGGCGTCCGGGGTAATCTGCGCATCGGGCACCCTCGGCCAGATCATCCCGCCCAGCGTGGTGCTCGTGGTCCTCGCCGATCAGCTCGGCGTGAGCGTCGGTGACCTGTTCGTGGGCTCGCTGCTCCCCGGCCTGATGCTCGCGGGCATGTACGCTGCGTACGTGCTCGCGGTCGCGTGGCTGTGGCCCGACGCGGCACCCGCGCTCCCTCCCGAGGATCGCTCGGAGCGCGGCACTGCGCTGCTGCTGCGGGTGGTGTGGGTGATGATCCCTCCGCTCGCGCTCATCCTGTTGGTGCTGGGCAGCATCTTTGCGGGCGTCGCCACGCCCACCGAGGCAGGCGCGCTGGGCGCGGTCGGCGCGCTGGTCTTGGCGGCGCTGAACCGGCGGCTCACGCTAGACGCGGTGCGCGGTGCGCTCGACGAGACCACGAAGCTCACCGCCATGGTGCTGTTCTTGCTTGTCGGGTCCACGCTGTTCACCCTGGTGTTTCGCGGTGTCTACGGGGACATCTGGGTAGAGGACCTGCTGACGGCGCTGCCGGGCGGTTCGGTGGGGCTGCTGGTGGTCGCGAACGTCGCGATCTTCGCGCTCGGCTTCTTCATCGACTTCTTCGAGATCGCGTTCATCGTGCTGCCGTTGCTGGTCCCCGCGGCGCAGCTGCTCGGCATCGATCTGGTGTGGTTCGGCGTCGTCATCGGGTTGAACCTGCAGACCAGCTTCCTGACTCCACCGTTCGGCTTCTCGCTGTTCTATCTGCGCGGGGTGGCCCCAGAGGAGGTGCCGACCACGGCCATCTACCGGGGCGCGCTGCCGTTCATTGCCATCCAGGTCGTGGCGCTCACGTTGGTGATTCTGTTTCCCGGGATCGTCCGGGTCATGCTCTGAAGGCGTGCCGTGCGTACGCGAGCTCTGCGGTGGAGAACCACGCGTGTGAGCTGTCGCGGAAGGCGCGCCAGTGGTCGAGCAGCGCACGGTACTCCGGGTCCTTGCTGGCCTCGTCCGCGAGCATCGCCTCTGAGGCTTCTTTCGCTCCGTCGAGCAGGTCGTCCGAGAACGGGGTGACCTGCACGCCCGCGTCGCGGATGCGCTCCATTGCGGGCGGGTTCTTCGCGTCGTACCGGGTCTGCATCGCGATTCCGGCCTGGTGGCACGCGCTGGCCAGGATCTCGCGGTAGGCTGCAGGGAGCGCGTCGTACCGCGCTTGGTTGACGTAGAACGACAGGCTCGGACCCGGCTCCCACCATCCAGGGTAGTGGTAGTGGTTGGCGACCTTGTGGAAGCCGAGCTTCTCGTCGTCGTAGGGGCCGACCCAGTCTGTCGCGTCGATAGCCCCGCGCTCGAGCGCGGTGTAGATCTCGCCGCCCGCGAGTGTCTGCGTGGCCACTCCCAGGCGCTCCATCACCGCCCCGCCCATGCCCGGTATGCGCATCTTGAGGCCCTTGAGCGACGCCAGCGACGCGACGGGTCTCTTGAACCAGCCACCCATCTGCACACCGGTGTTGCCACCCGGGAAGCTGACGATGCCGAAGTCAGCGAAGCGCTTGTTGACCAGCGCGAGCCCGCCGCCTTCGAGGAGCCAGGCGGACTGCTGGCGCGCGGTGAGCCCGAAGGGCACGCAGGTGTCGAACGCCAGTGCCGGGTTCTTTCCGATGTAGTAGTAGGACGCAGTCTGGCCGATCTGGACCGTGCCTTGCTGCACGGCGTCCATCACCTGCAGCGCGGGGACGAGCTCGCCGGCTTGATAGACCCGGATGTCGAACTGACCGTCCGTCATGGCCTTGACGCGCTCCGACATCACCTCGGCAGCGCCGTAGATGGTGTCGAGCGAGCGCGGGAAGCTGGACGCGAGTCGCCACCGCACCCGCAGGCCCGTGGCGATCGCTGGGGCATCGGTGGGCGCCGCAGCGGGAGCGCAGCTCCCCAGGCCTCCGAGAACACTGGCTCGAAGGAAGGCCCTGCGCTTCATGCGCGCTACAGGCCCTGACGCATCAGGTTGAAGTTGCCCGTAAGCGGACAAGGCGCAGCACCGGCGTTGTAGCAGGTGTCGATGTTGAAGGCGCCCGAGAGCGTCTCGTCGTCGACCACCGTCTCGGTGATGTCGCACTTGCGTGCGCCGGTGTTGTGCAACAGCACCATGTCGGCGCTGTCCTTGTCGGACGACACACTGTTGATCAGGTACTCCCAACCATCGATGTCCACCGTGCCGTTCAGGTACACGGCTTCTTCGTTCCAGGTGAAGTTCGCGACCATGATCAGGGCGGCGCCATCTGCGGACGTAGCGGTCCCCGTCCACAGGCCGTCGAAATCGACGACATAGGGCTTTCCCTGGCAACCGGCCGCGGCGAGTGCCAGCAGGCCTACAGCGATGAGGCGGTTCATGAGGTTCTCCATCTTTCGGCCGGGGCCGCGGCACGACTTGCAAATTCTAGCGCCGGTGGCGTTGCGACGCCAGCAGATCAGCAATCCCACGCCCTGCAGGCATGCGGAACTGCGCATGGCCGAGGCGCCAAATTCAGGTTGTGAACCCGTCTCCCCACCGTGTGCTCCCACACGACATCGGCGCGTCCAGATGTTCGGTCGGGGGCTGTGGCCGAATCCGCCGGAGCGCTCAGTGGCGCCCCGGGCGATGGACTCGTCGCTGCTTCGCTGTCTCGGCTGTGGCAGATACGTGGCCCCATGCAGCCGCCCCTCGAGTTCTCCCAGAGCGTGCGGGATTGGTTCAGCGGTGCCTTCGCCGCTCCCACTCCCGTGCAGGCGCGCGGCTGGCCGCACATCCTGCAGCGACGCCACGCTCTGCTGCTCGCGCCGACCGGGTCGGGTAAGACCCTCGCGGCGTTTCTGGCCGGACTGGACCAGCTGTTTCGGCTGCCCGTGGACGCGCCGCCGGGCGTTCGGCTGCTGTACGTCTCGCCGCTCAAGGCCCTGGTGGTCGACATCGAGCGCAACCTGCGCGCCCCGCTGGTGGGCATCGCGAACGCCGCGAGCCGCCAGGGCAGCTCGCTGCGCGCCGTCCGGGTCGATGTGCGGACCGGCGACACCCCTCAGCGCGCCCGCCGCCGCCAGATCCGCGACCCGGCAGACGTCTTGGTGACCACGCCCGAGTCGCTGTACCTGCTGCTCGGCGGCCAGGCGCGCGAGACCCTGCGCACGGTCGACACGGTGATCATCGACGAGATCCACGCCATGGCCGGCAGCAAGCGAGGCGTGCACCTGTCGCTGTCGCTGGAGCGCCTCGGCGCGCTGGCGGACGCGGATCCGCAGCGGATCGGGCTGTCCGCGACCCAGCGGCCACTCTCCGAGATCGCGCGGTTCCTCGGAGGGGACCGCCCCGTCGAGGTCGTGGACGCCTCCGCGGCGCCGGACCTCGACCTGCGGATCATCGTCCCGGTCGCGGACATGGAGAACCCCGTGGTCGCAGGGGGCGGGGCGCGCGGCGGCGAGGGGCAGCGGCAGCTCGTCGGGGGCGTGGCGCCCGTCGCGGAGACCCCGGCCAGCCAGCCAGACCGGATGGCGGGCGGCATGTGGCCGGTGCTGTACCCCGAGATCCTGGCGCTCATCCGCGCCCACCGCTCGACCATCGTGTTCACCAACAGCCGGATCGTCTGTGAGCGCCTCGCCCAGCGCCTCAACGAGCTCGCCGGCGAGGAGCTGGTCCAGACCCACCACGGGTCGATCTCGCACGCGCGTCGGCACGAGGTCGAGGAGGCGCTCAAGGCGGGGACCCTTCCTGGGATCGTCGCGACCAGCTCGCTCGAGCTCGGGATCGACATGGGCGCTGTCGATCTGGTGATCCTGGTGGAGTCTCCGGGGTCGGTGGCGTCCGGGCTGCAGCGCGTCGGGCGGGCGGGGCACAGCGTCGGCGAGCGCTCCGTCGGGCGGATTTTCCCAAAGTACAGGGCCGATCTGGTCGAGGCCGCGGTGGTCGCGCAGGAGATGGTCACCGGGCAGGTGGAGCCGACCGCGGTCCCGCGCAACTGCCTCGACGTGCTCGCGCAGCAGGTCGTCGCGATCTGCGCCACCGAGGCCTGGGCGGTGTCCGATCTGTTCGCCCTCGTGCGGCGGTCCTACCCGTTCTCCGAGCTCACCGAGGGGCTGCTCATCGGGGTCCTCGACATGCTCTCGGGCCGCTATCCGTCCGATGACTTCGCAGAGCTGCGGCCGCGGATCAACTGGGACCGAACCGCCGACACCGTCACGGGTCGGCGCGGCAGCCGGATGCTCTCGTTGCTCAACGGCGGCACCATCCCCGATCGCGGGCTGTACGCCGTGTTCCTGGTGGGCGACGGCCCCCGTCTGGGAGAGCTCGACGAGGAGATGGTGTACGAGTCGCGCAAGGGCGATCTGATCATCCTCGGCGCGAGCACCTGGCGGATCGAGGACATCACCCGCGACCGCGTGCTGGTCAGCCCGGCGCCGGGCGAGCCCGGCCGGCTTCCGTTCTGGCATGGGGAGCGTCCGGGGCGTCCGGCGGCGTTCGGGCGCGCGATCGGAGCGTTTCAGCGCGCGGTGCTCGACCGCGGCGAGGCGGCCGAGGCCTGGCTCGTCGACACCACGCCCCTCGATGCGCTCGCCGCGCGCAACGTCGTTGCCTACCTGCAGGAGCAGGCCGAGGCGACGGGGCAGGTTCCCACCGACCGCACGCTGGTCGTGGAGCGGTTCCGCGACGAGCTCGGTGACTGGCGGGTGTGCATCCTGTCGCCGTTCGGTTCGCGCGTGCACGCGCCGTGGGCGCTGGCGCTCGAGGCGGTGCTGCAGGTGCGCGGCGGCCACGACGTGCAGGCGCTGTGGACCGACGACGGGATCGCACTGCGGTTCAATGACATCGAGGAGCTGCCCCCGCTGACTGCGCTGTGGCCGGACCCGGAGGAGGTCGAGGAGCTGGTGGTCGAGCAGCTCGGGCGCTCCGCGCTGTTCGCGGCGCGGTTTCGGGAGAACGCAGCCCGTGCGCTGCTGCTGCCTCGCCGGACGCCGAAGGGCCGGCAGCCCCTGTGGGCGCAGCGGCTCAAGGCGCAGAGCCTGATGACGGTCGCCACCGCCCATCCGGCGTTTCCCGTGGTCCTCGAGACGTACCGCGAGTGCCTGCAGGACGTGCTGGACGTGCCGTCACTCAAGCAGGTCCTCGGCGAGGTGCGATCGCGCACGATCCGTGTCCACGAGGTGGAGACGCGGAGCGCCTCGCCGTTCGCGCGGTCGCTGGTGTTCGCGTTCGTCGCCGCATTCATGTACGCCGGCGACGCACCGGGGGCAGAGCGACGCGCCGCCGCGCTGACGCTCGATCGCGCGCTGCTGCGGGAGCTGCTCGGACAGGAGGAGCTCCGCGATCTGCTCGATCCGGGTGCTGTGGCTGCGGTCGAGGCCGAGCTGCAGCAGCGTGCGCCGGGGCGCCAGGCGCGTCACGCAGACGCGCTGCACGACCTCCTCCGGAGGCTGGGGGCGCTCGACGAGGCCGAGCTTGCGCTGCGCTCGGAGGGCGACCCGGGTCCCTGGATCGAGGAGCTCGCGCTGGCGCGTCGGATCGTGCCGGTGCGGATCGGCGGGGTGCCGCGGTGGATCGCAGTGGAGGACGCGGCGCGCGTGCGCGATGCGCTCGGGGTCGCGCTGCCGCCGGGGCTGCCCGACGCGTTCCTCGCGCCCGTGGCGGCACCGCTCGAGGAGCTTGTGCTGCGCTGGGCCCGTACCCACGGGGCGTTTGTGGCGCGGCCGCTCGCGGACCGCTGGGCACTGCCGATCGGGGCCCTGAGCGCGGTGCTCGCTGCGCTCGGGCAGTCCGGGCAGCTGGTGCACGGCGCCATTCGTCCGGGCGGGGTGGGGGAGGAGTGGTGCCACCCTGAGGTGCTCCGGCGGCTCAAGCGGCGGTCGCTCGCGGCGTTGCGCGACGAGATCGCGCCGGTGGAGTCGGCTGTGTACGCGCGCTTTCTCTCCAGCTGGCACGGGATCGGCTCGGAGCGGACCGGGCCGCCGCGGCTCCGCGAGGTGCTCACCCAGCTCGAGGGGCTGCCGCTGCCGGCGTCGGCGTGGCTCGCCGGACCGGTGTTGGCACGGCGGGTGGCCCGGTTCGACCCCGAGTGGCTCGATCAGCTCGGCGCGATGGGGGAGATCGTGTGGATCGGTCGCGGCAGCCTGGGTCCCCGGGACGGGCGCATCGCGCTGTACCGGCGGGACCGGGTCGCGCTGCTCGCGGATCCTCCGGAGGCCCCGGAGGGTCTGCTGGATGCGCCCGACGACCCGCGCAGCAGCGTGCGCGCACTGCTGCTCGCGCATTTGACGGACCGCGGCGCCGCGTTCCTTGTGGGGCTGCAGCGCGCGGCGCCGGAGGCGAATCCGGCGGAGGTCGAGGCGGCGCTGTGGGATCTCGCGTGGGCGGGGTTGGTGACCAACGACACCTTCGGGCCGCTCCGCTCACTGCGCGCCAAGCGTCGGGCTCGGGGGCGTCGAGCGGTCGCGGGGGGGCGCTGGTCTGCGGTCGCGGAGCTGTTCGGATCGACACCGAGCGACACGGAGCGCGCGCACGCCCGGGCGGCGCTGCTGCTGGAGCGCTACGGTGTCGCGAGCGGGCCGGCGGCGCGCGTGGAGGGGCTGCCGGGCGGCTTCTCAGCGGTCTACCCAGTGCTGCGCGAGATGGAGGAGGCCGGTCGGGCGCGGCGCGGCTGGTTCGTCGACGGGGTGCAGGGGGCCCAGTTTGCCATCCCCGGCGCGGTCGATCGGCTTCGTGCCCAGCGCGCTCTCTCCCAGCAGGCGGTGGTCCTCGACGCGATCGATCCGGCCAACCCGTACGGAGCGCTCGTCTCCTGGCCCGAGCTCCCCGAAGGAGCGCGACCCCGCCGCGCGGCCGGGGCCACTGTGGTCCTCGTGGGGGGGGCGCCGGTGCTGTACGTCGAGAAGGGAGAACGGAGCTGGGTCGTGCTCCCGGGGGCGGCCGAGGAGCCGGGCGCGCTGGCGGCTGCGATCGGGGCGTGGGTGGCCTCTCAGGGGGATCGCTGGCGCGTGATCCGCGTCGATCGGATCGATGGCAATCCGGCGGGTGCATCGCGGCACCGCGCCGCTTTTCTGGCCGGTGGCTTTGTGGTGGGACCGCACGGTCTGGAGCGCGCGCGGCACTGACGGGATACGCGAGGCCCCTTGTCGGGAGCGGCGATGACAGCGGTGGGCATCGTGATGGGCAGTCGGTCCGACTGGCCAACCCTGCAGCGCGCCGCCGAGCTGCTCGAGCGGCTGGGGGTCGACCACGAGGTGCGGGTCGTCAGCGCACACCGCACACCTGACTTGCTGTTCCGGTACGCCGAGCAAGCCCAGGAGCGCGGTCTGCGCGCGATCATCGCTGGTGCAGGCGGGGCGGCACACCTCCCCGGCATGCTGGCGGCGAAGACGCGGGTGCCGGTGCTCGGGGTGCCTGTGCAGAGCAAGGCGCTCTCGGGCCTCGACTCGCTGCTGTCCATCGTGCAGATGCCCACGGGAGTGCCGGTGGCCACGTTCGCTATCGGCGCTGCGGGGGCCGCCAACGCGGCCTTGTTTGCTGCGGCGATGCTCGCTACAGACGACGCTGGCGTGGCCGCTGCACTGGACGCGTTCCGCACAGAGCAGACCCAGCGCGTCCTCGACGAGGCCGACCCGCGAAAGCAGCCAGCGTGATGCGCGTCGGCGTGCTGGGGGGAGGACAGCTCGGCAGGATGCTGGGGCAGGCTGCGCTGCCGCTCGGGGTGAAGTGCACCTTCCTGGAGGGCGCGCCGGCGCCGAGCGCCGCGCCTACTGGCGACGTGATCGCCGCCGACTACGACGATGCCGTTGCGCTGCGGGCGCTGGCCGAGGTCGCCGATGTCGTGACCTGGGAGTTCGAGAACGTGCCGGTCGCCGTGGCTGAGCGTCTCGCCGAGCACGTCGCGCTGCACCCACCACCGCGCGCACTGGAGATGTCACAGGATCGCCTGACTGAGAAGCGCTTCCTGTCGGAGGCCGGGGTCGGCGTAGCGCCGCACGCGGCGGTCGACGATGAGGACAGCCTGCGGGGCGCCGTTGCTCAGGTGGGCCTTCCGGCGGTCCTGAAGACCCGGCGGATGGGGTACGACGGCAAGGGGCAGCACTGGGTACGGACCCCGGCGGACGTCCCGGGCGCGCACGCGGCGCTCGGGGGCGTGCCGTGCATCCTCGAGGGGGCGGTGCCGTTCACGCGGGAGCTGTCGGTGATCGCGGCGCGCGGTCGGGACGGCCAGATCGCGGTGTGGCCGCTTGTCGAGAACCACCACCAAGACGGGATCTTGCGCTGGTCGGTTGCGCCAGCGCCTGGGTCGGAGGCGCTGCAGGACGCGGCGAGGCGACACGTCACCCGGTTGCTGACGCAGCTCGACTACGTCGGGGTCATCGCCGTGGAGTTCTTCGAGGTGAGCGGAGAGCTGATCGCCAACGAGATTGCGCCGCGGGTGCACAACTCCGGGCACTGGACCATCGAGGGCAGCGTGACGTCGCAGTTCGAGAACCACCTGCGCGCGGTGCTCGGCTGGCCGCTCGGATCCACCGATGTGAGCGGTCGCGTTGCGTGCGTGAACCTGATCGGCGAGGTCCCGGCCATTCGCGAGATTCTCCGGGTCCCCGGTGCGCGGCTCCACCTGTACGGCAAGTCGCCGCGACCGGGAAGAAAGCTGGGTCACGTCACGGTCGTGGGGCCCCAGGTCGATCGTTCCCTCGAGGAGATTCGTCGCCTCGCAGGGTGTTGACGGTACACTGAATCGATGGGGGGTCGATGCGGTGGATGACGGTTGCGTGCGCACTTCTCGGGGTGCCGTCGGTGGCCGCAGCGCAGCAGGTGACGCTGCAGCTCGATCCGGCGAAGGCCGAGCTGCTCGGGCTCGACGCCGCCACCGTGGAGGTCGACGTCGACCAAGCCATCCGGGATGAGCTGGGCCTGGAGGACGCCGACACGTACACCCGGTACATGGCCGACGCTGCGGCGATGTCGATGCGGGGTCTCGGGGTCGACTACGCCAGCAATCCGAAGAAGTTCACGCTCGGGGCGGGGTTCGGCACTGCGGTGGCGGGCGTGTCGCCGCGCTTGGTCCGGGGCGAGGAGCTTCTGCCGCCCGGCGGCTACGCGGTCCAGCTCTCGGCGATGGGCGGGGTCAACCTCGGCCTGCTCACGGCGAGCGACAAGCGCGGTCCGCTGGACCACGTCATGGTCTACGCCCACGGGATGACGCTGACGGCGCCGCCCAACGCCACGGTCCAGGGACGGATGGTCAACTACGGCGGGCACATCCAGATCAAGGTGGGCGGTCCGATCAACATCAAGGCCGTGGAGTGGGGCGGGGTCGATCTCACCAGCGGCTACGAGCGCGGCTCGTACACGCTGGGGTTGTCCGGCGCAGTCCCCGTCGAGCGCGCCGTCGACGACGACCTGACGGTGCGCTGGAAGGCAAACGGCGACTTCGCGATCACGACCAGCTCGGCCACTGTGCCCATCGAGGTGTCCACCAACGTGCGGGTGCTGGTGTTCACGGCCTACGCCGGCGCTGCGGTCGACCTCGCCATGGGCCAGGGCGATGCCGAGGGTTCTGTGTCGGGCCCGGTCCTGCTCGACGTCGATGACCAGACGGAGCGGATCGGCACCGCGACGGTCTCCGCCGTGGGCCGAGCAGCGGTCACCCCGCAGGTGGGTCGCGCGTTCCTCGGGGTCCAGATCAACGTGCTCCCGGTGAAGCTGTACGGCCACATCAACGGCGGTAGCAACGGTGGCTTTGGCGGCCACCTCGGCGCCCGTTTGGCGCTGTGACGCAGTCGGCGAGTCGGATCGCCTCATGCTACGGTCAAGCGGGGCATGGGAGTGTTCAACATGCTGATCCTCGTCATGGCCGCTTGCAGCGCGTACGACATCACAGCTGCCAACGCAACGATCGTGATCGAGGCGGAGCCCGGTACCCCCGGGGGCATCGTCTTCGACGAGACCCTGCCGATGCGGCTCGAGACCTACGGCCGGACGGTGGTCGATGGCTCCCTGGGGCGGCCGTACTTCGGATTCCTTCGCGCGTGGGTGTCCGCTGAGGTCCCGTGCATGGAGGAGGACGTGGTGCTGGAGCTGACCACGGCCAACGAGCAGCTCGCGGTGTTCTTCACCCGCGACGTAGGGCACTACGCGGGCATGGTCAGCGGGGGGGAGTTCACGCGGGGCGGACGCAGCTCCCGCACGGCGGGGAGCGCCGAAGACGTCTTGCAGATGAAGTTCCCGTGCATGGACGAGACAATTCCGCATCGGGTGTCGCTGTCGTGGGCGGCGGACGGCGGGGCGCCGATCCCGTACGAGAACCCGGACGACACGTCGGTGGCATACGGAACGAGCACGCCCGTCGACACCGGGCTCGCGGCTTCGCCGTAGAACCAGGCTGGCAGACCGCACAGGCGCAGCGCCAGGTGCGCCGCCACGATGGCAACCCCGGGCGCCTGCTTCGCGAGCATTCGCCGCCAGCTCCGCGCCGCTGAAGGCACCGGGAAGGCAACCGTTCAGCCCCCTGAGAGAGCACTGGATAGACCCCGGTTCCCTGCGCACCCCGGGTCTGCCGGGAGCCTCCTCGGGGTGCCGCAGCCACGTAAGGCGTCACCACCTCCACAACCTGCCCACCCAGCGTCCGCACCGGAGTCGAGCGCCGACCGATGCTCCGTACCTCGATGCCCCGCGCCGCAGCTCTTTCCTGCACCCTCGTCCAGGCGGCCTGCCGCCGCTCTGCATCGTCCGACACCGACTGAAGCACCTGTTGGGTCAGCTGGCTCGCAAACTCCCGTGTGAGGCAGACGAGCTCACGCTCCGCATTCGGTGAATGCCAACGCGCTCGCCGACATTCTCATCGACTCCAGCGCACATTCGAGCCTCTCTCAAAAGTGAACGACTGCCGCGTCCAGCAGTTGACGGTCTGGCTCCATGTCGGAACCAGATCACACCGGAGATCATGGCGCAACCCACTTTCTCAGAGGGATCGGCGGCCCGGCCATATCGAGGACGCCGCCTCTACGGACCACTCCAGGG
>Ga0316189_10000945_pt1 | contig 28854 bp, 29 predicted proteins | sample LowCovwburrow_MG_FD_204930 | JGI IMG/M metagenome (GOLD analysis project Ga0316189, IMG submission 204930) | Coastal sediment microbial communities from Maine, United States - Lowes Cove worm burrow | ecosystem: Environmental > Aquatic > Marine > Coastal > Sediment | place: USA: Maine...
ACGACGTCGACACGGTTGCAAATGGGTTAGACCGGGCCTTTAGCGCGCTTCTCTAAGAGCGGTTCAGCCCAAGAGATCGTGGCATAGTTCCAGCGCATCGACCAACACGTCGACTTCTTCCTTGGTATTATACAAACCAAAAGACGCACGTGCTGTCGCCGGAACACCAAGGTGTTCCATCAGCGGTTGGGCGCAGTGATGCCCCGCCCGCACAGCGATACCTTTTTTGTCCAGAACAGTCGAAATATCATGTGCGTGGGCCGTGCCATCCAGCGTGAAGGAAAAGATCGCGCCTTTGCCAGCAGATTTTCCCTGAACGCTTAGCCAGTTCAGCCCATCAAGGCGCGAACGCGCATAGTCCCGGAGCGTGCGTTCATGCGCGGCAATATCCTCCATCCCGAGGTTCATCATGTATTCAAGTGCGGCACCAAACCCGATTGTTTGCACGATACCGGGCGTTCCTGCCTCAAACTTCATCGGCGGGTCGTTGTAGCTGATCGCATCCTTGCTGACCTCGCGGATCATATCACCGCCTCCCATGAAGGGGCGCATTTCAGCCATTCGTTCCTTACGGATGTAGATTGCGCCTGACCCTGATGGACCGTAGAGTTTATGCCCCGTAATCGCATAGAAATCGCACCCGATATCCTGAACGTTTACGGGTGAATGAACAGAGGCTTGAGAGCCGTCAACTAGAACCGGCACGCCTTTTGCCCGCGCACCTTCGCAAATCGATTTAACGTCAACAATTGTACCCAGCACGTTTGACATATGCGTCACAGCAACCAGCTTGGTCTTTGGTCCGATCGCATCCAGAATTTTTTGCGGATCAAGATCACCGTTCGCATCAACATCGACCCACTTCAGCACCACACCCTGACGTTCACGCAGAAAATGCCAGGGTACGATGTTGGCATGGTGCTCCATCACGCTTAGAACAATTTCGTCACCCGCTTCCATACGGGGCATAGCCCAACCGTAGGCGACGGTATTGATCCCCTCGGTCGTACCGGAGTTCAGTACAATCTCCCGCTCGTCAGTGGCGTTCAGAAAGCGTGCGATGGTTCCGCGAACGGCTTCGTATTGTTCTGTCATCAAATTGGACAGAAAATGCAGCCCACGATGCACGTTGGAATAATTTTCAGCGTAGCTTTGTGTGATTGCGTCAATAACCACTTGTGGCTTTTGGGCAGAAGCACCGTTATCCAAATAGACCAACGGTTTACTGTTCACCTGACGTGACAGAATGGGAAAATCACGGCGAATAGAGGCAACATCATACATGTTTACGTACCAATCACTGGGCTCACGCCCATCAGGTTAAGGACAACGATGATCGGTATCGCGGCGATCAGCGCGGACAAAAGAACAAGCCCAAGTGTTTTTCCGAGAGACATTCCACCATGCGCCTCGGCGACGAAATTAAGCATCAACCAGAACAAATAAAAATAAGTCGCATAGAGCACCATCTGCCCAATCCCCGGGCTGATCAGATAGGCGACAATGCCCGCCACCATCAGAATGATTTCGAAAACGCGCAACCAGATATCTGCCAGCAGGATATCAAAAAAATTACCTGTTCCACCAAAGGCATTTCCCAAACGTGCGATGACGAAATCAATTAAAATCCGAACAACAAGTGTAAAGAAAACAAGAACAAATGGGCTGGGCAGGACAAGTGGGTTGCCTTGCAAATCCGTGACAACAGGCGTCACCATCTCGTGTACGTAATTCAGCAAGGTCGCAACGATAACGCTTACTCCAAGCGCCAGCCAGAGAGTCTGCCGATTTAGCCCAAGCAGTAAAACCCGGCGCATCCCGTCCTTGGGACGTTTAAGCGACAGGCGCAGGGAATCCAGCAGTTCAGTTGTAATTGGGGTCATGTCGCTCTCACTACGTGCTGGTTTACTTTGTTGCTACTCATCATATTCAGCTGTTGGCGTGTCTGGGTGCAAGTCCGCGTGCAACACCAATTGCGACCGTTGTAAAGAACAAAAACCCAATTCCAGCCATCAGGTTCATCAACTGAAGTTGCATACCAGGCCCAACAAGACCCTCTGTTAACCCTCGCAAAAGCATCAGAGGGGTCGTTACAAGAAGCGCCCAAAATAATGCAAGTCGCACGCGCACCCCGGAGAGCCCGGTTCCCGCAAGTCGCAGTATCAGCCACAAAAGCGCAGACAGCGCATAAAGCACAATTGGCGCAAGGAGGACCGCACCCAGAAAGGACCCATAAGCAAGGCTCGCCAGATTACCGTTCTCCGGAGCCAGATGCGCACTGCGTTGCAACCCTGGAAGCGTCGCAACAAACAGAATGATGCAGGCGCTGATGAGGTAGCCAAGAGCAAGGGGTTCATCATCCCCCTCAATCCGGCGCTCTGCCACAAGACGCGGACGCACATAAGACCGGAAGATATCACGGGTGACAGACATCTTGCTTCCCTTACCCGCGTCGCCTTACAAGCCAGCCCTCAAGTCGAGCTGTCAGATCTTCAGAAATCTCTTCGTTTTCAATTTCGTCAATTGCTTCTGCAAGAAAGGCTTTTACCAAAAGGTCCTGGGCTTCTGTTTCCGGAACACCACGCGATTTAAGATAAAACAAGGCTTCATCGTCAATCGCACCAGTTGTTGACCCGTGCGAACACGCAACATCATCAGCATAGATTTCGAGTTCCGGCTTGGCGAGGAATTGGCTGTCGCCATCCAAAAGTAACGCTTGGCTGATCTGATAACCGTCTGTTTTCTGAGCCCCTGCTTTCACAAGAATCTTGCCCTGGAAAACGCCGGTTGCACCATTTCGCAGCACTTTCTTGAAGACCTGCCTGCTTTCGCAATTTACAGCGTCATGTGTGATGAAAATCGTATCGTCATGGTGAAAATCACCATCCCCTAATGCAGCGCCTGCAACATGGGCAACGGAATCGTCACCTATCAGTTCAAGGACAACTTCATTCCGGGTTAGAACGCCGTTGGCCGTGAGTGTGAAAGATTTAAACGTGCTTTCCGCCCCAAGCCGCCCAAACAAATGGGTGACTGCGCGACGTTCATGATCTCTGCCCTGCGCACGAACATGATGGAAGGCAGCGCCGTCACACACTTCAACTTCCATAACCTTATTGAAGCGTGCTGCGGCTGGACCATTCTCAAGCACGGTCAGTTCAGCACCGGGTTCAACCTTGATTAGGTGATGCAACAATACATCTGAAACATCTGATCCATGGTTATAAATCAAAGAAATCGGTCTGGCGGCCTTCTCCGTCACATGAATAATGAGGCCATCAGTTGCAAAGGCAGTGTTCATTGCTGCAAGCGGGCGCTGAACGGGGGTCTGACCGTTTATCTCTAACTGTCCATAAAGCTCTTTCGCCCAGTGAATATCACTTTCAGCTGCGTGTTCCAGCCGTTCGATCTTAACACCGGCCATAGCCAGATCATCTGATGCCTCGGGGTCAAAAACGCCGTCAACAAAAACAACTTTCAGTCGATTGATCGCATCAAATACCGGCGGTTCATCCTTCGGGTCAAAGACCGCCGCACTGGGAACATCGGTTGATGTCAACGTGTCTGGACGCGTGAACTTCCAATACTCGTCACGACGCGTGGGCAACCCCATATCCTGCAACCGAGCGAGCGCAGATTTGCGCGCTGCTGTCGCCCAACTTCCACCTTCAGGCAGGGAACAACCTTCCAGCCTTGCCGTCGTTGCATCCTCTTTTGTCTGGCGCAGCGCCATCACGCCACCTCCGCCAAAATATCAGCGTACCCATTGTGTTCAACTTCCAGCGCCAATTCAGGCCCGCCGGTTTTCACAATGCGGCCATCCGCCATGATGTGGACGACATCAGGTTTAATATGGTCCAGAAGTCTTTGATAATGCGTGATAACCAGAAACGAACGCCCCTCGTCACGCAGGGCGTTCACACCTTCCGCCACAAGTTTCATTGCATCAACATCAAGACCTGAATCGGTTTCATCGAGAATGCACATTTTAGGCTCAAGCATCGCCATTTGCAGAATTTCATTGCGCTTCTTTTCGCCTCCCGAAAACCCGACGTTCACGGGCCGCTTCAGCATGTCCGCGTCGATCTTCAAAGTCTTGGCTTTTGCCCGGATAACCTTCAGAAAATCTGCGGCACTCATCTCTTCTTCACCACGCGCCTTGCGCTGGGCATTCACCGCGGTCCTGAGAAACGTCATGTTCCCGACGCCCGGAATTTCCACGGGATATTGAAAAGCAAGAAACAGGCCAGCTGCAGCACGTTCTTCCGGCTCCATTTCCAGTATGTCTTCCCCGTTTAGCGTAACGGTGCCCTCAGTCACTTCGTAACCGTCACGTCCTGACAGAACATAAGAGGTCGTTGATTTTCCAGACCCATTCGGTCCCATAATCGCGTGCACTTCACCCGCGCCAATCGACAAGGAAACACCTTTAAGGATAATCTTGTCTTCCTCTTCAAGTTTGACGTGCAGATTCTTGATTTCTAACATTTTAAACTCTTCTTCATCATCTGCGCCAAGCGACGCTTTGCTTTAACTTTTGTGGCCTTAAGGGCCGATTATTCCGTTCCAGAAAGGGTCTTATCGAACATCCGCAGCCTTACTTGCGCCCTTTAAGAACGGTTTGGGCAAACAAGCTGCCCAGAAAACCTGATGTCCCTGCCCCTAACAGAAGCGCTGTTACAGTCATTGTCGGAAGTATGATGTTCAGAAAAATCGCAAAAACTGCACAAAACCCACCAGTGAGCAATGCTGCAATAATCGAAATCCTTTTGCCATTTTCCAACAACCGTATCACCTTACAATACCGTGGGCATTAGCCCGGAAACCGCAGCAACGGCGGTTCCGAACAAGAACCCCAGCATCATCCTTCTCAATCCTGTTCGACCTGTCATAAGTGTCAAAGCAAGAATTCCAAGAACGAGGGCAACCACAACCGATAGCAATCCAAATCCTGCGGTTCCCGCCAGAACGTTAATCATCTCGGGAGACTGCTCCCGTTCCGCCATAATCAGATCGTAGTTCGCGTTGGCAAAATTCACGCAACTGATCGCAATGAACCCCCACAGCGCGCCCAAAAAAGCCCAGCCAATATTCATTAGCGAAAATGCCGGGTTTTCTTCGATGTTCTGAGCGACCAAAACAGATTCAGAAACAGGCGAACCTACCTTATTCTTGTGTTCTATCCTTCGAAGACGATCTTGAAATGATTCAGACAAGGGATTTACCCTCTCTTCTAAAACCGTTCTGACAACTCAACACTCTAGCCACTAGCCCACTGAACCTTCTAAGGAAATCGCGACAAGCGCTTGGGCTTCAAGCGCGAATTCCATCGGCAAGGCCTGTAGAACGTCTTTGACAAAACCGTTTACAACAAGCGCCACGGCCTCTTCTTCGTCCATTCCGCGCTGGCGGCAGTAAAACAGCTGTTCATCATCAACTTTGGACGTCGTTGCCTCGTGTTCAACCCGACTGCTGTTGTTCCTTACTTCGATATAAGGAACGGTATGCGCACCGCATTTGTCACCAATCAGCAGAGAGTCACATTGCGTGTAGTTCCGGCTGTCCTTTGCCTTGGGGTGCATCGAAACCAGCCCGCGGTAGGTGTTCTGCGCCTTCCCGGCACTGATCCCTTTTGAAACGATCCTGGATTTTGTCTTCTTTCCAAGGTGAATCATTTTGGTGCCGGTGTCGGCCTGCTGCATATTGTTGGCGATCGCGATAGAGTAAAACTCTCCCTGGCTTTCGTTGCCACGCAGGATGCAGGATGGATACTTCCATGTCACGGCAGACCCGGTTTCAACCTGTGTCCACATCACCTTGGACCGGTCCCCGCGGCAATCCGCGCGTTTGGTGACAAAGTTGTAGATGCCGCCAACACCGTTTTCGTCACCGGGGTACCAGTTCTGAACGGTGGAGTATTTAACCTCGGCATCTTCTTCGATGATGATTTCAACCACGGCAGCATGAAGCTGTGCGACATCGCGTTTCGGTGCTGTGCAGCCTTCCAGGTAGCTCACGTAGCTGCCTTTATCAGCAATGATCAGGGTACGTTCGAATTGCCCTGTGTTTTCCGCGTTAATGCGGAAATATGTACTCAGCTCCATCGGGCAACGAACGCCCGGCGGCACATAAACGAATGAACCATCTGAAAACACGGCAGAATTCAGTGTGGCATAGAAATTGTCAGAAGCCGGAACCACCGTTCCAAGGTATTTTTTGACCAGTTCCGGGTGCTCGCGGATTGCCTCTGAAATCGAACAAAAGATAACACCGGCTTTTTTCAGTTCTTCCTGAAACGTTGTTCCAACGGAAACGGAATCAAACACCGCATCGACAGCAACTTTACGCCCCTCGGCCGGGGCACCTTCGGCCCCTTCCACACCCGCCAAAATCATTTGTTCTTTCAGTGGTATTCCCAGCTTCGCATAAGTTGCGAGCAGCTTGGGATCTACATCGTCAAGAGATTTTGGTTTCACTTCCATGCTTTTCGGGCGGGCGTAATAGTAGATATCCTGAAAGTCGATTGTCGGATAGCTGACCATAGCCCAAGTCGGTTCTTCCATCTGTTCCCAACGGGCAAAGGCAGACAAACGCCACTCCGTCATCCATTCCGGTTCTTCATTTTTTCCAGAGATCAAACGAACGATATCGGTGTTCACGCCTTTTGGCGCGTATTCCATTTCGATATCAGTTTCCCAGCCGTACTTATACTTTCCGGACAAAGATTGCACCGCTTCTACAGTTTCCTGATCGACGCCTTCTTTTACGTCTACATCTTCAAAGACAGCCATAATCTTACCCGTTCTCTCTAACTTTCATAGGCTTAACGCCCGATCCTCAAGCAGTGCGTGCGCGGAATTTCTGGTAATGCGCCGCCCATGTATCTGCAAAGCGCAATACGTCATCCTCGCTGGTCGATGGCCCAAGGGACACCCGGATCGCTGATCCTGCAGTTTCCTTGTCATAGCCCATCGCCAACAGCACTGGGCTTGCCTTGACCTTACCGGATGAACAGGCCGACCCCGCCGAAACGGCAAAGCCTGCAAGGTCCATCTGCATCACCTGTGTCTCACTTTTCCACCCTGGAACAGCGAAGCAAGAGGTGTTTGGAAGTCGTTTCGCGCCTTTCCCGACAAAAATAGTACATTTTACAGATTCTGCCAGTTCTTTTTCTAGAATGTTTCTAAGTTTCTCGACCCGATCCCACATTCCATCGGCCAAATCACGCGTTGCAGCTTCGGTTGCAGCGCCGAATCCTGCGATCCCAATCAGGTTTTCGGTACCGGACCGACGCCCCATTTCCTGACCGCCACCTTTAATTTGTGCTGGCAAATCAACGCCCTGCCGCAGCACAACAGCCCCGACACCCTTAGGGCCACCCAGTTTATGCGCAGAGACAAGTGCCATTTCGGCCCCGCACCAACTGAAGGCAAACGGAAGTTTGCCGAAAATCTGGGTCGCGTCTGTGACTGCGAGCCCCTCAGGTAATTCCTGCAGAATTCCGGTTTCGCTGTTCGCCGCCTGAAGCGTCGATGACACAGGATCTGTCGCCTCGACCGCCCCGTCCGCACTGACGTTCAGGGTGGGGTTAATCCAGCTTGCAACGGCGTCATGTTCAACGAGTGCGCCGTTCAGGTTACGACCGGCAAGCGCAAGCGCGGCACCTTCCGTTGAACCAGAGGTAAAGACAATATCCGCCCCCGAAGCGCCGAAAGCTTCGGCGACCTGCGCACGCGCGCGCTCAACAATCGCTTTTGCGGCGCGGCCTTCTGCGTGCACGGACGACGGATTGCCGACCACATCCATCGCCGCGATCATGGCTGCGCGTGCTTCGGGGCGAAGCGGCGCTGTCGCGTTCCAATCCAAATAAGTGCGGGTCAACTTTCATCAACCACTTCAAACAAATTTGGCACCGCAGGACATGGTGTAAGGTCGTTCTTCACAACATCAGAAAGACGGGTCTGATGCAAAAACACATAGACATTCGCTGACAACCCTTCCCAAAGCCGGTTGGCAAGCGATTGCGCCCTTGAACCAGACACAGCGCCCGATGCCCCGGCCCCCGTGTGCATCGCTGAAACGGTTTCATCAACTGCGGCCAAAACATCCACAACTCTTATTTCCGAGGGTGCGTGCGCAAGCCTGTAACCACCACCCGGCCCGCGGACCGATTCTACCAGATCTGCGCGGCGCAGCTTTACGAACAATTGCTCCAGATAGGGCAGCGACACGTCCTGACGCTTTGATATTTCGGCAAGCGAAACCAGTGATCCTTTGGGCTGAAGTGCCAGATCAGCGAGCGCAACCATTGCATATCGGCCTTTTGTGCTGAGTTTCATGGGTCTTTCCCTGCAAAAACATTGACGTGCGGCTGTTGTGGCCTTAACTCCGTAACAGCCATCCGGCATACCCGTCGGAATTTAGAATTGTTCTAATGTAGTCGAGTGATTTCGTCAAGAATACCGCCTGCTTAGCAAAAAGAGAGACAAGGACAGCAATGCCCGAGGTTATATTCCCGGGGCCGGAAGGCCGCCTTGAAGGACGCTACCACCCGCAAAAAGAAAAAGACGCACCAATTGCGATCATTTTGCATCCGCACCCGCAGTTTGGTGGCACGATGAACAATCGCGTCGTCTATAATCTGCACTACACCTTCTACAATATGGGGTTCACCGTTTTGCGGTTTAACTTCCGTGGTGTCGGCAGGTCGCAGGGCGAGTATGACCAAGGTATTGGCGAATTGTCAGATGCGGCGTCTGCGCTCGACTATCTGCAATCGATGAACCAGAACTCAAAGCACTGCTGGGTTGCCGGATTTAGCTTTGGTGCCTGGATTGGCATGCAGTTGCTGATGCGCCGGCCAGAGATCACCGGATTTATTTCGGTTTCCCCGCCCGCAAACATGTACGACTTCAGCTTTCTCGCACCCTGCCCGGCATCTGGTCTGATTATCAACGGCACCAATGACCGGGTTGCACCGCCGCAGGATACGCACACGCTTGTCGAAAAACTGCACGAGCAAAAAGGCATCACGGTTACCCATCAGGAAATCGAAGGGTCCGGACATTTCTTTGAAGACCCTCATATGGACACGATGCTTAGCTCGGTTGATGCCTACGTCCGGCGTCGGCTGACCGAAACAACACGCTAACTTACAAAGCCAGGGGTTTTATAACGATGGGCATTGTAGAAGATCTTGCAGATGAGCTTGCAGTAGATGCGCTTGCAACCTCTGAACGTCTGGAAAACGAAAAAATCATTCTTGAGGTTTCAGAAATACTGGGCGCAAGCTCGACCACTGCGCAAGAAGCTTATTTGACGGCAATTCGTGTGCGCCGCGCAGAAGCAAGAGCGCGTAAATATCTTGAAGAATGCCGAACGAAAGCCGCAAAAGCGCAATGACAACGCGCCTGACGCAGCAGTTCGCCTTTCTTCAGGAAATTGACAAACTCAAGGGTATTCTTCGCGCGACAGCTATTGCCGACGGCTCCCGCCCGGAAAACTCAGGCGAACACAGTTGGCACATTGCCATGTACGCGATGGTTCTGGCCGATCAAGCTGGCTCTGAAGTCGATATCACCCGTGTTATCAAAATGCTGCTGATCCACGATATCGTCGAAATCGACGCCGGTGATGCGCCGATACATTCACAGTTCGACACTGCCGATCAAGACGCAAAAGAACAGCGAGCGGCTGATCGAATTTTCAACTTGTTGCCCGAAGATCAGTCAAAGGAATTTCGCGCGCTTTGGGATGAGTTTGAAGCTGCAATGACCCCTGACGCAATATTCGGCAAAGCGATTGATCGTGTTCAGCCGCTTCTGCTTAATCTTGCGAATGATGGGAGCAGTTGGAAGGAATACGACGTTACGCTTGCGCAAATTGATAGCCGTATAGGCGAAAAGGTTAACAAGGGCGCACCCTGGATCTGGGCCTATATACGAGAGAAGATCAAGCCATGGTTCGCTACGCGCGGTCTTGACTAGAACCGGCTTGCGACATTTACGTATACAATCGTATACCGTCTTCCCTTGCTAAAGAATTTAGCGTAGAAGACGCGGGAATTTGATTCACTTAGCAAAGAGGCCAACCCCATGACCAAGATCAAGGTGGAGAATCCCGTCGTCGAACTCGACGGAGACGAAATGACCCGCATCATCTGGGATTTTATCAAAAAGAAACTGATCCTTCCTTATCTGGATTTAGATCTGCTCTATTACGATCTCGGCATGGAAGTGCGCGATGAAACGAACGACCAGATCACCATCGACGCCGCCGAAAAAATCAAAGAAGTCGGTGTTGGTGTAAAATGTGCAACCATCACACCGGATGAAGCGCGCGTTGAAGAATTTGGTCTGAAACAGATGTGGCGCAGCCCCAACGGAACCATCCGTAACATCCTTGGCGGTGTCGTTTTCCGCGCACCAATTATCTGTTCCAATGTTCCGCGGCTTGTTCCCGGCTGGACCCAACCGATTGTTATCGGTCGCCACGCCTTTGGTGACCAGTATAAAGCAACAGATTTCCTGATGCCCGGCCCCGGAAAGCTTACAATGAAATTTGTTGGCGAAGACGGAACAGTGATCGAGAAAGAAGTGTATGACGCGCCATCCTCTGGTGTGGCTATGGGTATGTACAATCTTGATAGCTCTATTATCGATTTCGCCCGCGCCTCTATGAACTACGGCCTGAAACTTGGCTGGCCAGTTTACCTGTCGACGAAGAACACAATCCTGAAGGCCTATGACGGCCGCTTTAAGGACCTGTTCCAGAAAGTCTTTGACGAAGAATTCGCTGGCAAATTCGAAAAAGCAGGCATCACTTATGAGCATCGCCTGATCGATGACATGGTCGCCGCTGCAATGAAATGGTCCGGTGGCTTTGTTTGGGCCTGTAAAAACTACGATGGCGACGTTCAGTCAGACACAGTTGCGCAGGGCTTTGGCTCGCTTGGCCTGATGACCAGCCAGTTGATGACCCCGGATGGCAAGGTTGTTGAGGCAGAGGCTGCCCACGGCACCGTGACCCGCCACTACCGTCAGCACCAAAAGGGCGAGGCAACGTCAACAAACTCCATCGCGTCGATCTATGCTTGGACTGGTGGCCTGAAGCACCGTGCTAAACTGGATAGCAATGACCAGTTGATGCGGTTTTCTGAAACGCTGGAAAAAGTCGTTGTTGATACCGTTGAAAGCGGCTTCATGACCAAAGACCTTGCTCTGCTTGTTGGACCAAACCAGAAATGGCTGACAACCGAAGGCTTCCTGGAAAAAGTTGATGAAAACCTGAATGCCGCTTTAGCGGGTTAATATTTCATTCAAGAGACAAAGAAAGGGCGGGTTGCGTATGCAACCCGCCCTTTCCCGTATCCAGGCATAAATTCTGCTTTGATTCCATATTGATGTGAGTGGTGGCAATCAAAACATTCAGCCGGATACTCCCCCTCCCAGAGTCGTCTCTAATGGTGCAGGGTTGTTACTTTCCGCGATTGTGCGTGCGCGCATACATTTCAGCGACCATCCGGCTCGCTGTTTTTTCGAACATGCAGGGAACGACGGCATGTACCATCGCAGCACAGCCAGCAGCAAGAAGTCTCAGTGAAAAGCCCGACGCAAATCGCGCATGCTCTAGGTAAGTTTCTTCTACGCTTCGCGGATGCTCTAAAAAAACTTTGGTAATCATTTCTGTTCCCTTCTTGGTCCTGTTCAAACCGAGATTAAAACAAACCGATTGTGAAATGTTCCCATCTTTCTACGGTTTCTGCTTTTTTAGGTGAAATTTTCCCAATATAATCCACCTTATGGCTAACATTGATGAAACAGACCGCAAAATATTAAAAGAATTGCAACGTGACGCCTCTTTGGGGCTAGAGGCGCTCGGGGAAAAGGTGCATCTTTCGCGAAACGCCTGTTGGCGCCGGATCAAAACGCTGGAAGATTCCGGGGTCATTCGCGGCCGCGTCGCGTTGCTTGAACCAAGCAAGGTCGGGCTTGGTTTGACCGTCTTCATGTTTATCCGAACCAGTTCTCACGATGCGAACTGGCTGACCAAATTCGCACGTGCGACAAGTGATATGCCGGAGGTCTTAAGCGCGTACCGCATGACGGGTGATCTGGACTATCTGATCCGCGCCCGCGTCAGCGACGTCGCCGGATATGACCAGCTTTATCAGAGATTGATAAACAAGATTGATATGTCGGACGTTTCTGCAAGTTTTGTCATGGAAGAATTAAAAGAAACGACTGAACTGCCCTTGTAAGCAACGAAAGAGACAACAATGCCAATTCATTATGTTTATCTGATACTTGCAGTCATGGCCGAAACGATTGGAACAACAGCCCTGCAGGCAAGCCAACAGTTTTCCCGGCTCATTCCATCGATCATTGTTGTTGTTGGCTACGGTATTTCTTTTTATCTGCTGGCGCTGACTCTCAAATCTATGCCAGTCGGCATTGTCTATGCGATATGGTCGGCCCTTGGCATCGTCTTTATCGCCGCAATCGGTTTTCTGGCGTTTGGCCAGAAACTCGATTTTGCCGCTATTCTGGGGATCGGCTTTATACTGCTTGGTATTCTGGTCATTCACCTCTTTTCCAATTCTGCGACACATTAAACGCTATATTCCGGCGCAATCGCCGGGATTTGTGCTTTAGGGCTGGTCTTTTCTGCGCCTGCACGGTACGCCGCGCGCGAACAGGACAAGGCTACCTTCCAATGGAACTTCGCAATATCGCCATCATCGCGCACGTTGACCATGGCAAAACCACGCTTGTAGATGAGCTGCTGAAACAGTCAGGCACCTACCGTGAAAACCAGGCAACCACGGAACGCGCAATGGACAGCAATGATCTGGAGCGTGAGCGCGGTATTACCATTCTTGCAAAGGCGACATCCGTTGAATGGAAAGGCACCCGGATCAACATCGTGGATACCCCTGGCCACGCCGACTTTGGTGGCGAAGTTGAGCGTATTCTTTCGATGGTTGACGGTGTTGTATTGCTGGTCGATGCGGCCGAAGGCCCAATGCCCCAAACCAAATTCGTCACGTCCAAGGCGCTTGCGCTGGGGCTGCGGCCGATTGTTGTTCTTAACAAAGTAGACAAACCCGATGCCGAACCTGACCGCGCATTGGACGAATGTTTTGATCTGTTCGCCAACCTTGGTGCAGACGACAACCAGCTTGATTTTCCGGCGATGTATGCATCGGGTCGGTCTGGCTGGGCGGACATGGAGCTGGACGGCCCACGCAAAGATCTGAGCGCGCTTTTTGATCTGGTTATAGAGCACGTCCCGCCCCCCGCGCAGGTTGCCCGTCGGGACGAGCCGTTCAGGATGTTGGCAACAACACTGGGCGCCGATCCCTTTATCGGGCGAATTCTGACCGGACGTGTTGAATCCGGCACATTGAAGGCTGGCGAAAGCATCAAATCGCTATCGCGCGACGGCGAACTTATTGAAAATTTCCGTGTCTCAAAAATTCTGGCGTTTCGCGGATTGGGCCAACAGGCAATCGAATTAGCCGAAGCTGGCGACATCGTAACAATTGCTGGCATGTCCAAAGCAACGGTCGCGGATTCCCTGGTGGCCCCTTCGGTCAGCACAGCGCTGCCCGCCCAACCGATTGACCCACCCACAATTTCCGTGACATTCGGCATCAACGACAGCCCGCTAGCGGGACGTGAAGGTAAAAAAGTGCAGAGCCGCGTCATCCGCGAGCGTCTGATGAAGGAAGCCGAGTCTAACGTGGCAATTCATGTGACAGACACCCCCGGCGGTGACGCCTTTGAAGTGGCGGGTCGTGGCGAGTTGCAAATGGGAGTTCTTATCGAAAACATGCGGCGCGAAGGATTCGAGCTTTCGATTTCACGCCCACAGGTTTTGTTCAGAGAAGAAGATGGCCAAAGGCTTGAGCCCATCGAAGAAGTCACAATTGACGTCGATGATGAGTATTCCGGCGCTGTGATTGAAAAAATAACCGGTGTGCGCAAGGGTGAACTTGCTGAGATGAAACCTGCGGGCGCTGGCAAGACGCGGATCATTGCACATGTCCCGTCCCGCGGGCTTATTGGCTATCACGGCGAATTTCTGACAGACACACGCGGAACCGGCGTCTTGAACCGGGTGTTCCATGAATGGGCTCCTCACAAGGGCGCAATTCCGGGTCGGCGTGCAGGTGTTTTGATTTCAATGGAAAATGGTGTGTCCGTCGCCTATGCGCTGTTCAACCTTGAAGATCGCGGTAAAATGTTCATTGGCGCGCAGGAAACCATTTATCAGGGGATGATCATTGGCGAGCATTCGCGCGAGAATGATCTGGAAGTGAACCCCCTGAAAGGTAAGAAGCTGACAAACGTTCGCGCCTCGGGCACGGATGAGGCAGTACGCCTCACCACACCTGTGCGTTATTCTCTGGAAGAGGCAATCGCCTATATCGACAACGACGAACTCGTCGAAGTCACGCCAAACGCTATCCGGATGCGCAAACGCTACCTCGACCCACACGAACGCAAACGCCAATCTCGTGCAGCGGGCTAGGGTCGAGGTAAAGCGTCGGAAGACTGCAATAAGCCCGAAGAGTCGTGATCGTATGCTCAGGCTTGCGCGAAGCGAAGAGAAGCTCCATTGATGCAGTGAAGCAATTGGTCTCGAACATTTACGATATGACCAAGGTGGCTGCCGCATCTGCGGCAGTGCGCTTCTATCATGGCATCTTGGGACATTGCGCTCGTATCATAAGAGGGATTGTCATCAATGCTGGTCAGGACGGCATTGGGACGCGAGTGTTTAAAGAAAACCCAACCGATATCAAGAACCACTTTCCAGGATGATTCATAGAGCGTCAGGTCACAACCTTTGCATTTATAAGTACCTCGAGGCATTCGGCGGCTATATTGGCTGCTGTTTGGGTTCTCGGTTCCGCCGCGTCGGAGGATTCTGAATTCTGATCTGCTAAGCAGCGCGCGCCATTCCGCCCGTGTGCGGGTGACTTCGTAGGTAAATCCTCCGGAAGCTGACGAAGCCGTTGCCAACGAAGGTCCAGACGCTGGTACGAGAGCAACAGCGGAAATCGCGCTCGCTTTCAGAAACGTCCGCCGCTTAATCAAATTGCTCATAGTTTTCTTCCTTTTAATAATTATTCAAAGTTTCTGATCTTTGCTAACCATTCTTAGGGCCGTTTTTTTAGCAACCTGCATGGAATAGATGCACGCAATCCTCTTTTAGTTACATAGTGCACATATCATTGTGACACATCAATTCGTGATTTCGATCTGCGGTTGTGGCCAAATTTTCTGCAAAGCATGCCCAAAAATTTAAACCAGCCTGGCGGAGGACCTCTTCAAACCCAGAGTTACCATTGCTGTAGGCGTTTGAATGTCGTCACTGAATTGAACGAGCGTTGGGCAAAGCAATCTGTTAGGTCTTGGCAAATTCTCTTGTTCTCAGAATGCTCGCTCCACAGATAGGCTATAAACATGATCATCGAAATCCGCCACTACACATTAAAAACTGGCCGCCGAGAGGAATTTATCGATTTCTTCGAACGGGAGAATCGTGTTGCTTTGCGCAATGCGGGGATGCTGGTATTCGGGCCCCTGCGGGATTTGGAAAACCCGGACAAAGTTCATTGGATGCGGGCGTTTTCGTCCATAGAGGAGCGTGACAGGGTCAAGGAAAATTTCTATGAAGGGCCGGTGTGGAATAAGAATATCGAACCCTTAGTGATTCCGATGATCGCTCATTATGAGGTGGATTTCACCGAAACAACAGGCGGCTTCGAGGATTTCGGCGGCGGAACCTCTCTCTGAATTAATGCGCACCTCACTCTGACCTAACGATTGATGGGACACATTGCGCACTGAAGCGCCTAAAGCTACCGTTTGTGAACGCGTGACGAGCGGCGAATTTGTCCCGTAAAAATGACACCCGCGACGTTCAGGTTCAATAGATACAGAGCCTGATTTTAGCTTTTTACCGATACTAGCAGCGTAATCCTTCCAAAACGTATTTCAACAAACAGGTTTCACCAAATCCCCAATTTGTATCTGACCTTCGGTCAACACTTCGGCAGTCCACCCGCCGTGACCACGCATCGCGTTGTATCCACCTGTCCCAAGTTCGGTCTCCATACGCGAACACGGTGCGCAGGGGCCGGTAATTTGCAAAACAGCAGTTCCGATCTGAATCTTCGTTCCGCGAAGGGCTGACAAATTAATACCGCTTACGACCAGGTTCCTTCTCAACCTTTCCGGGGTCACAGAAGTTGTCTGTGAAAGCGAAGCAATAACCGGCAAATGCTCTGCCTGAATTAGCGTAACAGCGCGTTTTCCCGGGCTTGGGTGACGATCACCAACCAAACCAGAAAACGTTACTTCTGCGGCGTCTGCGGCAGTCATGGCTTCGCGGCGGGCGGGACGCAGCCCAATCCAATCCAAACGGCCAGCGGCCGCATGGATTGTCATCAACTGGCGCAGTGGGGAAAGGCTGCTCAAACTTCTTCTACGATGACCAGATCCCGCTCTGCTGCGCCCCGCGCATGACTGAGCGCCTCTTGGTACTGCGGCGAATTATAGCAAGCTTCGGCATCTTCAAGGCTGGGAAAACGCGCCACGACGTTACGTGCCCTGTCATTTCCCTCTAGCTGCTTGTAACGCCCCGCACGGGCCAGAAACACGCCACCATGTGCCGCAATCGCACCTGTCGCGAGAGCAGCATATTTTCCATAAGAATCTTCGTCAGTGACATGTACGTTCGCAATCCAGAGTGCGCTCATTTTAGTTCTCCAATATCTGTTCAGCCGCTTTGATCGCAGCGTCTGCTTGTCCGAAATCTGAACCACCGCCCTGTGCCATGTCAGGCCGGCCACCACCACCTTTGCCACCAAGTTCGGCGACAGCGGCTTTCACGAGATCAACTGCGGACACCGTGCTGGTCAGATCATCTGTGACACCCGCCGCGACAGCAACCTTGCCTCCGGTATCGGCAATCAAAAGTACGGCACCTGACCCGATCCGGGCTTTGTGGTCGTCAATCAATGGGGGTAGGTCCTTGCCGCTTACACCACTTAACGTTTGCGCCAGAAACGCAACGCCGCCCACGTCACGGGTTTCCGGTGCGGCGTCCGACCCCCCTGACATCGCAAGTTCGCGCCGCAATTGGGCAACTTCGTTTTGCAGGGCTTTGCGCTCGTCCATCAATGCTTTGACACGATCACCCACTTCAGCAGGTTGCGCCTTTAACATCAGGGAGACTTCTGAAAGCAGTTTTTCCTGCTCAGAAAGGTGGCGCAGCGCGACCTCTCCGGTCAGCGCCTCAATCCGGCGCACCCCGGCGGAAGATGCTGAATCACCAAGCAGTGCAAACACGCCGATATCTCCGGTTTGGCGGACATGTGTGCCACCGCAAAGTTCGATCGAATAGGTTTCGCCATTAGTCCCTTTCTCGGACTCAGCATCGTGACCCATCGAAACAACCCGCACCTCGTCACCGTATTTTTCGCCAAACAGCGCCTGCGCCCCAAGGGCGCGCGCGTCATCCGGCGTCATGATACGGGTTTCGACCTTGGTGTTTTGACGGATGTAGGCATTCACGTCTTCTTCAACTTTTGACAGTTGTCCTGATGTCAGCGCCTTGGCGTGGCTGAAATCGAACCGCAGCCGATCTTCTGCATTCAATGACCCGCGCTGAGACACATGGTTCCCCAGCGTTTCGCGCAGAGCTTCGTGCAGCAGGTGGGTTGCCGAATGGTTCGCACGTATCGCGGAGCGGCGATCATGATCGACAACAAGTTCGGCGCCTGTACCCGTGACCAAAGTGCCCTCTGTCACCTCGGCGAAATGAATAAAGACTCCTGCGGTTTTACGTGTGTCGGTTATTTTCGCTTTGCCGGTATCAGATTTCAAAAAACCTTGGTCGCCAACCTGACCACCGCTTTCCCCATAAAACGGTGTCTGGTTCACGACAACCTGAATGCTGGCGCCTTTTGCGCATTCTTCGACGCACTTACCGTCCTTTATAAGCGCTAGAATTTGGCCTTCGGCAACCTCGGTCTCGTATCCTAGAAATTCCGTAACCCCATGCTTATCTGCGAGGTCATACCAGATGGTGGCATCCGCCGCTTCACCAGAGCCGGTCCAGGCCGCACGTGCCTTTGCCTTCTGGGCTTCCATAGCGATGGTGAACCCATCAGTGTCAACCGCCCTGCCCTTTTCACGCAACGCATCCTGCGTCAGATCAAGCGGGAAACCATAGGTGTCATAGAGTTTGAAAGCGGATTCACCGGGCAACGCTGCATCATCGGGCAGCTTTTCCAATTCGTCGTCAAGCAAACGCAAACCGCGGTCCAGCGTCTGCCGGAACCGGGTTTCTTCATTTTTCAGTGTTTCTTCTATCAAAACCTGTGCGCGTCCAAGCTCTGGGAACGCAGCACCCATTTGAGTCACAAGCGCTGGCACCAAGCGGTGCATCACTGGGTCTTTCGACCCCAGCAAATGCGCATGGCGCATCGCGCGGCGCATGATACGACGCAACACATACCCACGGCCTTCGTTGCTGGGCATTACACCATCGGCAATTAGAAAAGACGTCGATCGCAGGTGATCTGCGATAACCCGGTGGTGAACATTTTTATCACCATAGGGATCTTGGCTTGTTGCGTGGGCGGACGCTTCGATCAACGCCTTAAACAAGTCCGTGTCATAGTTGTCATGACTGCCCTGAAGCAATGCGCCGATACGTTCCAGCCCCATGCCGGTATCGATTGACGGTTTTGGCAGGTCTTCACGGTGGCCATCTTCAAATTGCTCATACTGCATGAAAACGAGGTTCCAGATTTCGATGAACCTGTCGCCGTCCTCTTCTGCACTACCCGGAGGACCGCCCCAGATGTGATCGCCGTGATCAAAGAAAATCTCAGTGCAGGGACCGCAGGGGCCGGTTGGTCCCATCGACCAGAAGTTGTCATTTGTCGCAATGCGGATAATGCGCTCGTCCGGAAGACCCGCGTGCTTTTTCCAGATATTCGCTGCCTCGTCATCCGTGTGGTAAACGGTGACCAGCAGTTTATCCTTATCGATGCCAAACTCTTTTGTGATCAGATCCCATGCAAATGGGATAGCGTCTGCCTTGAAGTAATCGCCAAAGCTGAAGTTCCCCAACATCTCAAAAAATGTGTGATGGCGCGCTGTGTAGCCAACATTATCGAGGTCGTTGTGCTTTCCGCCAGCCCGCACGCATTTTTGACTTGTGGTGGCGCGTGTAAAGTCACGATGTTCAACGCCCGTAAACACGTTCTTGAACTGCACCATGCCAGAGTTCGTGAACATCAATGTGGGGTCATTGCGCGGCACCAAAGGAGAGCTGTCGACCACAGCGTGCCCGTTGGATTTGAAATAGTCTAAGAAGGTCGAGCGGATATCATTCAGGCTCGGCATTATCGTGGCTCACTTGCGCTAAATTCTAAGTCCCGCCCGGTTTAGCCCCACAGGCAAACGCTGTCCACAGCAAGTAAAAAGGGCCAGGTTTTTTCTGCCCCGGCCCTTTCAAAAAGAAACGTTATTTTACGCTTCTAAAATGTCTTCGTCTGCGGCTTCTGGGGGCATTTCAAACTCAAGCCCGTGCGCTGCGCGAATCTTATCTTCGATTTCATAGGCGACCCGCTTGTTCTCTTTTAGGTAGGTCTTCGCATTTTCGCGCCCCTGCCCGATCCGCTCGTCCCCGTAAGAATACCAGGCCCCGGATTTTTCAACGACTCCGGCTATCACGCCAAGATCAAGAAGCTCACCATTTTTTGAAATGCCTTCCCCATAAACAATGTCAAATTCGACTTGTTTAAACGGCGGAGCCACCTTGTTTTTAACAACTTTCACACGGGTCGCATTACCAACAATTTCATCCCGGTCTTTCACTGCGCCAATACGGCGGATATCAAGGCGCACAGAGCTATAGAATTTAAGCGCGTTGCCCCCCGTTGTCGTCTCCGGGCTGCCGAACATAACGCCAATTTTCATCCTGATCTGGTTAATAAAAATAACCATGCAGTTGGAGCGGGAGATTGAACTCGTCAGTTTACGCATCGCCTGGCTCATGAGACGGGCATGTACGCCAACGCTGGAATCGCCCATGTCGCCTTCAAGTTCAGATTTTGGCGTAAGCGCCGCGACGGAATCAATGACAACCATGTTCACAGCCCCGGATCTGACCAGCGTATCCGTGATCTCAAGTGCCTGTTCGCCTGTGTCCGGCTGCGAAATAAGCAATTCATCGATATCAACACCCAGCTTGCGGGCATAAAGCGGGTCAAGTGCGTGTTCCGCATCAACGAAGGCGCAAATGCCGCCGGTTTTCTGCATCTCTGCGACACAATGCAGGGTGAGTGTTGTTTTACCGGATGATTCAGGACCATAAATTTCAATGACCCTGCCTTTCGGCAATCCGCCGATACCTAAAGCAATATCAAGGCCCAGAGAACCTGTGGAACTCGACTCGATCTCCTGTACAGCGCCTTCCTGACCGAGCTTCATGATCGAGCCCTTGCCAAATTGGCGTTCTATCTGCGCCAAAGCTGAATCGAGCGCTTTTTGTTTATCTGCGTCGCGTTTGTTTGTCATATCGAGTATATCTGCCATCGCCATTTTAAGCTTCCTTATTCCACACCCTTGTACGGGCGGCAATCATTGCTCTTGTTCACCTCTTGTTCTGATTCCTTATGGGACCAAAAGGAGAACATTTCAACAAATTTATTTCTTTTTCCACTTTTGATTGCGAAGGTTAACAGGTAGTTTACCCTTCAGAACTATTTACAACGGTGACCGAGAGTGAGAGTGAAATGCTGATATTCTGGAATAAGAAGCTTGCTTTTCTCGCCGTTCCGAAAACGGGGACAACATCTATCGAAGCGTCTTTGTGTCTTAAGGCAGATATCGTTTTACGAAATCCGCCGCGACTAAAACATATGACTGCACGCATGTTTGAAAAAAAGTTTGCTCCTGTAACATCCGGCGAGGATGTGATCAAATTCGAAACCGTCGCTGTTATGCGCGAACCCGTTGACTGGTTGGCCAGTTGGTACCGGTATCGAAAACGCCCCCAGTTGGCGGGAAAGCCCGCAAGCACGGAAGGAATAAGTTTTGACACATTTATTGAATCTTACCTTTCGGATGAAAGGCCCATCTACGCGGATATCGGTTCGCAGTTCAAATTTGTGACTGACAAGGATGGTAACGTCCTTGTGGATCATATCTTTGACTACGCCCACTTCAGCCAACTTATTGCTTTTCTTGAAAACAAGTTGGATCTCTCTCTGGAGCTGGGACACGCAAACAAGTCTCCGAAGGAAGAAGTGTCTTTATCTCCTGCGCTTTTGTTCGAGTTAAAAAGACTTTATAACAAAGACTTCGAGCTTTATGCTAAAGTCCGGGTGCAGGCGTTAAAATCCGCCCACCCCTAGTTTAGTGAATTTGCTTTCGTACCGTTTGAGTAAGGTCCTTTAAAGAAAACGGCTTAGGTAGAAAGATTGAATTTGGAATCTTTTTCTGCCCCTCTTCAAACGCTTCTTCCGCGTAGCCGGAAACAAAAACGACTTTGACATCCGGCCGATCGCGCAAAGCCTGCCTGACCCAACTGGGCCCATCCAGCCCTGGCATGACCACATCTGTAACAAATACATCGACATCAAGACTGGGATCCTCAAGTGTTTTAAGGGCTACTTCAGCGCTATCTGCCTCGATAACCGTGTATCCCCCTAATCTCAGGGCACGCGACGCAAAAGCACGTACCGGCGCCTCGTCTTCGACCAAAAGAACCACACCTTCCCCTTCTTCGTTCTCAGTTTCTTTCGAGTGTAAAAGGACTTTCTGCGCTTCGTTAACTTCTGGTGTTTCGTAGCAAGGAAGATAGATTGTAAAAACAGTTCCGCGGGCGACCACGCTGTCAACAAAGATGAAACCACCGGTTTGTTTCACAATTCCATAAGCCATTGAAAGCCCCAACCCCGTGCCTTCGCCCGTTTTTTTTGTGGTGTAAAAGGGTTCAAAAATCTTTGTCAGCTTATCGGCTGCGATCCCGATTCCAGTATCGAAAACGCGAACTGTCACATAGTCACCAATAGGAACCTCTGCCCTATCGCGCCGCAGAGGGCCCTTCAATGTTTCGACCTTTGTTTCTATTCTGATCTCTCCACCATCGTGCATGGCGTCACGCGCATTCACGACCAAATTCATCAAAACCTGTTCCAATTGCCTCTTGTCTGCCCGTATCGGTGGTAGATCGGGATCATGAATAAGTTTGAGCAGGACTTTCTCACCGACCAACCTATCGAGCAAATGCGTCAAATCACACAAAATCTCGCGTAAGTTCAGCACCTCTGGCTGCAAATTCTGCTTTCTCGAAAACGCGAGCAGTTGCCCGACCAGGCTGGCAGCACGATGCGCGTTTTGATTAATTTGGGTTAAGTCACTAAAATCGGGATCCCCCTTTTTGTGTCTTAGTAGTAACAAATCACAATGCCCGGTGATCGCGGTCAGCAGATTGTTGAAGTCATGTGCGACCCCGCCAGCGAGTTGACCGATCGCCTGCATTTTCTGGCTTTGCACAAACTGAGCCTCAAGAGTCTTCAGTTCTGTGGCATCCGTCAGAACCGCTATTAGGACTGGTGTATCGCCCTGAGTTATTTGGCTTAGCGTGATTTGAAGAAATACTTCTTTTTCTGGTTTTCGCGCCCGAATAACTTCGGATTTCTTATGACCTCGGCCTTGAAAGGCATCTTCCAGCCAGTCGCGAACAGAACGGCCAAGACCTTCAACAAGCTCTGAAACCGACGTTCCGGATAAAAGCGGGTCGGCTAATAGATTTCTTGCCAATCTGTTAGCCGCAAGAATATTGCCGTCCCGCCCGATTTTCAGCATTGGCACAGGAAGTTCATCAAAGCTTGGTAAACTTAACCGCGACTGTTCACTCATTTCGTTTTCAGGAATGAAATAAATTTCCCTACGTCCGCCAGAACCAGAAATTTCAGCTATCAACCGGGTGATCTTGCCGTTCTTGGTTGCGATTTCATGCTTGGTTCCCGTTCGAAGCGGAAGTTGCGTAAATATACGATCAAGCGTCTTGACGCGCTCCCCCAAAACAAGCCTCATTTCTTTGTTCATAAACAGGACTGTTCCGGTTTTTGATGCCGTCAGCATCGGCAGACTCACTGTGTCCGCAGACTGGTCCTTCGGAACAAGATTTCCAAAATGTTCAATACGCCAAAGAAAAGCATCGCTGGATAATTGCTGTACAGAAACACGAGACCAATCCCGTTTGGTTAAAATGTCTTCCTGAGCAGAGCCTCTGGATATGGCTTTCTTGTTCAGACGACGAATGACCGCTTCAGGATGGGCAAAAAGACTGCTTAGAGATTGTGACATCGTCTGGCCAGGTTGTACTGCGCGCCCTCCGTTCGCAGCGAAGTTCTTGTATTTAACAACCCCTTTGCCATCAGAAAAAAAGCACTGTGCGCTATCTCGTCCACAAATCGCTTCGACGTAACGAAGATATTTATTCTGAGAACTCGCCCGGGCTGCAACAAACACGCCTAGTGATAAGACCATTAATCCGAGGACTAAGGCACTCCCAAATAGAAAAATCCGAAGATCAGACTGTGGTAAAGAGTTTATGAGAACGAACAGTGCCGATGCAACTCCGGCACTCAAAAACGCGCCCAATTTTCGTCGGGTTAGCAATCTGGTCTCAAAGTTCGTCGTAAATTCCGGATGTTTCACGCAAAGGCCCTTAATCGATTCATGGCCTCGCTATTTCGTCGCGAAAATCTTAACCGCTGCTTAATTTTTGCTGCTGGAAAAGAAATAAAACAACTTTAGGTCGTTTTCTTCGAAATTTTTCTTTTTAGAATAGCAAGATAGAAACCATCACAACCTTCAATAGGCGTCAGCTTGGTTTCGCTTGCCAGATGCCAATCGGAGTTGTTTTCAAGGAATTTATTGATCTGGTCTCTGTTTTCTTCGTTCAGCAAAGAACAGGTAGCATATGCTAACGTGCCGTCTTGGCCAACGTGTGTTGCAGCTTTTTGCAGAATCTCGTCTTGGACCCAGATAAGATCTTCAAGGCGATCTTTCGTTAAATTCCATTTCGCGTCCGGGCTTCGTCGCCAGGCCCCACTCCCCGAGCAGGGAACATCGCAAAGAACAACATCGAAAGGTGCAGCAGCGGAAACATCATCGCTGCTTAAGATTTTGACACGAACACCCGCGCGTTTTGCACGCGTTGGCAGATCAGCCATTCGGGATGGGTCAACATCATGTGCAAAGAATATTGCATTCTCGCGTGCCGCCATCGCAAGGGTTTTGCCACCGCCACCTGCACAATAGTCAAGAACGCGCTGCCCGGCTGTAATTGGAATTTGATCCATAATATATTGCGATCCGGCGTCCTGAAGTTCTACCAACCCATCGCGGAACGCAGAAGAATTCGAGATTTTTCTCGGGTTCTCCAAAACTTCCAAGGCGGTTTCAGACAAAGTGTGCGGCTTTGTTGTGATCCCGTCTTTTAACAACGTTTCCAAAGCCCCTTCGCGCGAGGTTGCCCGCAAATTAACCCTGAGGAATACAGGAGCGCGTAATTTGAGCGCGCCGCAAACGGATTCGAACATTTCGCCAAGGCTACTACGCAGCACAGGTGCCAGCCATTCCGGACAATCAAGCCGTACCAACTCTGACAGATCAGAAAGGTTGCCACTTGCTGCTTGTTCTTCGGGTGTAAGTGATGATGGCGCGTAACCTTCGCCGTTGAAAATTTGTGCGGGGTCGAGATTGTTTGCCCGCAAAGCACCAATCATGGCACCGCGCCCGGTTTCAGCCCCGCCAAGCGCCGTAAAAGACCTTCGATTGCGAAGGGCATCAAAGACATGGTCACGAACAGCGGCACGATCACCCGATCCTGCAAAACGGCTGCGACGTGCCCAGTTGATCAGGGATTTCTCTGCAGGATTGCCGGCAAAAACCTGATCCAGAACATCAATGGCAGCGGCGATACGCGCAGCGGGAGTCATACTGCACAACCATTCGCATTTTTCACATCACTATCGGGACGTAACATTCTGATACTTCACATAGCTCTGTAGTTCGGGCTTTCACGGGTAATCTGAACATCATGAACGTGACTTTCTTTAAGACCAGCACCCGTGATCCGCACAAACTGTGACTTCGTCCGCATATCTTCGACCGTTCCATTCCCCGTGTAGCCCATCGCGGCCCTCAGGCCACCTACAAGCTGATGAATAACTGCGTTTGCAGTCCCCTTGTATGGCACCTGCCCTTCAATACCTTCCGGAACCAGTTTGTCACTGGCGGCATCTTTCTGGAAATAGCGATCAGCAGATCCACGCGCCATTGCGCCAAGGCTGCCCATACCCCGGTACGACTTGAAAGACCGACCTTGATAAAGGATGACTTCGCCCGGGCTTTCATCTGTACCGGCGATCATCGAGCCAACCATTGCGCAAGATGCACCCGCAGCAATTGCTTTTGCGAAATCGCCAGAGAACTTAATACCGCCATCCGCAATAATCGGAGTGCTGGTGTCGCTTGCGCCTGCGGCAGAATCCATGATGGCTGTAAGCTGCGGAACACCCACACCGGCAACCATGCGGGTTGTACAGATCGAGCCGGGCCCAATACCGACTTTCACGGCGTCTGCACCCGCACCGATAAGCGCCCGCGTCGCTTCCGCAGTGGCAACGTTACCTGCAACGATCTGAACCTGATTAGACAGGGTTTTTGCCCGCTCTACAGCGAGTGCCACACCCTCGGAATGGCCATGTGCGGTGTCGATCACCACCATGTCGGCACCCGCGTCTATCAGCGCCTGTGTGCGTTCAAAACCCGCGTCCCCGACAGTTGAGGCTGCTGCGACCCGAAGGCGGCCCAAATCATCCTTGCAAGCATGTGGGTTCAATACCGCCTGTTCAGTATCTTTCAAGGTAAGCAACCCCGTGAGCTTGCCCTGACCATCTGTTACAAGCAGCTTTTCAATCCGGCGCGCCTGCATCAGGCTTTTGGCTTCTTCCAGTTCCGCGGGTTCCTGCAACATCGCGAGATTGTCGGATGTCATCATGACAGAAACTGGCGTTTTCTCATCCGTTGCAAAGCGCATATCCCGGTTCGTCACAATGCCAACCACGCGTCCGTCCCCGTCCACGACAGGAAACCCGGTTATACGGTAGCGTTCCATCAGTTGTTTTGCATCAGCCAGTGTCTGATCCGCGGTCAGCGTTATCGGATTAAAGACAATACCGCTTTCAAACCGTTTCACCCGGCGCACCTGGCGCGCCTGTTCTTCGATATCGAGGTTGCGGTGAATCACGCCGATACCACCTGCCTGCGCCATCGCAATGGCCATGCGCGCCTCGGTAACCGTGTCCATTGCGGAAGACAGAAGTGGGATATTCATCCGGATCGACCGGGTCACATAGGTGCTTGTGTCAGCCGTGGACGGCAAAACATTGCTTGCTGCCGGGACCAGTAGAACATCGTCGAAGGTAAGTGCCTCGCGAATCTCCATGGGGGTTCTCCTAGGATGCTTCGTTTGACGCGTCCCTATTACATGTCTTTGCCGTATGGAAAACCCCAATTCGTTCAGCAACGCGCTTTCAGTCACAGATTAACGGTCAAATACCGCTGGAAATTAGTTAAGCCCTGCTTACTCAATCTGTTCTTGTGCATGGCGCGCAAGAGCGCGAACCGATGACGCAAACGTTGCAACGTCGCCCCCGACACCCAGAAAGGTTACACCCAAAGCTTTGTAGTACCCTATCTGATCAGGATTGAAGGTGATCGTCCCCACGGCCTTGCCTGCCGCCAGGATGCGCGAGACAGCATATTCGATTGCTGTAACGACCTCGGGTGCATCGGGTTGCCCCGGGTAACCCATATCCGCCGACAAATCAGCAGGCCCGATGAAGACGACATCAACACCTTCCGTCGCCGCGATAGCATCTATGTTTTCGATCGCTTTTCGGCTTTCTGCCTGAACCATCAGACAGATCTGGTCATTTGCGCTGGCCACATAGTCTGAATCGGCCCCATACCCGGTGGCACGCGCTTGTATCGCCCCCATGCCGCGGTTTCCTTCTGGCGGGTATCGGACTGCGCGCGCCATCTCTGCCGCCTCTTCCGCTGTATCAATCAACGGAACCAACAGCGACTGAACCCCGATATCCAAAGCACGTTTTAATAACCAGTCTTGCCCTGATGTCACCCGCATTACGGCCTGTGCAGGCGCACCATTCATTGCCTGAAGCTGTGACATCGCGCTTTTGTCTGAGTTAGGGTTGTGTTCCGCATCGATCAAACACCAGTCAAAACCTGCGCTTGACGCTAACTCTGCAACCGTCGCAGACCCAAAGCCCATCCAGAGGCCAACTTGCATTTTTCCATTTGCGAGATTCTCTTTCAGAATATTGCGCGGTGCGGCCATATTATATCCTTCCCGAATAATTTGGCGGAGTATCAACCTCTTTAAACCTCAAAGTCTAACCTTTTCTCGCAAAGCCGCTGACCCTATGCCAAATTCCAAAAATTGACCAAACTAGCTAAAATTCGTGCTAACGCTTCCCCAGGTAACGAGAGTAATTGATGGCCAAACACACTGTAGCAAATCGGCATTTGGTTGCTGACATCGGCGGTACAAACACACGGATCGCACAAGCGGAAGGGTCTGTTCTGATTTCCGGCACTATGGAGCGATTCAGGAACAATGAATATTCCTGCTTTGATAACGTGCTACGAGCGTACTTGGCGACGCACACCGGTGTCAGATTTGAAAGCCTATGCTTCGCCCTTGCAGGCCCTGTCTGGAATGGCTGCGGAACACTGACCAATCTAAACTGGAAAATCGACACGCGTCGTATCTGTGAAGATTTTGGAATACGCGAGGCGTTTTTGCTGAACGACCTAGAGGTACAGGGCCACGCAATAGATCATCTTGAGCATGAAGCGATTTCAACGATTTTTCCTTCACAACGCGGGAACGCCGGGATCAATAGAAATGGTGCAAAGCTGGTTGTTGGGCTCGGCACCGGCTTTAATACTGCAACAGTTCAAGAAACTAAATCTGGTCCGCTCATCTTGTCATCAGAATCTGGCCATATGGGGCTGAATTTAACCACCCCAACCTCACGCGCACTGATACAGCATTTGGAAGAAGATATTAATTTCGTCGCTTGCGAAGATGTGCTGTCCGGGCGTGGAATTGAACGCGTTTTTCAGTGGCTTTCTAACGGTGTAAGGACGCCACCCATCCTTTCTGCACCAGAAATACTGCTTGCCGCAGACAATGGTGACGAAAAGGCAAAAGAGACGATCAGGAGCGTTTGCAAAATTTTGGGGGCAACGGTTGGTGATCTTGCCTTAACGCATCTTCCGTTTCGCGGAATATTTCTGGTCGGCAGCGTCGCACGTGCTTTGTCGCCGTATCTTACCGAAATGGGCTTTGACGAATGTTTTCACGCGAAAGGACGTTTTTCTGATTTCATGAAACAATTCTCTGTATCCGTGGTGGACGATGACTTTGCAGGCCTGAAAGGGTGCGCTGTATTTCTTGGGCAATCTCAGGGAAGAGCCTGAATTTTTTTATACGTAAGCGAATGTTAACGCACGCGCCTTAGACCGTTCTGAAACGGTTTAAGGAAAGGTACATTTTGCGAACGTATTTAGCTTCTCTACGAAGGGCAATCTCATGACCCTTCGTATCGAACTACAGCCCAAACTGGATTTGCGCGCGGCAAACTCGCTTGTGGACGCGTTGCGCCATGCAGCAGGCGCTGATGTAATTCTTGATGCGTCAAAAGTTTCGCATCTT
>Ga0316189_10000946_pt1 | contig 28851 bp, 20 predicted proteins | sample LowCovwburrow_MG_FD_204930 | JGI IMG/M metagenome (GOLD analysis project Ga0316189, IMG submission 204930) | Coastal sediment microbial communities from Maine, United States - Lowes Cove worm burrow | ecosystem: Environmental > Aquatic > Marine > Coastal > Sediment | place: USA: Maine...
GACCGGGCACGGGCGCGCTGGGAAGGGGAAGTCAATGGTCAGTCCGAGCTACGAACCGGAGAGGTTAAAGCGGTAGATGTTGGTCTCGCGTTCGATAAATCCGATCCGTTGGTACAGGCGGTTGGCTGCTTCGCGACTCGGCCGCGAGGTGAGGTCCACGGTGGTGGCTCCCGCCGCCCGGGCCAGTGCTAACGCATGGAGATTTAGCTTTTCCCCCACCCCTTGCCCCCGAGCGGAATCGTCAACAACCACGTCTTCGATCCATGCTCGAACCCCGGTTGGGATGGTGAACAACACCAGCGTGAGGCTTCCCACCACGGCTCCATCGAGTCGCGCCACGAGAAGATGCGAAGCTTCAGAATCGGCAATTTGCTGAAGAACTTGGCGCGAGGGTGGCGGGTTTGATGAAGAGAGCTGGGGAATCAGCCGGTCGAACGCCGCAACAATTTCGTCGGTTATTTCGGCCAGGTCAGTTATTTCCACCTGCCTAGTATGGCCCATCGACCCCCTCGCTCAGGCCGCGTAGGGTGAAATTCTTTGTTCGCTGCATTCTGGCCCGACAAAGCCACCAGCAATATTCACCGATAATGTGGAAGGTGTGACGTACATTCGCTGGACAGCAGAACGCCCCACGCTCAGCGAGCCGATCCTGATCGCCGCGTTCGAAGGATGGGGGGATGCCGGCGATGCCGCCACGATCGCCCTGCGCCATCTTCGCGACCGTTTGATCGGCGAGCCGTTTGCCGATATCGATCCTGAAGACTTCTATGATTTCACCACCAGTCGACCAATGATCAATCTGGAAGGAGACGTGCGCACCATCGAGTGGCCCTCGAATACGTTGTCGGCTGTGACCGGCACCGGCGGTAACCGCGACGTCATCACCCTGGTCGGCACCGAACCGCAGCTGAAGTGGCGCACATTTTCTGAACAGATCATCGAGATTGTCCGCGAGTTTGATGTGAAACTGGTGGTGTCACTTGGCGCCCTCATCGCCGACGTGGTGCATTCTCGGCCAGCCACGGTTTATTCATCGGGATATGACCGCGAACTAAACGAACGATTCGACCTTGAGCCTTCTACCTATGAAGGCCCCACTGGTATTGTGGGTGTTCTCCACGACGCCTTACGACGCAATGATATTGCCTCAATGTCGCTGTGGGGCACGGTTCCAAGTTATGTCCCCAACGCCACCTCACCGAAGGCGGCCTTGGCTCTGGTGGAGCGGGTGTCGCAGCTCCTCGACCTCCAGGTGCCCACCACGTCGCTGGAGATCGCGGCGTCGTCATACGAGCGCCAGATTTCAGAACTCGTGTTGGAGAGCGACGAGACCCAGGCCTACGTGGCCCAACTCGAGGAAACCTACGACAATATGAACCCGAGCTCAAGTGAAGCCCTCATCGAAGAGCTCGAGGAATATTTGAAAGACCGCTAGGGGCGGCTACTGCTGCGCCACACATCGTCGCGGGGCGCATCGAACCGACATTCGAGCGCGTGGAGTTCGGTGGCCCCCACACAGTCACGGTCCGTTAACGTCGCCAACGTGTCGAAGGCCATCTCGGCCCATTGGCCGCGAGCGAGTGGTTGAGGAAGACTGTCGCTCCCGAACCACCCAACGTCGAGACATTCCTGAGGGTGGTGGGCAAGTTGCCCTCCGACGGCCCGGCACAGGAACACCAAGCTATACAGGGGGACCCGACTGAACCCGGCGCGCATTCCGTCGATGATCGACACCGGCCGCACCACCTCAGCTCGGATTCCGGTTTCTTCTCTCACCTCTTTGATGGCCACCTCGGCCGGAGAGTACCCCACATCGGCCCACCCCGTGGGATAGAGCCACGACCCACTGTCGGCTCGCTGGATGAGGAGGAGTTCGCCGGCGTCGTTGCCCACAATGGCCCCGATCGCCACCTTCGGGGTGACATAACCAAGGGTGCCGGTGCCCACTGCTTTCATCCATCCCCGAGCGAAATCATCGGCGGTGAGCCGTGAGTCGTCGTCTTCAGCATGGGCCCTGATGTCGGCGGCGACCGCCAACACCTCCTCGTATCGTTCCACTTCGTAGGGGTTTTGGGTGAATCCGAGCCCGGTGCGGGCGATACCGGCCAGGGCTTCGGCCCACCGGACAAGCTCAACCGAGGAGGGGTTTTGGTGCATGGTCATCAGGTCTCCTATCCGAGCACAAACCGCAACGCTCGGTCGATTTCTTCGAGGGTGCCCCGTTCAAGGATCTTGTGGCCGTGATGGTTCACCACATAGAAACTATCCACGGCCTGGGGCCCAAACGTTTGCACTTTCGCCGTGCGAATCTCGAGACACAACTCCGACAGCGCCTGGGTGATCCGGTAAAGGAGACCGATACTGTCCGGGGCGTGCACTTCGAGCACGGTCGAAACGTCCGAAACATGATTGTCGATCACCACATCAACCCTGGGTGGTGTAGCGGCGAGTGTTCGTTGAAACCGCTGATACCGCTGGGCTCGTTGTTGTACTCGGGCAGTCAGTGCTACCTGACCTTCGAGCGCCCGACGGACCCAATCCACTACTGGCTCCCAATCCACCACCCCGGTGGCGGGCGGTTGGACGGTAAATCGGCACGCGCTCATATGGTCATCGTCGATAAACGACGCGGCGTCGAGCACATCGAGGCCGCTGATGGCCAAGGCGCCAGCCACCCGACTCAGGAGTGCCGATTCATTGGGGGCCACCGCCACCAAGGTGGCTTTTTGTGTATCGAACCATAATTCGCCCCGTTCCATGGCCGTGCGCACCTCATCGGAGGGGAACCCGGCCAGGCCCATGTCTTCGAGGGCTTCCCCTTCCAACACCCGGGTGGTGCGCGACACCAATTCCTGGAGGAGACCAGCTTTCCACGTTCCCCACGTCGCTGGACCGGTGGCGATCGAATCGGCCTCGGTAAGCGCCGCTAGCATCTCGAGAAACTCGACGGAATCGACGGCGGCAGCCACCGCATTGATGGTGCCAGGGTCGGCGAGATCGCGGCGGGTAGCGAAGTCCGGGAGAAGGAGGTGGTGTTTGCACAGGTCCACGAGCACAGCCACCTCTTCGTCGGGGTATCCCATTCGGGCGCCAATGGTCTCGATAAGCTCCATGCCGATTTCGGTGTGATCACCATCACGGCCTTTGCCGATGTCATGCAACAACGCCCCTACCACCAGCAGATCTGGGCGTTCAACCCGATCAACGAGCGCCGCAGCATTGGCCGCGGTTTCGCAAAGGTGGCGATCTACCGTCCAAGTGTGCATCACATTGCGCTGTGGACAACAACGGACCGCGTGCCATTCGGGCACGAAACGCGTGAACAGATCGAAATGGTCGAGATCATCGATCACGTCGATGGCGGCCCGCCGGGTTAGGAGAAGCCCCGCAAAGAGTTGCCGAAGGCGAGCGTCCCAGGGCGAAGGCACCACCATTGCCGACCGAGCGAAAGCCGCCAACGTGTCTCGGTCGAGTGCAAGTCCATGGAGCGCGGCGTAATGGGCTAGCTCGAGGAGATTCTGCGCCGAGAATTCTTGCGTTTCAGCTGGTAGGAGGCCGATGGTACCGTCGTTGACGATATAGGGAGACGCGGGATCAAGATCGTGGTGAGGGAAAGGGCGGCGGGTGCGGGTCCAGGCTGCCCAGGCCTCATCGCTGAGCCAGGCCACCGTCCGCCCCGCCTGGGCCACGTCCACCATCAGCTCGTGGCCAGACGGGTAGTTCATGGCCGCCGCCAACTCGTCTTGGAGATCGAGCGACAAGGTATCCACGCCGCGGCCTTCGAGACGGTGGAGGGCAACGCGCACTTCCAGAAGTAGAGCCCCGGCCGTTTCGAGTTGCTCGGATCGAGAACTAGCAAAAATCACGTCATCGACGGTGGCCGCCCACCGCAGGGCGTGCACATCACGCAAACCGCCCCGGCCTTCCTTCAATTGGGGTTCAATTTGAAAGGCCACGTCGCCATAGTTTCGGTGTCGGGCGTGGACCGACTCCGCGATGGAGTCGACCAATCGCACCCCGTCAGTGCGCCAAAGATCGCCGGCGCTCCGGCACAAAGCATCGGTGAGGGCCCGATCACCGCAAACATGGCGAGCGCTCAGCAGAGCGGTTGCCCAGTGGAGTTCCTCGGCGAGAAGGGTGGCGGCTTGCTCGAGGGTCACCACTGCGTATCCCACCTTGATGCCCCGATCCCAGATCGGATACCAAATCGCCTCAGCAACTTCGGCGTAATTGGGCAGGTTCTCGTGCACCAGCAACACATCGATGTCGCTGAACGGTGCGCGTTCACCGTTTCCATAGCCACCCACCGCCACCAGCGCCACGCCGCCATCGGGCGTCAGCGGCGCCACCGAGGTGGCGAAGATTTCCGACAACCACCGGTCGGTGGCTTCAGCGTGGGCCTTGACGTATGTGAGCGCCGACCGGTCGCCGATCTCGAGCAGGGGGAGTTTGCTGGGGGGCACCCGAAGAAAGCTAACCGCTGAACTCAGCGGCTCGCCGAACCGAGAGTTCGATGCGGCGACGTTTGCGGTCTACCGACAGCACCTTCACGAAAATACGGTCACCGGGAGCCACTACCTCTTGGGGGACCTCCACCCGGTATTCGGCCAATTCCGAGATATGGACCAGGCCTTCTACCGTTCCAAGGGAAACAAAGGCCCCAAAGTCAGCCAGGCGGGTGACCGTTCCTTCCACCACACTGTCCACGACGATCTCGGCGAGCGGGTCGACGGTGAGGCGTCGTATTGAAAGGCCGACGCGACGCTTGCGTGGTCGCACGTCGATCACTTCCACCTCGATCTGCTGTCCCAGCGATAGGACATCTGAGGCATGACGCACCCGATCCCACGACAGCTCGGACAGATGAACTAAACCATTCACCCCGGCGCCAATGTCGACAAATGCACCATAATCGGTGATGGAGGTTACCGTGCCTTCTCGTCGTTCCCCTGGTTTCAACGCCTGCAATAATTCGGAGGCCGCCTGGCGTTGGGCCTTCATCAATATCGAGCGCCGACTCAACACCAGACGTTCGCGCCCGGGGTCGAGTTCAAGAATTTTCACTTCGATGGCTTGGTCGGCGTAAGACGGCAAATCGACTGGCGGGGCGAGCTCGAGATGGGACGACGGAATAAACCCTCGCAGGCCGTGGACTGTGGCTACGAGACCTTTCGCTCCCACCGAAGTGACGTGGGCCGTGACGGTACCACTGTCAGCATGGATCTGTTTTACGGTTTCCCATGCTCGCAGCTTCAAGGCCCAAGACCGAGACAACACCACTCGTGATTTTGGGTCTTCTCGCGCCAGCTCAACCCCAAACGCTTTGTCGTCAACCGAAAGCACCGAACGAGGGTCGGTGTTATCGAGACTGAAATCGCGGCGCACAATCACACCGGCACGGCCATCGTCGAGGGTCAACTCAACTTCGGCTTCACTAACCGAGGTGACGGTGCCCTCCACCACTCGCGCGGGTGGAGCAGGTGGTGCGGGCGGAGCAGTAGGAGGCATCGGGGCCTCTTTCTGCTCGCCGCTGACGGCGACCTCAGGGGAAGCGGTGGCGTCTGGGGACACAGGCGCGTCGCTTGAGGTGTCAGCGGGTGGTTCGTGGGTTTCCTCTGGCTCCGGTACGGGAGGCATCCACCAAGCGTAGGCAGCGAAATCGCTGGCCGCTACATTCTGGGGATCTTTGACCCTGCCGAGCCATCACCGAGGCGACTCAACGAGGACTAGCGGAAGCCAATTTCGTCGGCTACTTCTTGCGGCGAGGCCACCATTCCGGTGTAGAACGGTCCGAATTCAGCAAATATGGCTGAGGCTTGATCGAATCGCATGGTATACACCACGGCTTTGAGATCATCGGGACGTTGAGCAAAGAGCGTGACCCCCCACTCATAATCATCGAGGCCCGTCGACCCGGTGATCAGTTGCACGATCCGCCCGGCGAACTTCCGCCCCGATTTCCCGTGCTCGGCCATGAGTGCCACTCGTTCGTCGAAGGCGGTGGTAAACCAATTTTGTTCCGGGTTCCGGCGTTTACTCATCGGATAGAAACACCAGGCTTGTTTACCTTCCGGCGGCAGATTCGGATAGAGGCGGGCCTGTTTCGCTTCTTCGGGCAGATTCGGAGCGTATTCGCTCAGTTCGGTGAGCGAAACATAGGAATCTACGACACTGAGGCCGGCTTCTTCGACTGCCGTTTGCAAGCGGCGGAGCGACCAAAGGTCGGCGTCGAGGGCCATGACGGCGAGGTCAGCTTTATGACCCAGCATCGCCACGGTCACCACCTGGGTTCCCGCCGCCTGACGTTCCTTGATGGTCTGCAAAAAGGCTTCCCGATCCGCCGGAGGCTGCCCGGCAGCCGGAAGCTTGCAGAAGAGGTGGAGGACGCCAAGTCCTTGACTGGGGGTGGCCTGTTCCATGAACTCAGACTAGCGGGCTGTAGATAACTCCAGAGCCGTGACGGGAAAACCCCATAAGGGTGAGCGAGGCCCGCCGGGCCGTAGCCACTGCCAGGTTCGAGACCCCCGAAGGCGCCACGAGAGCAGTGAAACCGCCAGCCCAAGCTTTCTGTACCATTTCGAATGAGGCGCGCCCGCTGGTTACCAACGCCAGGTCATCGGTGCGAGGATCCGAGTTGTCTGCCCGAGGCCGCGGCGTTCGAGCGGGGAGACGCCCGTCGAGAAGGAGGCGACCCACCACCTTGTCGGCAGCATTGTGGCGGCCGATGTCCTCTCGCACCATCACCAAATTGCCGTTGCGGTCCACCACGGCCGCTCCGTGTACGGCCCCGGTGGCACCATACAGTTCCTGACCGGTTCGCATCAGGTCAGGCATGGCAACAACCAGGTTGTGAGGCCAAGGGTGGTACGGGCCAAGTCCCCGTAGCCGCTCGGTTAACGTATTGATAGCATCATGGCCACAGGCACCGCAGGCCGAGGTGACCGTCGACAAGCGGGGGCGGACGTCAGCGTCGCCGCCCGTGGTTTCCACATTCACCACATTGTAGGTGTTGTCCCAATAGGGGGCTGTTGGTTGTTGGGCTGCTCGGGGAGTTGACGAGTCACTCGTTGGGGACCATTCCGGCTTGGTGTCGTTGTCGTGAGCAACCATTCCGGTATTAGCGCAATAACGAATGGCAACGATTTCGCGATCGGCCAGCACCCCCTCGGCCCAGAGAAACCCCACCGCCAGTTCAAAATCATGGCCCGGGGTGCGCATCGTCGAGGCGACGGCCTCGCCGTTGAGTTGGATCTCTAAGGGTTCTTCGACGATTATCGTGTCGGGGGTTCGTCCTGCAGGGCGGCCCGAATCGCGGTCCACCGAAATCTCACTGGCGGCAGATTCGACAACGATTCGTCGGGCCAACACCGACTCGCTTCTGGATCGGGTCACCTTCCCAGCCTAGAAGACGAATTCCCTCCGCCGCCCCATCACCGACCCTTAAGCACTTCTTTAGCGATAGCTGACAGAATCAGTCAGGTTGCGGTCATTTCCGCAAGCAGCTAAAGCAGGGGACCAACAGATCGGTCGGACTCGACGGGGTGAGGGCTCCCGTCGAGTTCGGCTTCCCATCCAAGGGAACGAGCCCATCGTTGCAGGGTGCGGGCAGTCACGGCACCATCAAGGTTCGCGGCCGGCAGGTTAGCGAGGTCTGTCTCCCGGTCGAGAGCGGACGCCAACACCGTTATTTCCTGCCTCTGCCATTGGTCGGTGAGGACGGAAGCTCCACTTGGCGCACCCCGCACCACCTCAAGCAATACCAGAACCGACGACAGGAACTGCCGCCCTTCCCTCAGCATTCGGGCCTTCTGCAGGTCGCTGGCCAAGACCAGAAGGCGGTTGTCGACACGATCCGCATGTTGTCTAGCCCGGTTTACGGCTGCTAGGGCCATTGTGCTGTCACCCGAGTCGATGAGCGCGTGGCTGTGAGCCAGGTGGGCGATGGCCGCCCCAGTAGACCAGGCCATGGCCTCGGCTGCTTCGATAGCGCTGAGAAAGACCCCCAATGCCCCAATTGGTTGCTCAGCCTGCTGCAAGTGGCAACCACGGACGACAGCTGAGATCACGGCCAAGGCCGGATCATCACTGTGGGCCAAACGGGTGAGGAACGGCTGCCACACCGCTTGCAATTCGTGCTCAGCCGAGCAACCCACGCCAGAGGCGACCCCGACCACGCTCTCGATAGCCAGGGACAAGCCGAGAGCATGATCGAAACGATCAGTTTCAGGCAACAGCACTCGAGCAATGTTCCAGGCCTTTCGCGGTTCGCCGCGTGCCCACGCCAGGGCGGCAGATAAGAATTGAAATGTAGCCGACGGTGGGGATTGACCCTGATCGACGGTGGTTTGTGCCCGTTCAATGGCCCCCAACACCTCGGGACCAAAGGAACGATAAACACCGACCTCAACCAGCGGTACAAGCATCTCCCCCGCCCGGTCGAAGGCATGGTTTTGTACACAGTGTTCGACCGAGGCGAGGATGTTACCTATTCCGAAAGCCACATGATCGACCCATCCTGCTTCCCCCGGGCCGCTGAGATCGGCTGGCGCGCTCGTAACCATCGTTTCAAAGTAAGCAGCGCTTCGATCCACGGCCGACGGAAATTCACCGGCCTCCTGGAGCTTGATCCGGGCGAACTGGCGCACCATATCGAGCGACGTGTAGCGCGACTCACGATGCCCGTAGACCACCGAAACGAGCGACCGGCCGACAAGCGAGGCAATCGCGGCTGCAGCCTCGGCCCGGCTAAGGCCCGCCACCGCGGCAATCCCTTCAGGGGTGTAGTGGGGATACGCGAACGCTCCCAGGCTTTCGAAAACACGCTGGGCTTCGTGGTTGAGATCATCGTAGGTAACGGTCAAGCGCTCGGCGTAACCTTTACGATGATTGGCCGACATCGCTACGAGCGATCCCGTGCGATCGAATTCGGCCAATAACTCGGCCAGTGGCGTGGTACGCAGGCGAGACGCCAACAGTTCAAGGCCAACCGGGAGACAGTCGACGTGCTGACAGAGTTGCGCCCGAAGAGCGTTCGTGGTGCTGTCATCAACCAGGGTTACCCCCACTCGTGCGAGCCGGTCGGCCAGGAGCCGTTCAGCCGGCGCCGGGAGAACAAGGCCATCTACTTCCTCCGGTTGGCACGACAGCGGTGCCAACATGTGGACATGGTCCACGCCAAGCCCCACATTCCGGTGACTGGCGATGATCAGGGTAGCGGGAACCCCCAGGCGATTCCGGCCGTCGATCAGCTGGGTGAGCTCTTCGACGTGCTGATCGACCCCGTCGATCGCCAAAAGGGCGGTACGGTCGGCCAGCGCCCCCAATACCCGTTCGAGAGGGGGTGCGTCCGCATTAGGGGCACCGAGGGCAGCGGCGAGAGCCCGAAAAGTGTCACCAGGAGCGACCTCAGTGAGGTCGACAAACCAGATGCCGTCGTCATACTCGGAGGCCAGCCGATGCACCACTTCGACGAGAAGCGCCGATTTGCCAACGCCGGGCGGCCCAACGATCGACAAGACCCCCTCCTGCCGGTGGTCGATTACGGCCGCCACATCATCGTCCCGACCGATCAGGGGGGCCACCCGCTTGGGAAGAGTTGACCGAACAACCCGGCCAGGCAAGAGGTTGAGTCCCTCGTAGTCGACAACATGCAGGGCGACGGTGCCAAGACGGATATGGGAACGAAGTTCACCGATCATTACCGTGGGATAACCAACGTGGCCATCGGGGCCCAACGCTGATTCTGGCAACAAGACACCACCGATAGGAGCGTAGGGTGCGAGGAGAGCGCCGAATTCCTCCGCTGGAACTCCTTGGGCCTCATCAGTGGGGCACAGCACAATCCTGGTTTCTAAGGCGTGGATCAGGACGTCAGGTTCGCGAATCCGAAGCTGGAAGGCGACTGCGGCAGCGGCCGCCTCGAGCATGGATGGGAACCAAACAACAAGCACTCCGTTAGGCAGTGGCTCGACCACCGCCGTGGAAGTGGCGGAACGGGCAAACAACCCGTTCGCGAGTTCCACCAGATAGCTGGCGGTCAGTGTCATACGCCCACCATGTTCCACCCAGAGACTCCGATGGGTCTCCGCCACGACATACATTGCGGCGCGGCCTGGCTGCTCCGAACCGGCTGTCGTCTCAGTCGTGTAGTCGAGGAGAATCATCTGTTCCAACAACCGAAGTTCGGCCGACGGCTCAAGTCCAGTTCGTTCGGCTAAGTTCCGACGGTGCTGGTGGTAGGCGTTCACGGCATCAGCCCGCCGATTCATGGCCACCAATGCCGTCATGAGTTGCATCACAAAGTGCTCTCGAGTTGGGTACTCCGTCGCCAGGTCACTCAGTTCGGCTGGCAAGTGGTCGACCCGTCCGAGCAACAACTCCAATTCGATTCTGGCTTCCAGCACCCGCAGACGGGTTTCCTGGAACCGGGGCGCTATCGCTAACGCGAAATCGTGCTCAAACTCGTCGAGAATTTCCCCGCGAATGAGTTCCTCAGCCTGCCGGTAAAGCTCAACGGCCTGGGCCTGATCGCGAGATCGAATGTTATCAGCGCTCTTGATGAGGTGATGGAATTCATGGTAATCGACCTGATTCGGCTCGATATTCAATCGGTATCCGGTCTTGGTCGACTCCAACACCTGATACTCACGGCCTGGTTGATGCCCCGGCTCCAGGATCCGCCGAAGAGCGGAGATATGCACATGCAACGAAGCCTTTTTGCCCTCCGAACCGGGCCATGCCCCTTCCAGCAGCCGATGCACCGAAACACTTCTACCTACGTCAAGCGCCAGGATTCCTACAATCGCCCGCTGTAACGGCGATCCGATACTGATGGGCGCGCCGTTGACCTGGACCTCCAACGATCCCAGCAAACGAATACGTAAATCAGCTAACGACGCTGACACACTCGTCCCTCCTACACCTGCCTAATCACTATAACTCACCCCGACTCCCAAATGTGGCAAGGTTATTCCCCCTATTTCGGCCGCAACCGGCCCCACGGATTGCAATCAACCCGGCGTGTCCATAGCCGAATTATAACCCAAATCAGTGGCGCCTTGGGTATTCCTGATACCGGGGCCAGTAACGTAGAACCATGGCGACAGGAGCAAACCCCCGTGTGCCCATCCCAGTTCTGGTGCTCATCGTCGCCGCGCTTGGTTTACTGGCTCTTCTGTTGAAGCAGCTGGCATTCGCCATCCTGTCGGCGGTTGTACAGTTTTTTGTCCTGGCCGTAATCGTATGGATCCTGTACAAAATCGCACTCTTCCTTTTTCACAAGGGTGAGAAAACAACATAACTAGGCGATTTTGATGCCCCGGTTTGAGGGGCGAGCGTTTCCATTTAACCGAAACGAGATTCCAGAAGTTTGGCTACAAGGTCGGCGGGTTGAGCCATGGCGGCTTCCATCCCGTATTCCTCAGAGATCGAAATGACCTCCATACCCGCTGGTATTGGCACGTCGCGGTCGACCTGTCCCACCACAGCCAACACCGGCAGGTCGAAATCCTTGGCCCAACGCCACACGCTGCCTACTACTTTGCCCGAAAACGATTCGGCATCCAAGTGACCTTCCCCAGTGATAACCAAGTCCGCTTGTCCGAGCATCTCGTCGAAGCCAACATGACTGGCGACCACATCAAATCCTGGTTCGATTCGGCCCCCGAGGGCGTACAGTCCACCCGCCAGGCCTCCAGCCGCCCCTGTTCCCGGCACCCCGGTCACATCCACCCCATAACGATCGCGATAGATCTGAGCCACCGATTCCAGCCTGCGTCGCAAGAAAGTAGTTTGTGCCGCCGTTGCTCCCTTCTGGGGGCCAAAAACTTCAGCCGCATCCAGGAAAGAGGTGGAGACATCGGTCGCTATCACGACATCCACCGCCTGTAGCCGGCTCGGAGCCGACAAGACTTCAAGGGCGGGCAAACCACCATCGGTGGTGGCCGAGCCGCCGAGGAACACCTGAAGTTGCTGCACCCTCAGCTCGAGGGTTTTGTTGATAAGTTCTCCAACCCCTCGTGTGGTGGCCCCGATCGGGTCGTTGCCCTCCGGGCCCCCAGCGAGCGTTAGACCAGAACTCTCGGCCATCTCGATCGACGCGGTGCGCCCATCGAGTCGCCATCGGGCGCGAACCGGCTGGCCGAGGGGACCAGTTACCGTTGTCTCCTTATTGGGGCCGCCAAGAGCCGCTAGCGAGCCTTCCCCTCCGTCGGCGAGCGGTTGTGCAACCACGTCACAAGTCGAAGCCAAGGCTTGCGTCGCCGCGTCGATGAGCTCGAGCGCATCTGCTGTGCCCTTGAACTTGTCGAATGCTAAAACAATCCGCATGAATGAAGGTTCGCGGCCGCTACGGATCGACGATGCCGTCACCGCCCAATAGGAGCACGACGGTAGTTTTTGGGTCGAAATCCTCCATTGGAGGGTCGTTCAGGTCGAGTATCTCAGAAGGCACGCCGGTAACCCCGAAGTGTTGTTCGATGCGCATCGCCTCCTGTTGGAAACCTTCGGCGTAGAGCAGTTTTGTCGTGCTATCGCGAACCAAATCGGGCAGTGCGTTGCGGGCCGCCAGCACCGAATACCCACTATCCGCTAATGATGTCGATGCACGCCCGGCCGCCCCCTGCGGCCCTCCAGCGTTGAGTACCTGCACCACAATCTCCTCCGGAATCCGCACGGCGGTATCGGTGGTGGCGGTGGTGTCACTAACGGTGGTGGTGGTGGTGAGTTGGGTCGTGACCGTGGAATCGGGAGCTGGCTCTTCCATTCCATCGGTCGATTCGGGTTGTGACTGTCCCAACACATCGGGTTGGGCATCCGACGGGTCGGTGGCGGGGTCGAGCGCTTCGGCACCGGCCGGAGCCTCCGGTTCCCCTGCTAGGTCGACGGCAAGGGTACCCGGCGCCGTTTCGAGGTTGGTCTGAGGAGCTAGCCCGACACCAAGCACCAGCAAGCCTACGGCGGCAGCCGCTAACACCACCAGGACCCCGCGAACCATTCCCGTTTTGGAAGCTACCTCATCCACTTCAAACTGTGGTTCGTACTGCATCATCTTCGGCGGCTCCTGCGGTTTTGGCCCGAGTACCCTTTTACACTAGGGAGAACTATCGCTCCCATCACCCTTGCGAATGGTAGTGTAGAATTATTGCTCCCGCCCGAATAGCTCAGTTGGCCAGAGCGCTGCTCTTGTAAAGCAGATGTCGTCGGTTCGAATCCGACTTCGGGCTCTAATCTCGGCATACCGACCTAATCCAATTGGATGTGTTCGGTGCCTTGAACCGGGGCGGCCTGAATCCCCAGCAGGATATTTTCCCGGGCCTCGGCGGGTACTCGCCAACAAACGTCGCCCTCTACCGCTTGACCGGCCCGGAGGCTGAGGTCATTGGAGAGCCCCTGGCCTACCACGGCACAATCCTCTGGTGAGGCATCATATTCGACGCCATCCGCATCCACAGCGACGAATGTCAGGTCGCTGAGGCTCCCGTCGGCCGGACCCGAGGTGTAGAGCACCCGAAGCCGAGTCTGCACCAGGACCTCGCCGGGAGCCAGTGCTGGTCCACCCAAATCGGCCAGTTCTGCACTGGCATCGGTGGTACCAGCCAGGGCCGCTACCTGCCACTCATAATGCTGGGAGTCAGGGGCTTTGGGGTAGAACACGAGCACAACGGTTCCCGCTGGGTACGGATTTTCGCTCCCACCAACACGGTCAGCCTTGTCTGGAGACGCACCTTCGCTTTCCGGGTCGGCCGGTGTCACTTCGTCGCTCTCCGATCCCTGGATCAGGCCGAAATACACGATCGCCACGACCAGAACCACGGCCGACAACGCCCCGACAAGCCAAAGCACTGTTCGGTTCTTTGGTGAGCCTTCTTCCTCGTCTCCCAAAGCCCAATCCGCGTGGTCTTGGCTTGGAGCCATCGCTGGCGCTGGGGCTTGCTGATCATATTCGGTGACGAGCAAACCTCCAGCCCCTTGGGGGTTCTCATACTCCTCGCTGGGGGCTACCGGGTGGCCAAATGGATCGGTGCCGGAACCAGCGTTGTCGTACTGGGGTTCCATCTCGTAGCCGTAGTTGGCCTGGTGATTGAAGCCTGAGGGGTCGGGCTGCACATCGTAGTCGTGCCCCAGCCCAGCCTGCGGAGTATGGTCGAAGGCCATTGGTTCAGCCGCGGCAGGTGAATAACCGGCGTTGCCGTAGCCGTCGTCGTACTTGCCACTTTCATAGTCGGGGGTTTTATAGTCGGAGGCGAACTGATCATGGTCGTGATAGTCGCTATGGGCCACATAGGGATCGGTGTGTTGATCGTGGCCAAGGTGATGCTGCTCGACATGATGCTCATGGCTGATTTGAGCTTCGTGGCCGACATGATGTTCGATATGGGGATCAGCGACTCCATGATCGAGGTAGGCGTCGCCCCCGTGCAACCCAGGATCAAAGTCGCTGCTGGGGTACTCGTGTTGATCGAATTGGGTGGTATGAGCAGAACCCTCGCTCTCGAAGGTGCTGGTGTAATCGCTGTAGCGTTCTTCGTAGGGACGAGGGCCGGGCTCTGGCGCTTCACCAAACATCTGCTGCTCAAGGATGGTGGCCCCGAGACTGGCAGGCGGGTCGCTCTCCGAAGGCTCCGACGGATCAAGCCGAGATTCGACAGCAGAAGCGGCCTCGGCCGACTCGGAGCTAACCGCCTCCAACTCAGCAGCGGCCTGCTGATCATTAGAGGAGTCACTGATGGAAGAGGTGGAGGCAACGTCGGTCGGAGTTTCTCCCACGAGCTCAGGCACGGGTTCAGGGTCCGACACTTCGTCGATCGTGGCCTCGAGGTTTCCGTTGGATTCGGCCGAGGCGCCAAGATCATCTTGCGAAACGGCGGCGTCGTTTGAAAGATCCTGACTTTCCAGCGCTTCGTCGGCTATCACTCTGTCAGCAACAACCTCGTCGGCGATAGCGGCATCGAAAACAACCTCGTCGGCGATAGCGGCATCGAAGGCAACTTCGTCGACGACAGTGGGATCGCCGGTAGCGGTGCCATCAGAATCATCGCCAAAGACATCGTCGATGGGAGGCAGTTCGTCGTAGCTGTAATGTTGACCGGTGCTGTCCCCTGCGGCGTCAGGATCAAGCGATAGACCCAACGCAGCCAGAAGATCGTCATCGTCGGCTCCGGCGGGCACGACTGAGGTCGCGCCAGCTTCAATTTCTACTGGCGAAAGTTGCTCAACCTCGCCGTCGTGGGTGCCATTGCCGGAACCAGACGAAGAGGTTCCACCGGTGTCTATTTGGGAAGCTGGGGTAGCAAGACCCACCACCTCGCCAACCGGCGTGTGCGGGACTGTCCCCACAGCAGTTGTGGTGGCAGCTTGTTGGGTTTCTTCGCTGGCCGGGCCATACCCTTCAGGCCACCAACGATCATCGTCGGCTTCATACCAGCCCGCCGGAGGCGGCCACTCGTACCGGTTTCCGTCCCATGCGACATACGTCGATTTAGCCATGAGGCTCCCCTTTCTGCGACAGGGAACGTTCAGATGTCATGATTTGCACCTGCTGCCGCCTTGCGACGTCGGACCACCTCAAAACAGGCGACGGCCGTGGCCGCTGCCACATTCAGACTATTCAACTCTCCGCACAAAGGGATTGCACTCACAGTATCTACTCGTTGGCGGACCAGTCGAGACAATCCTTTGCCCTCGTCACCCATCACCAAAGCGATCGGTCCAGTTGCTTGTTCGGGTAAGTCGAACACCGGGGTATCACCACCAGCATCAAGGCCCACCACTATAAGGCCCGCTTCTTGGAGTTTCGTAATCGCGTTGGGGATACCGCCCACCACCGCCATGGGTAAATGCTCAATGGCGCCTGCCGCGGCCTTGGTGACGGTAGGTGTGATGTGCACCGATCGATGGCGGGCCAACACCACCCCAGTAACTCCGGCGCATTCCGCCGTTCGCAGCAGGGCGCCCAGGTTTCCGGGGTCAGTGATGCCATCGAGCACCAGCAGGAACGCATCGGGTTTGCGGGCGATATCGGCAATATCGTGTTCGGGCAGCGGATTGGCCCGGGCGATGACGCCCTGATGCGATTCGGTGGCGGCCTCACCATTGAGGCGTCGTCGACCAATGCGCCGCACCCGTACACCAAATTCGTTGGCTAAAATCTCGATGTCTTCGATGATGTCTGAGCGTTCGAGTTCTTCGGCGATGACCACCTCGCGAGTCGCTCGTGTTCCCGCCAATAACAGCTCTCGAACCGCGTGACGACCTTCGACCTGATCGCCTCCGATACCTCGAGGGCTTTTTTTGCGGCGTGGCGGGTTTGGGTTGTCGCCAGGGGTGAAACTCCTCCCTGGTTTGTGCCGCGCTGATTGCGGTCTCGGTCGTTTCTTGCTTGGGCCACTCATTTTTTCACCATCAGGGCCACCGCGTGGCCCTGAACTCCTTCTGCCAACGACGTGATTTTTTCGGTAGTTTTCCCCTTCACGGTCACCGGGGCACCAGCGACCGCCGAAAGATTGGCCTGGATTTGCGGGCGAGCGGGGGCGATTTTGGGTTCGTCAGCGATGATGGTGCAGTCGATGTTGAGAACCTGCCAGCCAGCGCTGGTCACATCAGTCATCACCTGGCCAAACAGTTCGACGCTGTTTGCATTTTTCCATTTCGGATCGATATCAGAAAACATCTGCCCAATATCGCCCAGTCCGCTGGCACTGAGCACTGCGTCGATACAACAGTGGGTGATCACATCGGCGTCGCTATGACCTCGCAACGCCCGCTGGTGATCGAAGGTAACCCCACCGAGAACGAGAGGACGACCGGGTTCATCCACCCATCGATGCACATCGAAACCATAACCGACTCGCAAAGCGGCGAGCGGGGAGGACAGAGACTCGGGATTGGCGGATGTAGCGGGGAGCGTCAAGTCCACAACCGACCTTTCGTGGGTGGGACGGCAAGGTGTCAGCTGATGCAAACGCCCTAACTAGGGTACTGGCCGCGACGCTTTCTCCCTGTCTTCATGGTCCGGTGGCCACCTTTCTTCTGCGAACCCTACCGAGTTGGCCGGACTTGCCGACGTTGGAACTAAACTACTCCTATACACCCGACCACTCCCGGTGAGCCGCAATGACTACCACAGAACCCACCAATGTCGATCTGATCCGTTCGGCCGAACTGTTCAGCGACCTGCCCGATGCGCAGCTCAACGTCTTGGCCACCGAAAGCTCTCGGCGACGACTGGCCCGAGGCGACGTACTCTTTGCGGAAGAAGACCAACCCGACAATCTCTATATTGTGGCCGCGGGGCGGATTGCCATGGTGAAGCGGTCACCCGATGGTCGGGAATCGGTGGTGGCTCTCATGGAGCCGGGCGATCTCTTTGGTGAGATGCCACTCCTTGATGGGCAGGGCCGCTCCACCGACGCTCGGGCGCTCGAAAGTTCCGAAGTTATTTCCATCGACTACGAGCCCCTTCGCCGCCTCTATCAAGGACATCCTGAGCTGCTCTGGAGCGTGGTTCGGATGTTGGCTGGGCGATTGCGCACAATGGACGGGGTGTTGGCTGACTCGGTTTTCCTTGATGTAACCGGACGAACCGCCAAACGGCTACTGGACATGGCCGGAGACGCTGAATCTTTTGTGATGCCCGTTACTCAAGAAGAACTCGCCGGCATGGTCGGTGCGTCGCGAGAACGAGTGAATAAGGCCATTGCCTCGTTCGTGAAGTTGGGTTGGCTCGAACAACGCGACCGTCGTTACCACATCACCAACCGAGCCCAGTTGGAGCTTCGTTCTCGTTAGGGGCACACACCCCACACCAACGAATAGTTACAAGCGGTCAAGAATCGATGCCTGAGCAAGCCGCGTGATCCCTTCGTGCAACGCCCGCGATCTTGTTGGACCGATGCCGTCCACGGCCGCGAGTTCGGCTTCTGTGAGTTGCAACACTCGTTTCAGGTCACCGAACTGGGCGACGATATTCTCCACCACGTCCTCGGTGATTCGAGGGATTTTGGACAACAAACGGAAGCCACGGGGAACGAGTGAACCACTCAGTTCAATTGAGCCGTTGGTGAACCCGATCTGTTTCGCCAACAGGACGTCATCAAACAGTACGTCATCGTCCACGAGGGCAAGGGCTTCAAACACACTGTTGACGGCCGCAGCGGAGTTGTCGGCCACATAGTCTTTGGTCAACAACCGACGTTCATCGTCAATCCCTACCATCAATTCATCCATCTGCAGTTTCACGAGGCGCCCATCAGAGCCCAGCTCCAACAGGTTACGTTCGAGCTCGGCCGCTATTCGCATCAGCATCTCTACGCGCTGTACAGCCTCCACCACATCACGGACAGTGGCCAGATTCTCTACCTCAAGAGCCAACAGGTTCTGCATCACGGCGTTCAGGCGAGAGCGGTAACGTTCCAGGGTTTGGATTCCCTGGTTTGATCGCTCGAGAAGGCGACTGACCGACGAAAGCTGGTGAGAGTGGTCGCCCATATAGATCTGGATTTCTTTGCGGGATTCCGACACCGAGATGGTGGGGACGTTGAGGGATCGAGCCACTCGTTCCGCGGTCCGATGCCGGGTACCGGTTTCGGAAGTCGGTACGTTCGGGTTGGGCACCAGGTGCACATTGGCGCGGGCGATCCGACTCAGATCGTCGGACAAGATAAGGGCTCCGTCCATCTTCGCCAATTCGGTAAGGCGTTGAGGTGTGAACGCAGCATCAAGCAGGAAGCCACCGGAGCAGATGTTCAACACCTCTGAGGCGTCGCTCAACACGATCAGGGCCCCTCGCCCCGATTGGAGGATCCGGTCGAGGCCGGTGCGCAATGGTGAACCGGGCGCGACGCGAGTAAGCAACGTGGTAAACACATCATCTACTCGAAAGTCCATACCTGCATAGTAGACGCATCCGGGGCTGCACGCCGCAACAGTTAGGGAGACACGGCCAGGCCACTGTCCACGGCGGCCAGGATCGTGTTGGCCGTGGTGACGTGCAGGCCGGCCGGCGTCCGCCCGGATGCGTCTGGAGCTACCGCATGCCGGAAACCCAGGCGTTGAGCTTCCTGCAAACGCAGGGCGTGCTGGGGTACACAACGGAGCTCCCCCGCCAGCCCCACCTCCCCAAACCAAACGGTGTCGCCGGAAACTGGGGTGGCCGTCGACGCGGAAACCAGAGCGAGCGCGATCGCGACATCGATTCCGGGTTCTTCAGCGGTAGCCCCGCCGGCCACCGATACAAACACCTCACCGGAAATGTCTTGGTTCGCGTGCTGACGCAGGACGGCCACCACCAACTCCACTCGTCGCCGAGGCACCCCTTGCACCGTGAGGCGCATTCCGCCAGCGGTGCTCCAACCGGGGGTGATGAGGGCCTGTATTTCCAGCAGCACCGGGCGGGTTCCTTCGAGTACCGCTGCCACCACCGAACCAGGGGCGCCGACCCTTCGTTCCCGTAAGAACACGCCTGAGGGGTCGGGCACCGCTTCCAAACCGCTGGACTCCATCTGGAAGAGCCCCATTTCGCTCGTGGTGCCAAAACGGTTCTTGAGCGCCCGCAGATACCGCAGCACCCCCGATCGATCTCCGCTGAAGCTGAGGACCACATCGACCATGTGCTCGACGACCTTGGGCCCTGCCAGTGAGCCGTCTTTGGTGATGTGGCCCACCATAATGATCGTGGCCCCACTCAAGCGAGCTGATCGGACTAACACGTCGGTGGCGGCCTTCAGCTGGCCGACTGTGCCCGGCGGGCCGTCCTGATCCACCGAACATACCGTCTGGATTGAGTCTACGATCACCAATTGGGGCCGTAACTCGGTCACCGTGGTGGCGATATCTTCGGCCACCGTGCCGTCTATCACTTTGACGGTGGCTGGAACGGCACCCAGCCGTTCGGCACGGGCCGCGATCTGGGCGGGAGCTTCTTCTCCGGCCACGATGAGCGAGGTGGCGCCTCGGGCGGCTACTCGCAGGGCGGCTTGGAGGGTCAACGTCGACTTCCCGATCCCCGGCTCGCCGCCGAGCAGCACCACCGAACCGGCGGTCAAGCCGCCACCCAACACCCGATCGAGTTCATCGATACCGGTGGGTGATGGGGGGCTATATTCCTGGTGGAGATCAGCCAACGATTGGGTTACGAGAGCCGGTCGAGCACCCTGGAGGCTCGCCGAACCTCCAGCTGGGGCGGCCTGGAGCTCGATGGTCCCCCACGCCCCACACCGCGCACACTGCCCGGCCCAACCGGTGCTTGGTGATTTACACTCGGTGCAGGCGTAAACCGGTGCGTTCGATTTTTTCGATCGTGCCATAAGGCGACCGTACCCTATGGCTGTGACACTATGCCGGAGGCGGGGGCGCACCTTGCCCCGGCGGCCCAACAACGCCGGAGCGCAGCAATGGTGAACCCGCTTCGAAGCTGCGAATCAGCATATGCCCGTTGGCATCGGCGAGATCCCCGTCGGGCTGGAAAAGGGCGGTCGCGAAACCAAGTTTGCGGGCGGCATCAAGGTTAACAATCCGGTCGTCGACTATCAGGATCGAAGCCGGATCTTCACCGGTGAGACGCCGCAACAGCTCATAAATTGGGGGGTCAGGTTTGCGCACCCCGATTGAGCCGCTGACCACCCAAGGGTCGATGATTCCATCGAGACTGTGGGCGGCTCGCAACCGGTTGGCCCATCCGAGCCCATCGTTGGTGATACACGCCACTTTCGTGTTGGCGTCGCGCAGGCCTCGAAGGTACCGCACGATGCCGGGTGAGAGTTGATGGCGGGAGATGTACGCACTATCGAGTGATTCGGCGTCACCCTCAATACCCACCCACTGCCAGAAATCAGCCGTCGTCATCCGGCCCAGGCTCAACCGACGCACTTTGGCGACGATTTCTTGGTCTAGGGCGGTAGCCCCTCGCTCTCGAACAAAGGGGATAAGGAGTTGTTGGATGTCGTTACCTTCTCGGTACAACACTCCCATACCGTCGACGGCCACCACCGCGTATTCGCTACCGGGGTACGGTTCGGGATCAGAGCCAGCAGGGATAGGTGCCGTTACCTCCGGGGCGACGGGGCTGTCGGCGGGAGCTTTGTCGGCGGGCCCTGATTTGGGGGTCGATGTTGTAGATGGTTTCGCGGGCCGTCTAGGCGGTGGGGCCTTTTTGCGGCGATCGGGTCGCAAGATCCGGAGAAGTCGGGCAAGCACCACCACGGCCGCCAACGCCGCGGTGACGACCGAAACCCCCCGCAGGACCAAGGCCATGGTGTTGGTGGTGGCAGCCGAGACTTCGACCAGAGTTGGTTCGGGCGCCCCGAGGTCGGTAGACCAGCGTCCAGTGGTGATTCCATCGACAGTGGCCACGATTCCAGCCGGAGAACTCGCTTGCACCACACCGGGCATTTCGACTTCGACATTTACGGTCATGCTGGAACCGTCAGCCCCGTAGTGTTCGATGAGTTCAGCGATCGGCACGCCGAGATCGCGCTCGAGCGACGGATCGACGAACGACTCGAAGCCCCCCGAAGGGTCGAGGTTGCCACGAACCGTATACGCCACTTCACCAAAGGACTTACCTCGGATAAACACGAACGAGTCGAACAGCCCGGTTCCTCCGCTGAGGTCGCCCATAACGGCATAGAACTGTTCGGGTTCACCAAATTCCTTGCTCGCTGGTATCACGACCGAACCGTCAGGGTTCTTTTCTATCCGGCCGATATCCCAGCCGCTTCGGGCCAAATCGGTGAGTGCTAGGCCCGATACGTCGACGTCGAGGTCGAGAATCTGCTCCGCCAACTCCGCATCGAGCCGCAGCACAGTATCGACTCGACCGGAGCCGTCTTCTTCCACGGTCACGTCGACGTCAAAAACAGCTTCGCAGCCCGTGGAGACAATAACCGCTAGCACGCCCAAGAGCGCCAGTAGCAGTCGTTGTTTCCGGGGGCTGCGAGTGTTCACCTATCGCAGGCTAGCCGTGTTTTAGGCTCTGTCAGTCGCCAGTCTCCGCCAACTCGGGGGTAGATGGTGGCTGAAAGCCTTCATGGGCAGTGAAGCTGAGCTGTTTGCCGTCTTCGCCCTCTTCCACATCGACCACGATGATCTGACCCGCTCGGAACTCCTTATAGAGGAGCTTCTCCGACAGCACATCTTCGATCTGACGCTGGATAGCACGACGCAGCGGTCGAGCACCCATGGTGGGGTCATAACCGACTTCACCCAGGAAATGTTTGGCATCAACAGTCAGTTCGAGCCCGATGCCCTGGCCTTCGAGTTGATCGACGACCCGCTTGATCATGAGATCAACGATCTCGGTGACCTCGGCCTGGCTGAGTTCATGGAAGACAATTGTCTCGTCAATACGGTTCAGGAACTCGGGCCGGAAGTGGATCTTCAGCGCTTCGTTGACCTTTTCCTTCATCCGCTCGTAGCTCACGGCTTCGTCGTTGCGGGCGAAACCGAGGGTGGCTTTGCGCAGATCCTGGGTGCCCAGGTTTGACGTCATGATCAACACGGTGTTGCGGAAATCGACCGAGCGGCCTTGGCTGTCGGTAAGGCGGCCTTCTTCCAGGATCTGGAGGAGGGTGTTGAACACGTCGGGGTGGGCCTTTTCGATCTCGTCGAACAACACCACAGAGAAGGGCTTGCGACGCACGAGTTCAGTGAGCTGTCCGCCCTCTTCGTATCCGACATAACCGGGAGGCGAACCAACCAGGCGGCTGACGGTGTGCTTCTCCATGTATTCCGACATGTCGAGCGTGATCATGGCGCTTTCGTCACCGAACAGGAATTCGGAGAGCGTGCGGGCCAACTCGGTCTTCCCTACCCCAGTGGGGCCAAGGAAGATGAACGAACCCGAGGGACGCTTGGGGTCTTTGAGCCCAGCCCGGGTACGCCGGATCGACTGCGACACGGCCCGGATAGCGTCTTCTTGGCCAATTACCCGATGGTGAAGCTCATCCTCCATACGGAGGAGCTTCTCGGTTTCTTCTTCGGTGAGCTTGTACACCGGAATTCCGGTCCAGATGGAAAGCACTTCGGCGATCGACTCTTCGTTAACTTCATCGAAGAGATCAACGCCAGAAGCCTTGATTTCCTTCTCCATCTCTTCCCGCTTGCCCAGCAGTTCTTTCTCACTGTCCCGAAGGCGGCCCGCTTCTTCAAAGTCTTGCGACTCAACGGCTTCTTTCTTCTTGGCCACCACTTCGGCCAGTTCACCTTCAAGTTCTTTGAACGCAGGAGGGGTGCTCATGCGTTTGATCCGGAGGCGGGAACCGGCTTCGTCGATCAGATCGATGGCCTTGTCGGGAAGGTGACGATCCGAGATGTAGCGATCGGCCAGATTGGCCGACGCCACCAGGGCTTGGTCGGTGATGGTGACCCGGTGGTGGTCTTCGTAACGGTCGCGAAGCCCCTTCAGAATTTCGATGGTGTGCGCCACCGTCGGTTCTTCAACCGTGATCGGCTGGAAACGCCGCTCAAGGGCGGCGTCTTTTTCAAGATATTTGCGGTATTCGTCGAGGGTAGTGGCACCGATGGTTTGGAGTTCGCCTCGGGCCAACATCGGCTTCAGGATGCTCGCAGCATCAATTGCCCCTTCAGCTGCGCCCGCCCCAACCAGGGTGTGCAACTCGTCGATGAAGAGGATGATGTCGCCTCGGGTCTTGATTTCCTTGAGTACTTTCTTGAGCCGTTCTTCAAAGTCACCGCGGTAACGACTTCCCGCGACCAAGGCGCCAAGATCAAGCGTGTACAACTGCTTGCCGTGGAGAGTTTCGGGCACTTCGTCGGCCGCGATCTGTTGAGCGAGCCCTTCGACGATGGCAGTTTTTCCCACTCCTGGCTCACCGATAAGCACCGGATTGTTCTTGGTTCGACGAGACAGCACCTGCATTACTCGTTCGGCTTCGCGTGAACGACCAATTACCGGGTCGAGTTTCTTTTCCCGAGCGAGTTGGGTGAGGTTTCGACCGAACTGGTCCAGGATCAACGAACCAGCGGGTGAGTCTTGACCGCTCCCACCTGCGGTGGCCCCGGTCTTGCCCGACTCGGTACTCGAAGAAGAACCAGAACTTGGACCTGAATAACCAGAAAGCAACTGGATCACCTGTTGACGGACCCGTGACAGGTCAGCGCCCAGTTTTACCAACACCTGAGCGGCGACCCCTTCACCTTCACGGATCAAGCCCAACAGGATGTGCTCGGTACCGATGTAGTTGTGCCCCAACTGGAGTGCTTCCCGCAGGGAAAGTTCGAGAACCTTTTTGGCGCGAGGGGTGAAGGGAATGTGACCACTAGGCGACGATCCGCCTTGGCCGATGATGTCCTCGACCTGACTGCGGACTGCTTCGAGGGAAATCGACAATGATTCCAGCGCCTTCGCAGCTACGCCTTCGCCCTCGTGAATCAAGCCCAAGAGAATGTGCTCGGTGCCAATGTAATTGTGATTCAGCAGCCGCGCTTCTTCTTGTGCCAACACGACTACTCGTCGCGCACGATCGGTAAAGCGTTCGAACATAGGTTCCTCCCAGTCGGGTGGTGGAGTTGTTTCAGCCTACAAGCATTGGCTGAGGGTTGGTTCTCGTAATAGGGGGTCTTGGTCTGAAGTTTCTCCGTCGGCAGTTCCCACGGACTTTCTAGCGTTCAATTGGTATCACAACGCTAAACCGCGAAGTAAGCACATGCGACATCAGTCGACGGACCGTCAATACTTTCCTGTCCACAGGTAACAGATTGCTGTCAATGCACAATTTGGGGTCGACATCGCCTACCTTGGAAGGGTGGCCAAGTCTCCAATGATGTCGCTGCCCACCGCAGCCGAAGACTCCGAAAGAATTGAGCGCTGTTTACTTGAAACTGTGCGAATTGACGGCGATCCATACCTCACGGAGATTGCGTCGCATTTGATCACAGCCGGAGGCAAGCGCCAACGGCCGCATTTTACGATCCTGGCGGCTGCTTCTGGCCTAACCGACGGAGAGTCGGTGTCAGACGATGTTATTCGTGGCGGCGTGACGGTGGAACTCGTCCAGGTAGGTTCGCTCTATCACGATGACGTGATGGACGAAGCCGAAATTCGCCGACAGGTTGAGAGCGTCAACGCTCGCTGGGGAAACTTGCGAGCTATTCTCGCTGGCGACTATCTACTGGCCAAAGCCTCCGAAATCGCCGCCGATCTCGGGGCCGATGTGGCTGGCCTACTCGCTCGAACCATCGGCGACCTGTGCCAGGGTCAGGTGGCCGAACTTCAGACCCTCTACGATGTGAATCGCACCGAGGACCAGTATTTTCCTTCGATCTCCGGCAAGTCGGCCAGCCTATTCGCCGCCGCAACCAAGATTGGTGGACTCGTAACCAACCAAGCACCTCAGACTTCTGAGCGGTTGGCGTCGTTTGGCCTGTATTACGGTATGGCGTTTCAGGTAGTTGACGACATTCTCGATGTGGTCGCCACCGACGAGCAACTCGGCAAACCAGCGGGCAAAGACATGCTGGAAGGCGTCTACTCTCTCCCGGTGATCTACACCATGGCCGCACCAGGCGGCGACCAGCTCCGGAGCCTTTTATCTGACGGACTGTCAGAGGCCAACCGCCATCAGGCCATCGAACTTGTGCGCCGGGGCCCCGGCGTCGCTGATTCCCTCGATGTTGCCGCTGGATTCGTACAGCGGGCCAAAGACGAAATCAACGCGGTGTCAGATAACCGGGCGGCGCAGGCATTGTCCGCCATGTCTGACTACTTGCTGGAGTCGGTGGCCGACTTCCGGTAGTCAGATAGAACTGGGCCAGTACCGTGGTCCGGTGATCAACAAAGTAGCCGCGGCCGGGCACCGCTGGGATCCCGGGCCGAATCGTGGCCTTGAGTCCGGTGAGCTCCTGGAGCTCATACGGCCCCACGGGGTTGAGCACCACGAATGAACGGGCCCGACGGATTTCTTGTGCCAGTGGGTTGGTAGAAAACGGCCGCTGGCTCCCGACAGCCACTGCCGCGAGTTGCGCATGGTCGAGTAACCGAGCACATAACGTGTCAATTGCGGGATCGTCGATCAACTCGAAATCGTCCACCACTAATGTGACCGGGCCGGCGGGTCGGCGGGCCACCTCCTCCACCAGGTTGGTGAGCGCATCGAGGAACGCCTGGCGTTGCCCATATGCCCCATCGGCCAGGATGGATTGGAGCGGCGAGTCAGGGCCGCCGATGCCCACGACGCGCTCGCCGGCTGCCAAGGCTGCGCAGCTTAACAGCGACAACACATTCGACCGACCGGAGCCGGGATCGCCAGCCACGACAAGTGGCCCACGTTTGCGGTCGTAGGTTACGGGTTCGTGTGTCAGATCGGCACAACCAAGGTGGACCGAAGTGCCCGGGCCCGTGCGGTCGCCTCTCGTCCATGATGGAGCGGTGACGCTGGTCGGCAAGGCGCCTCTCGCAAGATGAGGTGCAGCCGCCTGCGTGTTAGCCACGAGTTGCTTCAACGCATCCGAAGAAGCCGTGGCCACCTGCACCTCACGGCCTCCAGTAAACCCCCGGCCGGGGAGCAATGCTCGACCAGTGACCATCTCCGAGGGGACACCCATATCCACATAGGCACTGGCATCTACCTGACGCAAGACCAGACGCTCAGCAACCGAGGCCATCACCGCCCCGCGAACGGCGAGTCGTCGAGTGGCCGTGATGACCGGGTAAATACCAACCTGTCGGCCATTCACAATCACCTGATTCAGCATCTCCAGCCAGAGGTTTTGGCTGGTACCGGCGCGCATACCGTCGAAGGCTTCCGCCAGGCTGCCATAGTCGTCGAGGAGAAGAAGCACGGGGCTTCGGTTGGTGCTCTGGCGTCGCGATTCCATCTCGTGGTGCAGTAACTGGATAATTCGGGTTACGGCTTCGAGGTTGTCGGCGGTAGCGATTTCGGCGCAGGCTGGCACCGCCCTGAGTCGGCTGAGCTGGCGGGAGGCGAAGTCTAACCCCATGATAGTTAGGGGTTCACGGCTGCCCGACTCACGATGAAAGGCAACAGCCGAAACGGCGGCGGTGATGAGGGTCGTTGATTTGCCGGAGCCGCCAGTGCCCAGCACGAGCAAACCTCCCGTGCTCGACAGATCCACCTGATAGGGATACTGGGTTTGGGCGGACGGGTCATCAACCACACCAATGGTGATAGAGAATCTCGGCACGGACTCGGGAACAGGCAGTGGGGGCCGATCGGGCCGGGCATCAAGCACCTCGGTCAAAGCGACCTCGTTGGGGAGTTCTGGTCGCCAAGGTGACGCCATTGGCGGGGTGCGTCGGTGAGTCGCAGCCACCACCGCGGCATCCACGATTGCTTCGGCCTGGCTGGGCCCTTCGTCCGCTGGGGTGGGGTTTGGGGCCGCGGCGAACCCATTCGATCGGACACTTGAGGCTTTGGTGGTCGTCCCCCCGACACCCAAAGGGCTGATACCAACGATGGGGGTCTCCCGGCCCGACAACGGACCGGAGCTGATGGCTCCTTGAAACGACACCAGGTTGCCCGAGCCTACCCGCAACAGCCCTCGTCCTTTGGGCGAAGTGGGCAGGCTCGCAGCATCACCACACCCGATGATGGCCGAAGATTCGCTGCTGTCGAGCATTCGAAGACTGAGTCGAAGGTTGGTATTGGCCAGAATATTCTCGTTTACCGCACCGGTTGGGCGTTGGGTGGCCAGGATCAGGTGAATTCCCAGACTTCGCCCCCGTTGGGCGATATCCACCATCCCATCGACGAAGGCGGGGATCTCTTTCACCAGCGTGGCGAATTCGTCAACCACGATAACGAGGGATGGGGGTGCGTCTCGGGGGTGGCGCCGGATCATTTCTGTCAGGTCTTTGGCCCGCCCAGAGAGAAGCGCCATCCGGCGATTAAGTTCTGCCCGCAGCGATTGCAGGGCACGCAGAGCAAGTCCTTCATCGAGGTTGGTAACAAATCCGACCGTGTGTGGTGCGGGTCGAAACACTTCGGCGGCCGCGCCGCCCTTGTAGTCAACGAAGAGCAGGTTGAGCCGTTCGGGAGGATTCTGGGCGATAAGACCCGCCACCATGGTGGTGAGCAGTTCGCTTTTGCCGGCCCCGCTGGTGCCTCCGACGAGGGCATGGGGGCCATCAGCCACCAGGTCGAGACGCAATACGCCCCCAGCAGTTACTCCGATTGGGGTAACCAGACTGTGGGTGGATTGGGATTTTTCCCACCAAGATTCCAGCGTCTGAGCCGTAGCGGGCTGGCCGTCCAACAGTGCGGCAACATCGACCCTCGCCGGGAGATTCTGATGGGCGCTCGAGTGGGTGATGTCTTCAAGGGGTGCCAACGCTCGAGCGACAGCCTCCCCGAATTCGTTCGACGCTCGATCGGCTCGAACCTTCGACTCACCAATAGTGGTGGACGGGAACCTCAGCGAGGACACACCCCGATGAACTTCAATGTCCCCCGGAGCAATCATGGGAACACAGTGACAGATCGAGCGGGCAGATTGGGGCGGATCTGTTTCGTTCTGAGCGACCCACACAATAACCACTCCAGCCTCGGGCGTGAGCAACTTCAGTTCACCCGTTACTCCAGCCTTCACCGCCATTTCTGATTCGATGATGAGGAAGATCCAAGGGTGCGGGCGATCCCCGCTGGCACGTGCTGCTGTCATCCGCCGACTCGCCACCTGTGCCACCGCGTCGACCAGTCGGCGGCTGGTCTCGGCGGTGGTAGCCAAAGACCAGGGCCCCAGAGGCGAGTGCGGCGAAGCCGCATGAGGTAGCCATTTGATCCATCGAATCAGGGGGCTGCTGGGGGTTAACACCCCCGCGATGACAACATCTTCGGGGCTGTGCAGGCAGCTCGCCTGCACAGCCACGGCAGTGGC
>Ga0316189_10000947_pt1 | contig 28844 bp, 20 predicted proteins | sample LowCovwburrow_MG_FD_204930 | JGI IMG/M metagenome (GOLD analysis project Ga0316189, IMG submission 204930) | Coastal sediment microbial communities from Maine, United States - Lowes Cove worm burrow | ecosystem: Environmental > Aquatic > Marine > Coastal > Sediment | place: USA: Maine...
GTCGATGTCGTGCAGAGAGGAGGCGGGGACGCCGCTCTTGGCCACGATGCTGTCGAGGATCCCGTAGGTCGGCGCGTCGTGTCCGCACTTGAAGCTGCTCAAGTCGAGAATGGCCACGTTGGGATGTCGCGATGCGAACTTCGCAGCCCAGACTTTCTGTGCCGAATTCGCGGAGTAGTTCTCGGGCCAGACATCGTTGACGCTCAGGACGTCGTCGTCCTCGCCGTAGAAACGCTTCAGCCATTCCGGGTCTTTCGGAATTGAGCGGATGCTCAGAATTGGATAGCCGAGAACCTGGAACTCGTCGGGAATGCCGTGGTGAAGGCCAGGGTCGTTGTGGTACGGGCGCCCGAGCACGAGGATGGCGACCTTGTTGTCGTACTCGACCTGTTCGAGGATCGCCTTGCCCTTGGCTTGGATGTCTTCGTCGAAGCGGTCGAGCGCGGCGAGGGCCTGCTCGGTCGCGAAGTCGCTCTCGTCCTCGGTCATACCGAGCACGTTCGCGAACGCTTCGAACATGTCGCGCTTGAGCAGCGTCGGCTCCGAGAAGCTGAAGGCAGGCGCGAGGTACTCGATGCCTCGATTGGCGAAGTAGTCCTGCTCTTTGGTGAATGCGGCCTTCATCACGTCCGGGGTGCCTGCGACGATCGGGCAGCTCGCGTAGTCGACCGCGCCGGTCACGAACGAGGGCACGTGCGTCAGGATGGGGAAGAAGATCGCGTCGAACGGGGTCTTCACGTGCTTGTGGAAGAAGAGCTGATGGAAGTGCGCCTGGGCCACCTTGGACGGGTAGCAGGGGTCGACGGAGCCGTACTTGCCGCCTTCGGCGAACATCTCTTCGGAGCTCGGGTCGCTGAAGACGATGTTCTTCGGACGCACGCCAAGCACCTCGAGGTAGGTGCGGAAGAACGGCGCGGTGGAGTACATGTTGAGGACACGCGGGATGCCTACGCGCCACTTCGCTCGCTTTTCGGCAGCTTGCTCGGATGAACGTTGGAAGGCACGCCGGTACTTGGTTCGTTCGATCGCGCCAAAGAACTTGCGCTCGACCTTGACGTCTTCGATCTGCGTGCCGGCCTCTGGCAAGGGCTGAACTCCAGAGACGCGCTTGAAGGCCTTGAGGCCCTCGTAGGTCACGAGGTTCGGGAATTCTTTCATGACCTTGCGGCGCTCTTTGACGATCGCCTCCATGGCGCCCTTGGATTCGACCATGCCCTTTTCGCACGAAAACCCGCTGATGTAGCGGCTGGTGCTGCCGTCGGGGCGGAAGGCGTCGATGAAGGTTCGCGAACAGTTGTTCGCGCAGAAATGACAGGTGGTCGTTTCGTCGTTGGTCGTCTCGTACTCGAGATCGATCGCGGCATCGAGGCCGATGAACCTGGAGGTTCCTCGACGCTTGACCACGCGCAAAGTCTCCATGGCGGCGCCGATGGCGCCTGCTTCGCCGCTGTGCGGATGCACGTAGACCTCGGCGTTCGGGACGCGCTCCCTGATGTAATCGACCTGCGCTTTGACCGCCGCCAGGTTGTATTGCGTGCCTCCCTGAAGGACGAACTTGCGCCCGAGCGCGGCCATGCGAGGCACGCCGACGACGTACTGCCAGACGTTCTTCGGGAGAACTTGCGCGAGACCGGCGAGGAGCTCTTCTTTGCTGAAGCCTTCCTTCTGGAAGTTCACGCGGTCGGTGTCGAGAAAGACCGCACAGCCGTAGCTGAAGCGGGGGGCCAACTCGGCTTGGAATGCCGTCTCTGCGTACTCGGTGACGGGCAAGCCGAACTGGTCGGCCATCGCTTGAAGCAACATGCCGTTGCCGGCGGAGCACTGGTTGGACAGCTTGAAGGTCTTGATGTCACCGTTCTCCATGAACAGGACCTTGATGTCTTGGCCGCCGATGTCGCAGATCACGTCGACGTCGCCGAAGTAGTGGGTGGCACTCATCATGTGCGCGACCGTCTCGACGATGTTGACGTCGGCACGAACGCACTCCTCGAGCACGTCTGCTGCGTAACCGGTTGCGCCAAAGCCAAGAACTTCGATCTTGGCACCCTTGGCGCGCATGCGGCCCCGGAGCTCGCCGAGGAGCTCCTTGCTGTCCTGAATGGGGTTGCCCTTCGAAAGGGTGTACGCCTTCATCAGGACTTCGCCCTCTTCGCTGAGCAGGACGGCTTTGGAGGAAGTGCTTCCTCCGTCGAGGCCGATGACCGCTCGCACCGTCTCTGTTTCGACCTCCGGCTCGATGAACATCGGAACGTGATACGCGCTCAAGAACTGCTCGAGCTCGTGCTCGTCACGAGCGAGCGGCGGGCCCGCAGCCTCCCCAAGACGCTCCTTGCGCCCCTCGGTGATGTAACGACGCAGGCCCTCGAGGCCCTCGTAGACGCCGACATTCGCTGGCTCGTGTAAGCCGTACATGACCGCCCCGTATGCCGCGTAGAGCGCCGCGTTCTCGGGCACGGGAATCAGCTCTTCGATCGGTACGTCCTTGGGGTAGTCGTAGCCACGCTCGTCCCAGGTTTCGGGAATGCGTTTTCGCCAGCACTCCTGCAGGAAGGGAAGGAAAGTGTTCGGCCCGCCCAGCAGCAGGACTTTGTGCCGGAGCGTGTTGCCGCGCGTGAGAACAGAGAGGTTCTGCATCACGATGGCATCAGCCAGCGAGCACATGATCTCGTCGGACGGGATGCCCGTCTTGACGAGATTGACGATGTCGGTTTCTGCGAAGACGCCGCACTTGGCCGCAACGTGGTGCAAGTGCTTGTCGTCGAAATGAAGATTGAGAGTCTCTTCGGACGGCATGCCGACCTTGATCATGCACTTGTCTATTGTGGCGCCCGTGCCCGAGGCGCATTTGTCGTTCATCGAGGCGATGGCCGACTTGTCGCCAGTTCGCTCGTTCTCTCTGAAGACGATGATCTTCGCGTCCTGACCGCCGAGCTCGACGACCGAGCCCGCGTCGGGGTGAAGAGTTTCCACCGCCAAGGTGACGGAGTTCACCTCTTGAACGAACTTCGCGCCGAGCGGTTCTTCGAGTGGCTTGGCGCCCGAGCCGGTGATGAAGACCCGAACATCATCACAGCGGAGCTCCGTGAGGATGGTTCCGATGCGTACCATGAAGTCGAGGACGCACTCCGCCTGCTTGGTGTGATGACGCTGGTAATCACTCCAGATGATCTCTTTGGTCTCGGGGTCGACGACGACGGCTTTGACCGTCGTGGACCCCACATCCATTCCTATTGTCGCTCGCTGCATCAGAACGGCTATGCCCTTCCCTCGTGAGGTGGCTGAGGTAAACACACGGTTCCTAGAAAGTCACGCGACTTGCCTTGCAAATCGGGGACGTCGACGTCACACCTCGAACTTCGGCCGCCGAGATCGTATAGGCCGCTGCGGAGGACTCGATGAGCAAGGTGTTGATCATTGGCGCGGGTGGAGTGGGCGGAGTCGTCACCCACAAATGCGCGGACGACAGCAGCACGTTTTCCGAGATTGTGCTCGCAAGCAGAACATTGTCGCGCTGCGAGAAGATCCAGGCGCAGGTGCGAGAGCTCCGAGGCCGCGAAATCGAGATTGCCCAAGTCGATGCCGATGACGTCGCACAGACGGTGGCCCTGATCAAACGGGTCCAGCCGGACCTACTGATCAACGTCGCCCTCCCCTATCAGGACCTGCCCCTGATGGACGCCTGCCTCGAAGCGGGCGTGGATTATCTCGATACCGCCAACTACGAGCCGCCGGATGAGGCAAAGTTCGAATACAAGTGGCAATGGGCCTACCAGGACCGTTTCAAATCGGCTGGATTGATGGCGCTCTTGGGCTCGGGCTTCGACCCCGGCGTGACCAACATTTTCTGCGCCTACGCGCAGAAGAACCTGTTCGACGAGATCGACTACATCGACATCCTCGACTGCAACGGCGGAGACCACGGACACCCCTTCGCCACCAACTTCAACCCGGAGATCAACATCCGCGAGATCACCCAGCGCGGCCGCTACTGGGAGAACGGCGAATGGGTGGAGACGGACCCCTTGTCGCAGTCGCGAATGTTCGACTTCCCGGCCGTGGGCGAACGCAAGGCGTACCTTCTCTATCACGAGGAGCTGGAGTCATTGGTGAAGCACATCGACGGACTCAAGCGCATTCGCTTCTGGATGACCTTCGGGGATGAGTACATCACGCATCTGCGCGTGCTTCAGAACGTCGGCATGACGGGCATCAAGCCAGTCGAGTACGAGGGCCGCGAGATCGTGCCGATTCAGTTCTTGAAAGCGCTGCTTCCCGATCCGTCGACCCTCGGAGAGAACTACACGGGGAAGACGAGCATCGGTTGCCTCATCGAAGGCCGGAAGGACGGGAAGCCTCGGAAGGTGTTCATCTACAACGTCTGTGACCACGAAGAGTCTTGGAAGGAAGTTCGCGCGCAGGCGGTGTCTTACACGACCGGCGTTCCGACGATGGTCGGCGCGAAGATGATGCTGACCAAGCAGTGGCGCGGCGAAGGCGTGTTCAACGTCGAGCAGCTCGATCCGGAGCCGTTTCTCGAGGAGCTCGCCCTGCGCGGCCTGCCCTGGCACGTGAAGGAGATGTAGTGCTCCCCTGCTCTGAGCTGGATCTCAGCCGCGTCGAATCGCCTGCCTATGTCATCGACCTGGCCGCTTTGGAGAGCAACCTGGAGTTGCTTGCGCATGCACAGCGGGCCGCGGATTGCGGCATTTTGCTGGCTCTCAAGGGCTTTGCGGCCTGGTCGACCTTTCCACTGGTCGGCGAGTACCTCGAAGGCGTGGCGGCCAGCGGCCCCGACGAGGCGCGACTCGGCCGCGAAGAGCTCGGCAAGCAAGTGCACAGCTATTGCCCGGCCTTCGACGAGGCCTCGCTTCGCGAAACGATTCGCCATTCCGACCACGTCGTTTTCAACTCTCCTTCGCAGATCGATCGCTTCCGCTCAATCATCGACGAGCACGCCTCGGACACGAGCTTCGGACTGCGCATCAATCCGGAACATTCCGAAGTCGATATCCCGATCTACGACCCCTGTGCACCGGGATCACGGCTTGGCACGACCAAGCACGCACTGATCAGAGCCGACCTTCGCGGCATCGAAGGCTTGCACTTTCACACGCTCTGCGAGCTTGGCGCCGACGCGCTGCAAAGAACGCTCGACGTCATCGAAGACCGCTTTGCTTCATGGCTTGGCGAAGCGAACTGGGTGAACTTCGGCGGCGGCCATCACATCACCAAGCCCGACTACGACGTGGGGCTGCTCATCGACTTGATTCGAGAGTTCAAGCGCGAACACCACGTCGAGGTATTCCTGGAGCCCGGAGAAGCGATCGGCCTGAACACCGGCGTGCTCGTCGCCTCGGTGCTCGACATCATCGAGAACGACGGCCGGATTGCCGTCCTCGACACCTCGGCAACGGCCCACATGCCCGACGTGCTCGAGATGCCGTACCGCCCCCAGATTCGAAACGCCGCGGAGCCCGGAAAGCTCCCATACGACTATCGACTCGGCGGACTGAGCTGCCTCGCGGGGGACATGATTGGTGAATACTCCTTCGCAGGGCCGCTGCACGTCGGCGACAAGCTCGTCTTCGAGGACATGGCGCACTACACGATGGTGAAAACGACGACCTTCAACGGAGTTCGGCTGCCGTCCATTGCGCTCTACGACCCGAGGGACGACTCCTACCGCGTCCAACGCCGTTTTGGGTACGAAGACTACCGAAACAGGCTCTCTTGAGCCTTGAACTTCGACCGAGAGGAGTAAGACTCGCCTGATGGGCGCCTTCTCGGATTTCACTGTGTACGCCAAGGAAACGGGCGCACGTCTCAGCGATCAGCCTCTGCTGTACGAAACCAGCAAGTGGCTCGACGTGACCCAGCAAGAGCTCTTCAATTACGTGAGTGACTTCGATCGATCGAGCGAATGGATCGTCGGCGCCAAGAAGAGCTGGACCGACAACAGCGAAGCACAAGCCCCCGGCGAGGTCGGAGCGGTCCGCGTGATCAAGAGCGGCGCCTCGACGCCGGTTCTAGAGCGGGTGAAAGCGTACGACGCGCCGCGCATGCTCGCTTACTCTGCCAACGACGAGGCGTTCCTGGGGCTTTGCTCCGACCACCTCGGCGTGATGACCTGCGAGCCGCATCCCGACGGCGGCACCGTGATTTGCTGGCTCGCCTACGGTCGGCTCGCGAGTAACCCGCTGAAGGCCTGGGCGGGAAAGAAGCTGTTCCAAGTCGCGCTCGGCCGCGGGATGAAGAACCTGGAGCGAAAGTTTTCGTCTCGCTGAGCGCATGGAGCTCATCCGCAGCAACCGAACCGAGAACCTAGCCGACGCGCTGGCATCGCGAATCCGGGACCAAGCTCTCGGACCTTTCGATAAGGAAGTGATCGTCGTCCAGAGCCGGGGCATGGAGCGCTGGCTCACGCTTGCGCTCGCGGAGCGCCTAGGCATTTGGGGGAACCCCTCGTTTCCGTTTCCACGGGCCGTGATCGAAGAGGTTCTCGGCAGCCTCTCGCAAGGACGCTCCCAAGAAGCCAAGGCCTACGAACCGAACCGCTTGAAGTGGACGATCGCGGAGTTGCTGCGCGAAACGGCTCCCGCCGAGCTCGGTGCCTACCTGGGCGAGCCTCCGGACGCGGACCGCACGCTCAGGCTCGCAACTGCAGTATCCGTGGTGTTCGACGGCTACGTCATGTACCGCCCGGCCCTGCTGAAGCGTTGCGCGAACGGAGCGGAAACAGGCTGGCAGGCCGAGCTCTGGCGACGGGTCGTCGAGCGGCTCGGCCCACATGATCTGGCATCGCGGATCGATCGAGCGCTGTCGGCGCTTGTTGCCGGAGAGGCGATGGAGCGGGCCCCGTTCGAGCGCTTGCACCTGTTCTCCCTGGAAACGCTTCCGCCGATGTTCTTGGAGCTCTTCTCTGTGCTGTCGAAGACGATCCCAACCGCGTTCTACTTGCTCGAACCATCTTGCGAATACGTGTCCGACGTGCTGTCGACGCCGCAGCTCCCTGCGGACTTGGACGCGCCAGCCGACGGCCACCAGCTTCTCTCTACTCTCGGCCTCCTCGCGCGGGATTTCCAAGAGCTTCTGCTGACGTTCGACCAAGCGGTTCACCACGAGGCCGATCTGTTCGAGGCGCCGGCGCGCAACAATCTGCTCGGCTCGCTGCAAGCAGACATTCTCGAGTTTCGGGCTCCTCCTGAACACGGGGAGCGTGAGACGATCGATGCGACGGATGAATCTATCTCGCTCCACGCTTGCAGCGGGCCGATGCGAGAGGCACAGGTCGTCCACGACCTCATCCGCGCCGCGCTCGAAGACGATGCTTCGTTGCGGCCCGAAGACATCGTCGTGATGACGCCCGATCTCGAAGCGTACGCACCGGCGTTTCGCGCAGTGTTCGGTCAGGACGATCAGCGCCGGATTCCCTACGAGGTGCACGATCGGAAGACCCGCGACGACGCGTTGTTCTACGATGATTTCCTCGCGGTTCTCGAAGTGCTGGACTCGCGGTTCTCTGTCCTCGACCTCGTGCGGCTCATGGACGCCAACTCGCTCCGGCAGGGCTTTCGGTTCACGCCCGACGAGCGCGCCCGGCTTGCGGAATTACTGTCGGCGGCAGGCGTGCGCTGGGGCATCGACTCGAAGCATCGCGAGGAGCTCGAGTTTCCTGCAGAAGCTCTGCACACCTGGAGAGCGGGTCTCGGACGGCTTTTCTTGGGCTTTGCCTCGGCTTCGGATTCGAGCGAGGTGTTCGAAGGTTTGCTCCCGCGAGGCGCAGCGAGCCTGGCGGATGCCGAGCTTCTGGCACGCCTAGCTCGACTTTGCGAGTTGCTCTTCGACTTTCAAACCAGTAGCCGACAGGCCCTCGAGATCAGCGGCTGGGCGGCCGTGCTCGAGCGCATCGCCAGCTCGCTATTCTCGGAAGGCGACGAGAGCAGCGCCGCTGCGAGAACGCTTCGGTCCGCGCTCGCGGAGCTGGGTGACCTGGCGCGAGGCAGTGGATACGCCGGGGCGGTCAGCCTGAAGACGGTGCGCAGGGAGCTCGGTTTGCTCTTGGTTCAGAATGCGCCGGCGGTCGGCTTCCTTCGGCGAGGTGTCACGGTCACCGAGCTGGTGCCGCTGCGCTCGGTTCCTTTTCGGGTCGTCTGCCTCGTCGGCATGAGCGAGGACTCCTTTCCCCGGGCAGACGACCGCCCAAGCTTCGACCTGAGCCGCCCGGTGCACGAGCGGGGCGACCGCAACAAGCGCGACGACGACCGGCACTCCTTTCTGCAGGCGATCCTCTGCGCAAGAGATCGATTGATCGTCAGCTACAGCACGGCAACGAGCGGCGCGCGAGGCGGCGAGAGCGCGTCACCGGTCGTCTGGGAGCTCCGCGAAACCGTGCGGCGCTACTACACCTTGCCAGGGCAAGAGCCGGTGCTCGAGGCCACGGTGCACCCGCTCCATCCGTTCGATGCGAGGTACTTCGACGGGAGCGACCTGCCGCGGAGCACCTCGGAGCGGTATCTGAAGATCGCCGAAGCGCTTCGCGACTCGCCGCTAGAGCCGGAACGGATCGAGCTGCGGGCGGAGCCGGAGCCCGAGCGGGCCGGGGCGACGCTGTCGATAGGGGAGCTCAGCGCCTGGCTCTGGGACCCGATGGGCGCGTTCATCGAAAGGGTCCTTCGGGCGCGTTTTGGCAGTTCGGAGCTCTACGAGCCAAGCACTGCGCTGACCGAGATCGCTGGCCTCGGGGCTTCAAAGGTCGGGAACGAGGCGCTGAGGGCTGGGCTCCACGACGAGGGGCTCGAGGCGTACCTGGAAGCGGCCCCGGAGTTTCCCGACGGGAGCTGGGGCGCGCTCGCCAGGCGGCGGCTCGCTCATGAGCTGCGTGCGTTGAACGCTCAGCAGAGCTTGCTCGACGGCGGGCAGGCGGCAAGCTCCGCCTTACTGTCCTTGGACCTTGGCGGCCTGCTGCTCGAAGGACGCCTCGACGGGCTGTTCGGGGACCAACGTGTCTTGAAGCGCTTCAGCAAGGCGGGCAAAAGAGGCGAGCTTGGCGTCTGGCTCGAGCACCTGCTGATGCAGACCGCCGCCGGCCTGCCCAAGCTCACCCGACTCGTGCTTCGCGGGAACGAGACCCACGCTAAGCTGGTCTCCTTCGGCGAGGTGCAGGACCCGCGCGGGACGCTCGAAGCCTTGGTCGAGCTCTACCGCCGCTCGCTCGAGACACCGCTTCCCCTGCTGGCGGAATCGTCTCGCCGATTCGCGGAGGAGCTCGCCCAGAGTGACTTGGACAGGGCGCTCAAAGCCGCCAAAGAACAGCTGAGCAGACAACGCCTGTGGACCCCGCACCTGGCCTACGCCTTGGGCCCCGGGGACCCCTTCGCCGACCAGGCCTGGTGCGAGGATTTCCAGCGCGCCGCGATTCAGCTCTACGAGCCGCTCTTCGAGCACCGGAGCGAGGGATGAGCAGCCTGCCTCCTCAGCTCATCCCGCTCGACGCACCCAGCCTGGTCGAGGCCAGCGCGGGAACCGGGAAGACCTACACGATCACGACGTACTTCGTGCGCGCCTTGCTCGAGCGCGACCTGACCCCCGAGCAAATCCTGGTCGTGACCTATACCAAGGCAGCGACCGCGGAGCTGCGGGTGCGCACCCGCGAGCGGATTCTCGCGGCGATCGGCATGCTCGACGAGGCGCCGGACGATGGCGATTTGCTGCACGGCGTCGTGACCGAAGCCCTTGCGCGCCTCGGCCGACGCGAGACCGAAGAGCGGCTGCGCGCTGCGCTCGGGCAGATGGACCGGGCGGCGATCTCCACGATCCACGGCTTTTGTCAGCGGCTGCTCCAAGACTATCCGCTCTTGTTCGGAATCGACTTCGACTTCGAGGTCTCCGAAGACTCGGCGTCGATGTTTTCAGAGCTCGCGATCGACTTCTGGGCGACTGAGCTCTATGAGAAACCCGACTGGTTCCTGCGAGCTCTCCAAGCCGAGCACGTCAACAGCAAGCATCTGGCCAAGTTGGCGAGGTTCGCCATGACCCCCGGGACCGAGCTGCTCGGCCCCGAGAAACAGGAAGTCGACGAGCAGGACGTGAGCAATTTCCTGCGGCTGAAACGGGCGGCGGCCGAGGCCTGGACCGCCCAACGAAGCGAGGTCGCGGAGATCCTGCTCACCGACAAGAATCTGAGCCGCACATACTACAAAGCAAAGACCATCGAAGACCGCTGGCTGCCGGAGCTCGATGACTTCTTCGCTCAGACGGGATTTCGAATTGCGCCCGACTTCCTCGGGAAGCTTTCAGAGGGGTGCTTGCAGGTAAAGAAGAGCTGCGAGGCGCCCTCCAATCCGTTTTTCGGTGCCTGTGCACCGCTCTGGGAAGTGCACAAGCGCCTCGAGTCTGGCTTCAAGTACGCCGTCTTCGCGTTTGAGAAGCGCTTCATCGAGTTCGCGCGGCAGCAAGCCAGGCAGCGACGAGACGAGACGGCGATCCTGACCTACGACGACCTGCTGAGCATCGTCTACGCGCCGTTTGATCCTTCTGCGTCGGAGGCGGCGTCGTTCGATCGGGCCAAGATCGCGCAGACGGTTTCGAACGCGTACCGCCTGGCACTGGTGGACGAGTTCCAAGATACCGACTCGCTGCAGTATGGGATCTTCCGAGGGATCTACGGGGAGTCCTCGGCGGTCTACGTGGGGGACCCCAAGCAGGCCATCTACGCGTTTCGAGGAGCCGACATCTTCTCTTACCTCGGAGCGGTGAGCGACGTAGGGGACCGGGTCCACACACTGCAGACCAACCGGCGCTCGGACCCTGCCCTGGTGCGCGCGGTCAACACGCTGTTCTCCTTGCGGAAGCCCCCGTTCATTCTCGAAGGGATCGAGATGCACGACGCGCTCCCTCATTTGGAGAAGAGCCGGACGAGCTTCGATCCGGCGATGGAACTTCTGTTCCTCGACCAAGAGCAGCTCTCGGGCCCCATCGAAGCGGCCGTGGCACCGGTGGTGGCGAACGAGATCGCGCTCTTGCTAGAGTCGGAGGCGGAGATCGACGAGCGCCGCGTCGAGCCTGGCGACATCGCGGTGCTCTGCCGTAGTAACGCGCAGACCATCGCGGTGACCGGAGCGCTGAGGGCGCTGAACATTCCTGTTTCACTCGACGGCGGCTCGAGCGTGCTGAGCACCGAAATCGCGTCAGACCTGAACGCGGTGCTCGAAGCCGCTCTCATGCCAGGTGATGCCGCAGTGCTGCGGCGCGCACTGCTTACCTCGCTGCTCGGCGTCTCGCCCTATTCGCTCGCAACGATGGGCGACGAGGATTGGTCGGCCTGGGTGTCGCGGTTTCGCGATTGGAACGAGGCCTGGCACCGCGAGGGGGTCGTGCGCTTTCTCGAAGACCTGCTCGGAACCAGCGAGGCGGAGGAGCGGATCGCCCGGCACCCTGCCGCGCGGCGCATCCTGACGGATCTGCTCCATATCGAAGAGCTCCTGCTCGTGGGCGAGCGCGAGCGGGGGCGCAACCCGGTCGCGCTGATGCAGTGGTTTCGTCGTCTGAATGACGAGAGCGTGAGCGATCGAGGCGTAGGTTCGGCGGATCTCCAGCAACGACCCGACGCAGAGTCGGGGGCGGTCCGGGTGTCTACGATTCACAAGAGCAAGGGCCTCGAGTACGGCGTCGTGTACTGCCCGTTCACCTGGAAAGGCAAGGCCGGCGACGTCGCGGTGAAGTTTCACGACGAGGACCGCAACATCAAGGTGGACCTCGGCTCCGATGAGCTCGACGCACACAAGCGCATCGCGGCGAGGGAGGCGGATTCAGAATCCTTGCGGCTGCTCTATGTGGCGGTGACCCGGGCGAAGTATCGCTGCACGCTCTTTTGGGGGCGCACCCGCTCGACTTGGAAGGGAGCCGCGCTCGGCTACCTGCTGCACGGCGCAGAGGCCTTGGCCAAGCTCGACCAGGATGGAATGCGGGTCGACGTCGAGACTTTTGCTGCGAAATCGTCCGGGGCCGTGGGCTGGCGCGCTCCGTACGAGGAGCAAGCGGCACCTCGCCCGCAACGAGCGCCAGGCGAAGTGCTCGCTGCGAAGGAGCAGAAGCGGTACTTCAGCCATGCCGCGCGAATCGCGAGCTTCACGAGCCTCACGGGACACGACGAGAAGACCCCCGGGCCACGGGCGTCGGGCTTGGCCATCGACGCTGTGCCGGGGCTCTTCGCCGACCTGCCGGGCGGTGCGCGCACGGGTCTGCTGCTGCATTCGATCCTCGAAAACGCGAAGTTTCAGGAGCTCGACAGCGAGGAAACCAGTCGATTGATCGAGCAGCAACTGCGCGGCTCTGGTTTCGACGCCGCGCTTGCGCCGGCGGTTCAAGCAGACCTGCAAATGCTCGGATCGACGCCGCTGACCGGCGAAGCCGGCGCTCCCCGGCTGATCGACATCGCGCAAGACCGGCAACTCCGTGAGCTCGAGTTCACGCTGAGTGTGAATCGACCCAAGCTCGCTGACCTTGCAGCGCTTCTCAAAGAGCACGGTGCGCCGTCCGCTGCCCCGCGGTACTACGAACGGCTGGCCGAGCTCAGCTCGCAAACGTTGCAGCGCTTCTTGCGCGGTTACATCGACCTGATGTTCGAGTGGCAGGGCCGCTGGTATGTGGCGGACTACAAGTCGAACACTTTGCCAACATATCAAGCCGAAGCCATCACCGACGCGGTGCAGCGTGAGCACTACTTGCTCCAAGCCCAGCTCTACACGGCGGCCGCTCATCGCTTCTTGAGGCAGCGGGTTCCGGGCTACGATCCCGATACCCATTGGGGCGGGGCTCTCTTCTTGTTTCTTCGCGGAATGAAGGGGCCACAACGCTCGGGCGCAAGCGTGTTCTTCGACCGTCAGCCGGCGGCGCTTCTGAATGCGGTCGACCATTGGTTGGGAGGGGAGCGATGAGCCTCGCTGGGTTTCAGTCGATGGGCCTGCTCGAGCTGCTCGACGTGGAGCTCGCGCGCGCGCTCTGCCGGATCGTCCGGAAGTCGAGCCCGGAGCTCGAGCTCGCCATCGCGCTCACGAGCCGCAACGTGCGAAGCGGGCATAGCTGCTTTCCGATCGGGATGTCCGCCGATGAGATCTGGCCGGGTGAAGCGGAGCGACCGAGCGATTTGCCGGACGCTGCGCAGTGGAGAGACCTGATCGCGAAGAGCCCGCTCAGCAAAGAGGGGGGCCCCCTCGTTCTCGATGAGGCCGGGCGTCTCTACCTGCGACGCTACTGGCAGCTCGAACGAGACATCGCTCGGGAGCTGGCGACGCGTTCGTCGGCGCCTGCGGTCATCGCTGAAGAGACGCCCTGGCTCGATTCAGCCCTGCAACGGCTGTTCCCCGAAGGGCCTGACTCGCCGCAGCGCGGAGCAGCCAGCAATGCGCTTCGGCATTCGGTCTCGCTGCTATGCGGCGGGCCCGGCACCGGGAAGACGAGCACCGTGGCGGCCATCGTCGCGCTGATGATCGAAGGCAGACTCCAGCAATCCAAGGACGCGCCTCGGGTGATGCTGCTCGCGCCGACCGGAAAGTCCGCCGCACGCCTAGGAGAAGCGGTGCGCAAAGCGAAGGGCCGGATCGATGCCTCGGGGCAGGTCCTGGCGCAGATCCCAGAGCACGCGACCACCGTACACCGCGCGCTTGGCATGCAGCGAGACGGGCTGCGCTTTGTTCGAAATGCCGATCAGCCACTGGAGGCTGACCTGATCGTGGTCGACGAGGCCTCGATGATTGACCTCGGATTGATGAGGCAATTGCTGAACGCCACCGCCGCGCAGGCCACACTCTTGATCGTGGGTGACCCCGATCAGCTGACCTCGGTGGAGGCGGGTTCGGTGCTTCGCGACCTGGTGAAGGCCAGTGCCGAGACCTGGTGGAGCGATCGCGTGACTCAACTCAGCAAGACCTATCGATACGACGAGAAGCAACCGCTCGGCCGGCTCATCGCAGCGATCCGGGACGGCGACCGGGCGGAGGTCGAAGCGCTGCTCGAGCTCGCAGACGCCGACGATGTCGCTTGGGTTCCTGCTCGGAGCCTGCCGGGAGAGCTCGATCGCGCGGCCGCTCATTGGGCCACGGTCCTGAGCACGCAGGATCCGGAACAGCATTTCGAACGTCGAGCACGCTACCTGATGCTCAGTCCGTTTCGAAGGGGCAAGTTGGGAACTCGAGCGCTTGGTGCATCGATCATGGACCGACTTGCCGAGACCGAGGGAGGCAAGCCTGTGGTCAGACCGATCATCATCGAGGAGAACAGCCACGAGCTGCGTGTCTATAACGGAGACTTCGCCATGCTGGTCGAAGGGCAGCCGCCGATGGCCACGGTGCAGAGCGAAGCGGAAGGCTTTCGTGAAATCGCCGAGGCCAGGTTGCCACGCTACTCCGACGCTTTCGCGCTCAGCGTTCACAAGGCGCAGGGCTCGGAGTTCGATGAAGTTCTGTTCGTTCTTCCGGAGGAAGATTCGCCGATCTTGACGCGTGAGCTTCTCTACACCGCGGTCAGCCGTGCACGCCGTGCGGTCCGACTCGTCGGGCCGAAGCAAGTCGTGGCGGGCGCGCTCGAACGAAGGGCGCGACGCCACTCAGGACTCGTCGACGCGATCGCGAAGGCGCTAGACTGAGTCGAAACGGGGCCCTGTTAGGCAGCCTGAGGCGGCCACTGACGACGAATCTTCTGGGCAACCTTTGCCGCGGTTTCTTCATCGATGGGCTGCGCTGGGTCCTTCCCCAACTGCTTGAGGATCACCTTGCAGTGAGCGGGGTTCCAGTTGAGGAGCTTAGCCAGCTCCCTGAGCTCATAGGATTCGGTGACAACCATCGTGCGCGTCCTTTACTAACCGTAAATTTATAGCGCAGAATGGAACGTGATCCAAGAGCTTATTTGGCATTTAGTAAATAAGCGACGACACCCATTAAAGCCAATAATATCATGGTGATGAGGAGCGACCTCGGCCCGCGGCGCGCTGGAGGCGGCAGGGAATTGGGGGGAGGTGCAATCGGAGGCCCCTCGATGGGTTGGGCCGCCAGAAATTCCTCGATGATCTGGGTGGCCTTTTCGACCTGATCCATTTCGACGCGAATTTCGGTGCCGTGCCGCTGCCGGTCGGTGATGCCCGGGTATGCGGTGTCACGGTGATTGACTAGGACGGCGGCGATGCCCTCGGTTTCCAGGGCTTCCTGGAGGGCGAGAGCCTGTACCTCGTCGTCGGTCTCGTAGATGCTTCGTGTCTCCATGTTGCTACTCCGATTGCACAAAAGGTGGCACTGGACAATCGAGCGCATCGCCGATGGCGCGGATGAGCTCGGCTTCGTGGTCGGTGACTCTATCGTCGGCCATGACCGTGGCGGCGCATGCCAGCATGAGCTCCCGCTTGAGCGCGGGCGCTGCGGCGTCGTAGCGGGAGAGGGCCTGGTCGATCGCAGCCAGAGAGCATTCGCGCATCGCCGGGATGGGCCCCGCTTCTCCCCTCAGCTGAAGCGTCTGCGCGCCATGCCTGAACGCGCGCTCGGCGTCTTCTTCGCTGCGGCTTCCGACCCGGGCCAGGGAGGCGATCAGTACTCGTGTGTCGGGCAGAAGCGACCGAAGTGATCGAAAGCGAAGCGGCGCTGGGCCTGCTCCCTCGAAGTGACGTGCGAGGTGACGCTGAATCATCCGGCTGAGCGTGTACTCGAATAGATCGATGCGACGGTCGCTTTGCATCAGGGCATCGACGACCTGGCGAAATCGCCCGTACTCGTCGGCGGACAAGTTGCGCAAAGTCGGCAACGCCATGTCGACGAGCGCGATCTTCTCGCCGGAGGAGCGGTCCACGGCCTCGGAATGAAATCGAAGCGTGAGGTCGGCCGTTTCCGGGTCGGTCAGATCGGCGAGACGGAGCAGCTCCGTACCGCGGAGCACTTCGTCTTGTGCGAGTAGCAGCCCGAAAACCATGGCCTGCGCCATCGGGGGCTGATGGACCGCGTGAATCCAGAGCTTGGGCAGCGCGGTGTGAAGGGAACGAGCGTAGGCGATTTGCTCGGGGCGCGGGCTGCCAATGTGCTCGAGGGCTTGGCTCATGGCCTGTTCTGTCGGGCCATCGGCAAATGCCCTGACTAGGCCGGGCGGCCCCGGCGGGGTGCTCATGCCGTCGGCGATCTGCGGCAAAGCCACCGCGGGGAACTGGCCATCCCAGTTCGGCTCGAGCTTGCGGATACGGTCAGCGAGCGGCGGGTGGGTCCGGAATAGGCCCGCGAACAAAGGGAGGCGGCGGACCGCATTGGAAAAGAAGATGTGACTGGCCTCGTCGGCCTTCGCTGTTTGAAGGTGCGAGCCAGTGGACGCGCCGCCGATCTTCTTGAGGGCGCCGGCGAGGCCAGCGCTGTCGCGCGTGAACTGCACGGCCGATGCGTCGGCAAGAAGCTCGCGTTGCCGAGAGATCGAGCTTTGAATCATGCGTCCGAAGAACACGCCGATCGAGCCGATCCCGAGAAGACCGATTCCGATGACGGCGACGCCGCCGCCTTCTTTCTTGCCGCTGTGCGCAGAGCCTCGAATCAGAAATCGGCCAATCAGGGCCAAGAGAAAGATCCCGTGCAGAAGCCCGATGGCGCGGAGGTTGATGCGCGAGTCTCCATTGAGGATGTGGCTGAACTCGTGCGCGATCACGCCCTGAAGCTCGTCGCGGCGGAGCAGGTGCAGAGTCCCCTGCGTGACGCCGATGACCGCGTCGCTGGTCGTGTTGCCCGCGGCGAAGGCGTTGATGCCCGGCTCGCGGTCGAGCACGTAGACTTCAGGTGCGGGAACTCCCGAGGCGATGGCCATCTCTTCGACCACGTTGAGCAGGCGCCGCTCTTCGAGCCTGGTCGAGTCCGGATCGACCCTGCGTCCACCGAGCCCGAGCGCAACGGCAGGGCCGCCTGCGCGAAGCTGGGCGATCTTGTAGAGCGAGCCGAGACCGACGACCAGTGCGGTGCTCCCGAGCGAGAAGAGGAACACCCCGGAATTCCAGAATGCGAGGGCGCGCTGGGTGAAGTCGTCGTAGTCGCCTGTCATGTACCTGAGGCCCGCTGCATCGGCAGCGCCCAGACCGTAGACGAGCATCGCGAGCAGATACACCGAAGCGATGACGCCGAGGACGGCCAGGGCGAAGAGAAGCACCAGGCGCCGGCTGCGCTTGCGCGCGAAGACCTGCTCCTCGAAGAAGTCCATGGCCTAGAACTGGACTTTGACAGGCTCGCGCTGGGCTTCGTCTTCGACCTCGAAGAACTCCGCGCGCTCGAAGCCGAACATGCCGGCAACCAGGTTGGACGGCACCATCTCGCACTTGTTGTTGTATCGCATGACCGCGTCGTTGAATGCCTGCCGCGCAAACGAGATTTTGTTCTCGGTCGTCGAGAGCTCTTCGGAGAGCTGCATCATGGTCTTGTCCGACTTGAGATCTGGGTAGGCCTCCGAGAGCGCGAAGAGCCGGCCGAGCACTCCGCTCAGGCCCGCCTCAGCGCTGTTGAGACCCTGCATGGCTTGAGCGTCTCCTGGCTTGGCAGCCGCGCGGGTGCGGGCTCCCTCAGCCGAATTGCGTGCTGCGATCACCGCTTCGAGCGTCTCGCGCTCGTGAGCAAGGAACGCCTTTGCGGTTTCGACCAAGTTTGGAATCAAGTCGTGACGGCGCTTGAGTTGCACGTCGATCTGCGCGAATGCGTTTCGGAAGCGGTTCCGAAGATTGACGAGGCCGTTGTAGATGCCGGCGAACCAAGCGATCAGCACGACAACAAGCACCAGCAGACCAATCAGCCATCTCATGGTGTCCTCCCCTACCCTCAAAAGACGCTTCAGTGTAAGTGCCGCTCCCTATAAACTCAAACTCAGATGGAATCCGACGAGACTGTCCTGATTACGGGTGCGAGCACGGGAATCGGGCTTGAAATCGCGCGCGCGCTCAGTCGGACGAGATGCCGAGTCATCTTGACAGCGCGGCAAAGCTCGCTTCCGCGCTTTGACTCCCATGCGATTGTGGAGTCGCCGCACCTTCGTATTCGCCCGCTCGACGTGACGCAGGCGGAGCAACGCGAAGAGATCATCGCCGAGGCCGAGCGCGACTGGGGCGGCATCGACACGCTGATCAACAACGCGGGCCTCTCCTATCGCGCGGTGGTGGAGCACGTCGAGGAACGGGAGCGCCTCGAGCAGATGAATGTGAATTTCCGCTCGCCAATGGAGCTGATTCGGCTCGTGCTTCCTGGGATGCGATCCAAGCGATCTGGCCGTATCATCACGGTCAGCTCCGTCGGCGGCATGATGGCAATGCCCACGATGGCGGCGTATAGCGCCTCGAAGTTCGCGCTCGAAGGTGCACACGAGGCGCTCTGGTATGAGGTTCGACCCTGGGGGATTCGCGTGAGTCTCGTGCAGCCTGGCTTCGTCGACTCCGACGGTTTTCAGAAAGTCCGGTACACGCAGAAGAGCGGCCTCTCCGAGCACGAGCTCGCGGAACCCTATCACGAGCACTACAGCAACATGGCCCCGTTCATCGCGAATTTGATGAGGGCTTCGCCGGCGACGCCTGAGTCGGTCGCCAAGATCGTGCTCAGAACCATGCACCGAAAGCGCCCTCCGCTCCGGGTGCCGGCGACCTTCGACGCGCGCGCATTTGCGCTGCTCAGGCGCATCCTGCCGCGGAGCACATACCATTGGCTGCTTTACCAGATGCTCCCACGGATCGACACCTGGGGGCCGTCACCGAAACGCTTGTCGGCGCTACCGGCTCCGCGGGGCGACGATGATGACTAAGGGGAACGGCGGGCGAGGTACTTCTTTTTTTCTCGTTCCCCTTTGCGCTCGAAGATCGGCATCAGGACTTTGCGCAAGCCTGGCATGAGATAGCCGAGTGTCGCCATCTTGCCGGAGAACGCGGGCTTGGTGCGCTCGCGCATCCCATCGGCGGCGAGCACTAGATCGGCGATTTCGTCGGCGGTGCTCATGGGCTGCGAAAACACCAGCGCTGGGACCGATTCGATGATGCTTTCGTCCAGGATGAAGCTCGTCTCGACCGGCCCCGGGCTGACCACGGAAACCCGAACGTTGGTGTTCCGAAGCTCCTCGGCGACGGCGAACGAGAAGATGCGAAGGCCGAACTTGCTGGTGGAGTAGGTCGCCTCGTCGTCGAGCGGGAAGCGCCCGGCGAGCGATGCCACGTTGACGATAGTCCCCGAATCGCGTGCCCTCATGTGCGGAAGCACGAGCTTGGTGAGCATCATCGGGCCGCGGAGATTCACGTCGAGAATCTGAAGCATCGAAGCCATGGGGAGCTCTTCAAACGGACCGCGGGAGTTGTACCCTGCGTTGTTGACCAGGACGTCGATGCTTCCGAACCTGGACTTCGCCTCGTCGAGAAGTCGCTCACAGGCGCCGAGGTCCGACACGTCGGTGGGCACCGCATGCGCCAGGTCGTCGCCGAGCTCGGCGACCAGTCGCTGCAAGGGTTCGGCGCTACGCGCTGCCAAGACGACGCGCGCACCGGCTGCGACGAACTTTCGCGCGCAGGACTCTCCAATGCCACTGCTCGCACCGCTGATCACCGCCGTCTTGCCATCAAACCTAGTCATCCAGTTGCCTTTCTCGCCTCGAGCATCATCCAGGCCAGTTTTGTGAACGCCTCGCGCACGTTGTAGCCCGTCTTTGCGCTGGCTCGAACCACGTACCAGTTGGGCCTGCTCGCCGCGGCGATTTGAGCGTCGCTCAGAGCGAACTGCTCGGTCAAATCGGTCTTGTTCAAGACGAGAATCGCTGGGCGCAAGCCGATGAAGCCTCGCTCCTTGGTCTGCGCCTCGAGTAATAGGTCGAGCGTCCGCGGCTTGGTCGCGTCCGCGACGAAGACGAGACCTGAGGCGCCGGAGATGAACGAGCGGTTGTATTGCCCCGAGGCCTCCGACGTATCCGGGTCCCAGAGCATCATCTCGAGCGAGACGTCGTCGACCTCCACGGTGCCGGAGAAGATCGACATCGCGATGGAGGGTTCATGCTCGTCCTCGAAGCGGTCCTCGACGAAGCGCCGGACGAGGACCGATTTGCCCACCCCCGGCGCGCCAAGAAGACAGACCTTCCGCCTCAGCCGCATTCCTCTGTAGTACGCCAAGTCTAGGTCGCAGCAAAGCCCCCCCCGGGGACTGGCGGTCACATGCCCTCTTGCTCTAGAGTCCGGCCGATGAGCGAGCACAAAGAGAAGCTGGAGTTCGGCGGAGTCCCTGGAAACCTGGCCATGATCATCGGCCTTCCCATCTTCACGGCGTATCTGTTCTTCGCCGTGCGTTTCAACGACGGCGCGGTGCTTCCCGGGCCGAACGCAAATTGGGAGGGTTTCAAGCAGGCGATGATGCCCACGGGGCGGGCCGCCCTCATCTACGGCGTCTGGTTCACGCTCCAGGCCTTGCTCCAGCGCTACGCCCCCGGTCGCGAGGTGCTCGGCGCCGAGTTGCCCGACGGCGACCGCCTCCCCTACCGAATGAACGGCCTGTTCTCGCTGATCATGACATTCATCTTGGTGGCCATTGCGCACTGGTCGGGCCTGTTTTCGATTCGCGAGCTGTATGACCAGTTCGGCGCGCTGATCAGCGTGATGACGATCTTCGTCGCCTTCTTCAGCGTCTTTCTCTACTGGTACGGCAGGCAGCATGGGCAGGCGCGCCACCTGAGCGGCAAGCTCATCCACGACTTCTGGATGGGCACCGGTCACAACCCGCGCGTTCCGCCAGGCCGCAATGGACTCGACCTCAAGATCTTCTGCGAAGCGCGACCTGGCTTGATTCTTTGGGTGCTGATCAACACTTCGTTTGCCTACGTGCAGTACGAAAATTACGGCTTCGTCTCCACCTCGATGATTCTCGTTTGGCTCTTCCAGATGTTCTACATCGTCGACTACTTCTGGAACGAAGAGGCCATCCTCACGACGATGGACATCAAGCACGAGAACTTCGGCTACATGCTGGCCTTCGGTGACCTGGTCTGGGTGCCGATGACTTACTCGCTGCAAGCGCACTACCTCATCGACCGCGTGCACTCGCTGCCGCTTTGGGGCGCCGTGCTGATCGTCGCCGTCAACATGCTGGGGCTGTACATCTTCCGTGCGGTCAATCTGCAGAAGCACAAGTTTCGCAAGGACCCGGACAACGCGCGGATTTGGGGGAAGCCGGTCGAGTACATGCAGACCGAGCAGGGCGGGAAACTGCTGCTCTCGGGTTTTTGGGGTTGGTCGCGTCACTTCAACTACGTCGGCGATATCCTGATGGCGCTCTCCTGGTCGCTTCCCTGCCTTTTTGGCTCCGCCCTTCCCTACTTCTACCCCATCTACTTCGCGATTCTGCTCATCCATCGCGAGCGCAGAGACCACAAGTTCTGCTCGAAGAAGTACGGAGCGGATTGGAAACAATACTGCGAGCGAGTCCGCTGGCGAATCATCCCCGGCATCTACTAAGCTCCGGCATGGCCCGTACTCCGGTTGCTTCCACGAAGGTCGAGCGCATCGAGCGCAGGCGCCGGGAGCAGGGCAGCGACCTTGTCGCCGTCGAGGAGCCGCTTCAGATTCTCCTCGAGCATGGAGAGGGGCACGCGCGCCGCGAGGCTCCGCTCGCGATGACGATGCGTACGCCGGGGCACGATCGTGACCTGGTCAGCGGTTTTCTGTTCGCCGAAGGTGTCATCTCCGGGGTCGACGACTTGATCAGCGTGCGGCATTGCGCGCGATCGGAAACGCCAGACAACGTCATCCGCGCCGTCTTGCACGAAGGTGTCGTAGTGCCGCGCCGATTGCTCGAGCGAACGCTGATGATGAGCAGTGCCTGCGGGGTCTGCGGTGAGCGCACGGTGGAAGCCTTGTCGAAGGCCGGCTGCGCGCGACTTCCCGTCAAAAGGGACCGGCTCCTTCCATCGGCGATTCGCAAAGCGCTCCTTGCCTTGGAGCAATCGCAGGCCTGGTTTCGTCACACCGGCGGCACCCATGCCGCTGCGCTGTTCAACGAAGCTGGGGAGCTCTTGGCGCAGCGCGAGGACGTCGGGCGGCACAATGCTCTCGACAAGCTGATTGGCGCCTGGCTTCGCGAGGCCGAGCCCGCCGCTGCCGATGGCTTCGTGGTGATGAGCAGCCGCGCGAGCTTCGAGCTCGTTCAGAAGACGGTGCGCGCCGGTTTTCCGGTGATGGTCGCGATTGGCGCCGCCTCGAGCTTGGCGATTGAAACCGCGCGCCGATTCGACCTCACCTTACTGGGCTTTGCGCGCGACAGCCGCTTCAACGTTTACTCGAGCGGCGAGCGGATCGCCCGCGAAGCCAGCGAGACCGGTTTCATTCAGGTGGAGGCCGGTTGATGACGACCCGCCTTCCGAGCAAGGCTGAGCCGCCCGAAGTCGAAGAGGACCTGCGCGTCGAGCCGCCCATGACCAAGGCCGCGGGTCTGGCTTCGGTGCGCAGCGCATTCGCGCACATGCATTTGCACGGGCGTGAGCTGCCATCTGCGGTTCGCATCCTGGGGCAGATGAATCAGATCGGGGGCTTCGACTGCCCCGGCTGTGCCTGGCCCGACCCCGACGATCGCGCCGCGCTCACCGAGTTTTGCGAGAACGGCGCGAAGGCCGCGGCTTGGGAAACCACACGCCGACGGCTCGACGGCAAGTTCTTTCACCGGCACAGCATCGACGACCTCGCGCGCCGGTCCGACTACTGGCTCGGCCTCCAGGGCCGGCTCACCGAGCCCCTGATGCTTCGGCCCGGCTCCCGTTTCTACGAGGCGATTGGCTGGGAGGAAGCGTTCAGGCGCGTTGCGGACGCTCTCAAGGCGCTCGACTCTCCGAATGAAGCGATTTTCTACACCTCAGGGCGCACGAGCAACGAAGCGGCGTTTCTTTTCCAGCTCTTCGTGCGCGCATTCGGGACCAACAACCTGCCCGACTGCTCCAACATGTGTCACGAGTCGAGCGGTGTCGGGCTTGGGGAGACCGTGGGCATCGGCAAGGGCTCGGTCACGCTCGACGACATTCACGAAGCCGACACGATCATCGTGATGGGCCAAAACCCGGGCACGAACCATCCGCGCATGCTTACCGCCTTGCAGAAGGCAAAGAACAATGGCGCGCAAATCATCGCCATCAACCCGCTGCCCGAGGCGGGACTGATGGGCTTCATCAATCCGAAGAGCCCGCTGCAGGTGCTCCGAGGTGGCACGCAAATCGCCGACCTCTTTTTGCAGGTGCAGATCAACGGCGACGTCGCGCTGCTCAAAGCGCTGATGTGCCTGATGCTCGAGGCTGAATCGCAGAGGCCCGGCCAGGTGCTCGACGAAGATTTCATCGGCCTGTACACCGACGGCTTTGAAGAGCTACGCGCGCACTTGGAATCGCAAGACGTAGACTCGCTGCTGCAGGCCGCCGGCATCAGCCGCGCCGAGCTCGAACGAGCCCTGGCCATCATTGTGCGCAGCCGAAAGACCATCGTGTGCTGGGCGATGGGCCTGACACAGCACCGCAACGGCGTCGGCAACGTCCGCGAGATCGTGAACTTCCTGCTGATGCGCGGCAGCATCGGGATGCCCGGCGCCGGCACCTGCCCCGTTCGCGGCCACAGCAACGTTCAGGGCGACCGCACCATGGGGATACACGACCGGCCGTCGAAGGCCCTGCTCGATCGAATACAAGAGGTGTTTGGCTTCGACCCTCCGCGCGAGCCGGGCTTCAACACCGTCGAAGCGATTCACGCGATGCTCGACGGGCGCGCCAAGTTCTTCTTCGCGATGGGCGGGAACTTCCTTCAGGCTACGCCTGACACGGAGCGGACCGCACACGCGCTCGAAAACTGCGAGATGGCCGTCCATGTGAGCACGAAGCTCAACCGCGGTCATTTGGTACGGGGACAGTGGTCGATCATCCTGCCCTGTCTCGGCCGCTCCGAAGTCGATCAGCAAGCATACGGGCCGCAGTTCGTTACGGTCGAGAACTCTATGGGCGTCGTGCATTCGTCGCACGGCCACCTGAGCCCGGCCGACCCGAAGCTCTACAGCGAATCGTCGATCGTGGCCTGGCTGGCCGAACAGGTGCTTGGCCCCGAGACACCGGTGAGCTGGTGCTGGCTTATCGAGAACTATGATCGGGTTCGCGATCTGATTGCCGAAACGATCCCCGGTTTCGAAGACTTCAACGCGCGCGTGCGCGAGCCCGGCGGCTTCCACCTCTACAACAGCGCGCGCGAACGCAGGTTCGACACCGAGAGCGGCAAGGCGCGCTTTACCATCAACGCGGCGCCCGACCTCTCGCTGCCGGACGGCTGCTACCGCATGATGACGGTGCGCACGCACGACCAGTTCAACACCACGGTCTATGGGAATGACGACCGCTACCGAGGCATCCAAGGGGGCCGGCGCGTCATCTTCATGAACGAAGCCGACATGCGGCAAGCGGGCATCGCCCCGGGCTCCAAGGTCGACATCAGCAACGATTTCGGTGGCAAAAAGCGCATCGCCCCGCGATTCACCGTCGTCCCCTACCCAATCCCGAGCCGCTGCGTCGCCACGTACTTTCCGGAAGCCAATGTGCTGGTTCCTTTGGACAGGTACGCCGAGGGCAGCTTCACACCGGCCTCCAAAGACGTGACCGTTCGCCTGGTGCCGAGCGCCTAGGCCGCGCTAGAGGCGGCGCAGGACCTCGTCGGCGGCGCGCTCACCGGATTGCAGCGCGCCTTCCATGTAGCCGATCCATTCGGTCGCGGCCTCGGTGCCAGCCCAGTGGATTCGGCCTTCGGGCTTGCGGAGGTGCACGAAGGAATTCGTGAGGACACCGGGCGGCAAACCGCCGACCGGGCAACCGCGTGACCAGGGCTCGGCGCCCCAGTCGAGCTCGTGATACTCCTGAAACGATTCGGCTTCGTCGCCGAAGTAGCGCTTGAGCGCATTGGTGACTCGGCGCTTTCGGTCGGACAGAGGTTGCGCAGACCATTGGCGCGCTTGGCTTCCAACGACGAAGCCGACGAGGGCGGGCTGCCGGCCGTCGTGCGAGCTGTTGTCGTAGACGACGCTGAGCGGCCCGTCAGAGCTGACCACTTCGCCCGAGAACCCTGCCTCGCGCCAGAACGCGCGTTCGTAGGTGACGAGCACCTTCACCGCAGCGCCCATGGCGAAGCGCTGCGTGACTTGGTCGCGCCCAACCGAAACCGGGGGCTCGTACTCGATTCGCCCTGCGAGCGGGGGCGGAACCGCGACGACGGCGAAGCGCGCGGGGACCGAACCGGTGTCGGTCATGGCGTCCACGCCGTCCGCAGTCTGGACGAGCTTGCGAACCGGTGTTCCGAGGATGAGCGAGTCACCGAGCTCCTTGGCCAGCCTGAGCGAAATCGCCTGCGCCCCGAGAACGAATCGATCCTGCTGCGCACCGCCGCGGGTCTCCGAGTGGCTCAGCAGGCCACCGCCGGCGTTGAGGTACATCAGGAAGTAGAGCGCAGAGAGCTCGCGCGCCTCTGCGCCGAAAATCGAACGAATGGCGGCGTCCATGACAGCGATGATCTTGCTCGACTTGACGAAGCGAGCGCGCCAGGTTTCGAGCGTCTCGCCGTCGAGCTCATCGGCGCCCTCCGCGCTCATCGGCGCAGTGGGCGAGATTCGCTTCTGCACGCGGTTGAGGTAGCTGAGCGCTCCCTGCATCTGAATCAGGCTTGGCAGTGACATCGAGGCGATCGAGCGCTTGTAGGTCGACACCTTGCCCTCCGTTTCCAGGACCTTCTTGCCTTCGCTGTACGTGGGGAAGGTCTGAATGCCGAGCTCGTTCGCGAGCGCATGCACGCGGTCTTGGCCCGGGCCGATCCACTGCCCGCCGACATCAAAGGTGGCTTGCCCGATTTGCTCGCTCCGAGTGCGCCCACCGACCCGGTCGCGCGCCTCGACGACGGCGACGGACTTGCCCTGAGCCCGCAGCTTGCGCGCCGCGCAAAGGCCCGAAAGCCCTGCCCCCACCACTACGACATCCGCCCTATCACCCATCGGGATGGTTATAGTACGCGGCTGGGGCGGTTACTCAATTTTGGTGATTCTGCTTCGTCGGGAGCCTCGACGTTTGGGTTCTTTGCGGACGTCGAAGGACTGATTGACCACGAAGACCTCGTTGGCGTCGGGCAGTGTCATCAGATGGCTGGGGCGCTGCGGGCGAAGCTTCGGCTGATTTCGCGTGTCGAGCTCTACGATGAAGTCGGTGCCTGGAACGGCAGAAGTGGAGAACTGAGCCACACCGGACGCGTTGGTTTGCGCCACGATTTGTCCGTCGAGGAGCACGGGGAGATTGGCGCCCTTCTTCGCCCGGACGATGAAGACCGCAAGTCGTTGCTGCGGCCGGCATTTCAGCGTGATCTCCAAGGCGCCCAAATCGTGCTCGCCGAGGCCTTCGAAAGACCTCAACCTCAGGAGCTTCGCTTCGGGGGGAGCGTCGTGTCCGTCCGGGCAGTCGTGTTCGACTCTCAATTGCTGACCGGGCCGCCCGTAGACCTTGGTCCGCAGCAGACCTTTGGAGTCCGTCTCGCCCAGGACTCGTCCGTCGACGGAGATGCGGGCTTGGCCGAGCCTCAGGCCGGGATCGGATTCGACGGCAAAGACCATGTCGATTGCCGGCGCGGGGGCCGGTGTCGCTTGGCATGACGTTGCGACGCCGGCCGTGACCAAGAGTATCAGAGTGCGCATCAATGACATGCGCTGCTCGCTGCTTGGGGAGATCGGTCGCACCGGAGCTTGGCCCTGAGGACTGTGACGAAATCCCGAAACGTACGGTCTGCCGGAAAGAGCGCAGCAAGGGTCTGGTACTGGCTCAACGCGGCCGCAAAGTCGTTTGATGCGATCAGGGAAGCGGCTTGCCGCTCCAACTCCTCACGCTCGTCGCCCGCAAGCTCTCTCACCAAGGCTTCGCGCTTCAGTAGGCGCCGGTTGGATGTTTGCCCGCCGTGCTCTGGGTCGGGCGAACGCTCCGCAACGTGCTCCTGGCGAGGAGCCTGCATCTCGGTGAGTGTCCGACGCAAAGCCTCGGCCAGCTGCCATTGCTGGTAGGCCAGTGCGCCAAGAACGCACAGGACCGTAGTCGCGGCGACCGTTTCGGTGATCTGGCGCTTGTAGCGGGACAGGAGCGCACTCAGAGCTTGCGACCCGGGTTCGGATTGCTGTTGGGCTCGTTCATCGAGGGCGCTTGGCGATTTCGCCGCAGACGCCTGACCGAGGCCCTCGAATGCAGGGCGCGGCCGGGTGAACGGCGCCTGGTCGACCAGGGTTCGTTCCTCGTCGGTGTCCCAGATGAGCATGGTCGGGGGCTCGTTCATTCGCTGCTTCCGAATTCGCTGGTCCGTTCAAACACGTGATGGAGCCGATAGCCGCTGTCCCGATCGTGGCCGCGCACCTGGGAGACATGGGTCACGTACCGCGAGCCATCGGAACCGCGAGTAACCTGCACGATGGTGTCGACAGCCGACGCGATTTGAGAGCGAAGAACGTTGAGCGGCACGTCGACGTCGCTCATGAGCGCCATCGTTTCCAATCGGCTCAGCGTGTCTATCGGAAGCGTGGCGTGAACGGTGGAGAGGCATCCTCGATGACCCGATGTCATGGCTTGAATGAGATCGAGAGCCTCACCAGCGCGGATTTCTCCGATTACGATTCTGTCGGGTCTCATGCGAAGCGTCGCCTTGAACAGGTCGCGAATGGTGACGCCGCCACGGCCGCGAACGTCCGGCGGCTGCGCCTCCAAGTGCACGACATGGGGCACGCGAACTCGAAGCTCTTGCGAATCTTCGATGACCACGAGGCGCTCGTCTTCAGAAGCAAGCGATGCCAGCGCATTGAGCAGGGAGGTCTTCCCCGAGCCGCTACCACCCGCAACAATGACATTGTGCTTTTGCTCGACGACCGCGCGAAGGAGAAGCGAGACGTCTCGCGGCACCGCGCCAAGCTCGACGAGGCGATCCAAAGTCAGCTGTTGACGGCCAAAGCGCCGGATGCTCACCATCGGCCCCGAGGGAGCCGCAGGCGGAATGATCGCTTCGACCCGGGAACCATCTGGAAGCCGGGCTTCCAAGATGGGTTGCTGCGAGTTGAGCTCACGGCCCACGAATTGCGAAAGATTGCGAAGTGCCGACATCAGGTCGTGCTCGGATGCGAAACGGCTCCCCGTGAGATGGAGCCGGCCCCGCTTCTCGATGTAGATCTCGTCGTGACCGTTGATCATGATTTCGGTCACGGCCTCGCCTTCGAGCAAGGAAACGACTGGGGCGAACAGCGAGGCCACCGTCTGCTCGAATACATGACGAGGAATGCTCACGGCGCTTCCTCGAGCCCTGAGCTTGCCTCGACTGGAAAACGCAGGAGCTGCGGGCCCAGCACGGTCTCGCTCACTTCGCTCAGAACCGACCTCGCCTCGGCGGCGTGGGGACCCTGGGGAGCTAGCCGAAGGTACTCTTCTAGGTGCGTCTTGGATCTCCCCCTGTCGTCTTCCCTGTTTCGGTAGAGCATCGCGAGCCTGTAGTGGGGCAAGGCTCGCTCGGGCTGCGCTCCGACGATGTGCTGCAGCTCCGATTCGGCGCGAGTTCGATCCCCAAGCGCCTCGTAGATGCTCGCAACGACGAGCCGAAGCGACCAGTGAGCTGGGTGGTCTCGAAGATAGTCGGCAGCGTGCCTTAGCGCCGATTGGTAGCGACTGGCTGCGACGCACACGCGCACCAGCCAGTAAATCACGGCCGCCTCGTCGTGGCCGCGTTGCCGCGCTGCGCTCAGGTACTGCTCCGCGCGCAAGAGATCGCCAGAGCGGGCGTGCGAGACACCCAAGAGGAAGAGGTCCTCGGCCGTGAC
>Ga0316189_10000948_pt1 | contig 28843 bp, 21 predicted proteins | sample LowCovwburrow_MG_FD_204930 | JGI IMG/M metagenome (GOLD analysis project Ga0316189, IMG submission 204930) | Coastal sediment microbial communities from Maine, United States - Lowes Cove worm burrow | ecosystem: Environmental > Aquatic > Marine > Coastal > Sediment | place: USA: Maine...
TTCGTCGGTGATGCCGTCGTATGCACAGTGGCGGCGCAGGTTCTGGGCAAGCGCCCACGAGTACGTCGACGCTCCGGTGACGATACCGGCGACACCACGGGCTCATCGCCCTTGCCACGGCCTCCTAGGCCCCGCGGACGACCGCGAGCGCCTCGAGGTAGCGCGGGAGCAGGAACGGCGTGATCGTGCAGCCGTCGCAGGCCCAGTGAAAGAGCGTCGCCTGCTCCTCGCGGCTGAGCGAGTTTGGCGCGTAGGGCCGGTCGATATAGGCGGCGACGCAGCAGGGCGGGAAGCCGAAGAGGTAGCCCTCGAGGCGAGCGAGCTCGCGGCTGAGGCGGAGCGGCCCGTTGTCAAAGGCCTCGCGGTAGACGTCGATGAGCGCCGAGTGGCGAGAGAAGACGGTCTCCTCGACCTCACCGCCGGCCTCGGTCCGCCGCGAGCAGACGCCGAGGCATAGGCCTAGGGCGATGAGCTCCGATCGCAGCGGATCGGTGAGCGGTCGCTCATAGCGAGAGAGGGGCTTGATCCCGATCGCGGTCAAGTGCGCGAGGAGTGCGAGATCCTCGTCTCGGTCGCGAAGCGAGCGCAGCAGCTCGGCACGACGGACCGCCGGATCCCGACGGAGGGGTCCCGACGCGCTCCGCGTTCGGGGTTTTACCGCTGCGTGCGGCGCACTCGCTGGACGATTGGCCATGTCCGTTTAACCAGGCGATGGATGAGAGGGACGTCGACCCAGCCGCGATGCAGCGATCCGCGAAAGAACGCGTCCCCGTGGGTGGCCAACGAGTGGATCGCAACAAAGGGCAGCTGCATCTCGTGACCGGTGTGGATGTTGCGGAGCTCAAAGTGCCCCATGTTGACGCTCTCGCCGCAGGCCCCGCAGGTCTCGAGGCCTCGCTGAGCGTGCTCGACGACGTCGAGGTGGCGCGGCCGCGGGACGTCGCCGCCGAGCACCGGGAGATACCCCGCGAGCCGAGCCCCGAAGTCAGCGTGCGCCCGGGACTGGCCGAGGATCCTCCGCAGGGTCTCGATATCGAGGTGCACATCGGAGCTAGACCCCTCGCCACCCCCCTCCGCGGGCATCATGTAGCAGGTGTCCTTGTGCTCGACGAGGGCGTGGAGGGCGAGGTACGGCAGCTCCATCGCCTCATCGTTGTGCGTGTTGGTGATCCGAAAGGACCCCATGTTGACGTGATCCCCACACTCGCCGCAGGGGACGACGCCGCGCATCATCTTCTCGTCGATCGTCAGGTGCTCCGGGAGCAACGAGGTGTGCGCCAGGAGCCCGGTGAGGAGCCGGCCGAGGCGGTGCTCCTCGTAGTTGAGCACGTCCTTGAGGCGACCGACGTCGAGCTCGCCGTCGCCGTGGAGCGTCCCGTGAAAGCCCCGGTCGCCGTGGGTGACCAGGGCGTGGACGGCGATCAGCGGGAGGTCGATCCGCAGCTCGTGCTCGACGTTGTGGACGCTGACCTCCCCCATGCTGACGGTGACGCCGCACAGGGTGCAGGTCTCCGCCCCTCGCATCAGCCTCTCCTCGACCTCGAGGTAGCGAGGCGGACGGATCCGGCCGCCCATCGACGGGAGGTAGCCGAGGAGCAGATGGCCGAGCTTCTTGAGCTCGATCTCTCCGGCATAGCGGCCGTGGTCGTGTCCCGATCCCTCCGACATCTTCACTCCTCCCAGGTCCCCGGACTCGCGTCACCGCGACGAGCCCTCGCCCCAAGCATGCCCGCCCTCGCCCCGTATCGCTAGGAGGCCTTGGGGAAAGTCCTGCGCCCGATCGCCCCGTCGCCAGCCCCTCCCGCAAGAGAACCGCCGCCGATCCCAGATAGCCAACGTTCTGCCGGGGTCACGGCCGACGGGCACGCGAGAGCGCGAGATCGACAGGGCCACAGCCGCAGGGTCGCGACGGCGAGGGAGGCAGATCACACCGCGACGGGGCTCAGCGGGGCAAGGATCTGCGGACCCCTTCATACACCCGACGATCCCTCGTCGGCGGGCTCTACCGCCTGCGCCAGCGCTTCCTCCGCGGCGAGGCGCTCCCGGGCGTGAGCGATCGTCCCCATGACCGTCCCGCCACAGCGGGGACACTCGCTCATCTCCGGCCTCAGCGGCGCGCCACACTTGGGCTCGGAGCAGCGGCGCTCGCGAAAGAGCGAGCCGAGGAGGAACCCGGCGACGCCGAGGACGAGCGCCGCGGTGATCACGTCCTGCATCGTCAGCAGCTCGCCCATCTGCGGACGCGTCGCCGCCCCGCCGAGCATCACGCAAGCCATCACCAGGGTCCGCGCGATCCGAAAGCCCGCCCGCCGCTCGACGCGAAAGACCGGCTTTCCCCGGTTGGCGCCGATGATCCCGGGATCCTCGGCGACCGCCGCCTCTTCGTCCTCGTCCTCGGGCTCATCTTCAAAGGGCGCCGTCAGCTCTTCGAGGTCCGGCCCCTCCGGCCACTCGCCTCGGGGGGGCAGGCCGAGACGCACCGTCATCGGCGGCTCGGTATCGCGCAGGATCTCGAACGAGCGGCGGAAGAACGCCCGCTGGTTGGACTGGAGCCCCCCCGCGATCTCCTTGATCGACCGCTTGTCGAGCCCCCGCGCGGCGGCCACCGCAGCGAGGGCGAAGCTGACGGCCTTCGGCGAGAGCAGGCCCTGACGGACCGGCTTCTTCTCGCCCTTGGGATAGCGGTGCGACGCGTCCGCCGTCAGCCTGCCGAAGCCGAGGTAGACCGCGGTGACGTCGATCCTTCGCTGCTCCTCGCTCGGCTCCTTGACCCGCAGACCGTGCACCCCCCGGTAGGCGTCGGCGACCGCCCGCGCGGCTGCGGCGGCCACCGCTGTCGGCTCGCCGAGGAGCTTGGCCTCGACCGCGAAGCTCAGCCGCCGCCCCCGGGACTCGACGAGCCAGAGGTCGCTGACCCCCGCGAGCTTGCCGCTCGGACGACCGACGCGGGAGCGATCGTCGTCGACCGCGTAGATCTCGACGCTGACCTCGACGTCGACGAGGTCAGCGAAGAGCATCAGGCGGCGGAGCAGCCGGCGAACGCTCGCCTCGCCGCCGGCCCAGCGATCCGGGAGGAACTCCGGCCGACCCGTGACCTGTGGCGCGACGAGCAGGTGCGCCGGACCGCGGCGCTGGACCAGCTCTGCCAGGGCATCGAGGATCCACTCCCGGTCCCCACCGGGCGGTAGGAGGATCTCCTCTTCGTCAGCTCCGCCGGCCATCGACGGCTATGTAACACAGCCGCCTCGAGGAGCTGACGGGGCGCGCCGCTCCTTGAGGGACCCCGTCGACGAGCCGTCGATCACCTCTCCGGCGACGTCTTCAGCTCGTACGAGCTCGGATCGCTTGCGGACTGGCGGACTGGCGGACTGGCGGACTGGCGGACTGGCGGCCGAGGATCCGTCCCCGTGCTCCCCCGCTCGCCATCCCGTCCGCGTTCGGGGGGCGGCGATGACCAAGGTCCGCGCGATCACGACGTTCAGCAGACCCACCACGCCGCAGGGTCGGCGTCGATCGGGCTGCGGGGCTCGCAGTCGCTGCACCCGCGGCTCCAGCCGCAAGACAGGCTCGGCCGGGCACTCCAGCCCGCAGGATCGCAGTGAAGGTTTCCGCCCGTAGGTTGTCCCGAAAGGAGGTTTAGCGAGTCGGGTGGCCGTCGCCTCGCGGAGGTTCTCTGAGGCCAGGCACGAAGCGTCGCCGAGCCGTCGCCGAGCCGTCGCCGAGCCGTCGCCGAAGCGCCGAACCGTCGCCGAAGCGCCGCCGAAGCGCCGCCGAGCCGTCGCCGAAGCGTCGCCGAAGCACCGAGCCGTCGCCGAGCCGTCGCCGATCAGTGGAGGCAGACCGAGCCCGCGCCGATATCCCAGATCGTCGTCACATTGTTGAAGGAGTTCGGCCAGTCCATGTAGGTGTTCGTGGCGAGATCGTAGTATTGGTAGCAGCTATTATTGATCGAGCCGAGGGGGGAGCCGTACCCTGGAAATCCGTACACCCAAACCCCAGTGGTGGTGTCTGAGATCGTATTGCCGTAGACGAAGGTGTTCATCGCATCGAGGAGAAAGACCCCTTCAAGGCTGTTTCCGGGGCCTGTACCACTCATCTGATTGGCCCCTACCCAGGTGTAGTTCTGCCGGACGAGGGCCACGCCACTGCGGGCGAAGTCAACGCACTTATTGTAGGTAAAGTCGTTGTTCGTGCCCCAGGCGCCGTAGGGATCGGTGTCGAGGAAGAAGTCGTTGGCATCGCCGACGATGTATTGGCCGAGGATCTGGTAGTCATCGCCGCTAATCCCCGGGTCCGTCGGGTAGTAGCCGGTCACCTGTTTCCAGGTCTCCACGTCGACGTTGGGGAAGTTGGAGCCCTCGGCGGCGTAGCAGAAGTCACCGGAGGTGATGTAGTTGTCAAAGATCGAGCTGTTTGTGTAGCCCCAGATCCCAGCGTTGGTATACCCATTGGGGGTCGGGCGGATCTCAAGCATGAAATTGCGATAGATGTCGACATTCGAGGCATAGGCCCCAGAGACCCCCTGGTCGGCGTCGCAAAATGAGCTGTTGTGGACGACCCCAGGGTCGGTCTCCCCCCCCTCGTAGAGAAACCGACCCATCGGGCAGTAATTTCGGACACAATTGGGCTCAGCGCCCTCGATGATGCAAGTGTAGGCCCCAAGCACGTCGAGGTATCTGTAGTTTCCCTGAGCGCATTGACCGTTGACGGGCTGAGCGTAGAAGAGGCGGACGCAGCTCGTTGTCTGGCAGCTGGGATCGGCCTTGAGACCAAAGTTCGCCCAGCCGAGCTGGATCCCCATCTCGACATGGGCGACGATCAGGTGGTGGAGGTCGACATTGCCATTCTCGCCATCCGTGCGATCGACCAAGATCCCGAAATATGCCTGGATCTCCGAACGATCGTAGATCGTCGGCGGGTCGGGGGTAAACTCGTCGGTGTCGGTGATGCTCTCCAGGGAGAGGGAGCGGCTGTCGCAGTCGCTCGGGGGCGCGGCGACGCCGGAGATCTGAAGGTAGGAGATCGTGGTATCCGACGTCGGCGCCCGGTACATGTCCTTGTGGTGATCATGACCTTCGGGGTATTCGTAGGTGTCCTCAGAGACCATCACCATCGCCTGGACCCGGTTTGGCGGGGGAATAGAGCCTGGGTTGGGGTTGGTGTCGGTGTTGATGAGGACGGTCGGCGCATCGAGGTCCGTCGACCCGCGAAGATCGATATGAGAGGGGACAAAGAATCCGACCTTGCCGGTGGGGGTTGGCACCGCGCTCGCCTCGTTGACGTCGATGGTCCCCGGATCCACCTCGACCCTGCGGTGGTCGTTCTCCCGGGCCCAGAGGATCGCCGCCTGGTACCAGGGGTATTTTGCCAGGCCCGGCTGCTCGTCGCGGTAGGTCGACGCGGAGTCGGCGTTGGTGCACGTGGTCGGATGACCGATGCAGGGATCACCGAGATTTCCCGCTTCGCAGAAGGCTTCGACGGCGGTGTCCGAGTCGTCGAGGATCACGGCGCACATCGTCGCTTGGCCGTCACCTCCGGTATCGTCGTCGCCCGTGCTTGCGCTGGTATCTTCGCCTGTCGTTTCGGTGCCCTCGGTCTCGGAGGTATCGCCTGAGGTGCCGTCGGAGGCGTTGGACGCGTTGGACGCGTTGGACGCGTTGGACGCGCTGCTGTCCGTACCCGCCTCGCTGACATCGCCCCCGAGGGTGTCACTGTCACTCGCAGCATCATCTCCGGAGCACCCGAGCACCATCAACAGGGCTATGGGGGGAAGGCTGGAAATCCATCGTCGATACACCACTGCACACTCCTCGCCTACACACTACCACATGGTTTGGCGAGTCTCGGCGAATGCCGCATCTTTGTGCACAAAGATGCGCGGGTGTCTTCGGTAGATCGAGATAGGGATATGGAGGAGGAGCGGGTCAAAAAACATCACATTTAATGTGGCGTAAACCACACTAAGTACACCAGCAGGGGTGACCTTTGGCGGTTCTCAGAGGTCTCGACTCGGCCGCCGACCCCAAGCACCGGGCACTATGAGATCTACATCCGCTAGCGTGACTGCGAGGGAGAGGCTGAGAGGATGGGCCGGGGGACCCACGGGACCCTCCGCAGATGGTAATCTCCGGCGCTCCGTGCTCCGTTCTTCTCACAGGTCCGACGCCCTTCGCTCGAGCATTCCTGTCGTCCCCGGGCGAGCTTGGATCGGAAACACGGTGGCGTTGACCCGCCACCCGCTCGGCTTCTTCATCGACGCCTACCACGCCTACGGACCGGTCTTCCGGATGGACGCGCCGATGACCCGACGGGCCGTCGTCGTCGCCGGAGCCCTCGCCGACGAGCTCCTCCGCCGCGACCTCGACGACGGCTCAGAGCGCGGACGCGAGGGCCTCTTTCGGCCCTTCTCCGCCGAGGTCGGGGTCGACGTCTTTGAGATCGAGGGGGCGGAGCATCGCGGGGTCCGAGAGCTCCTTCGACAGCCATATGCCCGCTCACTCGTCGTCCAGTTCGCCCCTGAGATCGACGAGGTCGTCGCTGACGCGGTCGACGCCTGGTTTGTCGGCGAAAAGATCGATCTCTTCGCCACGACCGCGCGCCTCTCGCTCTTCGCAGCAATGACGGTGGTCACGCCGATGAGCCTGCGGAGCGCCGCCAAGGACATCCGGAGCGCCGGCGCCGCGGTGATGTACGCAGCCTTCCGCCTCCGCCCGGGCCTGACCCTGCGAAGCCGGGCATATCGTCGCGCCCGGCTTGGGATGCAGGTCGCGATCGACGAGGCGATCGGCCGCCACCGTCGCGGCGACTTTGCGGGCGCCGAGAAGACCTCGATGATCGACGCTTGCATCGCGGCGACCAACCAGGCCGGCGAGCGCATGAACCTCCGGGCGATCCGCGGCGCCTGCTTCTACGCCCTCGCGGGGACGGAGATCTACATCGGCCGCCTCCTCGGCTTCCTCCTCTTCGAGCTCCTCCGCGACCGCAGCGCCCTCCGCCGGGTCCTCGCCGAGCTCGACGCGGTCGCGCCCGATGCCCCGATAGGCGAGGTTCTCCGCGAGGCCCCGTTCCTCCGCGCGGCCTACACCGAGGCGCTGCGCTGCTACCCGCTTATCCCGGCCTATCCGTACACCGCCGTCGTCGATCAGGAGATCGGCGGGTATCGGGTCCCCGCCGGGCAGCTCCTCCTCTTCGCACCCCATGTCGCCCACTTTGTCGACGAGCACTACGCCAACCCGATGGCCTTCGACGCCGAGCGCCACCTGCCGCCGCGGCGCGAGTCGGCCGACAGCCGCCTCTTCGCCTCCTTCGGCGCCGGGCCCCACGCTTGCTCGGCCCAGGGCTTCGTCGAGACCCTCAGCCTGGCGCTCGTCGTCGCCCTCCTCCGCCAGGTGGAGCTCGACCTGGTCCGTCCTGCCTATGCAATGGAGCTGCGGATGAAGCCGTTGATCGCTCCGCGGTCGCCGATCGAGGTTCGCGTCCGCGGCAAGCGACCGAGGGGCGCGTCGATGACCGCTCGAGTCGCCGATGAGCGGCCACGGGGGGAGGGCTAGCCGTGTCGATGCTCCACCGCGCCCTCCTACGCCGCCACCCGACCCTGGACGGGATCCCGGGCCCGAAGCCACGCTTCCCGCTCGGCAATATCACCGACTTCAAGCACGGGCTCCCCTGGCGGACATCGCTCGACTACGCCCGTCGCTACGGCCCCTACACCCTCTTCTGGCTCGGCAATCGCCCGGCGGTCTTCGTCCACGACCCCGCAGGGATCGAGACTATCCTGATAGACAAGCGCGAGAGCTTCGTCAAAGTCGAGCCCACCGACGCGATGCGGCCGGCGGCGACCGAGAGCAACATGTTCATCGCCAACGGCGCGGCGTGGGCGGAGCGGCGCCGGCTCGACTTCTTCTCCTGCGAACATGCCGGGGCGTGGCTCTCGGAGCGCTTCATCCCGACCCAAGAGTTCATCGGCCGCCGCCTAGGCGCGCTGCCCCGCGGCGACGTCGGCGGCTTCGAGCGCTCGCTCTACCGCCTCGTCTTCGACATCCAATCGTTCCTCTGCTTCGGCCGTCGGATCCCCGAGCGGGACTTTCGCGCCTACAACAAGATGACCGACGTCGTCGACCTGCGGATGAAGAGCAACCTCCCGCTGGTCACGCCGGGCTTCCACCGATCGATAGGTCGCTGGCACCGGGCTGTCAGCGAGCAGCTCGCGGTCAACGAGGACGATCCCAACGGCCGCTCGCTCTCCCATCTCCTCGCCAGGAGCACCCGCCTCCCGCGGGCCCAGCTGGTCACGGAGCTGGCGAATGTCTACCCCGGGGGGGTCTTCTCGATGACCGTCGGCCTCGTCCACGCGCTCGCCTGCCTCGCCGCGGACGGGCGCGCGCGCGATCGGGCGCGCGCCGCCGCCTCTGCGCTCGGCGAAGGGGGGGCGGTGACCTACGCGGCGCTCACCGAGTGTGCAGAGATCGAGGGAGTTCTCCGGGAGTCGCTGCGCCTCTTCCCTCCGGCGCCGGTGTTCATGCGCTCGGTCCGCGCAGATGAGGTCCAGGTCGGGCCCTACCGGCTGCCCAAGGGCCTCCGCGTGCTTGTCGGCGTCCTCCCGCTCCACCGCGATCCCGACCACTGGCGCTATGCCGACGAGTTCATCCCCGAACGCTGGGACGCCGAGACCCTCGCCGCCAACCCCTACGGGAGCGGCTACTTCTTCCCCTTTGGTCGCGGTCCGCGGACCTGCGGCGGCGAGGCGCTCGCCCGCTTTGTCCTCCGCTCGGCGCTCTACTGCGTGCTCGCGGGGATGGGCCCGGAGATGATCCTCGCCAAGCCGGAGGACTACCGCTTCTACTTCGGCTGCATGATGCCCAAGGGGGTCCAGGCTACGGTCGCGGAGCGCGGTTGAGCCGCTCGCCGCACCCTTCAGTTGTCGGGGGGAGAACTCCACGCTGAAGGCCGCGCGCGCTCGGGCGCTCAAAGAGACACTCCGCGAGCTGTGGACGCGAGTCTCACCCGCCGTTGGCGGTCCAGAGCATCCGCCATAAACTGCCATAAACACGGGCCGCAAGGCTGCCAACGCTGTCGAGCTGGTGCGGGCCAGCCCGCGCGTGCGGTCTGCTAGAGCTCAGCGTCGACGACGAGCCCCTCGTCCGCCACCTCGAGGCTGAGCGGCAAGAGGACGGTAAAGGTCGAGCCGCTCCCGAGGGTCGAGCGAACCGTGATATCGCCCCCCATCAGCCGAGCGATCCGCCGCGAGATCGCGAGCCCCAACCCGGTCCCGCCGAGGGTCGTGTGGGCCGAGGCCTCGCCCTGAACGTAGGACTCAAAGAGCCCGTCGAGCTGCTCTGGGGCGATGCCAAAGCCCGTGTCCGAGACCTCGAAGCCGATCCCGTCGATGTCCTCCCAGCTCCGCGGTTCGACGGCGAGCGCGATCTCTCCGTTCTCGGTGAACTTGCAGGCGTTGCTCAGGAGGTTGAAGAGGAGCTGGCGCAGGCGGGTCTTGTCGGTCGTCATCGACCCCACCCGCGGATCGAGGCGGACCCGGAGGCGGTTCGAGTTGATCCCGATCATCGGCCCGATCGTTCCGACCACCTCATCGACGAGCGACGGCACCTCGACGGTCGACGGCAGCAAGCGCATCTTGTCGGCCTCGATCTTCGAGAGGTCGAGGATGTCGTTGATCAGGATCAGGAGATGGCGGCTCGCCGAGGAGATCCGGTTGAGGTCAGGGATGAATCGATCGCGGGCGCCGAGGGAGTCGATCGCCTCCTCGGTGAGCAGCTCCGCGTAGCCGATGATCGCGTTGAGCGGCGTCCTCAGCTCATGGCTCATGTTCGCGAGGAAGAGACTCTTGACCCGGTTGGCGGCCTCGGCGTTCTCCTTCGATCGTTGCAGCGCCGCCTCGGCGAGCTTGCGATCGGTGATATCGCGGACCGTCGCCTGGAGCACCCGCTCACCGCGGAATTCGAAGGCCGAGAGGAGCACCTCGGCGGGGAAGGTCTCGCCGTCGGCGCGGCGGTGGACCCACTCAAAGCGAACGCTGCCGTCGGTGTAAGCCGCGTCGATGTGGGCCGTCGCGATCGCCCGCGAGTCCCCGCCGTCAGGCTGCATCGGCGGAGAGAGGTCGGCGGGGTGACGACCGATGAACTCAGCGACGCTCTCCACCCCGAACATCTCGAGCGTCCGAGTGTTGCACTCAAAGAACCCCTCATGGTTGAGGAGCATGATCGAGTCGTTCGAGGCCTCGAAGATCGCCTGGAACTGACCCTCCCGCTCGCGGATCACCCGGCTCGATCGCTCGCGCTCGCTGAGGTCGCGGATCGTCGCCTGCAGCGCCCGTCGACCGCAGTAGTCGAAGGCGCTGAGCATGACGTGGGCGGGGAAGACCTCGCCGTCGGCGCGGAGGTGGAGCCAGTCGAACTCGGCCCCTCCACGGGTGATCGCGACGTCGATCCACTGTTGCGCGCCGACCTTCGAGTCGCTCCCGTCAGCCTGGCGCGCGGGTGAGAAGTCCGCCGGGTGACGACCGATGAAGCGGGCCCGATCCTCGACCTTGAAGAGCTCGAGGGTCCGCGCGTTGCAGTCAAAGAAGCCGTCGTCGGTGAGGAGCATGACCGCATCGTTGGAGGCGTCAAAGACAGCGCGAAACTTCCGCGCGTCGTCCCCCTCGCCGCCGCCCGCCACGATCATCCCGGCGCGCAAGCCCGCGAAGAGCGAGGCCACCCTCCGCGCGTCGCCTAGCTCTGCGCACTCCGCCATCAGCAGATCCTCAGCGACGCTGAGCGCCGCCTCGATCTGGCGGGGAAACCTGCGATCGTACACAGAGAGGATGTGACGCATCAACGTCGCCTCATCACCGCGCTCGAGGGTGGCGCAGAGGATCGTCCACAGGCGCTCTGACCACTCGCGATCGAGGGTCGTCGAGACACGGCCATCGACGAGCGACCGGGCGACCGCACCGACGAGCCGGTCCCGATGTGCCCAGATCCAAGTGACGATCGACGACGCAGCCAACGGGATCTAATCCTACTCGCCTTCGCGGCCGGCGTGGCCGCTCGAAGTCGCGAGATCGAATCCACTGCGCGCGTACTCGCACTCTGCGATGATCTCATCCGGTCGCCGCGCGAGCCCGACCGTGCTAGGAATCGCGCATGCGGATCCTGGCCGGGGATATCGGCGGCACCAAGACCGACCTGACGCTGACCGAGATCGACGACGAAGGACGGCGCCGAGTCGAGCGGGCGAGCGCCCGCTACCCGAGCGCCGACTTCCCCGATCTGATCACGATGCTCCGGGCCTTCCTCGGCGCCGAGCCAGGGCCGGTCGACGCGGCCGCCTTTGGGATCGCAGGGCCGGTCGTCGACGGTGTCTGCAAGACCACCAACCTCCCCTGGATCGTCGACCGAGCTCGGCTCGCGGCGGAGCTCGGCCTCCCCCCAGGGCGACTCTCGCTGCTCAACGACTTTCACGCGCTCGCCCTCGGCGTCGACCAGCTCGGGAGCGACCAGCTCGATCTCCTCCAGGAGGGAGAGCTCGATCCGGCGGGGCCGCGGGCGATCATCGGCGCCGGGACTGGACTCGGCGAGGCGATCCTCGTCCCCACCGCCGCAGGTCCGCGGGTTCTCGCGACAGAGGGCGGACACGTCGACTTCGCCCCCCGCGACGCGTTCGAGATCCGGCTCCTCGAGTTCGTCTCCAGCCGCCTCGACCACGTCTCCTACGAGCGTCTGGTCTCCGGCGTCGGCATCGCGACGATCTACGAGTTCGTCGTCCGCGAAGGGATTGCGCCCGTATCCCCAGCGGTCGAGGCACGCTTTGCGCGCGAGGATCCTGCGGCCGTGATCGGCGATCTCGCCCTGAGCGGCGGCGATCCAGCCTGCGTCGCGACCATCGATCGCTTTCTCCGGATCTATGGCGCAGAGGCAGGGAACCTCGCGCTCAAGGTTCTCCCCAGCGGCGGACTCTTCATCGCCGGAGGGATCGCCCCCAAGCTCCTTCCTCTCCTCCGCAGCGGCGCCTTCCTCCGCGCCCTCCTCGCGAAGGGCCGGATGCGTGCCCTCCTGGAGCGGCTCCAAATCGCTGTCGTCACCGAGCCCCGGGTCGGACTCTTCGGCGCCGAGCGGGCCGCGCGAGAACTGGGACTTCGCTAGCAACAGCGGATCGTCACTGCAGACCTCACCAAGGGTCAGGGGCGCACGCGCCCCTCCCTGATGCCCCAGCGAGCGCCCCACACCACATTTTCTCGGCATTTCGCCCAGGAGCCCCCCCCCACCACCTGCGATACTCGAACTCCGTCGCTGTATGCCCCTGTCCCCCGCACACTCGACACTCGAAGGGCGTTCACCCTCCCGTGTCGCCCTGGATCGCTTGATCCCGCCGGAGCTCCTGGCGAACAGCGACAGTCGTGCCCGAGCCCGCGTCCTCGTCACCGCGTCGCTGGGCATCGGCATCCTCGGCCTCGCGATCACCATCCTCCGGGCCATCAGCTTCCCCTGGGGCCTCGGCCTCGCGGTCGCGGCGATCGACATCCTCGTCCTCCTCCAGCTGCCCTGGGTGCAGTGGGTGACCCGCTCGAACCGCCTCGCGGGCGGCATCCTCTCGCTCGTACTCCTCATCTCCTTCCCGATCATGCAGGTCCTGGTCGGCGTCTTCCCGGCGCCGATCCTCTTCCTCTTCAGCACCGTCCCCCTGGTCGCGACCTTCTTCGTCGGCGTCCGCTTCGGCGGCTTCGCGGCGCTCCTCATCAGCGTCACGGCCGCGGTTCTCTCCGCCACGATCCCCCACGCCGTCGACCCCCAACTCCTCCCGCTGATGCCGACCCTGACCGCTTGCGCGGTCGCCATGCCGCTGATGGCCTACGTGCTCGCCTACTTCTACGAGCGCAGCCGCGTCCTCAACGAGACCCAGCTCGCCCAGGTCAACGCGGAGCTGGAGATCGCGAGAGGCGTCGCGGAGACCGCAGATCAGCGCAAAACCGAGTTCCTCCGCCACATGAGCCATGAGCTGAGAACCCCGCTCAACGCGATCCTCGGCTACAGCGAGCTCCTCCGCGAAGAGGCCCTCGATCGCGAGGACAGCGACCTGGCGAAGGACCTCGAGCACATCCACAGCGCCAGCGAGCACCTGCTGCGCCTGATCAACAACCTCCTCGACATCTCCCGGATCGAGGCCGACGCGATCGAGTTCGAGATCGAGGACATCGTCCTGCCGACGCTCCTCGACGAGGTCTCGAGCCTGCTCCAGCCGATGGCCCGCGTCGGCGGCAACAGCCTCTCGATCGAGGTCGATCCGACGGCGACGATCCGGGGTGACCGCCAGCGCCTCAAGCAGGTCCTCGTCAACCTCGCCGCCAACGCCTGCAAGTTCACAGAGAACGGCTCGATCGACGTGATCGTCACGATCGAAGACGACGACCAGATCTGCTTCAAGGTCCGTGACACCGGCGTGGGGATCGCCGCCGATGACCTCCGACAGATCTTCGAGCCCTTCGCCCAGGTCTCCGACGACCGATCGATGCGAGAGAAGGGGACCGGACTCGGCCTGACCATCACCCGCAAGCTGGTCGAGCTCGCTGGCGGCTCGATCCTCGCCGAGAGCACGGTCGGGACCGGCACGACCTTCACCCTCCGCCTACCGCGGGGTGGACCGCCGCAACGGTCCTTGACGACGACGATCTCCTAGCGAAGCTCGCCGACGATCCTGCCCGGGGCCCGCCACTCTCTCAGCCAGCACGGTCGGGACCGGCATGACCTTCACCTCCACCTACCGCGGGGTGGGCTCGCTCCTCTCGGCTCGCGAGTCCTCCGGGCTCAGCGTGCTCGTCGACTCAGTCCCCCGGCGAGCCAATCCCCCAGGGTGTCGCTTGTCGCGAGGAGCGGAGCGAGGCGGCCCACCCGGAGCCGTCGTGAGGGGCGAAATCGTGCGGTGTTCATCGGCCGTGTGGTCCTTCGAGGAGCCGTGCACCCACGTCCTCCGCGGGGTCGACGATGTCACTGCTTCTTGGTGATGATCCAGTCGAGGTGGTACGCGCAGCTCTGGTCGCCGTCGTCCCCGTGCCGGTGCGCGCGGAGGTTGTAGCAGCTGTAGCCATCGCCGCAGTCCTCGGGCCCCGCCGACTCTGGGAGCGCGAGGTTCGGGTCAAGCTGTGACCACTGCAGCAGCTCCGTCCCCTCGGGCTCTTCGCAGAACATAGGATCTGCGACGCAGTCCCCTTCGACCTCGGTCGGGCTGTAGTCCTTGAGCGAGTCCATCCCAGAGACGATGGCGCCGAGCTTGATCACCCCCGAGCCGGCGGCATAGAGCGGCGCAGCCCCGTTTTCGAAGTTGGGCCCTTGGAAGATCTGATACGCGGCGAGTCGACACACCCCGGCGTCCGCATCGGCCACATAGTGGACGTAGACCCTCGCGCAGGAGCCCACGGCGAGGGGCGGCTGAGCGCCGTCGGGATAGCTCCCCGTCAGCTTCAGCCACGAGCCCATCGTCCCGCCCTGACAGGGCCCGCCGACGCCCGTCACCTTGAGCCCATCGTTCAGGTTCATCTCACCGACGAAGAACTCCGGGTCTTCGCACGCCGGGAACGTCGGCTCATCAAAAGGTGCAGGATCTACCGACATCTCCCGCTCCAGGTTGAGCGCCAGGCTGTCGTCAACGGCGCATATCGTCTCCCCGGTGGTCGTGCTCGTCGAGGTCGAGGTCGTCGTCGACGTGCTCGTCGAGGTCGTCGAGGTCGTCGTCGGATCGCTGGTCGCCGTTCCGCTCGTCGGCTCCGTCACCGTCGGATCGGCGGTCACCGTCGTCGGCCCCTCGGTCGTCGTCTCCAACACGGTCGTGTTGCCGACCGAGTCCGTCTCGGGGAGCGACGTCGAAGGATCGAGCGCGCTATCAGACGCCGTCCACGCCGGATTTGGCATCGAGCAGCCCGACCAGCCCGACCAACCCACCGCCAGCAGGGCACACATGAAACCGCACCGCATCGCGGTGATGGTATCGCCCCGCCCCCCCCCGCGACCATCGCTCATATCACAGCGGGGCGGCGGGCCTTTCACCATAAAGCACGCAGAACCTGGCCGGCCGGCTGGACCCGCCCGGAAGCGCAGACGAAGCCGCGGCTCGATCACATCGAGATCGATCCCTTGCGGAAGTCTGTCGTCGCCAGGTGGGCGTTGACCAGCACCGGCTTGCCAGACTTGGCGATCTCCTTGGCCTGCGCGAGCACAGACTCGATCTGATCGCTCGACTCGATCACCAGGCCGGCCCCGCCAAAGCCCTCCGCGACCCGATGGTAGTCGGTCCGCGCGAGCGGACAGCCGACATCATCGCCGAGGAGCTCGACCTGCTCGCGGGCGATCTGGCTCCAGCAGGCGTCGTTTCCGACCACGGCGATCACCGGGATGTCGTGGCGGACGAAGGTGTCAAACTCGGCGATCGAGTAGCCCGCCGAGCCATCACCGTAGAGGATCCAGGTCTCGGCCGAGGGTCGTGCGAGCTTGGCCCCGAGGGCAAAACCGCCCCCCACCCCGAGGGTGCCGAAGACCCCCGGGTCGAGCCAACGGAGCGGGCCCCGCGGGCTCATCGTGTAGGACGCAGTGCCGACGAAGTCGCCACCGTCGGCGACCAGGACGCTGTCATCGTCGAGCGCTGCGTCCATCTTCCGGCAGAGGTCGATCGGGTTGACCAGCTCCTCCGCAGGGGTCGACTTCGCCTCGATCTCTTGCTCGCGGGCGTCGTTGGCCGACCGCAGGCGCTCCAGCCAAGGGGCGAAGCGTCCGCCGTCCGGGGCGAGCCGCGCGAGCTGCTCGAGAAAACGCCCAGCGTCACAGTGGGCGCCGACGTTCGGCCGGCGGTTGCGGTTCATCTCCTCCTGGCTGCGGTTCGCGGCGATATAGGTCGCGCGCGAGGGGATATGACGCCCGTACTCCAGACGGAAGTCCGCCGGCACCCCAGCGAGGATGACCAGGTCGGCGCCCTTGAGCGCCTTGCGCCGACCGTGACGGATCTGGAGGCGATGATCGACACCGAGGAGACCCCGGGCCATACCCGAGAGGAAGACCGGGGCGCCGAGCTGCTCCAACGCCTCGGCGACCGCCTCAGCCTGACCCGGGGCGACCAGCGCCTGCGAGCCGACGACGATCACCGGCCGTTTCGCCGCGCCCAGACGCTTCGCCGCCTTGCGCAGCGCCTGCGGCGACGGCTCCGGGCTCGCGATCGTCGGCGGATCCTCGACCTCCTGGTTCTCGGCCCCGGCGAAGAGGCGCCAGGTGTGAACGCCGAGGTAGGCCGAGGTCGCCCGCTCCTGGAGGGTCGGCGAGCGGCCAGGCTTTGACTTCGCGCCGTACCAGCTCTTCACGACCGCCGCGTCGTAGAGGAGATCGACGGGGACCTCGACGAAGACCGGGCCGGGGACGCCGGCCTGCGCCACCTGAAAGGCCCGCTCGACCGTCGCGACCAGGTCCTTCACCCGCCGCACCGAGGTCGCCCACTTCACGTGCGGGCGCATCAGCGCCATCTGGTCGATGTCCTGGAGCGCGCCGCGTCCGCGGAGCACGGTCGCCGTGGCGCCGCCGAAGATGATCACCGGCGACTGCGCCATCTGGGCGTTCTTGACCGCGGTGATCGTGTTGGTCAGGCCGGGACCGGCCGTCACCGCGGCGACCCCAGGCACCCCCGTCAGGCGGGCGACCGCGTCCGCGGCGAAGACCGCGTTGACCTCGTGACGAACGTCGACCACACGGATCCCGCGGGCCTTCGCACCGACGAGGATCGGCGAGATATGACCGCCGCAGAGGGTAAAGAGCCAACGAACGCCCTGCCGTCGCAGAACCTCACCAATCCAAGCACCGCCGTCCATCTGAAACTCCTCGTGACTCGGTTATCGGTCAGTAAATTGTCTAGCCCGCGGCCTGCGCGAGCACGTGGTTGTCGGGAACAAAGCAGGTCAGGACGCCGGTGAGCACCGCTTGCTCACCTCGGCAGACCTCGACCTCGACGATCTTCTTCTTGCCGCGATCCTCCGTCTGTCGGGCCCGGGCGACCAGCTCGTCGCCGACCACGACCGGCCGGAGAAAGCGGAGCTCCGCCGCGCCGATGACCACGTTGGGGTGGTTCACCGCGAGCATCCCCGCATAGTCCGCGAGGCCGAAGACGAACCCGCCGTGGACCAGACCCTGCGCGTCGGCGGCCATCTCCGGCAGGGCCCGCCAGACTACGTCGGCGCGCCCCTCGGCGAGAGCTACCGGGGTCCCGCAGAGGCGAGGATCAATGCCAAGATGCGTCTGCGCCTCCGTCAAGGCCGGCCTTATAACACGCGAGGGGAACGGACGTCGTCGAATGCGCACCGGCACCCTCGCCGTGCGATGAGGCTCCCGCATAGCTCGCGCTTCGCTCGGCGGCTCTCAACTCCGACAGTGCGCCGCTGCGATGCTGTATAGCGCAAGCTATGGCCGATCCGACGACCGGTGACGCCCCGCGAGGCCCCTGAGACCGGCGAAGGTCGGGGCGCACAGGACTGCGCCCAGGCTGCCAAAGGGCAGCTGCAACGGCGAGCTGAGGGCGACGTCCCCTCCCCGACTCGCTACCATTGGAGCGATGTCGTCGCCCTCCCCCGAGCCGCCCCCCTCGCCGCTCTACCTCCGTCTACCAGCGTTGGCGCTCTCCCTGGGGATCGCCGGACTCCTGGTCTTTCAGGCAGGTGTCCCAGGATGTAGCTCGAGCGCAGAGAGTCCGACGACCCGAGCTCCGACGAGCGACCCCCCGGCGCCTGCCGAGGCAGCTCCGCCCACGACCCCCACCGAGCCCTCCGCCCCGCCGAGCGCCCCCGAGACGATCGCACCTTCCGCCAACGCAGCGCCTGAGCCTGCGGGGACCGAGCACGCCGAGCCCGAGCCCGTCGCTGACCGCCGAGACAACGCCGGAAACGCCGGAAACGCCGGAGACGCCGGAAACGTCGGAAACGTCGGGAACGCCGGAGACGCGGCGACGGCCCCGCCGAAGGCGCGCTTCTTCCCGGCCAGCAAGGCGATGGCTCCGATCGTCGAGCCGAAGCACCTCGCCCCCGCCGATGACGCGGGGGCGCAGCAGGCCCAACAGGCCCAACAGGCCCAACAGGCCCAACAGGCTGGCAGCAGCCCTTGAGTCGACGATGGAGCTGCTGACCTCCACCGCGCTCTCGCTGGGGATCCTCGTCCTCCTCTTCGGGCCCCTCGAGCGCGCCTTCCCGGCCCGGCCTGGCCAGCCGATCCTCCGACCGGAGCTGCGGATCGATCTCTGGTTCTTCCTCGGCCAGTATCTCCTCTTCGCCGGGATCGCCGTCGCCGTTCTCAGCGCCTTCGTCGACACGGTCGAGCCCCTCCTCCCGAGCTTGCTCCTCGAGACCTCCGCCGCGGCTCCGCTGTGGGTCCGCGGCCTCATCGCCATCGCCCTCGGGGATGTCCTCGTCTACTGGTTCCACCGCGCCTGCCATCACTACCCCCTGCTCTGGCGCTTCCACGCGGTTCATCACTCGACAGAGCACCTCGACTGGCTCGCCGCCCACCGAGAACACCCCGCCGACGGGATCCTCACCCAGGTCGTGATCAACCTGCCGGCGATCATGCTCGGCCTCCCCTTCGCGGCGGTCGGCGGCCTCGTCGTCTTCCGTGGCCTCTGGGCGATCTTTATCCACTCCAACGTCCGCCTCCCTTTGGGGCCGCTGCGGGTGCTCTTGGGCGCTCCCGAGCTCCACCATTGGCATCACGCGCGGGTCATCACGCGGCACAATTTCGCGAACCTCGGCCCCTGGGTCGATCTTCTCTTCGGCACCTATCACTGCCCCGAGGGCCCCGAGAACTATCCCCTCGGCCTGACCGAGCCCTGGCCTCGCGGCTACCTGGCGCAGCTCCTCCACCCGCTCGGGATCCGCCGGCGCAGCGCCGACGGCCGATCCTCAAGCTCGCTCGATGAGCCTGCGGAGAGAGCCCCGTAGGCTCTCCCGAGGCGCTCCTCGGCCGCTCGATCGCCGCTCGCTCTACCGGGCCGTCCCCCGACCTCCAGCGACTCGGAGGCGGTCGATCGGGATCGACGAGAGCGTCCGGTCTTTCCCCACATTTTCATGAAGATGGGCCGCGAAGCCCAACGCCAGGTTCATCGAAACGTGCGGACCTGCCCGCATGACAATGAGCCGCGAAGCTGCCGACACCACTCGCCAAGCCCCCCGTCCCCCCCAGCTGCGCGGCTCAGCCCGCGCTCCCCCGGCTCACCTCAAGCGGCGGAGGAGCTGTTGGGACAGGCGAAGGGCAACGCGAACGTCCAGGAGCATCGCCGGTGCGGGAGCCGCCGCGCGACTCTTCATCGAGAGGGACACCGAGGCCCCTCGCGGGGGTGAACATCGCCGCCGGCCGGTGAGCAGGAACTTTCGGCCAGATCACGCGATGGTTGTCGGCACTCGGATCTCCGGGCACGATCCACGAACTATGTTGGCCTCACTACGCTCCGTCCACCCCCCATTTTGTGCCCCCTGTGGCCCGTGTGTCCTCACAGTCTCGCTCCTCCTCGCCTGCTCAGGCGGCTCCGGTGCGAGCGAGAGCACCGCCAACACCGAGACCGCCGGCACCGAGACCGCCGGCACTGAGACCACAGGCGAAGCGCTGCGTCCGAACTGGCATCAGGATGTCGCCCCGCTCATCACCAGCGCCTGCGTCGGCTGCCACAGCACAGGAGGCATCGCCCCCTTCGCGATGCAGTCCTATGAGCAGACAGCTCCGTGGTCCGAGGTCATGGCCGATGACGTTGACGAGGGCCTGATGCCGCCGTGGCACGCGCTCACGACCGACGTCTGCGCCCCGCCGAGCGACTACAAGCACGACCCGCGGCTGACCGACGCGGAGAAGACCATGCTCCGCGATTGGGCCGATCTTGGCGCTCCAGAGGGGGACCCCGAGCTCGCCGCAGCGCTGCCCGACGCGCCCAACCTCGACCTGCCGAACCCGAGCAAGATCTCGACCATGGGCTCCTCCGTGACGATCGAGCCGGAGGGCAAGACCCTCGACTTCTTCCATTGTCTGAGCATCGATCCTGGGAACACCAGCGACGTCTTCCTCGATGGGCTCCAGCTCATCGCCGGCAACCGCGAGGTGCTCCACCACGTCCTCGTCTATGTCGACACCACGGCCGAGTCCGCCGCATGGCCCGGCGGTGTCAAGCAAGACTGTGGTGGTGGTACCGGCATCAACGGCTCCGCCCAGCTGATCAGCACCTGGATCCCGGGCGGACTGCCGATGGAGACGCCGGACGACGTCGCCATCCCGCTCCCCGCCGGCTCGCGGATGATCCTCAACGTCCACTACCACGCCACCGGCAACGGACCCGCGGTCGATGACGCCACCGGCCTCGCGTTCCGCTGGCAGGACAAGGTGCCCGAGTACACCTCGATCTTCGCCCTCCTCGGCGAACCCGGAGATGGAGACTCCCTGACCGGCCCGCTGATGGTCCCGGCGGGCGCCAAGGAGCACGTCGAGGAGTACGCCTGGGAGGTCAGCGCCAACGGAGAGCCCTTCCCCGACACCATCGACGCCCGCCTCTGGGCGGTCGCCCACCACATGCACAAGGTCGCCGTTGACATGCGCATGTGGGTCGTCGACCGCGACACCGGCGAGGAGACCTGCCTCCTCCACACACCGCGCTGGGACTTCAACTGGCAGCGGCTATACGCCTACGACACGCCCGTCACCGAGGCTGTCCGCCTCAAGGCCGGCGACACGATCCGCCTCCGCTGCGTCTACGACAATACGATCGACAACCCCGGCACCGCCGAGGCGCTCGCCGAGGTCGGCCTCGACGCGCCCATCGACGTCTACTCCGGCGAGGAGACGCTCGACGAGATGTGCATCGGCGCGATCGGTGTGGCCCTCAAGGGGGGCTGATCGACCGTAGCGACCGTTCCATGCCCGGCGGCGCTGCCCTCGACCTTGCCGAGGAGCTCGCTCGTCGCCGACGGTCATGGGCGCCCGCTCCAGCGCGCCCATCGTCGCTGACGGCGCTCGTCGCCGACGGCCTCGCCCCCGCGGCGACCCGGCGAGTGCTCCGACAAGACCGCGCCTGGGCCCTCTCTCAGGCGCTCACTTCAGAAGATCCGCGAGGGCGTCGCTCACCTGGTCAAAACGGAAGGAGAAGCCGAGGTTGAGCGCCTGCTGCGGAAGAGCGCGCTGTCCGGTCAGGAGCGCCGACGAGGCCTCCCCCAGGGCGACCTTGAGGGCGAAGCTCGGGACCCGGAGAAAGGTCGGTCGACCGAGCACTTCTCCGAGCTCGCGGGTGAGCTCGGAGTTGGTCACCGGGGAAGGAGCCGCCCCGTTGAACACCCCCGAATAGCGCTCGTCGCCCAGGATCGTGACGATGAGCTCAACCTGGTCGTCGATGTGGATCCACGGCGTGTACTGATCGCCGGAGCCGAGCGCACCCCCGAGGCCAAAGCGCGCCGGCTTGACCATCGCCTCGAGCGCTCCGCCATCGCTGCCCAGGACGATCCCGGTCCGGATGATCGCCAGGCGCACGCCCAGCCCCTCTGCGGGCTTCGCCGCCCCCTCCCACCGCTGGCAGAGATCGGCGAGGAAGCCCTCCCCCGGCGTCGACGCCTCGGTGAGGGGCTCGTCTCCGCGGGCCCCGTAGTAGCCGACGGCCGAGCCAGAGATGAAGACCTTGGGACGGACGCTCGCGGCCTCGATCGCGGCGACAAGATCGCCGGTGAGGTCGACCCGCGAGGTGACCATCCGCCGCTTGCGCTCCTCCGACCAACGGCCGATCACTGGCTCCCCCGCGAGGTTGATGATGGCATCCGAGCCGTCGACCGCGACCGACAGCGCAGCCCTCCCACCGCTCGCGTCGACCAGCTCCGCCGCGGCGCCGAGAGACCTCCGCGCCCGAGAGGCCGAGCGGACCCAGGCCACGACCGTGTGCCCCTCCGCCTCGAGCCGACGGCAGAGATGAGTGCCAATGAATCCGGTCGCGCCAGTGATGAAGATCCGCATCGCGTGTGTTCCCGTCGACACCCTAGACGATCGAGGCGACTCTTCAACGAGAATGCGAGAGTTCGCCCTGACGCTCCTCGCGACAACAGCGGCATCGCCGAAGACAGCGCCTCGTCCGACCCGACCCTGTCGACGCTCGTCGCGCAAGCGCACGCAAGGCCAGGACGAAGGCCAACGCCCCGCTCGCTCAGCTTTCCGGGAGAACACGGGCGCCCCCCCCTCCGCGTGCTAGTGACACTAGGAATGCTCACACGCCTGATGACGCTCCTCCTCCTCCCCGCTCTCCTCGGCTGCGCGGCGCTGGCCTGCGCCACAACGTCCAAAGATCGGACCATGGAGGTCGAGCGCCACCCGCCAAAGCAGCGCCGCTCCAACACCCTCATGGTGCTCCTCCCTGGCGCCGGAGATGCTCCCGCAGCCTACGTCGAGAACGGCTTTGTCGGAGCGCTCAGCGAGGCCCGCGGCGACATCGACGTGCTCGCCGTCGACGCCCACGCCGGCTACTATTTTGGCCGGACGATCATCGATCGCCTTCGCGAGGATGTCATCGAGCCAGCGAGGGCTGAGGGCTACGAGCAGATCTGGCTGGTCGGGATCTCCATGGGCGGGTTTGGGGCGCTCCTCTTCACCCAACACCACGGCGAGATGATCGACGGCCTCATCGTCCTCGCGCCCTACCTCGGCAAGGCGCGCACCCTACGACCGATGAACGCTGTCGGCGTCCGCGCCTGGGAGCCGGGCCCCGCCGAAGGCGACTACAGCTACGAGCTGTGGCGCTGGCTCAAGGGCTACCAAGACCAGGAGTCCTCGCCGGGACATCCTCCCCTCTACCTCGGCTACGGCCTCGACGATCGCAGCGCCAGAGCCCACGCGCTGCTCAGCGATCTCCTCCCGGCCGACCACACCTTCACCGGTGATGGTGGTCATGACTGGAACGTATGGACGCCCCTATGGCAGAGGATCCTCGCCTCCGCAGAGCTCCCCCCAGCACCACAGTGACGACCGCCTCCCCGTCGGGCCCGGACTTTGTGGCACGGTCGGCACACGCCGCCGGGTGCAGCCTTCGTCCCTTGGACTCTTGGGTCGGCAGCTCAAGACGCCAAGCCAGAGCGAGAAGCCCTCAGGAGGCGGTCGCGGCCAGGAGCGCGCCCCCCTCGGGCGGGGTCCAGGTCTCGCGATCATGGCGGAAGGGCTGACGGCGGAGATCCCCGGCGAGGAGCCCCCGCTTCGCCATCATCTGCCGGGCCAAGCTCCGCCACCGGAGGAAGTCCTGGCGAAGATCCTCGTCGGCCTGCACCCGCCGTTGCGCCCGCGACTCGAGCCCCGCTGCGATCTGTTCGCCGAGCCAGGCGCCGATCGACACGGCCGAGACCACGGTCAGGACCGCGACTACGACCATCAGCAGACCGCCGAGCACGAAGAGCGTCTCGACCGAGAAGTGCGGCGGGAGCACCAGGAGGAACGAGAGCATCACCGCAAACGCGACGATCCCGACCCCGCCCATCACCCAACGGAGGAGCTCCGCGGCGCCGAGCCCCAGGTGGCGAGCGCGGAGCAGCGCCCGCGACTCGGAGCGACCGCAAAGGCGAACCCACGCCGGCGCCCCAGGCTCTCGCGGCCCGAGACACTCGAAGGCGATCTCCGCCCGGAAATCGCCCCGCGCGACCCCAACCCGGAGCTCCGGAAAACCGCCGCGCGCCGAGGTCCTCACAGCGTCGACCCGGCCCCGCACATAGCCCTCGGACTCCGGAAAGTAGACCTCGACGAGGCCTTCGACCTGACGAGAGACACCGTTCAACTCACGGGCGATTTCGTCGGGCGCGCGGCCACGCAGCGGCAACGACCACCCAAATCCCTGGTCTGCTTGCACCGCCATAGGCACCCAGGCTACCCGGCCCGCCCCGGAGCGTCCAGCGATCACCCGCCAAAGACCCCTAGGCGCCCCAAAGCGGCCCCCGGGCGACAGAGTCAAACACCCCTGCGCGGGTCCACCCCTCGCCGTGCAGGCTGCGCGACTGAAACCTCAGGACCCTGCCGATCGCGACACCGAAGTGCGGCGCGCCGCTACAATCGTCCTCGCGGCCCCGCCGCAGATGGGTAGAGGAAGACCATGAGGATGACACGAAGACAGGCTCCAGCCGGCGAACCGCGCCAAGTCACGCCGCTTGTTCTTGCCGCGGCGATGCTCCTGGCATGCAATGGCGACGACACGGCGACCAGCGCCACCGACACCGCCAACCCCACCGCCACCGACACCGCCAACCCCACCGCCACTGACGATTCTGCCACCGCCACCGCCACCACCTCCTCCTCCGGCGGCCAGTCCAACTCGGACTCGGACTCTACCAGCGAGGGCTCCGCGACCAACGTCACCTCGGGACCGACGACCTCCGCCACCGACAGCACCACCGACAGCACCACCGCCAACCCCACCACCGGCGAGACCGACTCCGACTCCGACTCCGACACCACGACCGACGGCACCACCGGCGGCGGCTGTGGTGAGTGCGACCAGCCCAACCAGGAGTGCATCGACGACGTCTGCGTAACCTCCTGTCAGGGCCAGGATCCCGACCCCTGCGGCCCCGACCAGGTCTGCGACGTGATCAGCGGCGAGTGCCATGACATCGACGCCGCCTGCTCCCTCGCTGGCGGATCCGAGACCTGCGGCGACCAGCTCTGCGGCCCTGGCAGCGTCTGCGACGGCCTCGGCGAGTGCGTCCCGATCGCCCCCTGCGTCAGCGTCACCTGCACCGACGAGGGCTCCTGCTGGGGATCCCTGTGCAGCTGCATGCGCGCCCCCGAGTGCGATGAGCCCAGCGCCGAGATGCTCAACGGGCCCTTCGCCAAGGACATCGGCGGCCTCGACTTCGCCGACGACTGCACCGCTTGGATGGTCACCCTCCGCAGCGGCACCGACTTCCTCCGCAAGCTCACCCCCGGCGGCGAGCTCACCAGCTGGGGAGGCGTCGCCAACCTCAACATGGGCGAGGTCCGGATCCTCAAGCGCCTGACCATGCCTCAGGCCAAGCTTCCCCCCGACGACTTCACAAGCGAGCCCGTCCCGCCCCAACCGGTCGAAGGCTTTGGTGAGGTCGCGATCACCTACACCTGCTGCCCCACCTGCGGCTGCTTTGTCGACCCGCCCCAGGGCGTCGCCCGCCTCGACGAAGAGAACATCAACAACCCCCTGCCGATCATCATCGCCGCCAAGGCGACCCAGGGCATGGGTCCCTTCAACAACACCGCCGCCGACGCTGGCCCCCACGGTCTCACCTGGGGCGAAGACCGGGTGCTCTATGTCGGCAACAGCACCAACAACGGCGACCTAAACACCGCGAACCTCGAAAAGATGACCCAGGAGAAGCTCCTCACCTACGACTCCCGCGTCCTCGCCTCCGCCCCTATCAGCCCCGCCCACATCCTCGTCGGCCTCGACGGCGGCGAGGTCTATCGCTACAACACCAACACTGGTGATAGCGACCTGGTCATCGACCTTATGTCGGACATGACCAGCATCAGCCACGACTCGTTTAGCGGCCTCGTCTATATCGGCCTGTCCACCCTCGAGGTCGTCGAGCTTCACCCCTTCACCGGTGACGTCGCCACATTCGCGCAGATGCCCGGAAAGGGCCGCGTCGCCGTGAGCCCTAGCGGCAAGCTGTGGTTTACGCCGGTGAAGCATGCACAAAACGGGACGCTGTCGAGCTGGGATCTTCCGGATAGCTTCTAGCCGGAGGCTCCCGCTCGGAGAGGGGCTCTGACTCGCTCAGAAGCCCTTCTCCTGTCTCCGGGCCAAACCGCGACCTGTGCTCCTCCCTATCCGGGAGGCCGACCCAGGACACCCGCCGAGCCCCTGAGCCGCCGTCGACACCCGCTCGCGCGGTCAGCAGGAGAGAGCGCCCTGCGCTGCTGCGCTGCTGCGCGCGACGTATGCGGGCTCAGTCGTCGCAGTACCAGGCGTCATGGACGCGCAGCGCTAGCTCGCGGCAGCGATGACGTGCAACCTCGCTCGCTCTCCGAACTCAGCGGTCCACGCCTTGACGTGCAGCGAGCGAGGCGACCCCCCCCCATGTGCGATACTCGATCGCGTGACGCTCGTGGTCGATCTCTTCAACCCCGCAGAGGGGCCGTACGCGTATCTCAACGCGATCGAGGACGACGCGGCCGGGTTCGAGTCGTATCGCCTGCGGCTCTGGAGCGGGCCTCCGCTCGTGGCCCGGGGGGCTCGATTCTTGCCCCGGCTCGCCCGTGGCGATTTGTTCGTCTTCCCTGAACAGCTCCCCGAGTTCGCCGAGGAGTGCCGATCGCTGCGCGATGATGCAGACGCGATCGCGATCGCGCTGTGGGGATCGAGCGACGGCGCCAATGAGATTCGCCGCTATCTCGACCGTTTTCTCTCTGCAGCAGCGCTCGCGGAGCAGCGCGCCGTCGGCGTCTGCATCTCCTGATCGGCGCAATTTCTCAGAGGTTCGCCGCGCGACCGTCTCGTGAGGCCTCCTCGGGCTCGGCAAACTCGGCGAATGCTCAGGCCAGGCGCTCCTCCGCGACCACGCGCTTTCACCGAAGATGTCTGGGCGATCGCTCGACTACGGCAAGACGAGACAGGCCGGCCCCTCTCGTGGGGTCGGCCTGCCTCGTCTTGAGCGGAGGAGGACGCCGCTCACGTGCTCAGGGCTCGGGTGATCTCCGAGCCAGATGGAAGGTCTTCGAGCGTCTCCGAGGTGACCCACGCCTCGGAGATCGCATCATAGTATTCGACATGCATCGAATCGACCGAGTAGACCGTGTTATCGGTCTTGAGATAGATTCCGGCGATTTCCGTCAAGGTGTCGTACTCCACCCCGAGATACGACTGGCCGGCGACATCGGCGTCGAAGGTCTTCCACATCGTCGAGGTATCGTCATCAAACGCGTTCTCTGGGCCTGACCAGGACTTCGAGTCCCCGCTGTCAAACGCCGTCCCACCGGTCAACGGTGTCGCACAGTCAGCATCCTCGCAAAAGTCCATCTCACGAAGGACGATCTGCCCACTGTTCTCCTGCGCGACGGCGTTGCTGATCCGCCATTTGATCGGAAAGCGCTCACGGACTTCGATCTCCTCGGTGATTTCGGTGCCACTAGGGAGGTTCGTCAGGAGATCCGCGACAATCCACCCCTCCACGAGGGCGTCGTAGTACTCGACATAGTAGCTGCCGACCGAATAGACTACATTGTCGGTCTTGAGATAGACTCCGGCGATGTCTGTAATGTCGCCGTAGTCCACGCCGATGTACGACTGTCCCGCGACATCAGCGTCGAAGGTCTTCCACATCGTCGAGGTATCGTCGTCGAACGCCCTCTCGGGGCCCGACCAGGACTTCGAGTCCCCGCTGTCAAACGCAGCTCCAGCGGCGAGCGGAGTCGAACAGTCGGCATCGGCACAGAAGTCCATCTCACGGAGGACGATCTGACCGCTGTTTTGCTGGGCCTCTGCGTTGCGGACCCGCCACTTGACGGGAAAGTGGTCGCGCACCTCGACGTCGGTCGTGATCTCTGAGGAGGCAGCGACATTGCCGAGGTAGTCCGCCGTGACCCACTCATTGGCGTCCGCGTCGAAGTATTCGACATAGATCGAGTCGACTGAATACACGACATTGTCGGTCTTGAGGTAGATCCCCGCCACCGCGGTCGGCTCGTCAAACTCAAGGCCGAGCCACGACTGGCCGGCGACATCAGCGTCGAAGGTCTTCCAGAGCGTGCTCGTATCATCGTCGAATGCATTCGCGGGCGTGCTCCAGCTCTTTGACGCGCCGCTGTCGATCGCGACGCCGCTCAGGGGCTGAGTGCACTCCGAGTCGGCGCAAAAGTCCATCTCGCGCAACACCCACTGGCCCGAGTTCTGCTGGGCGGCGGCGTTCCGAATCCGCCACTTGCTGGCGCTCACCGTTGTTCCACTACGCAATGCAATTTCCCCGGCCTCATCGCCGATGAGCACACCATCGACTTCGACGGCATCACAAGCACCAAGGGTGGAGGCAAGGCCCATTGCGGTAGCAAGGGTGCGGAGGGAGAAAGTTTGGGTCTTCATCATCGGCCTCAATACATCTGTGGGTTCCCCGCCCGAAGCGGACACCATGTCCGATCCCCGGGTGGGGAAGGAGCGCTCGTTGCGAGCTGCATCCTAGGAATCACCACCGCGACGATCTCTATTCACCGAAAAGACGTTTTTCGTCTTTCGTGCAGAAGACACCGCCTGTCACCACCACACGGACGTTCGACCACGACCTCCGACCGCGAGCGGGTGGAGGACTGCCGGGGGCCTGATGCCCTCGAAGAGCGCAAGCGCGCGGCCCTCAGCCCGTCGAAGCGCGAGTGGCGAGCACTCGGGGCGTCGACGCGAAGCCTAGCGTCGCGTCCTGTCGTGGTCCGCAGCGAGCGGCTCACGAGCCCCGCCCGCGTGACCTTCGCCAGCCCGAGATCGAGGAGCTTGAGCACCTCGCGTCCGCCCTCGCCCACGAGCACGCAGTTGTCGCTCTTCACGTCCCGGTGGAGCACGCCTCGACTATGGAGCGCAGCCAGCCCCGCGAGGAGCTGACGGGTCCACAGGCAAGCGGTCGCCCACGGGATCGGCCCCCCGAGGATGACCTCGCTCAGGCCCCTCCCCTCGAGCAACGGCATGACGATGAAGTAGAGCTTCTCGCCGCGATCGTCGGCCACTACGTTGAAGTCGAGGATCGGCGCGACGTTGGGGTGATTGATCTGCGCGCCGACGAGGGCCTCCTGACGGATCCGCTGGCGCTGCTCGTCGAGCCGAGTGTGCTCCGGGTGGATCACCTTCACTGCGACACGCCGCTTGAGACGCCGGTCGCAAGCGG
>Ga0316189_10000949_pt1 | contig 28815 bp, 26 predicted proteins | sample LowCovwburrow_MG_FD_204930 | JGI IMG/M metagenome (GOLD analysis project Ga0316189, IMG submission 204930) | Coastal sediment microbial communities from Maine, United States - Lowes Cove worm burrow | ecosystem: Environmental > Aquatic > Marine > Coastal > Sediment | place: USA: Maine...
AACAGCTAAAAAGGGCAAAGGCAATTAATAGGATGAAAATCTTTCGCATTATTCTGACTTCTTAATGACAAACAAACCGGAGTCGATATCGCTCACAATGATCTTTCCACTCGCGAAATAGGGATACACGCTCCATACCCCATCAAAACCAGCACTATTACTAGAGGGAAAAGTGTCGAAAAAACCTGCTTCAGATATGGTTTTGTTCGCAATGCCAGAAATATCCAATACACGAACCCCGGCCCTATAATTGGCCAAGAAATATTGGTCTTCTTTCACATAACCGTTGTGATCAATGGCCGTGGTCTCCCCAGAATATGAAGTATGCAAAATGGGGTTGTCTAAGTCTAAAAGGTCGAACACCAAGGTGCGGGAGTCGAAACCAAAATTCACTTCATCCAACTCATCCCCAACAATAAAGTAACGTTGATCTTCTGTAAACCATCCTTGATGTGTATAGGCAATATTGGAATAACGAAAAGTCGATATCGCTACGGGATTTTCCTTGTCCGTAATATCAACTATGGCTACTTGGCTTTCATTGGCCCCAATAAATATCTCGGCACCAGCGTAATCTGCATCAGGACCATTATATGTAATCACTTGGGCGTCATGGGAATAGCCGTTCATACCATAGCCACCGGCTGAAACCGGATTTTTTAAATCCTGTAAATCCACAAAATGAACCCCTCCATTAAATTCATCGTCCCTTGCTGTACCTACAGGATAAGCAAAGCCTGTATCTTCATTGATTACCACATTATGTGCATTACCAAAACCTGTGTAACGCCCATCAGCATTAAAAGTTTTCGGTGCATCAGTAACATTGCGCAAGCGGGTCAAATCAAAAACCTGCATGCCATGCCCGTCGGCCTCAGAAACAATATAAGCATGATCCCGATACACTTTAATATCGCGCCAGGAACTGGAACTGGTAGCGGAAGGTAATTTTCCCAAATAGATGAGGTTATCAGTATCGGTAATATTTACAAAGGCTGTGGCATTATCAAGCCCCATAAGCGCATATTCCTTATTCGTGGTGGGGTCTGTCCATCCCCAAACATCATTTCCTGCAGTAGCACCGAATTCGGAAAGTGAAATGCTACCCAATAAATCGTAACCATTACAGGGGTAAATCCCAGCCATACCATTTTCACATGGCGTAAAACCAACCGAAGGCACAGGATCTAATTGATCGTTATTATCAGCATTGCCATCGTCACTGGAACATCCAAAAAAAATAAGGGTAATAACAAATAGCAGGTAGAACTTATTCTTGATCATAGCATTGATTTTAGTTCTTTTCTTCCAAAGATAAGATTAATATAATTTCCTTCTTATTTTTGCAGGATGCTAGAAGAAAAAAATCAAGAAAAAACGGAGCTGGAAGCCATGGGTGAATTTGGTCTTATTGAACATTTAACCCAAGACTTCCCCATAAACCATAAATCGACTATAAAAGGCATTGGTGATGATGCCGCAGTACTTGATTTTAAAGCAAAGCAAACTGTGGTTTCCACAGATCTTTTGATTGAAGGTGTACACTTTGACCTTAGTTATATGCCCTTAAAACATTTGGGGTACAAAGCCGTGATGGTAAACCTATCGGATATTTACGCCATGAACGCCAAGGCTACACAGATAACGGTTTCCCTGGCAGTCTCGAACCGATTTCCGCTGGAGGCATTGGAAGATCTCTATGCAGGAATTGCCATGGCAACCAAAATGTACAATGTTGATTTAGTTGGGGGTGATACAACCTCATCAACCACTGGTTTGATAATATGTATAACCGCAATCGGTGAAGCAAAAGCTGACGAAATTGTCTATCGTGATGGCGCTAAAGCAAATGATTTATTGGTAGTGACTGGTGATTTAGGCGGTGCTTATATGGGCTTACAAGTTTTGGAGCGCGAAAAGGAAGTCTTTAAAGTAAACCCAAACAACCAACCTGATTTGGAACCTTATTCCTATATCGTGGAAAGGCAATTGAAGCCGGAGGCTAGAAAAGACATTCAGGAATTATTGGCTAAATTGGATGTTCAGCCAACTTCTATGATCGATATAAGTGACGGACTTTCATCAGAGGTTTTGCATTTATGCAAACAAAGTAAAGTAGGTTGTAATCTTTTTGAAGATAAAATTCCGTTAGACCCCACAGTAATTTCAGCTTGTGAGGAATTTAAGATGGATGGAACTTTAGTCGCTTTAAGTGGCGGGGAGGATTATGAACTGTTGTTCACTTTAGACCAAAAAGAATTCCCGAAAATAAAGGGCAATCCTAACTTAACAGTCGTGGGGCACATGACTGATGAGAACGATGGCGCTCACTTAATTTCCAGGAATAACTCTAAAATTCCATTGACCGCTCAGGGTTGGAATTCATTTAAAAGAGATTGATTATTGGTACTACAAACGATTTCTTTTTTTTTATTTTATTTCTGAATTTCTCGGCATTTCCTTTATTTGATTAACTTATGGGATATTTAGGATATAGCTTTCCATGGATCTTATTTTCGGATTATCGATTATCTCGGTTACCCTCTTTAGTATTTTAGGTCTCTACTTGATTTTTACTGAAAAAGGGAGTAAAATAGCCAATCGTATTTTGGGAGTCTTCTTTTTGCTCTGGGCCTTAGACCTTCTAGACGGTTCCTTAATGCTTAAGGGCTTTTATTTAAAATATCCTGATTGGGCGCTATTGACAGAGTCTTTTCCTTTTCTTTACGGACCTCTTATCTATTTTTACACGCTATTCTCAATAAACAGAAAAAAGGAATTCAAATTTTCAGACTTCCTTCATTTGCTTGCCTTTTTATTGGGTTTTTGTACGCTGTTGACCGTGTACCATATGAGGTCTTTCGATTTTAAAATTGAAATAATAAAAGGTATCATGGCCCTAAATCAGCCTATAGAATCTTATCTAAGCTTCCTAACTGTATATGTACATTTCTTTTTCTATATTTTCATATCAAATAAAAAGTTGACCCGTGCCGTTCAAAATCTTGAGCAATATTATTCGCATCCCAGATTGCAATGGTTACAAAGATTGCTCCTTGTGTTAACGGTCATTCTTGTAATATCGATTGTAAGCGGTGTTCTGCAATATTTTGGCGCAACAACCTACTTCAACTTAAGCCTGATTATTATTCTTTTATCAATGGGAATATTAATTGGTAGACTGATCTTTAAGGCATTAGACCAACAATTGCCCTTTGTTCTTCAAAACGCGGACAAAAAGTATTCAGGAAGTGACCTGACAGATAAGGAAGCGACAGAAGTTCAATCAAAGATTCTCCAAACATTAAAGGATGATGCACTATATCTAGACCCTGAACTTTCTTTGGATCATCTTTCAGAAAAAATCGGAGCTGGAAAACGAAAGGTCTCACAGGTAATCAATGAAAGAATTGGCAAGAGCTTTTTCGATTTGATAAATACCTATAGAATTGAGAAGGCAAAACAAATTTTAAAAGAAAACAAGGATCCCAAGCTTACGGTACTCGAAGTCATGTTTGAAGTCGGATTTAACTCAAAGTCTTCATTCAATACCCAATTCAAAAAAAGGGTGGGCATGACTCCTTCTGAATTTCAAAAGTCGAATTCCTGAAGATTCGTTTTGAGTCCGTAGAAAGCTGAACGCTTTAAAATTGGTTCGATTTCATGCAATCGGTCGACCGGGTTATTATTTTATAAGAAGTTTGATAAATAATTAAATAAAACGTTATGAAATCAATCTTCAATATAGAACATGATCAACTTAGTCTTAGAAGACAACTTTGGTATCACTTCTACCCTGGTTTGGCGATTTTGGCCTTCTACATCTTAATCAGCAAATATGTGATCAATCTCGGCTATCCAGGTCTTACCACACTTTTATTGGCTGAAATTGTTATCCTGGCACCAATAGGAATATCACATCTACTGTTTCATGGCAAAAAATTGAACGGAATATTATCGTTTAAAAATGTAATTGTCTACACTAATAAATTATCCGTTAAACAATATTTCAAGTGGACGTTAATAGGAATTTTAGCTTGTACAATAGTATACGTCCCGCTTTATCCACTGGGGCTTTTTTTAAAAGAAAATGTTTTCCACTGGTTACCTAAATGGTATTTTGACCCAGGTTTTGGAACTTCAGATATGAACTTAATCGCCAAGGTATTTTTATATGGTGTTTTTATCGACGGATTAATTGGCCCAATAGTAGAAGAGCTTTTTTTTAGGGGGTACCTATTGCCAAGAATGACATACTTAAAAAAGTGGGCTCCTATTGTTAATGGACTATTATTTGGTCTTTACCATTTTTGGCAACCACATAATTACTTGGCAATAATTGCCATAGGAATAATAATAAGTTATGTGGTATGGAAAAAAAAGAATGTCTATTTAGGAATACTAATCCATTGCACTATTAATGTCCTAGGCGCCTTGATGGGGTTTTTGGCTGCTAATGCAGGTGAACTAATACTCCGCTAATGAGATTTTAAATGGGAAATATAGTTGAAAAAAATTCCCGAAAATAAAGGGCAATCCTAACTTAACAGTCGTGGGGGCACATGACTGCTGAGAACGAAGGCGCTCACTTAATTTCCAGGAATAACTCTAAAATTCCATTGACCACTTAGGGCTGGAATTCATTTGCCAAAACATAATTAGGCCGCGTGCTCCGCGGTTCTATGTCGTCTTTGATATATATTTTCTAAGGTTCTATTGATGTCCTGTCTTTTAGGAGTCAATATTGAAAGATTGCCACTCACATCGGTAGTTACTTCTTTATTACAATGAATGCATTTGTATTCTTTGATGTGTTGGGTAATTTTTTTGGAGACGGAATAATGGTGTCCAAAAATTTGGCATATTACTTTTTTCATGATGTAGGTTTTTAGGCAAACATTTATCTGGATTCGGGGGCCTAATAAATGCAAATAATTTGGGTTTGGGTTAATCAAAAAAGTGGTTCATGAAACACTCTACACTACAACGCGCCATTCCTGTTTTTTATTGGCGATAAGCAAAAAATTGTCCCATAAATTCGTTGAACTACAATGTATTCGACAAACGGTTAATTTTTTCCGACAAAATGCATAATTGCCATTTACTCTTTTTGCTTTATATTACCAACGAAATTACCGATCATGAACAAAACCAAAGAAACCCTAGTAATTGCCTTTGCCCTTTTTTCACTTTTCTTCGGAGCAGGAAATTTAATACTACCGCCACAACTTGGATTTAAATCTGGTGATTTCTGGTGGTTGGTAACCTTGGGATTTTGTTTGTCCGCTGTATTGATTCCCATTTTAGGTATTTTGGCCCATGCCAAATTACAGGGCACTATCTTCGATTTTGGAAAGAAAGTATCGCCCACCTTTGCCTTGGTATATTCCTTCACTATTTATGCCATCTCAATAGCGCTACCTTCACCACGTACGGCATCGGTGACCCACGAAATAGCCATCCAGCCTTTTTTTGATACTCCTTATATAGTTACAAGCATTATCTATTTTGCTTTGGTCTATGTCTTTGTGATGAACCGTTCCAAAATATTGAATGTAATAGGTAAAGTATTAACGCCGGCCATCATCATCATTCTGCTATTGATCATGGGTATTGCCACCTTCTCACATGCCTTTGACTTTGGCACTACTGTTTTTACCAACCCTTTTACTGATGGAATTTTGGAAGGCTACCAGACTTTTGATGCCATAGGTGCCGTTGTGGTAGGCGGTGTCATTATCATTAGTATTAATCTTAAAAAGAAGGATGCTTCTTATGAAGAGAAAAGAACATTGATCCGCCGAGCTGGTTGGTTGGCGGGTTTGGGCTTGTTTTTGATCTATGCCGGACTCATCTTTACCGGTGGGCTTATGCATAATGAATTTGATGCCGACATTTCGCGTACCGCATTACTGAATGGTATTAGTATAAAAACCATGGGCAATACCGCCAATCTGTTTTTAAGCATACTGGTAAGCTTGGCCTGTTTTACCACGGCCGTGGGTATAGTTACGGGTACTGCAGATTTTATGAAATACCGGTTTGGTGAATCCCAAAAGGCCTATACGATCACAGCCATCATTGGTTGTGTACTTGGTGTGGTAATGGGGCAGTTTGATGTACATTATATTATTGCAGTTGCGGTGCCTGCACTCATGTTTATTTATCCGATAACCATCGTATTGATCTTATTGAATGTTTTGCCAGAAAAATATACCTCTCCTTTAGTTTTTAAAACCGTAATTACAACTACCATCTTATTCAGTATACCTGACTTTTTGGGGAGTATTGGTTTTGGGGATGCTATTTCTTCAGTTAAGGAACTTATTCCTTTAAGCGCTTTTAGTATGGGGTGGGTTTTGCCTGCTTTAGCAGTTTTTATTTTGGCGAATTTGATGAGGAAAAATTAAGAAAAGGTTGTGTTTCACAAAGTAATTTTAACAAAATAAGTTTTGATTAATTGTTCCAAAAGCTTCCTTTATATAAAAAATACCCTATCAGAGATTACTGTCAACAGGTAGATTTTTTATTTTAATATTTCTAAATGCAACCTTACCACCATACTCCTGAAGACTTATTTGACCCGTTTTGGCACTGCCGAAATCAGGCCATTTGACAAATCCGGATTTTGAGATCATTGCCTCCCATTCGGGCCCATGCACTGGAAAACGTAAAACTTCCTGCTCGTTGAAAATTACATATCCGATATTTTCATTATGATCAATATGAATTAGGTAGTGGTTCCATTCCCCTGCAGCTTTACTTACTATAGCGGAAGGTGCCATCAAACCATATAATGATCCCGCACGATTTATATCACCGCGTTCTTCTACATATTCTTTCCAATTATCATCTAAAATTTGAATCTCAGGTCCTGTTTCATAAGGATGCTTATATTGCTCGTTCTCAATAACACCCCAAAAAACTCCGGAATTACCATGATGGCCAATCTTCCACTCCAGTGAAAGTTCAAAATTCGTGAATTTATCATCTGTCACCAGATTAGAACTTCCGCCTCCTTCACGGCGTTCAAAATCATACACCAATTCCCCATTTGCGACATACCATCCGTCTATAGTAGCATCTGCCCCATACGCATGCCACCCTTCCAGGTTTTCCCCGTTGAACAATTCAATCCAACCCTCTTTAGACGGACTACACCCAACCAAAAGAAGACAAACAAATAGAAGGCAAATTTTATAAACTTTCATAAAAACGTAATTAATTAAATGATTAAGTATGATCCGCTCATAGTTTGTTCTATGCACTATATTGTCCGATACTTCGATATGTTCAGTACAGGCAAGTGAAAATAGCCGAAATTAAATCAAGAACCTAGAAAAATTAAAGACTCTAATTTAAGGTGAATCTAGTCCAATTCCTTAATCCTAATATTTCTGAAGGAAACTTTGCCTGGATGGTCTTGAAAACAAATATGCCCTTTGGAAAATTTTCCGAAGTCGTACCATCTAGCATCCCCTAAATATTCATTTTCTTCTGACCTGTTAAACTTACTGTCCTTGACCATAGTATCCCATTCGGGTCCTTGTAATGGAAATGAATTTATCAAAACATCATTAAGTATTACTTCTCCGCGATTAGCTTTATAATCTATTTTGATGTGATAAGAGTTCCATTGGTCAGCCGGCTTGGCTACATCCAGTTTCGTCGGAGCGGACAAATCGTATAAGGCGCCAACAAAATGCTTATTATCGGTATCTTCCAATATGTTGTTCAATTCAATTTCTCCCCCAAGAACAGTATTCGGAGTTTTATATACATCAGGATCCAATACTTGAATTTCTGGGCCGGTTTGATATGGATATCTGTACTTCTCATCCTCATTGACACCCCACATAAAGCCACTATTTGCTCCAGATATAACCTTCCAGTCAAATTGTATTTCAAAATTCCCATATATTTTATCTGAGAGCAAGCTAGCATCCCCTCCTCCTGATTCCATATCTGAAACACCGTTAAAAATTAGGATGTTATCTTCGACAATCCATCCTTTCTTTGATCCGTCATCTTGAAAAATATGCCAGCCCTCAAGTGAACCGTCCATTATCAACGGTTTCCATTCTGTATTTAGGTTTTTACAACCTGTAAGAATAGGGAAGATCAACAAAGCGTAAAATCCTATTTTCATTACGATTAGTTTTTTCATATTATCATTTCGACATCATACCTTCAATCTCCTCAATTTCAATAGGTATGTTCGCCATCAAGTTAAAAGGTTCCCCATTCTCCTGAATCACCACATCATCCTCTAAACGAATACCCATGTTTTCTTTTGGAATATAAATTCCAGGCTCCACAGTAAAGACCATATTCGCTTTCATAGGGGTTTTCAGTGCGCCATAATCATGGGTGTTCAACCCTATATGATGACTCGTGCCGTGCATAAAGTATTTTTTATAGGCCGGCCAATCCTTATCCTCGTTTTGAACATCAGCCTTGTCGAGTAGTCCCAATCCTAGCAACTCAGAGGTCATGATATTGCCCACTTCTTTATGGTATTCAGCCCAAATGGTTCCAGGAACCAGCATTTTAGTCGCTTCATTTTTAACGCGGAGTACCGCTTGGTAAACCGCTTTTTGGCGATCTGTGAATTTCCCATTTACAGGTATGGTTCGCGTAAGGTCGCTTGAGTAGTTGGCATATTCGGCAGCGACATCCATCAACAACATATCACCATCCTTACACTGTAAATTGTTTTCAATATAATGCAGTACAATGGCATTGCCTCCAGAGGCAATAATAGGGGTATAGGCGAATCCTTTAGAGCAGTTGCGCACAAACTCATGCAATAGCTCTGCCTCTATTTCATATTCCCAAACGCCAGGTTTCACAAAGCCCAACAAACGACGAAACCCTTTTTCGGTAATTTCGCAGGCCTTTTGCATGAGGGCAATTTCCTCGGGTTCTTTTACCCCACGAATTTCTTGCAGGATCGGGAAGCTCTTTGCCGTTTGGTGTGCTGGAAATTTTTGTTTGCAATCTTGTATAAAACGGTCTTCCCTGGTCTGGGTCGTAACTGCTTGCCTATAATGTTCGTTGGTATTGAAATAAATCGTATCCGCTTCCGTCATCAAATCAAAAAAGACCTTTTCAAAATCGGTCAACCAATAAATAGTCCCTATACCCGAGACTTCAGTTGCTTTTTTTTTGGTCAATTTTGGTCCTTCCCAAATCGCAATATGGTCATTGGTTTCACGAACAAACAGAATCTCACGGTGTTTTTCATTTATGGCATCGGGAAACAGTAACAAAATGCTTTCTTCTTGATCGGCCCCACTTAGATAAAAGATATCGCGATGCTGTTCAAAATTCAAAGTAGCATCTGCGCTGATAGGATAAATATCATTGGAATTAAAGACCGCTATACTAGATGGCTTCATTTTGACCATGAATTTCTTACGGTTTTTGATAAAAAGTTGGCTACTGATTTGTTTGTATTTCATATGGAATGCATTAGGTTGATAAATTTAATAATTCCTTTAATGAAAGGCCCTATTTCTAAATTTAATTATCTTAGTAAGCACAAATTATTTTTTGAATTTCCCCGATTCATTCATCACACATCAAATACGCAAGATTTCTAGGATATTTCTTTTATGTAACCACTGTATGAAACCAAGACTACTCACCTTTTGCTTCCTCATTTTATTGGCTTTTTCCAACAACGCTCAAACCGATACTGATGTCTTCAAGAATTTGAAATTCCGCTTTATTGGTCCTGAGGGCAATAGAACCATTGCCATTGCCGGTATTCCGGGCAACACCATGGTCAATTATATAGGGGCGGCTTCCGGTGGATTATGGAAAACCGAGGACGGTGGAGTCTCCTGGAAATCGATATTCGATGACCACGATGTTTCCTCTGTGGGTTCTTTGGCAATTACTCCAACCAACCCAGATATCGTTTGGGTGGGAACGGGTGAAACCTTTGTTATAAGACCTGCCCATGCCATGGGTGATGGTATCTATAAATCTGAAGATGCTGGCAAGACCTGGAAAAATATGGGACTTGAAAAAACAGGCCGAATTGGTCGTGTTATTGTACACCCTACCAATCCCGATATTGTTTATGCAGCTGCTTTAGGCCATACTTACGGCCCTCAGCAAGACCGTGGCGTTTACAAAACTATTGACGGTGGTAAGAGTTGGGAACGCATTCTATTTGTCGATGAAAATACGGGTGCAGCCGATATCGCTTTAGACCCGACAAATCCTGATAGATTATTGGTCGGTATGTGGTCCATTCATATCAATACCTGGGGATTGAATAGCGGGGGGCCAGGTGGCGGAATCTATCGCTCTAAAGATGGCGGTAATACTTGGGAAACCCTCTCCAAAAAAGGCTTGCCCGGGGGTAATGGCAATCCGGTAGGTAAAACTGGGGTAGCGATTTCGCATTCCAACCCCAATGTGGTATATGCCCTTTTTGAAATTGATAGCCCTGCCCTTTATAGATCCGAGGATTTTGGCGAAACTTGGACGCTGCAAACACGAAACCACGACATCAACGAACGTGCTCCCTATTATACACGTATGGCGGTTTCAACTGATAATCCGGATGAAGTATATTTTGCCAATGTAAAATTCATCACTTCAAAAGATGGCGGGAAAACTATAAAAGGAGGATATAAAGCAGGTGGTGACAACCATGATATTTGGGTTGACCCCACCAATGCCGATCGCATTTTGGTGGCCCATGATGGTGGGGCCAGTATCAGTCTGAATCATGGTAAAACTTTTCAAAGAGTAGTACTCCCCATTGCCCAAATGTACCATGTGTCAGTTGATGACCAAATACCCTATAATGTATATGGCAATAGGCAAGACGGCTATTCTTATAGAGGGCCCAGCAACAGCTTGCAAGGTTATATACCGATTGGTCTTTGGGAAGGTGTTGGTGGCTGCGAGAGCGGTTTTGCCCAACCAGACCCTTTTGACAATGATATTGTTTGGTCTGGTTGCTACGATGGTGGACTCGAAAGATACAATGCCAAAACTGGGCATGCCCAGGACGTTCGCGTATGGCCTGAAGCTGGTTATGGCTGGGCACCAGCCGATATGAAATACCGTTGGTATTGGAATTTTCCTTTGACATTTTCTCCACATGTTAAACATAGGGTGTATGTGGGTAGTCAATTTGTACACAAGAGTGATGACAATGGTCAAAGTTGGCAGATAATTAGTCCAGACTTGACTTTGAATGATAAATCGCACCAACAAAGTTCGGGGGGTATTGCCATCGATAATTTGATGACCTTTGATGGATCTACTTTAATTACCATTAAAGAATCCGCAATTGAAGCTGGGGTTATTTGGGCCGGAAGTAACGACGGTCAGGTAAATGTAACAACAAATGGAGGTGATACTTGGACCAATGTAAGTGCTAATATTCCGAATCTTCCAAAATGGGGAACCATATCAAATATCGAAACATCGCGTTATAAAAAAGGTTCCGCCTACATTAGTGTTGATATCCATCAAATGGGTGATTTTGACCCTTATATATATAAGACAAGTGATTATGGCCAAAACTGGAAATTAATAAGTAGTGCTATTCCAAAATCGGTACATAGTTTTGTACATGTGGTCAAAGAAGACCCAAAACGAGAAGGAATGTTGTATGCCGGAGTTGATAATGGCATTTATATCAGCCATGATGATGGTGGACATTGGATGCGTCTTCGTAACAATTTACCCCCAGCCCCTGTCTATTGGTTGGAAATTCAAGAGCGCTTTGATGATTTGGTCGTGGGTACCTACGGAAGGGGATATTACATTTTAGATAATATTGCTCCCCTGCGCGAATTTGATTTGGATGCCAAAGATAAGAGGGCACATCTGTTTAGTATACGGCCGGCTTACCGTTTTCATGACAAACAAAGCATAAAGACTGATGGCCCTAGTAATAATTCAGGTAGAAATCCAGGTTATGGGGCAGATATTCATTATTATTTAAAGGATAGTACGAATCAAAAAGTTGAAATCCAGATTTTGGGCGACAACGATGAAATTATCCGGACCTTAAAGGGTGAAAACAAAGATGGAATCCATAGAACTATATGGGATCTGCGTTATGAACCTACATACAAGCCAAAATTGAAGTCCACCCCACCAGGAAGGCCCTGGGTGCAACTTAATGGAGAAGGATGGCGACCCTTGGTGACATGGGATTTAGACCTATGGCGCGGGCAATTTGGCCCAAGGACCGTACCCGATACCTATAGGGTAAAATTGATTATTGGTGAGGAAGAATTTGTTAGGGAATTGGAAGTCTTGAAAGACCCGTCATCTGAGGGTTCCTTGGAAAGTATAAAAGAACAAGTGGCTTTTTCATTGGAATTGCGGGATGCTATGAACCTTGCTGTTACGATGATCAATGATATCGAAACTATAAGAGGCGAGCTGAATGAGGTTATTCCAAGTTTGAAGCGCAAAAGTGATATTCAACAAGCTACCGAACTAAGAACAAGGGCACAGAATATAGCTGGGTCATTATATGATATTCATCTGACGGGGGCCCGGGAAGATGCATTTAGGGCACCCATGAAATTATATGGCAGGTTGAGCGCACTTGCAAGTGATATTGGGGGGCATGGGATAGATTTTAAACCCACAGACCAACAACGCGAAGTATATACCATTTTCAACAAACGCCTTGAAAACATTAATAAGAAGTTCAATACTTTTATAAAGGTAGAAGTGAAAAAACTGAACTCGCAATTGAAAAAAAGTAAAATTCAAATCGATTTAAACAAAAAAATAAAATCCTAAGGAAGAGAGGCACTTAACTTAAATCAATCTATTTGATTATCCCATATGCTTGGAGGTCTTTTGCCTTCATGGTAATAATGTTGACACTCAAAGATATGGGGGTCAACGGCTCATCAATTGAATCCCTTGGGCTATTCACAATAGCATCGACTACATCCATTCCTTTTATGACTTTTCCATAAATGGTATAGTCCCCATCCAATCGGTGTTCCCCTTTCTTATTGTGCACTATGTAAAATTGGCATCGGGCAGAAAGCTTTTCGGCATTACCATCCCTACCTGCACCCAAAGCACCATACTCATGTAAAAATTTATCATTGAACTCAGGCTTTAACAAATACTCTGGATCATTAAAACCCTCTGGCGTATCTGGACAACCACCCTGTGCAACAAACTCTGGAATAACTCTATTAAAAGTGAGTGAATCCCAATAACCATCTTTTGCCAATTGAATAAAACTATTTTTATGGTTGGGTGTTTCATCGTGAAGCCATACCAAAATTTCACCTTTTGGAGTTTCTATCTGCCCAACCTCATAGTGTTTATCCTTAGAGCAAGTTGACAATATGAGTAAAAGCGGGAAAATTAGTTTATACATTTTCTTTATTTTTTTAAAGATAAAAAAAGAGGCCAAAACTAGGTTGGCCTCTCTTCAGATTTAAGTTGGTTAATTTGCTTTATTTGGCCATGGCCTTCTTAATAGCTCCGATTATGGCCATTAAAACTCCACCGCCAACTCCACCGCCGGCAACACTGCCTAAAATTCCTGCCATGTCCATTGCTCCAGCATCAGCACCAGCACTAAGGCCTAACATTCCAAGAAGCTGACCTCCAAGTCCTCCACCCAATATACCAACAATCGAGTTTCCTAAAGTTCCAAGAGACATGTTTTTCAATAATTTTCCGGCTACGTTGCCCCCAAGGGCACCTGAAACCAATTGAATAATTAACGGTAAATACTCTTCCATTATAAAATGATTTAGTTGTTTATACTTAATAAATTTAACAAAATATTAAACATATAGTCATTTTAGTAGATGTATTTTATCTTTTTAGAATTAAAAGTGGCTTTTTTATTGCAATTTGAGAATTGATGAAAGTCTCTTTAAAACCTTGCAGTTTGCGCAACGAAACCCTAATTTTATTGGCAGTTAAATCTAATATAATGCGATATAAATACTTCGTGCTTATTCTATCAATTTGCTTTTCATTTATTGCATATTCCCAAGGAAAATCAAATACTTCCAGTAAGAAAATAAAGGTGCTTATCATTGACGGGCAAAACAACCATGACCAATGGCCCAAAATCACCTTCATGCTTAAGGATTACATGGAGAATACAGGCATGTTCAAAGTTGATGTAGTACGAACTGCATATACTTGGAAGGGAGAAGCATTTCTCGCCGATTTTTCGGTAAAAGAGGCAAATCATACCATCGCCAAGCAAAAACCACAGACCGACCCTGATTATAAACCCAAATTTTCGAAATATGATGTGGTCATTTGTAATTTTGGATGGAATGCCGCCAATTGGCCCGAAAAAACAGAAAAGGCATTAGAGAAATACATTAATACAGGCGGCGGACTGGTGGTTTTCCATGCCGCGGACAATTCCTTCCCGAAATGGCAAGCATATAACCAAATGATTGGTTTAGGTGGTTGGGGCGACCGTTCTGAAAAAGATGGTCCCTACGTTTATTATAATGACCAAAACGAACTGGTCAGGGATATGTCTCCAGGAAACGGAGGTGCCCATGGTCCACAACATGAATATCAAATACAACTAAGAAATACAGAACACCCTATAACAAAGGGCATGCCTGCAAAATGGTTACATACAAAGGATGAATTGTACGAACAATTGAGAGGACCTGCCATGAATATGGAAATATTGGCAACAACCTACGCCTCGAAAGAATTCAAGGGTTCTGAAAGACATGAACCGGCATTGATGGTGTTGAACTATGGCAAGGGTCGTGTTTTTCATAATATCATGGGACACGCCGACTATTCTGTACAGTGTGTTGGGTTTATCACAACCATGCTAAGAGGAACAGAATGGGCCGCTACGGGAAATGTTACGACACCCCTTCCAGATGATTTTCCGACTGCTGAAAAATCAAGTAGTCGTAATTTTAAACAAAAAAAATAAATGCAATTATCACTAAGTATTCCAGCACTACTCTTTCCTGCAATTTCATTGTCAATGCTAGCCTATAATGCCAGGTATTTGGCTATTGCAGCCTTAATTCGACAATTGCACAAAAAATTTCAAGAAACGGCTTCACCGGCTGTTGGGCTTCAAGTCAAGCAATTGAGTAAACGCCTGACAATCATCAAGAATATGCAGGCCGTGGCTATTTTAAGTTTTTTGTTCAGTGTTATAACCATGTTCCTAATTTATGTAGAACTGGTTTTTTGGGCAAATCTGGTTTTTGGGATTAGCTTATTGGCTTTAATGATTTCCTTGATTCTTTCCTTTATAGAAGTGCAATTATCGACCAAAGCCTTATCGATACAATTGGAAGATATTAGGCCCCAATCGCAAAAAGAGAAATAGTCTATGCTTAGACGTGTATAAATTCATCATTTGTATTAAACCAACCGCTTGGTCTGTATTAACCTCTTCCTTTTTTCACCCTAAATAGTGGCTATATGGATTTATGAACTAAAAATATCGCCCAGTGGTCATAAATACATGGTGGTATCGGTGAGATACTTTCAGAACCAACCAGTAGGTTTGTTTTTTAACTAAATACTGATATGAATTTCAATAGAAATTTTAAAGTTTAGGGGTCCACTCAGATGTGACTGCAGCATATCTACGTTAAAAATGGCATCGAATGCATCAGTTACATTCTCATTCAGGTTATAAACCATTGGCTTTCCAGAACCAAGCTTTGCCGAGCATTTGGTATGATCTATCAATTGCATATATCGCCCTAAAAACTCAGCTTCTTCTACAATGCGTTTTGTGGAATACACATTCATGCTAACTGATAGAAGTCCTATATCCATCGAAAAAAATGACTAGTTTGTAAAATCGTCTATAAATTACAATTCCTCATAAACTTGTCATTGGTTTTACCCTGATTCTTTAACAAAATGAAATTAATTAGAATTTTTGCCGCCAGATCAATTACATTCCCTTAAACTTGTTCTAAATACTGTAAGTTCCTGCCATAAAGTTTGTTAATAATTTATCGGTGCTGTAAATTAGCAGTCAAAATCAACTACCAATGAGCGGGTTCTTTAATTCTTCAATAGGTAGAAAGTATGCGATGGCACTTTCTGCTTTTTTTCTTATAATTTTTTTGGTCATTCATTTAGCGGTAAACATTACTTCCCTTTTCAGTGAAAGTGTATTTAATGAAATGTCGCATTTCATGGGCACGAATCCGTTGATCCAATTTGCGATGCAGCCTGTACTGATATTCGGGGTGATTTTCCATTTTATAATGGGCTTTGTTTTAGAACTGAAAAATAAAGGTTCTCGAAACATCAAATATGCCAAAAACAATGGGTCGGCCAATTCCACTTGGATGAGCCGGAATATGATATACAGTGGATTGGTGATATTGGCATTTATTGTATTACATTTTATAGATTTTTGGATTCCCGAGATCAATACGAAATATATTCAAGGCGATATGTCAGGGGTATTAGCTGGTGAAGATGGCTATCGTTATTTTCAGGAACTGCAACACAAGTTCGTTGAACCATGGAGAGTAGGAGCTTATGTTGTTGCCTTTATTTTGTTGGCATTGCACCTGCTTCACGGCTTTACCTCAGCATTCCAATCTATTGGAGCGACCATGGGAAGACAGAAAACTATGAAAAATATTGGCAAGGCATATTCGATATTGATTCCATTAGGATTTATTGTCATTGCTCTTTTCCATCATTTTAACCATTAATACCATTTACTTATGTCTGTATTAGACTCCAAAGTACCAAAAGGGCCAATTAAGGACAAGTGGACCACCTATAAGGATAAGATTAATCTTGTCAACCCTGCCAACAAACGTTTGATTGATATCATTGTGGTTGGAACAGGATTAGCTGGTGGGTCTACGGCGGCAACTTTAGCTGAATTGGGCTACAATGTAAAGGCTTTTTGTTTTCAGGATTCACCGCGTAGAGCACACTCAATCGCGGCACAGGGAGGAATAAATGCAGCTAAAAACTATCAAGGTGATGGGGATTCTACCTATCGGTTATTTTATGATACTGTAAAAGGTGGCGATTATCGTTCTCGGGAAGCTAATGTATATCGTCTGGCAGAAGTGTCAGTTAACATTATTGATCAATGTGTTGCCCAAGGAGTGCCTTTTGCCCGTGATTATGGCGGTCTGTTGGATAATCGTTCTTTTGGCGGTGTATTAGTATCCAGAACCTTTTATGCCAAAGGCCAAACCGGACAACAATTATTATTGGGTGCTTATTCTGCCATGAATCGTCAAATAGGACGTGGTAAAATCAAGATGTATAATCGACATGAGATGTTGGATGTGGTTATAGTTGATGGCAAGGCAAGAGGAATTATAGCACGAAACCTAGTTACCGGTGAGATCGAACGACATTCGGGCCATGCTGTCGTTTTAGGAACTGGCGGATATGGAAATGCATTTTATTTGTCTACATATGCAATGGGAAGTAATGTGACAGCTGCTTGGAAAGCCCACAAAAGAGGCGCTTTTTTTGCAAACCCATGTTTCACTCAAATTCACCCTACGTGCATTCCAGTTTCAGGAGACCATCAATCCAAATTGACTTTAATGTCAGAATCATTACGTAATGATGGAAGAATATGGGTTCCTGGAAAAATAGAGGATGCAAAAGCCATTCAAGAAGGTAAACTAAAGCCTACTGAAATTGCTGAAGAAAACAGGGATTATTTCTTGGAACGCCGTTATCCAGCATTCGGAAACTTAGTGCCTCGCGATGTAGCTTCTAGAGCTGCTAAAGAACGATGTGATGCCGGTTTTGGAGTAAACGCTACCGGGGAAGCCGTTTATTTGGATTTTGCTGCTGCAATTCAACGTTATGGCAAAGAACAGGCCCATGTAAAAGGATTGGATGAAAGTGATTCTGCTCTTATAACGAAGTTAGGAAAGGGCATGATAAAAAGTAAATATGGGAATTTATTCCAGATGTACGAAAAAATTATAGATCAAAATCCGTACGAAACACCAATGATGATCTATCCTGCTGTTCATTATACTATGGGAGGCATTTGGGTAGATTATAATCTAATGACAACGGTGCCTGGTTTATACTGCATAGGAGAAGCCAATTTCTCTGATCATGGTGCTAATCGATTAGGAGCCTCCGCTTTAATGCAAGGGTTGGCAGATGGCTATTTTGTATTGCCTTATACTATTGGTGATTATTTATCTGATGATATCAGAACAGGAGCAATCCCAATAGATTCACCTGAATTTGATGCAGCTGAAAATTATGTTCAGGAAAGATTGGATAAATTGATTAATAACAAGGGGAAATATTCTGTTGATCACTTCCACAAACGACTAGGAAAGATCATGTGGAACAAATGTGGAATGTCCCGTAATGCTAAAGATCTTAAAGAGGCAATTACTGAGATTGCAGCGCTGAGAAAAGAATTTTGGCAGGATGTTAAAATACCAGGACGCGCCGATGAATATAATGAAGAATTGGCCAAAGCAGGACGCGTAGCCGATTTCTTGGAATTAGGGGAGTTATTTGCCAAAGATGCCTTACAACGTGAAGAATCTTGTGGTGGTCATTTTAGAGAAGAACATCAGACTGAAGAAGGCGAAGCTAAACGAAGAAAAGAATTCCAATACGTTGCCGCATGGGAATATAAAGGGGAGCCTAAAGATGCTGTTCTTCATAAAGAAGAGCTACAATATGATGATATAGAAGTTAAAGAAAGAAGTTATAAATAGGATATCTATGAAATTAACCTTAAAAATATGGCGTCAAAAAGATGCTAAAGATAAAGGCAAGATGGTAAATTATCAACTTGATGATGTATCTCCAGATATGTCCTTTCTTGAAATGTTAGATGTGTTAAATCAGGATTTGATTGATAAGGATGAGGAACCAATTGCTTTTGATCACGATTGCCGAGAGGGAATTTGCGGCATGTGTTCTATGTTCATCAATGGTAGAGCACATGGACCTGATAGAGAAATAACTGTCTGTCAGTTACATATGCGCAGTTTTAAAGATGGCGATACCATTTATATTGAACCATGGCGTGCCAAGGCATTTCCTGTTATTAAAGATTTAATAGTAGATAGATCTGCTTTTGACAGAATTCAACAAGCTGGTGGATTTATTTCTGTTAATACTTCTGGGAACACTCAAGATGCAAACAATATATTAATTGCTAAGGATTCGGCTGACACAGCTATGGATGCTGCCACTTGTATTGGCTGCGGAGCCTGTGTAGCTTCATGTAAAAATTCTTCTGCTATGCTGTTCGTTGGAGCCAAGGTTTCACAATATGCATTATTACCCCAGGGAAAAGTAGAAGCGGTTGATCGTGTTAAAAACATGGTTGCACAAATGGATTTGGAAGGTTTTGGAAACTGTACCAATACCGGGGCTTGTGAGGTTGAATGCCCTAAAGGCATTTCTCTAGAGAATATTGCTCGAATGAACCGTGAACTGGTCAAAGCAAATCTAATTAAGTTCTAACCCATTTATCTCTGAATATAAATTTTAAAATCCCATCCAGTTTTGGAAGGGATTTTTTTATCTTTAAGAATGCCCAAAACCTATTCCGAAAATCGAATCAAAGTCCCTCGTTTTAATGAGGAGTCAGGATTTTACACTACGCCGGAGCGTTCCAAGATCATGGGTAAGATCAGAGGTAAGAATACCAAACCCGAATTGGCATTCAGAAAAGCACTATGGGCAGCAGGTTACCGTTATCGAATTGATTCCAGAAAATTAATAGGAAGGCCAGACGTTGTCCTGAACAAGTACAAAACCATTGTGTTTATTGATGGTGAATTCTGGCATGGTCAAAATTGGGAAGAGCGAAAACAAAAAATAAATAGTAATAGGGACTTCTGGATTGCTAAAATTGAGCGGAACAGACAACGGGACCAGGAAGTAAATCGTGAACTTAATCGCCTTGGTTTTAAGGTATTCCGTTTTTGGGAAAACCAGGTAAAAAAGGAGTTGGACGTATGTTTACAAAAAGTAATTTCCCACTTGGAGCTACAATCCAACAAAAACTAACTGGTTTTAGTATTTTTATGGAATTAGAAAATTCATATGCCCAACTATCCACATAAAATCAATTCCAAGTTACCTAATGTAAAGACCACAATCTTTACCACCGTGGGAAGAATGGCGAAGAAGTACAATGCCATTAATCTTTCCCAAGGTTTCCCAAATTTTGAGCCAGACCAACACTTATTGGATTTAGTTTCGAAGGCGCTTAACGAAGGCCATAACCAATATGCACACATGGCTGGTTTACCCAGACTAAGGGAGATCATTACAAGCAAAATTGCCGCTTTACATAAGAGACACTATAATCCTGACAGTGAAATTACCATTACAGTTGGAGCATCACAAGCCATATTTACGGCTGTTACGGCATTTATCGGTCAAGGTGATGAGGTAATCGTATTTAAACCCGCTTATGACTGTTATGAACCGGCCATTGAAGTAAATGGTGGCATCCCGGTTTTCGTACAACTTAATGATGGGGATTATAAAATCAATTGGGAAGTTTTCCGTAGTAAAATGAATCCAAAGACCAGAATGGTTATTATAAATTCACCCCATAATCCCAGTGGCACCATTCTTTCCAAGGAAGATATGCTTGAACTTCAAAAAAGCCTAGTTGGCACCAACATTATCGTAATCAGTGATGAGGTCTATGAGCATATTATTTTTGATGGGAATGAGCATCAAAGTGCCTCCCGATTTGATGATTTGGCCTCTCGTAGTTTTATTTGCGCTTCTTTTGGTAAAACATTCCATGTTACCGGTTGGAAAGTAGGATACTGTGCAGCACCGGCAGAACTTATGCATGAATTTCGAAAGACCCACCAATTCAATGTATTCTGTGTAGACCATCCAGTACAGCATGCTTTGGCAACTTATCTTCAAGAACCAGCGCATTATTTGGCATTGAACGGATTCTATCAAGAAAAAAGAGATTTTTTTCTTAAAAACTTGAAAGTTTCACGCTTTAGTATTATCCCTTCCCAAGGCACCTATTTTCAATTGCTAGGGTATTCAGACATAACCAATGAAAGTGATATTGATTTTGTCAAAAGATTGATTATTGATCATCAATTGGCATCTATTCCTATTTCAGTATTCAATGATGGGGAAAGAGATAACAAGGTATTGCGCTTTTGTTTTGCCAAAACCCAAGAAACACTTATAAAGGCTACTGAAATTTTGAACAAACTCTAATTTAAGGAAGCATTTAGTTTGGTCATAAACTCCTCGATTTTATTTGGCTCTAGCCAGCGTGTAACTACCACCAAATCGTTTTTTTGATCTACTACAATAAAATTACCCCCAAAACCTGCAGCATAGTAAATACCTTCTGAGAGTCCTTCCCAATGCCGGTTTCCTTTTTTATTCAACCACCACATATAACCATAATTCACATTCGGTGTTGATGGTTCAATAGCCTTTTGAATCCATTCTTCACTAATGATTTGCTGGTCTATCCATTTCCCATTGTTCAGAAATAGTAGTCCAAAACGGGCCATGTCCTCTGTGCTTATGAAAATCCCAGCTCCAGAATGCCCTCCACCGGTCACCGATTTCATTTGGAGACCGTCAATTTCTGTCCATGCATGTTCGTAACCGTGCCAACGCCAAGTAGTAGATGCCCCGATTTTATCCATTAACTGTTCTTTCAAAACCATGGGTAAAGGTTTACGCCAAATATGGGTAAGCGAATAGGCCAATACATTTACCCGCACATCGTTATATTCCATAACCGTTCCAGGTTCGTTGAGCTTACGAAATTTCCAATCATCAACACCTCCATCTTTGGGTGGTCTATCTGCCCAATCCTTACCTCCCCAAAGTTCACCGGACCAATCTGAATTTTGTTGTAATAAATGTTCCCAAGTGATTTTACCATTATGTTCACCACCAAATGTGCCGTCCCAGATATATTGTCCAACCTTGTCTTTGGTGTTGTTAATTAAGGATTTATCCTCTGCCAAACCTGCCACGGTAGACAAGAAACTCTTGGTGACACTAAAGGTCATATCCACCCGCTTGGTATCTCCCCATTTTGCAATCAAATATCCATTTTTAAGAATCATTCCAGCAGGGCCTCCTCTTTTCTTGGTCGGCCCTAATATTTCATGATAAGGCTCTCTTTCGAACCCTTTTAGGATGGCAATTCTCAAATCCCGAGAACCAGAATATTCATTGTTTTTTGCAAAATCAACTGCTTCAACGAGTTTGTCCGCATTAATTTTAAAATCTTTGGAAGGTTTTTCTACCCACTCGGCATTCCGCTCTGGGAAGTAATAGCTGTCTTGGGCAATTAAGGAGTAGGAACATAATAGGATTATTATAAGTAACTGAATAGAACGCATATCTGAAAAGGATTTAATCTTCGTTGAAGTTAATCAAATCAAACCGCATTAGCCAATCCATTTGCTTGTCTTTTCCAATGTAATATGGATGCATCCCAAACTTTGAAAATCCGTTTATTTGATAGAATTTTATTGCAGCTTTATTGCGCTCCCATACGCCCAACCAAAGAAAAGTCTTTGTAGATTGAGACGCTAGTTTTTTCACGTGTTGTAGCATAAGCTTACCCAAACCTATCCCCTGAAACTCCCGAATAACATAGATTCGTTCGAGTTCCAGTGAATTTTCTCCCTTTAAATCAGATTGTGCGTCGTTTTCGTTCAATTTAAAATATCCAACAAGTTTATTGTCAGCATAAACGACATAAAAGCGTGTAAACGGATTTTTCAACTCTTCGGTAAGCTTTAATTTATTAAAGGCAAAGTCTATATAAACTTTAAAATCATCAGCATTGTTATCTGCTTTAAAAGCATCAATAAAGGTAGCTTTGGATATTTGGACAAGTTGGTCCAAATCATTTACGGAACACTTTTTAAAAACGAGTTGCATTTAGTTTTTACTATTCCTTAAAAATAAACAAAAAAAAGAGCCACGTTGTGGGCGTGGCTCTAATACAATTCTTATACTAAAAAAGATTATAGCATAAATAATTTTTTGGTCAATAATACAACTCCACTGAAAAAGTCATTCTTATAGACTTGTATTTCTTTTTCAATCGGGGCATGGTTAATTTGGGCTTCCATAATAAGTAAGTTTATAGGTTAGATTTGGGGTTTAACTTTTATTACACTATAAATTTAGTATAAAACGAAGGTCTTCTCTAAATTATTGTTGTGAAGGATGCTTAAAATGTTGTGAAAAAAATGAAAGGTTACTTTCATCGATGAACGACATATATTTTAGGGTTAAACCTGCATTTCAGGAATGTCCCCTTCAACTATCAAAGTACCACTTGTTGCACTTTCAATGGTTTCAACTGATACTCCTGGAGCTCTTTCCAAAAGTTTGAATCCTGCATTCGTTACTTCAAGAACGGCAAGGTTTGTCACTATCTTTTACCCCTTTTAATGCTTCTTGAACATTTGCTACGGTTTTACGAATCATATATAAATAATCTTGAAATAAACTTCGAACCCATGGTCTACTAAATTTAGATTTTAAAAAGGAAATGCCCTTAACTTTAAACTAAAAGTAAGGGCATTCGCAAATTGTTTTATTGTGGAAAGAACTGGCCGACTAGAAATCCAGATCTTCTAAATCATCACCAATATCCTTTGGTTTATTTGGATCTTCGACTGGTTTGGTACAGTCCAGATTAATCGACATATTCGATGGTTTTGGGAATTCGCCATCAGCAATACCCAACTCCTTATTAGCGTAGTTCTTTTTCATATAAAGCCCCCAAATTGGCAGGGCCATTGAAGCTCCTTGTCCATAGGTAATAGTCTTAAAATGTACTGCACGATCTTCACCGCCTACCCACACACCAGTGACCAAGTTTGGTACCATACCCATAAACCAACCATCACTCTGGTTTTGGGTCGTACCCGTTTTACCAGCAATTGGGTTTTTAAATTCATAAGGATATCCAGTGATTATCTCTTTAAACTCCGGTCTCGATTTATATTTATCGTAACCAGTTGTTCGTAAATGAATTCCTGACCCACCTTGGGTTACTCCCTCCATTAAATTGACCATAGCATAGGATACCTCTTTGCTCAATACATCTTTGGTCTCTGGAACATACTCATATAATACTGTCCCGTTCTTATCCTCTATACTGGTAACCATCACGGGTTTAACATATACACCTTGGTTAACGAACGTACCATAGGCCCCGACCATTTCGTAAACATTAAAATCTGGCGTTCCCAGAGCTATCGAAGGCACTTCGGGGATCTCCCCTGTTAGCCCTAAATTTTTTACTATGGAAACTACTGATTTCGGGCCTACCATATCAATTAACTGCGCTGTAATGGAGTTTTTGGAATTAGCCAATCCTTTTTTCAGGGTATACATGTTTCCAGAATACCTTCCGCTAGAGTTTTTAGGGCACCAGGCTTCTGGATTACCATGCTTGTCAGCTTCAATACAATATTGAGTGTCTGGTAGTTCGTAACAAGGTGATAATCTTAACTGATCAATGGCAGCGGCATAAACGAATGGCTTAAAAGTGGACCCTGCCTGACGAGCGCCTTGATAAACATTGTCATATTGAAAGTGTCTATAATCAACGCCACCAACCCAAGCCTTTACATGGCCCGTTTGTGGCTCCATTGACATCATTGCAGTTCTAAGGAAAGTCTTGTAATACCTGATGGAGTCCAATGGAGTCATAATGGTATCCTTTTCATGGGTTTCACTTTTCCAATCAAATACCGTCATCTCGGTCTTTTTAGTAAAAGAACTACGAATATCTTTTTCTGACCTGCCCTTTCTCTTCATTTCTCGCCATCGATCCGAATTTTTCATGGCGCGCTCCATGATTCTATCCATTTCCTCTTTCTCCAAATCTAGAAAGGGTGCTGTCCTGTTACGTTCAGGTGTATTTTGATGGAAAAATTCTGCCTGTAATTTTTCCATATGTTCTTGTACCGATTCTTCAGCATTCAACTGCATACGCGAATCTATCGTTGTGTATATTTTTAATCCGTCAAGATAAAGGCTCCACTTATCGCGCTCCCCTTCCATGGCAGGCTTTGGATTATCCTTTATCCATTTGTTCATGAATCCTTGTAGGTACATCCTAAAATAAGTGGCAAGGCCTTCTCTATGATTCTCAGGATTAAAATTCACATCCATCTTTAAGGCCTGGAGCGAATCTTTTTGAGCCTCGGTGATAAAATCGTATTTGGCCATTTGTGCCAAAACCGTATTTCTCCTATTAAATACCAATTCTTCCCTTCTTAATGGATTGTAATAGGATGAATTCTTTAACATACCGACCAACATGGCCGATTCTTCAATTTTAAGTTTGATAGGTTCTTTCCCAAAATATATTTTGGAAGCTGATCGAATACCATCGGCGGCATGTCCGAAATCATAGATGTTTAAATACATTGCAATGATTTCCTCTTTGGTGTATTGTGTTTCTAAACGAGTGGCCAAAACCCATTCTTTTATTTTTTGTAAAACTGCCTGGGTCCTTTTTTCCTTTTCCCGTGCCCCAATAAATAACTGTCTTGCCAATTGTTGGGAAATAGTACTTGCACCGCCTTTTTTTCCCAAGTATGCAAAAGCCCTCAACGTACCTCTTGCATCAATCCCTGAATGCTCATAAAAACGTGCATCCTCTGTTGCAATCAAGGCATTCACCAAATTTTCAGGTAGATCATCATACTTAACAGGTGTACGATTATCATCCAAGTAAAACTTACCTAAAGTTTTACCATCAGAAGAAAAAATTTCAGAAGCTAAGTTTGTTTGCGGATTTTCAAGATGCTCATAAAGAGGCAGTTCTCCAAAAACACCCCAAGAAGCAAGGAGAAATATCAATATCGCCGAAAGGACTCCAGTGACAAATAGAATCCAAAACCATTTAATAAATTTAATAAAGCCTGTTTTTTTATTTTTCTTTTTGGCCTTCACCATTCGTTTAGTCATTACTTTTTACAATTTCATATCCGACATCGGTAATGCCTTCTAAATTAACAATCCCAGCTACAGTGCCATTTTTACGCATGGCGTGGGATAATCGTAGAGTATATACGCCAGAAGAAGGAAAAACGATGTTTTCTTTATACCACAATTTATTTTCTTTAATGCTGCCATACCCTTTGCCCAGCCATGTACCGTCTGGTTGAGCCATCATAAATTCCAAGGTGTCGGTAACTATTTCGTCGTTAGGATATTCTAATTCCGCAATTAAAAATAAGTTACTGTAAGGGAAAGTATTATCATTTCGAAGATTGAGGTACATATGGTGTTTCTGGATTGTATCCAACTCAGAAAAACTAAATTCGACAATACTGTCCTTGTTCCATGAACCATTATTTGTTGCCTTAAAATCTGTTTTTACAATGGAGTCATCACAGGAGACTATTGAGAAAATAAGGACAAATGACAATAATACCCTAAGCATTTTTTGGACGTTTTTTTCTACTGTTTCTTCTATTTTTATTCTTATTTCTCGAATTGCGTCGTTTAGGTCTATCAAAACGTGTAAGGCTATCCTGGCCTACAACATTTTCGAAAACTACTTTATCTTCAACTATATTGTCAACCGCATATTCCTCTAAACTGGCAACTTTTTCTTTTTTCTTGTTTTTAACAATAACCTCTATTACCTGTTCCTTTGATAGTATATGCCAATTAGCCGGTTCATCTTTATACGAAAACCATAATTTGGATTTGAAAATATCCGACTTTTGACAGAACGCCATTCCCTTTTCTGTAAATAATTTTGTGTCTTGCGGAGGAAAGTCCTTTAACGCTTCCAGATATAAATCAAGTTCGTAATTGAGACAACATTTTAATTTGCCGCATTGTCCTGCCAATTTCTGGGGGTTCAATGAAAGTTGTTGGTAGCGGGCTGCCGATGTACTTACCGACCTAAAGTCCGTTAACCAGGTAGAACAACATAATTCCCTTCCACAGGATCCAATACCGCCCAATCGTTGTGCTTCTTGTCGGTACCCAATTTGACGCATTTCAATTCGAATTCCAAAGGCCTTGGCCATATCCTTGATCAATTGACGAAAATCAACCCGTTCTTCAGCTGTATAATAAAAAGTGGCCTTAGAGCCATCTCCTTGAAATTCAACATCGGAGATTTTCATCTGTAATTTTAGGATAATTGCTATTTCCCGAGAACGCTTTTTTATTTCCTCTTCCCTATCCCTTACCTTCTGCCAAATATCAATGTCTTTTTGGCTGGCCTTTCGATATAATTTCGGAATTTCATCAGCGTTGGAATCTGCCTTTTTCTTTTTCATTTGCACTTTAACCAGTTCCCCTGTTAAAGTGACCATGCCAATATCGTGACCAGACGTTGCTTGTGTAGCCACAATGTCGCCTATGGATATTGATAGGTTTTCTGTATTTCTAAAGAATTCTTTTCTGCTATTTTTAAATCGGACTTCAACAACGTCAAAGGGTTTATCCCCACTTGGAAGTGTCATGTTGGAAAGCCAATCAAAAACCGTTAATTTATTACAACCATCAGTGCCACAAGTACCATTGTTCTTGCACCCTTTTGGTTGTCCATCCTTACCGGTTGAACAACTGTTACAACCCATATTTTGTATCTTGATTTGAGAAAAACCAAACATTCTTCCCAAAAAAGGTTCATATTAATCTTAAATGTAAAGATAGTATAATTTGTTTCAGAAGTAAAGCACGTCTTTGCAATTGAAAAAATACCGTCGATTACAGTTTTCTACTTTTTATACTTCAATACCTCTGAGCGCCCTTTTTTAAAGATTTTATTGCTTACGGTTTTGCCTTTTCGAAGCCGCTTTTGTTCTACAAAAGGTAGCGCATGTATTTCTTTACATTCGTCTGAACAACAATCGGTCATTTTTTCGGCACATTCCCCACATTGAATGAACAGTAAATGACATGCTTCATTGGCACAGTTTACATGGCTATCGCAAGCTTTTCCACATTGGTGGCATTGGGCAATTACATCGGTGGAAATTCGCTCGCCTCTACGGTGGTCAAAAACAAAATTCTTGCCGATAAACTTATTCTCTAAATCTTGGTCTTTGGCTTGCCTTGCATATTCAATAATCCCACCTTCTAACTGGTATACGTTCTTAAAGCCTTTATGTTTATAGTAGGCACTGGCCTTTTCACAACGAATACCACCAGTACAATACATGACCAATTTTTTAGCTTCTTTGAATACTTCAAGGTCTTTTTCAATAATATCCAAAGAATCACGAAAGGTATCAACATCTGGGGTGATGGCATTTTTAAAATGTCCTATTTCACTTTCATAATGATTTCGCATATCGACCAAAATCGTGTTGGGATCCTCAATTAGTTCATTGAACTTTTCCGCATTAACGTGTATCCCTTTATTGGTCACATCAAAAGTTGTATCATTGAGCCCATCAGCCAGAATCTTCTTTCTGACTTTTACCTTTAGTTTCAGGAAAGACTTGTTGTCTTGTTCGATGGCAATATTCAATCGTACATCTTTGAGGAAAGAAATGCTATCCAAATGTTTTTTGAAAGCTTCAAAATTTTCGGCTGGAACGGATAATTGTGCATTTATACCCTCATTGGCGACGTAAATTCGCCCCAAAACATCCAAATCGTTCCAGTGAATGAACAAATGATTTCTGAAAACCACAGGGTTTCCTATTCGTGCATATTGATAAAAGGAAATGGTCAAGCGTTCTTGCCCAGCCTCTTCTATAAGAGTTTCCCTTTCCTTTGCACTTAATGTATTGTACAGTTGCATGCTATACCAATCGTTAAGTTAAAGAATAGTTTAAG
>Ga0316189_10000950_pt1 | contig 28815 bp, 28 predicted proteins | sample LowCovwburrow_MG_FD_204930 | JGI IMG/M metagenome (GOLD analysis project Ga0316189, IMG submission 204930) | Coastal sediment microbial communities from Maine, United States - Lowes Cove worm burrow | ecosystem: Environmental > Aquatic > Marine > Coastal > Sediment | place: USA: Maine...
ATTTTTATATTCATGCAAAAATAGAAAAGCTGATTAACTTAATCCGTCAATCAGCTTTAAAATAAATTTTACAGTAAAATTATTATTTTAAGATCTCAATAATTTGATCAGCTAATTCAGCACCAATTCTATCTTGGGCTTCTCCAGTTGCAGCACCAATATGTGGTGTTAAAGAAATATCAGGATTCATTAATAACTGTACTTCCGGCGTTGGTTCATTTTCAAAAACATCCAATGCTGCTTTTGAAATTTTGCCGCTTTTTATGGCCTCTACTAAAGCTACTTCATCTATCACTCCTCCACGTGCAGCATTTACAATACAAGCACCATCTTTCATCATACCAAACTCAGTTGTAGAAATAACATATTTATCTTGAGAAGGCACATGTAATGTTAAGAAATCACTTTGCGCTAATACTTCTTCCTTAGAGATAGTACTAATATCGAAGCTCACGGTTTGACCATCAAAAAAGTCTAATTCAAGAATTGCTTTGTCTATAAATGGATCAAAAGCAACAACTTTCATCCCAACACCTAATGCAACCTTAGCTGTAGCTTGACCAATTCGGCCAAAGCCAAAAACACCAAGCGTTTTACCTTTTAATTCAACCCCTTTTGCATAAGCTTTTTTAAGATCTTTAAATTTAGAATCACCTTCTAATGGCATATTTCTATTTGAATCATGTAAAAAACGTACCATTCCAAAAAGGTGAGCAAAAACTAACTCCGCAACTGAATGGGAAGATGCGGCAGGTGTATTTATTACTTTCAATCCTTTTTCTCTGGCATATTCAACATCAATATTATCCATACCAACTCCTCCACGACCAATTATTTTTAATGATGGACAGGCGTCAATTATATCTTTACGGACCTTCGTTGCACTTCTTACCAAAAGGGCTACAACATTATTGTCATTCAAATAATCTATTAATTGTTCTTGAGCAACTGTTTTTAAAATTACCTCAAAACCGGCATTTTCAAGGGCAATAACGCCACTTGTTGCTATACCATCGTTTGCTAATATCTTCATTTTATAATTTGTTTCTTAACTATTGAAATTATGCATTACATTCACTAATACTTGAACACTTTCTAATGGCATTGCGTTATAAATACTTGCTCTATAACCTCCTACGGAGCGATGCCCGCCTAAACCACTGATTCCAGCCGCTTGCCAAGCCAAATCAAACTTTTCTTTTAATTTTTCATCGGTCAATGTAAAAGTAACATTCATTGTTGATCTATCTTCTGTTGCTGCTACACCCTCAAATAATGGGTTATTATCAATTTCTTTGTATAGTAACTCTGCTTTAGCAATATTAATTTTTTCAATAGATGAAATGCCACCTAAATCTTTTAACCATTGTAATGTGAGCATAGAAAAATACACCGCAAAAACAGGAGGCGTATTGAACATACTATCTTTTGAAATATGTACCTGATAATCTAGCATTGAAGGAATATTTCTTCCTGTTTTACCTAATACATCTTCTTTTACTACAACAAGAGTTGTTCCAGCCGGGCCCATATTTTTTTGTGCACCGGCATAAATTAAATCAAACTGCGAGAAATCTAATACTCTTGAAAAAATATCAGAGCTCATATCACAGGCTAACGAACCTTTACTTTTCGGAAAGGACTTTATTTGTGTCCCAAAAATAGTATTATTGCTCGTGCAATGAAAATAGTCTATATCGTCTGCTAAAGTAAAATTCTTTGGTATGTAGCTATAATTTTTATCTTTTGATGATGCAATAACTTCTACATTTCCAAATAATTTTGCTTCTTTTATAGCTTTTGAACTCCAAGACCCTGTATCGAGATAAGCGGCTTTGCCATCAACTTTTAATAAGTTGTAAGGAGTCATTAAAAATTCTAAGCTTGCCCCACCTTGAAGAAATAAAACGGAATATCCTTTATTTTCTAAACACAATAACTCTAATACTAAACTACGGGCTTTTTCCATAACAGCAACAACCCCCTTACTTCTATGTGAAACTTCAAGTAAGGATAAGTTTTCGTTGTTAAAATTTAAGATAGCTTCTGACGCTTTTCTTAAAACCTCTTGTGGCAAAATAGATGGTCCTGCACTAAAATTATGCTTCTTCATTTGTTGTTTAATTTTAAGAGCACAAAGTTGAAGAATTTATTGCTAAAAACGGGTATAGAATTGTAAAAAAAGATAACAAATTTGAATATTTTGTTAATAATTTCACTACATCGTTTGCGGATTATAGTAGATTACTTTGGATCCAAAATTATACAAGGAATAATCATTTCTTCTAATGAAATACCCCCATGTTGATATGTGTTTTTAAAGTATTTTACATAATGATTAAAATTATTGGGGTATGCAAAGAAGTAATCTTCTTTTGCAAACACGAAAGAACTGCTCATATGTAAAGTAGGAAGAAAGATATCTTTTGGATTCTTTACAGCATATACTTCTTTTTCATTATAGGTCAAACTTCTACCTGTTTTATAACGTAAATTCGCACTAATATTCTTTTCACCAATAATTTTGCTCGGTCGTTTTGTGTTGATAGTGCCATGATCTGTAGTTATAATTAACTTTAAACCCATAGCCTGTGCTTTTTGAATCATTTCTAATAATGGAGAGTTTTTAAACCAGCTTAAGGTTAATGAACGATAGGCTTTGTCATCACTAGCTAGTTCTTTTATCATTTCCATCTCAGTTCTTGAATGAGAGAGCATATCAACAAAATTATATACAACTACAGTAAGATCATTTTCTTTTATACCAGAAAAATTTTCAGCTAGTTCTTTACCATTCGGCATATTGGTAATTTTATAATACTCATGTCTAATATCAAGGCCCAGCCGTTTTAACTGCGCCTTTAAAAATTCATTTTCATATAAATTTTTACCACCTTCATCAGTATCATTCTTCCAATATTGTGGAAATTGCTTTTCCATTTCAGAAGGCATAAGTCCTGAAAATATAGCATTCCGTGCATACTGAGTAGCCGTTGGTAATATGCTGTAAAAAGAAAGTTCTTTTTCTTTTTTATAATAATCATTGATAACTGGTTCTAAGACTCTTAATTGATCATACCTTAAGTTATCAAGTACTATCAATAAAGTTCCTTTTTCTTTATTTATATGAGGAGCAATTACATCTTTAAAAAGGCTATGCGATAATAAAGGTTTGTCTTCTCCATGGAACCAACCTTCATAATTTTTTTCAATAAATTTAAAAAATTGATTATTAGCTTCATCTTTTTGACTCTCTAATATTTCAATCATTCCAGGATCGGCAATTGATTCGAGTTTAATTTCCCAGTTGACCAATTTTTTATATAAATCAATCCATTCCTGATGGCTATTTACCATAGCAAGATCCATTGATATTTTTCGAAATTCCTGTTGGTAACTAGTCGTGGTCTTTTCAGAAATTAATCGAGAATGATCTAGGTTTTTCTTTAAAGTGAGTAGTATTTGATTTGGGTTTACAGGTTTTATAAGGTAATCTGCTATTTTTGCACCAATTGCTTCTTCCATTATAAATTCTTCCTCACTTTTAGTGATCATTACCACAGGAAGATTAGGTAGCTTAGATTTGATTTCTGATAAAGTTTCAATACCTGATAATCCAGGCATGTTTTCATCTAAAAATACGATATCGAAATTTTCTTCATCAACAACTTCAATGGCCTCAGCTCCATTGTTACATGTACTAACATTATAATCTTTCTTTTCTAAAAATAACAAATGCGGTTTTAATAATTCTATTTCATCATCAACCCAAAGTATTTTTATATCACTCATATTACTAATTAATTCTATAATGTATATTAAATTTAAAGGTCTATTTTTGTTACAACAAAATTTTAATAATTGAAAAAGCTCAAAATTTTCAACGACCCAATTTACGGATTTATTCCGATTCAAAGTACACTAATTTTTAATATTATTGAACATTCTTATTTTCAACGTTTAAGGCGTATTTCTCAGATGGGATTGTCATATTTGGTCTATCCCGGAGTACACCATACTCGCTTTGAACATGCATTAGGCTGCTTGTTTTTAATGCAAAAGACAATAAGAGTTTTAAAATCAAAAAATGTAAAAATCTCTAAAGAAGAAGAAGAGGCATTACAGATAGCTATTTTGTTGCATGATATAGGACATGGACCGTTTTCGCATACCTTAGAAAATAGTATTGTTATGGATATTCATCATGAATCTATTTCTTTAATGTTTATGGAAGTGTTAAATGATGAATTTGGAGGTCAATTAGATCTGGCAATTCAAATATTTAAAGGAGGCTATGACCGTCCATTTTTTAATCAGTTAATAGCTAGTCAATTAGACATTGATCGACTTGATTATTTAAAACGGGATAGTTTTTATAGTGGAGTTAGTGAAGGGAATATAAATTCTGGGCGTTTAATTGAAATGCTGAATGTTGTTAACGAGAACTTAGTGGTTGATAAAAAAGGTATTTATTCTGTTGAAAAATTCATCGTAGCAAGAAGATTGATGTATTGGATGGTATATTTACATAAAACAAGTTTAGCGGCAGAATATATATTGGTGAATATTTTAAAAAGAGCTAAAGAACTTGCTATTAAAGAAAATAATATTTCTATAAGTAAAAGTTTGAATTTCTTTTTAAAGAAAACTAACACATATAAGGACTTCAATAAGGATACACTTTTAATTTTTTCAAAATTAGATGATAATGATATAATTAGTTCAGTTAAAGATTGGACTACGCATCCGGATACAATTTTATCAGATTTATGTACCTCATTGATTGACAGAAAACTACCTAAGGTAAAGATCCAGAACACATCTTTTTCTGAAAAATTTATTCAAGAAACCACTCAAAAAGTAGTTGATGCATTAGGTATTTCAAGCACGTATTTAAATTATTATATGCATATTGGTACGATTTATAATCAAGCATACAATAAAGATAAATATCCTATTAATATTAAATTAAAGAATGATAATATAAGCGATATCATTAGCTGTTCTGACCATTTAAATTTAGAGGCATTAACTAAACCGGTTGTAAAACATTTTATTTATTATCCAAAGTAAATGTAATATGACTTTTGCTTTATAATTTTTTTTACTTTTGCAAGAATGAAATTTACTGCACAACAAATCTCGGAAATACTTGAAGGAGAAGTTGAAGGGAATCCGAATGAGGAAGTATTTAAACTATCAAAAATAGAAGAAGGGGAAAAAGGTTCATTAACCTTTTTGTCAAATCCTAAGTACACTTCATTTCTCTACACTACAAATGCATCGGTAGCTATTGTCAATAAAACCTTTGTACCAGAAAAGGAAATTTCAACAACCTTGATTAAAGTTGAAGATTCTTACAAGGCATTTTCTAAATTACTTGAATTTTATAATCAGGTAAAATTGAATAAGTTAGGTATTGAAAAACCAAATTTTATTAATGAAACAGCACAATTGGGCGAAAACATATATGTTGGTGCTTTTGCTTACCTTGGTGAAAATGTAAAAATTGGCGATAATGTAAAATTATACCCAAATGTCTTTGTTGGTGACAATGTAATTATTGGCAATAATACAACCATTTTTGCGGGAGCTAAAATATACTCTGAGTCTCAAATTGGTGCTGATTGTACAATCCATTCGGGAGTAATAATTGGTTGTGACGGATTTGGTTTTGTTCCTAATGGAAACGGAACCTATAATAAAATACCACAAACTGGAAATGTTATCATTGAAGATAATGTGGATATTGGTTCAGCAACAACAATTGACAGAGCTACATTAGGCTCTACTATTATTCGTAGTGGAGTAAAACTTGACAATCAAATACAAATAGCGCATAATGTAGAAATTGATGAGAATACTGTAATTGCGGCTCAAACAGGTATTGCAGGCTCAACTAAAATAGGTAAGAATTGTCAGATTGGGGGTCAAGTAGGAATTGTAGGACATTTGGTGATAGGTGATAATGTGCGTATACAGGCACAATCAGGTATAGGGAGAAATTTAAAAGATGGAGCTACAGTTCAAGGAAGTCCCGCATTGCCTTATTCAGACTATAATAAATCATATGTGCATTTTAAAAATCTCTCTAAATTGGCAGATAAGATTTACGATTTAGAAAAGAAAATAACAAATAAATAAACGGAACTTTAATGAGTAGTAAACAGAAGACAATACGAAAAGAAATTTCTCTTTCTGGCGTAGGGCTGCATACTGGTAAAGAAGTTAAGTTAACATTTAAACCGGCACCGGAAAACAATGGGTTTGCATTTGTTAGAACAGATCTGGAAGGGAATCCAATAATTGAAGCTAAGGCAGATTATGTTGTTGATACTCAGCGAGGAACAAATTTAGAGAAAAATGGAGTTCGAATACATACATCTGAACATGTATTAGCTGCTGTAATTGGACTCGACATTGATAATATTATTATTGAAATAAGTGCTCCAGAACCTCCAATTATGGATGGATCCTCAAAATATTTTGTTGAGGCTTTAGAAAAAGCTGGAATTAAAGAACAGGAAGCCGAAGTTGAAGAATATATTGTAAAAGATGTTATATCATATAAAGATGAAGCTTCTGGCAGTGAAATTATTCTAATGCCTGCAGATGAGTATGAGGTAACGGCAATGGTTGATTTTGGCACAAAAGTTTTAGGTACACAGAATGCTACTTTAAAACATATTTCAGATTTCAAAAAAGAAATTTCTGATGCAAGAACGTTTAGCTTTTTACATGAGATAGAAATGTTACTTGATAATGATCTGATTAAAGGTGGTGATCTAAATAATGCAATTGTATATGTTGATAAACCATTGTCAAAAGAAACAATGGAAAAATTAAGGGTTGCTTTTAAAAAAGATGACGTTAAAGTAAAACCAAATGGGATCTTAGATAATTTAACTTTGCATTGGCCTAATGAAGCTGCACGGCATAAACTGTTGGACGTTGTTGGAGACCTGGCCTTAGTTGGCACTCGCTTTCGCGGAAAAGTAATTGCTAATAAGCCTGGACATGGAGTGAATACACAGTTTGCCAAAAAACTAGCAAAACTTATCAAAATTGACAAACGTAATAATGTTCCAGAATATGATTTGAATAAGCCTCCATTGATGGATGTGAATCAAATTATGAAAATGCTACCTCATAGACCGCCATTTTTATTAGTTGATAAAATTTTGGAGCTATCAGATAAGCATGTTGTTGGGTTGAAGAATGTAACCATGAACGAACCTTTTTTTGTCGGTCATTTTCCTGGAGCACCAGTTATGCCAGGGGTACTTCAAATTGAAGCAATGGCTCAGGCAGGAGGTATTTTAGTATTAAGTACTGTTCCCGATCCTGAAAATTATTTGACATTTTTTATAAAGATCGATAAAGTTAGATTTAAGAAGCAAGTTAGTCCAGGTGATACTCTTGTTTTCAAACTAGAGTTACTCACTCCTATAAGAAGAGGAATTTGTCATATGCAAGCTTATGCCTATGCAAATGGTAAGTTGGTTTCTGAAGCAGAATTGATGGCGCAAATTGTTAAAAGAAGAGAAGAAGAATAGACCCTATGAATCAACCACTAGCATATATACATCCAGGAGCTAAAATAGCAACAAACGTTGTAGTAGAACCATTTTCAACAATTAATAATGATGTAATCATAGGTTCAGGAACTTGGATTGGCTCCAATGTCACCATCATGGAAGGTGCACGCATTGGTAAAAATTGTAGAATTTTCCCTGGTGCAGTAATCTCAGCGATACCTCAGGATCTAAAATTTGAAGGAGAAGATTCTCTGGTAACAATTGGAGATAATACTACTATAAGAGAATGTGTTACAATAAATAGAGGAACAAAGGCCCACGGCAAAACAGAAATTGGAAAGAATTGTTTAGTAATGGCTACTGCCCATATTGCACATGATTGCATATTAGGGGATAATTCAATTATTGTTAACGGAGTTGCTTTGGCAGGACATGTTGTTATAGGTAGTTATGCTATTATAGGTGGTCTGGCGGCAATACATCAGTTTATACATATTGGAGATCACGCTATGGTATCGGGTGGGTCATTAGTAAGAAAAGATGTTCCGCCGTTTACAAAAGCAGCTAAAGAACCTTTATCATATGTAGGGATTAATTCTATTGGCTTGCGAAGAAGAGGATTTAGTTCAGAAAAAATTAGAGAAATACAGTATATATATAGAATTTTGTATCAGCAAAATAACAATACCACACAAGCTCTTGATATTATTGAGGCTGAATTGGAAGCTACACCAGAAAGAGATCAAATTATAGAATTTATAAAGAATTCACAACGAGGTGTTATGAAAGGTTATACCAGTGGTATTTAATAAAATAACGACAAAAAAGAATGGCAAGTACATCAGATATTAGGAAAGGATTGTGTATTAATTACAATAGTGATACCTTTAAAATAATTGAATTTCAACATGTTAAGCCTGGAAAGGGGCCAGCTTTTGTTCGTACAAAATTGAAAAGTCTTACTACTGGAAAAGTAATTGATAATACCTTTTCTGCAGGCCATAAAATTGATGAAGTTCGTGTTGAAACAAGGAAATATCAATATTTATACAAGGATGGTGAAACTTATCATTTTATGAATAATTCAGATTATACTCAAATTCAGCTTCAAAAAGAGATTTTAGATGCACCTGATTTAATGAAAGAGGGAGAGACTCTTACAGTAATTGTAAGATCAGAAGATGAAATACCTTTAGCTGTTGAAATGCCGGCGAGTGTAATTCTTGAAATAACGGCTACAGAACCTGGTATTAAAGGAAATACAGCTACAAACGCTACTAAACCTGCAACTGTTGAAACAGGAGCTAGGGTAAATGTTCCATTATTTATAAATGAAGGCGACAAGATTAAAATTGAAACGGAAAAAGGAACTTATCAAGAGCGTGTTAAAGTATAAGCTTTCATATGAAATTTTATAGAACTCATACTCTAAATGAAATAGCTCAACTAATTGATTCTGAAAAAGTTGGAAAAAATGATTTCCCTATTTATGGAATGAATGAAATTCACGTAGTTGAAGCGGGTGATATCGTTTTTGTTGATCATCCCAAATACTATGATAAAGCTTTAGATTCTGCAGCAACGATTATCCTAATTAATAAAAAAGTTGATTGCCCAGAAGGAAAAGCACTACTCATTTCTGATGACCCATTTCGCGATTTTAACAAGCTCACAGAGCATTTTAAACCTTTTCAATCTTCTAGTAAAGCTATATCAGATACAGCAGAAATTGGAGAAGGGACACATATTCAGCCAAATGTATTTATAGGAAATAATGTAAAAATTGGACGACATTGTTTAATACATCCTAATGTAACCATTTATGATAATTGCATCTTAGGTGATCATGTTATCATTCATGCAGGAACTGTACTTGGAGCCGATGCTTTTTACTATAAAAAAAGACAAGACGGTTTTGATAAACTTAAATCTGGAGGTAGGGTAATTATTGAAGATAATGTTGAAATTGGCGCCTCATGTACCATTGACAAAGGTGTTACAGGAGATACAACCATTAAGAAAGGGACAAAAATTGATAATCAGGTGCAAATAGCACATGATACGGTTATCGGAGAAAAGTGTTTGATTGCTTCTCACGTAGGTATAGCAGGATGTGTTATTGTAGAGGATGAAGTCACTATTTGGGGACAAGTAGGTATAACAAGTGGAGTTACGATAGGAAAAAAAGCAGTAATATCAGCCAAATCAGGGGTAAGCAAATCACTTGAAGGAGGAAAAAGTTATTTCGGAATTCCTGCAGATGACTTCAGGACAAAATATAAAGAAATAGCGGCAATAAGAAAGATTCCCGAAATTCTCGAAAAATTAAAGGAAAAATAGTTTAAAAAAGAGCTTGATTTAAGGATCAAAAAATTACTTTTGTCAGGCATACTTAATTCATAAATATAAAGTAAAATGAGTGTTTTAGTAAATAAAGATTCAAAAATTATAGTACAGGGTTTTACAGGAAGTGAAGGTACTTTTCATGCAACTCAAATGATAGAGTATGGTACCAATGTAGTTGGAGGAGTTACACCAGGTAAAGGAGGACAAACACATTTAGATAAACCAGTTTTCAATACTGTTGTTGAAGCTGTAGAAAAAGCAAACGCAAATACAAGTATTATTTTTGTACCGCCTGCATTTGCTGCAGATGCTATTATGGAAGCCGCTGACGCAGGTATTAAAGTTATTATTTGTATTACTGAAGGTATTCCGATAGCAGACATGGTTAAAGTGAAAGCTTATATTGCCGATAGAGATTGCCGTTTGGTTGGACCGAACTGCCCGGGAGTTATTACTCCTGAAGAAGCGAAGGTTGGAATTATGCCTGGTTTTGTTTTCAAAAAAGGAAATGTTGGTATAGTTTCTAAATCAGGAACGCTTACTTATGAAGCTGCTGATCAAGTTGTAAAACAAGGTTTAGGAATAACTACGGCCATAGGTATTGGTGGTGATCCAATAATTGGAACCACAACAAAAGAGGCAGTAGAAATGTTAATGAATGATGACGATACAGATTGTATTGTTATGATAGGTGAAATTGGTGGTCAGCTTGAAGCTGATGCTGCTAAATGGATAAAAGAAGATGGAAACAGAAAACCAGTTGTTGGTTTTATTGCTGGGCAAACAGCTCCTGCTGGTAGAACTATGGGTCATGCAGGTGCAATAGTAGGAGGTAAGGACGATACCGCTCAAGCTAAAATGGAAATTTTAGCGGCTAATGGAATTCATGTTGTAAATTCACCTGCTGAAATAGGTAAAAAAGTAGCGGAAGTTTTAGGAAAATAAATTTCTTTTAAGTCATAAAAAAAGCCAGTTATTAGACTGGCTTTTTATATTTCTACCCTTTTCAAAAAATTAAGTTTTAATCTTTTCAGGTTTTTCTTTTAGGTTTTCATCAAGAAACTTTGTCATGGCATTGTAAAAATCATAGCGATTTTCTTGATTTCTAAAACCATGTCCTTCATTTTCCTTTAGCATGTACTGAATAGTTACACCATTTTTCTTTAGTGCATCAACCATTTGATCTGATTCTGCCTGAACCACCCTTGGGTCGTTTGCACCTTGTGCAATAAATAATGCAGCTTTGATTTTATCAACATTATAAACAGGACTATTCTCTTTCATCATAACACTATCAATTGTATTGGGGTCGCCAACCATTTCGTAAAGCATTTTCTTATATGGTTCCCAGTAAGGAGGGATGGTTTCCATAAAAGTAAATAGGTTAGACACACCAACATAATCTACTGCAGCTGCATATAAATCTGGAGTATTTGTAATTCCTGCTAAAGTAGCGTATCCACCATAGCTGCCTCCATAGATGGCTAAACGTTTTGGATCAGCTATACCTTCATCGATAAGCCATTTTGCACCATCTGTAATATCATCTTGCATTTCTTGCCCCCATTTTTTAAATGAGCTTTCCCAAAATTGCTTTCCATATCCAGTAGAGCCTCTAAAGTTCATCTGTAGTACTGCATAACCTCTATTTGCCAACAATTGTACTTCAGGGTTATAACCCCAATTATCACGCGCCCAGGGTCCACCATGTGGATTAATAACCACAGGTAAATTCTTAGCTTCTATACCAATTGGCAGTGTTAAATACCCATGAATAGTAAGACCATCTCTTGAGGTATAACTAATAGGTTTCATTTCTGCCATATGCTCAGACTTGATCCATGGACTCAAATCGGCCAAATGGGTAATTTCACCGGATGCTTTATCATAAAAATGATAAGCACCTCTAGTTTTGTCATTGCCTGCATAGATTAAAAATTTATCCTCTTCTTTATTGCTAGAAGTAACATAATATTCATTATTCTCACCTAAATCAACATCTAACTTTTTAAATAGATCTTCCGATTCTTTATCTAAAAATTTTCTATTTAATTTTGATGTAGTAAAGTTAATAACGGTAGGAACTTTCCTTTTAGAAGAATATGATATACCATCAACATCTACTTCATCGTTTATAAAAATTTCTTCCAGTTCTTTTTTCTCATTCAAATCATATTTTACAACAGCAGCCTTATCTCTACCTAAGTTAGAAACTGCATAAACAATATGACCATTATCAAAATCAAAAAATTGTGGTGCTAATGTTTCCTTGAAATTAGTAGTAATAACTTCTTCAAAAGGTTTTTCTTCATTTTCACGATACATAATTGTAGTATCTACGCCGTTTGTAACATAAGCTAGACGTAATTTACCATCATGATCAGTTCCCCAATCTGTTATATTACCGGGATTTTCATATAATAGTTTCATTTCACCGGTATTTATATTCAATCTATAAGGATCATAAACTTGCGGAATTCTTTTATTGAGGCCAATGATCATTTCATTTTGATTATCTTCAAGATCATCTATAACTTGAGCCCTTACACCATCAAAAGGAGTAAGATCTTTCTCATTAGCTCCATCTTTATTTACGGCATACAAATGAAAATTTTCATCTCCTCCTTTGTCACGAACATATACCAGACGGTCATTATTAGCCCAAAAGTAGCTAGATAGGTCACGATCTTCGACACTTGTTATACGTGTTACTGAGTCACTATCAAATTTACGTACATGAATGTTCATTCTGTCCTTATATGGGGCCATATAAGCAATATATTCACCGTTTGGAGATAAGCGAAAAGTTCTTTTTTCAGAGTTTTTAAAGAAATCCTCAACTGGAATTTCAGGAGCGGGGTTCATTGCAACTGGTTTGTCGCTTTTATGGTCTTTACATGCTAACACTAATAAAGCGATAAGTGAAAGCAACAAAATTTTTCTCATAAGATTGAATTTAAGTTAATACCAACTAGACGAAAACTTTTGAACATCGTTACATTATTTTAAAAAATTAACATTTGAACAAATTTTAAAGTATTCTTAAATAGAACACAAGAAGAACTATTTTACTATATTTGATTTAAATATATTCAATTTAATTACATGAAATTATTAGAAAATAAAACAGCCTTAATTACAGGTGCTACAAGAGGAATAGGGAAGGGAATTGCCGAAGTTTTTGCAAAGCACGGGGCAAATGTAGCATTTACGTATAATTCATCTGTTGAGGCTGCAACAAGCTTAGAAAATGAGTTAAAAGCGCATGGTGTTAAAGCAAAGGGATATCAGTCAAATGCTGCAAATTTTGATGCAGCACAAGAATTGGCTAAAAATGTTTTAGAGGAGTTTGGTAGTATTGATGTTCTTATCAATAATGCTGGGATAACTAAGGATAATTTATTGTTACGAATATCTGAAGAAGATTTTGATAAGGTTATTGAGGTTAATTTAAAATCTGTTTTTAATTTGACCAAGGCTGTTATAAGGCCTATGATGAAGCAACGCAAAGGATCTATTATTAATATGAGTTCTGTTGTTGGTGTTAAAGGTAATGCCGGTCAAACTAACTATGCTGCTTCTAAAGCCGGAATTTTAGGCTTTACTAAATCAGTTGCCTTAGAATTGGGTTCACGTAATGTTCGCTGTAATGCTATTGCACCGGGCTTTATTGAAACAGAAATGACAGCTTCTCTACCCGAAGATACTGTATCAGCTTGGAGGGATGCGATCCCTTTAAAACGTGGTGGTTCACCTGAAGATATTGCAAATGCTTGTGTTTTTTTAGCTTCTGATATGTCTGCTTATATTACCGGACAAACATTAAATGTTGATGGTGGTATGTTAACTTAATTTTTTCGCTTTCCTGCCTGATTGAAGGCAGGCGTGGAATATACACTTTGATTTGAATTTAACTACTGTATTATATATCATACTGGCTGTAATTGTTGCTTTAGCATTTGCAGTTTTTCATTATTTCTATAAATCAAACTCCAGATCTAAAACTACTATCCTTCTTGCTTCTTTACGTTTTTTGGGTATGTTTTCTATGCTGTTGTTAGTAATTAATCCTAAAATAGAAACACAAGTTTTAGAAACGGTAAAACCTTCCTTATTAGTTACAATTGATAACTCGTCTTCTATAAAATACCAACAAAATGATGCATACGTATTAAATTTGCGTAAAAAAATTGAAGATAATTCAGATTTAAGCAACAAGTTCGATATTCATTATTTTGCCTTTGATAAGGATATTTCAAGATTAGATTCGCTTAAATTTTCAATTAATAATACCAATATTAAGCAGTCGCTTGAATCTTTAGACAATTTATACAAAGAAAACTCTGCAGTGTTGTTAGTGACCGATGGAAATCAAACAATAGGTTCTGACTATTCCTTTCATAAGGGAAATTCTGTAATTTATCCTTTGATCGTTGGTGACACCACGAAACAAGAAGATCTAAAAATTTCAAAATTAAATGTAAATAAGTATTCCTTTTTAGGTAATAATTTTCCGGTTGAGGCATTTGTTAATTATAATGGAACAAATTCTGTAAAGACAATATTTACAGTTAAAAATGGGAATAGCATAATTTTTAGAAAGAATATTACACTGGATAAAGTAACTAATTCAGAGAAAGTTATGTTCAATTTGAATGCATCTAATGTGGGGATCGTAAATTACAAGGCTTCCCTCACATATTTGACTTCTGAAGATAATACAATTAATAATCATAAAAACTTTTCGGTTGAAGTTATTAGTGAACAATCAAAAATTGCTATTGTTAGTGATATTTTACATCCTGATTTAGGTATGTTCAAACGCTCAATTGAAACGAACAAGCAACGAAAAGTTAGCTATCATAAACCAAATGAAGAGATTGATTTAAAAGAATATCAATTAGCAATCTTATATCAGCCTACAAAATCTTTTGCAAACATTTTTAAGGCTTGTGAAGCAGCTAAAGTCAATACTTTTATTATTACGGGGTCACAAACGGATTGGATCTTTTTAAATGAAGTGCAATCAGATTTTAAGAAAGACGCAATATCGCAAACTGAAGATCTCTTACCTATTTTAAATTCTAATTATAGTGCATATGTAGTTGACGACCTTGGATTTTCAGGATTTTCACCTTTAAAGGATTATTTTGGTAAAATTACATTTACCAGTGCTTTTGAAACTTTATTATTTCAGAATATTGGAGGTTTTGAAACTGAAGAGCCTTTATTGGCAACTTTCACAAAAAATAATAAGAGGGGAGCTACACTTTTTGGTGAGAACAGTTGGAAATGGAGGGCTCTTGGATATACGCAGACAAAATCTTTTGATCAATTTGATACTTTTATAAATAAGCTAATTCAATATTTAGCAACTAAGAGAAGGCTGAATCGAATTGAACTAGACTACAATCCAATTGTATATCAAAACGATCTATTAAAGATTTCAACCAGTTATTACGATAGCAATTATAATCTAGACAATAGGTCTGAATTATTAATTCAATTAACAAATTCTTCTACTCAGGAAAAGAAGGAGTTGCCCTTAATATTAAATAAGGATAAATATGAGGCCAATTTAACTAATTTAGAAAGTGGTGATTATAGTTTTAATATTAAAGTAAAAGGTCAAAATATTTCAAAAAAGGGAAATTTTACAGTGTTAGATTATAATATCGAACAACAATTTACACATGCAAATAGTGATGCCTTAAAGAATTTGGCGCTAACTAACTTTGGATCAGTAGCTCATATCAATAATTATCAGAATATTTTTAATAAACTCTTACAAGATACCCAGTATAAATCTATACAAAAAAGTACCAAAAAAGTAGTATCTTTGGTCGATTGGAAATGGCTCTTATCTTTTATTATATTCTTCTTTAGTTTAGAGTGGTTTATCCGAAAATATAGAGGTCTTATTTAACTAAATTATAAATAAAAAAAACTTATAAAAATGAATAAACAACAACAATTAAATTTTCCAAAGGGAATTATACCAATTGTATTTATTGGTATACTTGCTCTTATACTATTTACTAAATCTGCAATAACTATAGACTCAGGTGAAGCGGGTGTTTTATACAAAACCTTTAGTGGCGGGGTTGTAACAGATAAACCGCCTTTAGGAGAAGGATTTCACATTGTCGCACCATGGAATAAAGTATATGTTTATGAAGTACGACAACAAGAAGCTTTTGAAAAGATGGATGTATTATCTTCAAACGGATTGGATATCAAATTAGATGCATCTGTTTGGTTTCAACCAGATTTTATCAATTTAGGAAAATTACATCAAGAGAAAAGTGAGATGTACAAAGAGCGTATTTTATTACCGGCTATTCGTTCTGCTGCTCGTAGCGTTGTTGGACGTTATACACCAGAAGATTTATATTCGAGTAAACGTGATGTAATTCAAATTGAAATATTTGAAGAAACAAAGAAAATAGTTGAAGATCAATATATTCAGCTAAATGAAATATTGATACGTGATATTACATTACCTACCACGATAAAAGAGGCTATTGAGCGTAAATTAAAACAAGAGCAAGAATCTTTAGAATATGAGTTTAGATTGATTACGGCTGATAAAGAAGCTCAAAAAGTACGTATTGAAGCACAAGGAAAGGCTGACGCCAATAGAATATTAAGCGCGTCATTAACTGATAAAATTTTACAAGATAAAGGTATAGAAGCTACTTTAGAACTAGCCAAATCACCAAATTCTAAAGTTGTTATAGTTGGAAGCAGTAAAGATGGTCTGCCTCTTATTTTAGGTAATAACTAATTGAAATCTTAAGATATTAAAAAATAAAAGCCAGCTGTTCAGCTGGCTTTTTTAATTATTATTATTATTGATCCGGATCACTTCTTTTTTCACTTTTCCCTCTTGAATAGCACGATAGTTTTCATAACATTCTAATACAGCTTCTATAATTTGCAGATCACTTGCTTTACGAATAAAACGGTCTGAATAATTACATTCATTCAATAAGTCATTTAAGTCCTTACGACTCATGTCCATATAGGTCATCAACACTTCGCGACTAAATTTCTCTTCCATGATATTTCGAAGAGCATCAGAATCTTTTAGTTTCTTTAATTTTTTTATCTCTTTTGATTTTTTAGAAAACTTATTGTACCAAAAATCAACCGGATTAAAAATAGCATTTACCGCAGAAGTATATTGTTTAGATTGAGGTCTGCCAATTTCATATGCTTGTGGTAAACCATCTATATGTATTCTATTAAATCTGTCTAAAGGAACATTTTCTGCATCCACTACTAAAACACCTATCAAATCATGTGCTTTTACCGTAACTTCATCTATCGTGGCAGTTTTTTCATGAATTGCAATTTCTAATTCATTGCCCTTTAATAGATCTTTAGTAATCTTTAATTTTATTGATTGAAATCCGATATACGAAATAAGAATAGTATCGTTAGCCACAGCAGGAATTCTAAACATCCCTTTACTATTGGTTATTGTACCGTCAACAGAATTCAGATTTAAAATATGGGCACTTTCTAAAGGTTTTTTATCTGTAATGCTGGTAATTCTACCTCTCAGTTGAACTTTTGATACTTTTTTAATGGTATCTTGAGCATAAGAAGCATAGCTAAATATAAAAAGAAACAAAAAATAAATTATCTTTTTTTGCATAGCGCAATGATACTAATTATTCAGTTAAAATCTGTTAAATTATTGCAAAAAAGGATGCCATAAAATAGTAGAAATTATAGTTTATATCTTACAAAGTGCGCACGAGAAGATTCGAACTTCCACATCCTAAACGGATACTAGCCCCTCAAGCTAGCGCGTCTACCAATTCCGCCACGTGCGCATAAAATAAGATAAAACCAAAAAAAGTTAAGCGAAATGCTTAACTTTTCTAGTATTGTGACCGGGCTGGGGCTCGAACCCAGGACCCTCTCCTTAAAAGGGAGATGCTCTACCAACTGAGCTACCAGGTCAATCAATTTCGGATGCAAATATACTATGTAATATCTATAAAACAAGTAAAATAATAATATTTTTTATACGATATTTGTGATTCATTTTATAAGACTATTAATCAGTTTTTTATGGAGATAATTTTAGTAGGATATATGGGAAGTGGCAAATCTACCATTGCGCATAAACTGTCGGAGGTTTTAAATCTTAAAATGATAGATCTTGATGAATATATAGTTGAAAAAGAAGGGGTTAATATTCCGGAAATATTCAAAAAAAAAGGTGAAATCTATTTTAGAAAGCTTGAGACTAAGGCTCTGGAAGAAATTATCCAATCAGAAAAAAATTATGTATTATCGGTTGGAGGAGGTACACCTTGTTATGGTAAAAATATTGAACTAATTATAAAGAACGGAATTTCTTTTTATTTAAAAGCTTCTATACAAACATTGAATGCACGTTTATTAAAAGAAAAGAATAGCAGACCCCTGATAAAAAATATTCAGGACCAAGATCTATTAGAATTTATTGCGAAGCATCTTTTTGAACGCAATCCCATTTATGAAAAAACAAGTCATACAATAAAAATTGACGGAAAAGATGTTCAGGAAATAGTGGAAGAAATTATACTAAATACGCAATAGCCTCTTTTTTTGTAAACTCTACACTAATATGCTCCTGAAGTGAAGTAGATAAACTAAGACCTTTAAAATCGGCTTTTACCGGATATTTTTTATGATTTCTATTAACTAAAACGGCTGTTTTAAATTGTTTAAGAGGTACATCCAGAAAATGTTTTACCGCATACATCAAGGTTGTTCCAGAATTTAAAACATCATCGACTAACACTAAGGATTTATTTTTATAATCTGTAACAGCCAACGAGGTCGTAACTGCTGTTCGGGGTTTTTCTTTATCTATATATACTTCACATAGTGTAGTTTTTATATCTGAAATAGAATCTAATATCTCTTTAATTCTATTTGCAAGAATAAAACCATTATCAGTAATACCTGCAATTATAATTTCTTTGGCAGCCGAGTTGCTTTCATAAATTTGATATGCAATTCGTCTTACTTTATAGTTAATTTCTTCGTTGTTTAAAATTATTGAACGGCTCATACCTTATTTTATAATTCAAATATATAAATATTGATCAATCTACATCGGTATAATCTTCTAAATCTCTTCTATCCTTTTTAGTAGGTCTTCCTATTCCTTTATTTCGATAATAATCTTTAGAAGCTTTCAAAAGATCTTGATTTTCAAATGCTTCTTTAGGAGTACTGTCTTTTCTGTATAGATCAACTAATTTTGCACCAACCCTGCTGGTTGGAATATCCAATACGTCTAACTGATAATTGATTTGATTTTTACGGACAGTAATATTCTCGCCTATATAAACTTCTTTAGAAGGTTTAACACTGTTCCCATTAATCTTTATATGACCCTTTTTGCATGCTTCTGTAGCAATACTACGTGTTTTAAAATAGCGGGTACACCAAAGGTATTTGTCTATTCGCATGGGTCAAAAATATAAAAGTCGTTTTACACAGATGACTTTTATAAAGAATTTCTTTTATGATGTTACTTAGCTAGCTTTTCTTTTTCTGGTATAATGTATAACTCATTATCAAATTTCTTCCGTTTAACTTTACTCAATAAATCAACTTTATTTAATGGTTTTTGAATAAACTTGGTTGTATTAGTAATGTTGTTTAACGCAGCCCTTAACAAGGGTTCATCCGCATCTCCAAAAGGAAGTATATTTGCCGTAAATTCTAATTCATCAACAGCTATATTAGCTTCAAATCCATCAGCATAATCACTTTGCCCTAAACTATTAAATATTTGAAATACTATAGGTTGCAATCCAACTGTATGATTTGGGTTTCTGTTTTCTGAATCCGTAAAGATATTATCTTCATTACCAGGTGCATCTACCACTGTAAATGAACCTTCATTTTTACCTACTGTTGTAGTACCGACTACAATAACATCCATTGTAGGTCTTAGTCCGTTTATAATCATTTCACTAGCCGATGCGGTTGATCTGGATGTCAACACATAAACCCTGTCGAGATTTGTTAAACGACTCATGTTTATATTATTTGTAGGATCACCGGTTTGTTTATCAAATACTGTTGCTTGATCCCTAAAAAAATATAAGGTTTCGTTTGTGGGATTTCTTTTTGCGTTATAGGTAAGGCTGGCAAATCTATTTCCATTTGCTATATTACCCTCGATCATACTTGATAAGTAAGCTGAAGTCAAGACTACTCCCCCGGGATTATAGCGTAAATCAAGTACTAGTTCATCGACACCTTGGTTCTTAAACTCTGTAAAAACATCATTTAATTCACTGTGGTACGTATATGTAAATCGATTATAAACTAAATAACCAATTTTTTTACCTGCTTCTTCAATAACTTCAGAATAATGAACAGGATCTATAGCTAGAGGCACGGCAGTTAACGATCTATCTGATCCTTTAGGGTTTAAACTACCATTTTCAAAAGTAGCTACCCCGATAGATATATTAATATCGGTAAAAATTTTATTTATTAAAGAGGCATTGCTTGTATTTAATACAGAGCCATTTACCTTATAAATTAAATCCCCACGTTCTAGGCCTGCAAGATCAGCAGGTGAATCTGGCACTATGTATGCCACAAAAATTACAATATCATCACTTCCTTGATGAACTCTAACCAGATTACTCGGTAAGCCTATACCGTAAGACTCAGAAATGCCTCTTAAAGAATTTAATCGGTCTTCAACATCATCTATATACCAGGAAAAATCATCAGCTGAAAATTTTAAACTATTAAAAAGACTTTCAGAACTAGAAAACCCATTGAGGTAGGTATGAAATTCATCAATGTCATCATCTTGGGTATCTGCAAGTCTTGGTACGTCGGCTTGCCAAAAATACCAATGATTCATCGCTTTCCATACAAAATCATTGACTTCACTGTTTAATGCTACGTTAGGTTCTTGAGTTACAGGATCATTATTATTACAGCTAACAGTTAAAAGGCTTAAGATAGTTAATACTGATACTAGGATATTCTTCATAAGTGCTATTTTCTTAAATATTGGACGCAATTTAATAACAAAAACTTACAATTTAAAATTTGCTTGTAACAAAAAAGTAACTTGTTCGTCGTAATGTTGTGATGCCGTTTAGAAAGCATCAAAAATTAAACCAAACAATGAAGCAAGCTGAATTTTTAAATACAGTTTTACCTTTTAAGGATAAAGTTTTTAGATTGGCAAAGCGGTTGTTAGTTTCGACTGATGAAGCTGAGGACGCTACGCAGGAGTTGTATCTTAAACTTTGGAAGAATAAAAAGAAGCTAAGTGACTATAATAATGTTGAAGCTTTTGCGATGACGATGACGAAGAATTATTGTTTAGACCAATTAAAAGCAAAACGCTCTAATAATCTGACATTAGTACATAGTAATTATACAGATGATAATGTATCATTACAAAGAGACATAGAATTAAAGGATAGTGTGGCGAGGGTACATGAATTAATAGAAGAATTACCTGAAAAACAAAAGTTGATCATACAACTTAGAGATGTTGAGAATTATGAATATAAAGAAATCGGCAAGATTCTTGACTTACAACCAACAGCGGTGCGCGTAGCACTGTCTAGAGCCAGAAAAACAATTAGGGAACAACTCATAAAACAACACAATTATGGAATTAGCTAGCATAGAAAAATTAATAGAGAAATATGAAAACGCTGAAACTTCATTAAAAGAAGAAGCAGCATTAAAAACATATTTTTCAGAAGATATAGTCGCTCCGCATTTGGAACAGTATAAAGCAATGTTTACATACTTTCAAGAAAGTAAAGAGCAACGGTTCACCAAAACGATTCCGTTAAGAAAAAAAACATCAAATATGTGGTGGTTATCAATAGCTGCTTCTGTAGCCGTGATATTTAGTGTGTATTTTATGGATAGTCCTAGTGGCTTAACCGCTTCAGAACAAGAAGAAGCAGAAATGGCTTTATTAGAAACTCAAAAAGCTTTCCAACTGATCTCTCAAAATCTAAATAAGGGAGGAAATGTTGCAATTGCAGGATTGAGTGAGTTTGAAAAGGCCCAAAACAAAGTGTTTAAATTAAAAAAATAAAAAAATGAAAACAACAATAAATAAAAACAGAAAAATGACAAGTAAAAAATTAATGATCGCCGTGATGATCGCAATTTTACCAATGTTCACCTTTGCTCAATCAATATTTGATACGTTTGAAGATATGGATGATGTGTCTACCGTGGTAGTGACAAAAAAAGCTTTTGAGCTTATGGCAAAATTTGATAGCGATTCTCCTGAAGGAAAGGAATACGTCAATATGATCGCAAATTTGAATAATTTAAGAGTTTTTGTTACTGAAAATGCAACAATAGCTGCAGATATGAAGGTTAAAGTGAATACTTATTTAAAATCTTCTAAGCTGTCTGAATTAATGCGAGTAAAAGATAAAGAGGGTAACGTAAAAATTTATATCAAAGAAGGTAAGGATGCAGATCATGTAAGCGAATTATTTATGTTTATTGAAGGTATTGGTAAGCATATGGGTGGTGAAGATCGTAATCCAGAAGCTGTAATAGTTTCTATATCCGGTGATATCGATTTGAATAAAATTTCAGAGCTGACAAGCAAAATGAATATTCAAGGAGGTGAGCATTTAAAAAATGTAAAAAAGAAACAATAATCACTAAAAAATGAAAAAAGCAATAAATTATATAGCAATACTTACCATAAGTATTATGAGTGTTGCTTGTGGAAGTGAAGCTTCTTTACAGAAATATTATATTGACAATCAGGATAATAAAAACTTTTTATCTATTGATATTCCTACAAGCATCATTTCATTAAAAGATGACGTTTCTCCGGAAGCTGCTGAAGCCTATAAATCCTTAAAAAAGATGAATGTATTGGCTTTTAAAAAGAACGATAGCAACGGAGCTGAATATGAGGTTGAAAAGAGAAAAGTAAAAGCTATCTTAAAGAATGATAATTTCATTGAGTTGATGCGAATGAATGATAAAGGCAGAAATGTTGTTGTCAAGTATTTAGGCGATGATGATGTTATTGATGAGTTAATAGTGTATGCTGCAGATAAAACTCAAGGATTCGCTCTTGTACGTGTATTAGGTGACAATATGAAGCCTGAACAGATTGCGAAACTTGTTCAAAGCATTCAAGATGTTGATAATGGTAATTTTGCTTTAAAACAATTAGAAGGTTTTATCAAAACAAAGTCATAAGACTTAAATATTATAAAATTAAATCCCGCCAGGTACTGATAAGTTCAGCACAGGTGGGATTTTTTATGGATTATAATTTTCAAAGGAGCCATCTTTATAGAAAATAACAATACGATCAATTTCCTTTTCAGAAGAACTTTCTACTGTCTTATCAATCTCTTTGATTTCTTTATTAGCTCGTGGTGTAGGAGCAGAGCCGATCTGTTTATTAGGAAAACTACCTTTTCCATTCATCAACCAATACAGATCAACAGTATCATATTTATCTAAGACTTTTAAAACAAAATCTAAACTAGGCCTATTTCGTCCTGACAATAAATGGGAAATACTTGAACGCTGTACCTTAATTTCATCGGCGAAAGTTGCAGCCGAGATATGATAATAATCAAGTACTTTTTTAAGGCGTTCTGCAAATTTTGAATTGTTTACCATATCGTCAATTTTACTTTACAAATGTAATTATTATTCATAAATAAGTTAGAAAAAAAAAGCAAAAGCTCAATTTATATCTATACTAAAAGTTTAAATAAAATAATACATATAACTGATATTTAGTTTAATATACAATATTTATATTTCTTATTGATGATTTCGTAATGAATCGAGAATTCAAAAGCATAATAGTTTACACATGTAAACAAAAATGTTAATTTATATATTACAAATGTAAACAATTGAATGTTTACATTTGTAATGTGAAAATAGAAATGGTTCAAAAAATTCAGGATTGGCATAGCCTAAATAAGGCACACTCATTATCAGGAAGATATCTTCCTTTAACGAGTATCGAACCTTTATTGAAAGAACTTAACTTCCCATTTCAAGTTTCAAATATTGGAACTTCATTTAATAAATTACCAATTAATAAAATCTGTATAGGAACCGGTGAAATGAAAGTGCTTATCTGGTCACAGATGCACGGAAATGAGAGTACAGGTACAAAAGCACTGTTTGATATGTTTAATTTCTTAAAATCACCAAACGAATTTTCTTTGCTGCGTGATTGCATTTTAAATAATTGTACCCTAACTTTTTTACCCTTACTAAATCCCGATGGAGCTTTAACCTACACAAGAGTAAATGCTCAGAATATCGACCTGAATAGAGATGCGGTTGATATGAAGGCTCCGGAAAGTAAGGTTTTACATAATGTTTTACGTGAATTTAAACCTGATTATTGTTTTAATTTGCATGATCAGCGTACAATTTTTACCGTTGGCAAAACTAAAAAGCCGGCTACCATCTCTTTCTTAGCACCATCTGAAGATGAATCAAGAGAAGTAACTGATGGAAGAAAAGAAACCATGAATGTTATAGTTGCCATGAATGAAGTGATGCAAAAATTGATTCCCGGGCAAATAGGCAGGTATACTGATGAATTTTACCCAACCGCCACAGGTGATAACTTTCAGAAAGCTGGTTATAATACAACTTTAATAGAAGCTGGTCATTTTAAAGATGACTATGACAGGGAACAGGTTAGGCTTTATAAATTTTTGTCTTTACTTATTGGTATTAACTATCTGGCAGACGGAAATAGAGCGCTCGATAAACACAATGCCTATTTTGAAATTCCTAATAATTCCAAAAAATATTTCGATATTATTTGTAAGAATATTTTCATCAAGGAAAAGGATGAAATGTGTGATGTAGGACTAGTATTTAAAGAAATTTTAGAACATAAAACTGTGGTTTTTAATCCTGAAATAAAAAAAGTAGGAAACTTAGCAAAATATGCAGCAAACAAAGTAATTGATTGCCAGGGTGCAATTGTGAATAATGAATCAGAATTGCACTTTTTCATAAAAAAACAATTATAGAATTGTTTATTTAATAAATATTCCTCATTTTTACTCTAAATTTATTAATTATTATTAAATGTCAAAATTCAAATTAGATGAAATTGATCATCAGATTCTAGATATCCTTATAGAGAATGCAAGAACTCCCTTTACAGATATAGCAAAAAAGTTACTCGTATCTGCAGGAACAATACATGTACGTGTAAAAAAAATGGAAGAGGAAGGAGTTATTAAGGGCTCAACGCTTACAGTTGATTACGATAAAATGGAATATACCTTCATTGCATATGTTGGTATTTTATTAGAAAATTCGTCTTTGACGGCGAGAGTAATTGAAAAATTAAAATTAATTCCCGAGATTACGGTTGCACATTTAACTACAGGAAAATTCACCATATTTTGTAAACTTAGAGCTACCGATACCAAGCATGCCAAGGATATTATCTTTCAAATTGACAATATTTCAGGGGTACAACGTACAGAAACATCTATTTCTCTTGAAGAAGTGATCAACGATAAAAAACGATTAATGCATAAGATCTTTAATGATTATAAAATTTAAAAAATCAACCCAAATCAACCTAAATCAACGCCAATCTTCTTCATTTATGTGAAGAAGATTTTTTTTTGTAAAAGATATTGCCTTCTAATAAATAGTACTATTTTTATTTTTTCAATTAAACGGGTTAATGAAGTATAAAAAAAGTACTACAAGCGATAAACAGAAGCTTGAATTATATAAGGCCATCTTAAAACCTCGAATGATCGAGGAGAAGATGCTTATTCTATTACGACAAGGGAAAATTTCTAAATGGTTCTCCGGTATTGGCCAGGAAGCAATTGCTGTAGGTGTTACTTTTGCCTTGGAAAATGATGAATACATACTCCCAATGCATCGAAACTTAGGTGTTTTTACTTCCAGAAATATTCCATTAAATAGATTGTTCTCTCAGTGGCAAGGTAAGGCCAGTGGGTTTACAAAAGGAAGAGACCGAAGTTTTCATTTTGGCACCCAAGAATATCATATTGTAGGGATGATCTCTCATTTGGGACCTCAATTTGGTGTTGCTGATGGTATAGGGCTTGGTAATTTACTCAAGAAAAACAATAAAGTAACAGCAGTATTCACTGGTGAAGGAGGAACCAGTGAGGGTGATATCCATGAAGCCTTAAACATCGCTTCTGTTTGGAGTTTGCCTGTTTTATTTTGTATTGAAAATAATGGTTACGGCTTGTCAACTCCCACCTCTGAGCAGTACAATTGTAAAGATATGGTAGATAGAGCTGTAGGTTATGGAATGGAGTCCTATATTATTGATGGAAATAATATTTTAGACGTTTTTGCCGAAGTTAGCAAATTGGTTAAAAGTATGCGTAAGAATCCAAGACCGGTATTCCTTGAATTTAAAACCTTTAGAATGCGTGGTCATGAGGAGGCGAGTGGTACTAAATATGTGCCACAAGAATTAATGGATGCATGGGCCGCGAAGGATCCTATAGAAAATTACCAGGAATTTCTAAAATCTGAAGGCCTGTTAACAGAGGAAATTGAAGTAGTTTATAAAAAAGAAATTGCTCATGAGATCAATCAAAATTTAGATATCGCTTACGCAGAGGAAGCCATAAGCTCTACTATAGAAAACGAATTAAATGATGTTTATCAACAGTTTGATTATAAACATATTAAACCTGAAGGAGAAACTGATAACATTCGTTTTATTGATGCTATTTCACATGGATTAAAACAATCAATGGAAAGGCATGATGATCTTATATTAATGGGACAGGATATTGCAGAATATGGAGGTGCTTTTAAAATTACTGAGGGTTTTATAGATCAATTCGGGAAAGAACGTATACGGAATACACCAATTTGTGAATCTGCTATTCTTTCTGCGGCTTACGGACTTTCAATAAATGGTATCAAATCGATTGTTGAAATGCAATTTGCTGATTTTGTGAGTACTGGTTTTAATCCGATTGTAAATTTGTTGGCAAAGTCATTTTATCGATGGAACCAAAATGCTGATGTCGTTATAAGAATGCCTTGTGGAGGAGGCGTTGGAGCAGGACCTTTCCATAGCCAAACAAATGAGGCCTGGTTTACAAAAACACCCGGATTAAAGGTAGTATACCCTGCATTTCCGTATGATGCCAAAGGCTTACTAGCTACAGCCATCAATGATCCGAATCCTATATTATTTTTTGAACATAAAGCTTTATACAGGAGCATCCGTCAAGAGGTTCCAACAGATTATTATACAATTCCCCTGGGAAAGGCAACTTTGCTAAAAGAAGGTACTAATTTGACGATTATTTCTTTTGGTGTTGCAGTACATTGGGCTGTGGAAGCTTCTGAAAAGGAAGATTTGAACGCAGATATTATTGATTTGCGATGTCTGCAGCCACTAGACACAGAAACAATTTATACTTCGGTAAAGAAAACAGGAAAAGTATTGATTGTACAGGAAGATTCTCTTTTTGGTGGTATTGCCAGCGATATTTCTTCATTAATACATGAAAATTGTTTTGAATATTTAGATGCCCCGGTAAAGAGAGTAGCAAGTATTGAAACACCCATACCATTTGAACCACAGTTAGAAAAACAATATTTAGCCAAAGATAGATTATACGAGGCTATTAAAACCCTAATCGATTATTAACTATGAAATTGAAAGCCAGAAATTTACACAGAGATGTTGCCTATTTTTATGTAGGATTAATCATTGCATTTGCTTTTTCAGGAATATTATTAAATCACCGCAGAGATTGGAATCCAGAGAAATACACCTATGAAACTAAAAAAGTAACTATTAATATACCGGCAGATGTTGGCTCTCTTGATAAAGCCTTTATAGAAGATTTTTCTAAAACCTGGGATGTTAGCTATGACGGACATAGAGTAAATGATGGGAAACTACGTGTATTTTATAAAGACAATGCCGTTTTAGATGCAGATCTTACATCAGGTGAAGGACAATTAGATTTTAAACGCGTTACACCTGTTGTTGGACAGGCCATTACACTACATAAAAACACTAAAAAGTCCTGGATATGGTATTCTGATATTTTCGGGATAGCCATGCTTACCATTGCCATTAGCGGTATGTTTATTGCGAAAGGGGAGAAATCATTTAGAAAACGCGGTTGGAAATTTGCCCTAATTGGAATTCTATTCCCCTTAATATTCTTGTTTTTACTAAGTTAATATGCGAGTTCATAGTAAATTATTCTAGGTAGTTATAAATGGTAGCTTGAATAACATCTGAAATTAAATTATGTTTTTAGAAGATTCTTTTATAAATTTAGTAGCAATTTCTATAAATTTATATTAGTTGGCCTCAAAATTAAGAATGTCAATTTTTTTGTGTTTGAGGAATAAAACTAATAAAAATCATATTTTCATTTATAATGTGATTGTAGATTTATATCCTAAAAATAACTAACATGAAAATATTTGATGACAAGCACATAAAGAATGTAGTTTTTGTTGGTGCGCATAACAGCGGTAAGACTACTTTAGTTGAAACCATGCTTTTTGAAGCAGGACTAATAAACAGGAGAGGTACAGTTGAAAATAAGAACACCATTTCTGATTATCATGAATTAGAGCATGAAAGAGGCACATCGGTTTTTGCAACCCCTGTACATACTGAATGGCGTAATTATAAGATCAATATCATTGACACCCCTGGTTTAGATGATTTTATTGGCGAAATAATTTCATCCATTCGTGTTGCTGATACCATAGTAACTGTTTTAAATGGGCAACAAGGTGTTGAGATTGGTACAGAGATCATATGGAGTTATATCGATAAATATTTAAAGCCTACCATTTTTGTAGTGAATCAAATTGATCATCCAAGTACCAATTTTGATCAAAA
>Ga0316189_10000951_pt1 | contig 28810 bp, 24 predicted proteins | sample LowCovwburrow_MG_FD_204930 | JGI IMG/M metagenome (GOLD analysis project Ga0316189, IMG submission 204930) | Coastal sediment microbial communities from Maine, United States - Lowes Cove worm burrow | ecosystem: Environmental > Aquatic > Marine > Coastal > Sediment | place: USA: Maine...
CCGCCCCACTCGGTGATGCCCCAGTTTACGGGGGCGTCACTCCCCGTCAGGGTGCAGCCAAACCCAGCCTCGACGGGTATCGGGCACCATGAGGTCTTGAATGAGGGCTTTCCGCAGCCCACGGTCGAGAAGTGCTTGAGCTCGCCCTGGATGTATTGCCCGACGTCGCCGCCGCTCGTCGTGATCGTCCCTCCGCCCAGCACCGCGAGTGCGCCCCGGTTGTCGTCGTTTTGGACAAACATCCGGATGTCCTCGAGCGCAACGCCGTCGTCGGGGAAGGGAATGTCGAGCACTGCGGGGATCTCGAAGATGAGCCCCTCGGGCTCGAACCTGTACTCGTGCGAGGCCGCGTCGTGACCGGGGGTCTTGCTGTCGAGCTTGGTGACCGTGATCTCGGTGGCTTCACGCAGGGCCCCAGGCTCGATCTGCAGCAGCAGGCCGTCCGATAGCGCCAGCGAACCGCCTTCGGGGCCGATCGTTCTCGATGCCGTCTCCGGCTCGTCGGCCTTGCAGCTCACAGCGCCCACCACAAGACCCACGACGGCAAGCTCAAGTCGACGCATGGGCCAAGCTACCACGCGGGCGGCGAGCTAGGCGGGCGGATCGTCGTCCGACAGGAGCACGAGTGCGGCCGTCACTTCGCGCTCTTGTGCAGCGCCTTCGTCGTGCACTGACACGCCAAGGTCCACGGCACGTCGCATCAAGGTTGCGGCTTCGAGCAGTCGATGGAATGCAGCTGCGCGCGCGTCTTCGAGCTCTCGAAGTCGGTCCAGCCCAGCCAGTGGAGTCTCCGACACGGACGCACCTGCGGCATCCGTGTCGGCGCGCGATTGTAGGGTCTGGGCCGTGCGCGCCTCGGCAGCGGCCAGGGCCCGCACCAGAGTGGCCTCGTCGAGGGTCGCGAGCTCTGCGTCGATCGTTCGAACGCGCAGAACTTGCGCTCGCACCAGCTCCACCAACCGGGCGACCGGTTCCGTCACGGCATCGATTTCGGCCGCTTCAGCGAGGTTGCGAGCTCGGTGATCGATCAACCTCTGGACTGCGAGCGCCAGCGAACCGACCTGGTCACGGATGTCGTCGGGCGGGTTGTCCTGCAGCAGCTCCGCCAGTCGTGCGACGGATGGGTCCGAGGCCGGCAGAGCCGCGGGCGCGGCACGCAGACGCATCAAAGGCGGCTTCGGCCGCTTCTTGCGCTGCTGGGTCACGACCAGCAGCACGACGATCGCGGCGAGGGTGCTCACCGCGCCAACGACGATGCCGGCCAGCGCACCGTTGGCGACCATGGCGGCGGTGAACACCGCCAGCATCGCCGCGGCCGCGCCGAGTCCAGTGGTGAGCTTGCCCCCGGCCGGCTTCTTTGTCGTCGAGACTCGCGTCGCGATGCCGTCGGCGCCGGCCAGCTGGGCCGCAAGCGTGGTCGCAGTCGCACGGTCGAGATCACCGAACAGCGGCACGGGGAGCGTGATGAGATTGGCCCGCTCCGTCTTGGAGTACATCCGTTGGTCGCCCACCAAGAAGTTCAGTGCTGGCGGGCTTCCCTCACCGACCTGATTGAGCAGCGTGTGTAGCTTGGCGCGTGCGTCGGCATCCTCGCCGACCTTGGTGAGCATCAACGAGACCGGAGCGTCTTGATCAGGGGGCGCGTGCACAAATCGAATGGCTTCGCGGCCGCAGTGCACACAGAGCCTCTGCCCTGGCCGCAAAGGTCGTTCGCAGTGCTGGCACGGGACACTGGCCGTGGGCGCGTCGGCACCAGCGCTGTCGCCGGCCAGCACCCGCGCGACCGTGGAGGCGCTCTGTGGCCGCTCCGTGGGCTCATCGTGGATGCAACGAGCGACAAATGCGTCCAGTGCAGGGGAGACGTCGGCGCGGAGCCTACGCACGCTCGGGGGCGGGCCGGGGGCGCGGAGGATCGCGGGCTCCTCTCCGTAGGGCAGGACTCCGCTCAGCGCACGAAACAGGAGGACCCCCAGGCCGTAGATGTCTGATCGCTGATCGACGGTATGCCGCGCGAACTGCTCAGGGGCCGCGTACGCGGACCCCTCCAAAATCAGGCTCGCCGCCGTGCGACTCGACAGAACATCGACCCGCGCCAGGCCGATGTCACTCACCCCAACGGTCCCTTCGGAATCGATGGTCACCCGGCGCGGATGAAGGTCGCGCAGCACAATGCCGTGGGCATGGATCGCATGAACGATGGTGGCGAGCTGGGCGATGACGTCGGCGGCCTCGTCCACGGGGACGGGGGCGCGTCGGTCCAGCCACGCGTCCAACGTCTCCACATCCGCTTGATGTCCGCAGACCCGCCAGGGCGGTGCCGCGGCCGCGTCGGCGGGATTCGGCTGTGGACCGACGGCGAGGACGGGCTGCAGCCCTGGCGCTTGCACCGCTTGGACCCGCAGGACGTCCGAGACCCAGCGTCGCCGCACGGCGACGTCGGTCGCCAGCTCTGGGACCAACATGCCAACCGTCGCGGTCGTGCCATCGACGCGTCGCACGATCCAGCGAAGCTCGGAGCCCTCCTTGTCGGGGCCGGCCAGGACGGTGGACTCAGAGACAATCGGCGGAAATGCGGTCATCGGCCCTGAACCTCCTCGAGCGCCTCTACCTGAGCGCGGAGCTCGGCCAGGGCGTCATCGTCTTGTGCATTGCGCTGCTGGTTTCTCGCGGTCGCGGCTCTCTCTGCAAATCCATCCAAGGTCGCGATGAGGCGCAGCAGCGAGGTCGACCAGGTGTCGCGCTCGTGCAGCAGCGCGCGGGTTTCGTCGCTGCTGTCGGTGGCGCCCCTATCGGTGAGCTTGCGATCCAAGGCATCGAGGCGGCCCGTGGCAGCAGTGGCCGCGTCGAGCGCCGCCGCGAGCTCGACACCGATCCCGTCTGCGTCGGTGTCGTCCGCCGTCTCGCCCATCGCCGGAGCCAGGGCGAGCGTGCGCCCCACGACCGCGCGTAGCGCATCGCGGTGTCGGGCGTGCTCGATGCCCACGACCGCAGTCTCTACCCGGCCGAGCGCGGCTTGCATGGGGGCAGGGAAGGCGCGGGCGGCTGAACCTGCGCGAACGCTGGCATGACTCATCGCGCGCCGCATCGTCCAGGCTATCGCCGCCAGGCCGCCTATCAGGACAAGCCCAAGGAACCACGCATGCTGCATCAGCGTGCCCGTCATCGAGACGACCGAGGCACCGACGACGGCCGTTGTACGGCCCGCGATCGAACGCGCTTTGCTCCGGAAGTCCGGCGACTTCATCGCGCCGCCGAGCACGGCGTCCGCCTGGACGCCTTGGGTCTGCAGTGCCGCGATGAGTGCCTGGGCGCTGGGCTCCGACACCCCGCTGGCCAGCACAAAGGGCAGCCGCGGGATTCGCTTCTTGAGGTCGTCGGACGCCGCAAGGCCCAGCTGGGGGCTCTCGCCGAGCCACGTAAGCAACCGGTCTCGTATTGCGGAGTCCAGCTTGTCGCCCACCTCGCCTGGTCCGGTGACCAGGACGGTGTGGTCGCCATTGTGCACAACGGCCACGGATGTTCCGCAGCTGAGGCACACGGCCAGCCCGTCGAGCAGCGGCGCTCGGCACTCGTTGCACAAGCCACGGGTTGCGGTCGGAGCGACCAGAGCGGTCGTTTCGCCGGCTTGCAGCTGCTGGAGGCGGGCACACACGGTCTCGGCCGCCGCGGGTCGGTCGGCGGGAGACTTTGCGAGCAGCGCCACCACCAAGGTGCGCAGGGGCTCGCTGAGCGGGAACGGGGCCGACAGCTCGGGGAGCGGGAAGTCGCGATGCGCCTGCAAGATCCCAAATGGGGTCGCTGCATGGAACGGCGGCGTGCCGACGAGCATCTCGAACGCGATGCAGCCCAGGGCGTATAGGTCGGTGCGGCCGTCGACCGCCAGCGGATCCAGTGATTCTGGCGCCATGTAGTCGGGCGTACCCACGACGGTCAGCGCGTCGGCATCCACGCCCGACAATGAGTTGGCGCGCGCCATGCCGAAGTCTGCAATCTTGGGCACGAGCTCGGGGCCGTCGAGCATGACGTTGGATGGCTTGAGGTCGCGGTGCACGACGCCCGCGGCGTGGGCTGCACCCAGTCCCGCCGCAATGCCGAGCAGGAGTCCAACCACCGTGGCTTGGTCCAGCTCGGGCGCCTGCGAGAGCCAGCTGGCCAAGTCGGGTCCGCGGACGCGCTCCATCAGGAGGATCGGGCGACCGTCGGCCTCGCGCCACCCGTACGTGCGCACCACGTTGGGGTGCACGATCGACTGCGCGAGCGCGGCTTCCTGCGAGAAGCGAGCATGGGCGCTCGGGTCTCCTGCGTGCGATGCGTGAAGGATCTTCCCCGCGAACTCTCTGCCGTCTTCGTCGGTGACGAGAACGACCTGGGCCACCGCACCCGCACCCAGTGCCGCACCGAGCGTCAGAGCGCCCCGTGGCTCGGCGGAGTCCGTCATCGTGTGATCATCCCCCGGTCCCGGGCGTCCGTCGATTGTTGTCCGTGCGGGACGTGGCTCCATGGCACGGGTGACCCAACCCCAGGTCTGCCTGATAAAGTCCCGCCTGATGGCCGAGTCGCTAGCGCGCCGTTTCCAACGTCGTGCGGGTCGTGCGGCGGTCGACGCTTTCTTTCGCGGCGCCTCCGAGGTGGGGCGTCGGCTTCCAATCGCGAGCCCGGCCCGCCACGGTGTCGAGGTCGTGCGCGACATCCCGTACACGAGCAGTGGCCGTCCCGAGCACCGACTGGACGTGTACCGCCCGGCCGGTCACACGGGGGCGCCGCTGCCCGCCGTGCTGTACGTCCATGGGGGTGGGTTCCGGATCTTGTCGAAGGAGACGCACTGGGCCTTCGGGTTAGCCTACGCACGGCGCGGGTTCGCCGTGTTCAATATCTCCTACCGACTCGCTCCCGCCCATCGCTACCCAGCCGCGCTGTGTGATGTTTTGGACGCGTACCGGTGGGTGGTCGCCAACGCCCGCCAATGGGGTGCTTCGCCCGACGAGCTGGTGCTGGCGGGGGAGTCCGCGGGCGCAAACCTCGTCACCGCAGCGGCTGTGGCCGCCACGTTTGAGCGCCCAGAGCCCTGGGCCAGGGCGGTCTTCGAGACCAACCATGTGCCACGCGCTGTGGTGGCCGCGTGCGGAATCCTCCAAGTGTCGGATACGGAGCGATTCGGTCGCCGAAAACCGCTCTCGCCGTTCATCGCAGACCGCCTCACAGAGGTCTCAGAGGCCTATTTGGGACCCGGGGGAGCGCGTCCTCGGGCCGCGGACGACTCGGAGCTGGATCTGGCCGATCCCCTCTTGGTGCTCGAGGGGGAAACCCCCTCGGACCGCACCGTGCCGCCGTTCTTTATCCCTGTCGGCACCCGTGATCCCATTTTGGACGACACGCGGCGGCTCAGCGCGGCACTCCGCGCCCGCAGGGTGCACTGCCAGGATGCCTACTACCCGGGCGGAATCCATGCGTTTCACGCCTTCATGCTGCCCCGCAACGCCCGCCAGTGCTGGCAGGAGACGTTTGCGTTTCTCGATGGCGTGATGCCCACCGCACCCGTCTCCCGGCCCAGCGGCTGAGCGCCAACACGCGTAGCGGTGCGCGTGACGGTGTGGTAAGTCGCCTGCGATGGCACGTTCCACGGTGTGGACCTCCACGATCGGACTCAAAGTCGCGATGGCGGGGTCTGGGGTGGCGCTTGTAGGCTTTGTCCTGCAGCACATGGTCGCCAACCTCCAGGTGTTTGCAGGCCGCGAGACCTTCAACGCCTACGCTCACTTCATGCAGGGCCTGGGCGGCATCCTGTGGGTTGCGCGGCTGGGTCTGTTGGCCCTGCTGGCGACCCACGTCGGCGCCGCGATCATGCTCTCGAGGCGGAACTCGGCGGCGCGGCCTCAAGCGTACGCCGTGATCAAGTCGCGCCGGACCAACCCGTACGCCAAGACGATGCTCTACTCGGGCATCGTCGTGCTGGCCTACCTGGGTTACCACCTGGCGCACTTCACCCTCGGGATTGCTCACCCCGAGTACTTCAACGCCGTCGACGAGCTCGGACGCAAGGACGTCTACACGAACTTCGTGATGAGCTTCCAACACCCGGCGGTGGTCGGAATGTATGTGGTCGCCAACCTGGCGATCGCCGCTCACTTGGCGCACGCAACGACCAGCATGTTCCGCAGCGTGGGTCTCTCCGTCGGGAGTCTCAAGCAACCGTTACGCATGGTCGGCCCCGCGGTGGGGGTGGCCGTTGCGCTCGGAAACCTCGCCATGCCGTTGGCCTGCTACGTCGGCGTCATCACGGTCTAACTTGGAGGACTCAAAGATGGATCTCGACCCCCATGTTCCTTCTGGGCCGCTCGCCGAAAAATGGGATTCCCATCGGTTCGCGCTCAAGCTCGTCAACCCGGCCAACAAGCGTGGATATCGAGTCCTCGTCGTAGGGTCTGGCCTCGCGGGTGCATCCGCTGCAGCGAGCCTCGCCGAGCTCGGCTACGAGGTTGACTGCTTCTGCTTTCAAGACAGCCCTCGCCGGGCGCACTCGATCGCGGCTCAGGGTGGCATCAACGCCGCCAAGAACTACCAGAACGACGGCGATAGCGTCTTTCGGCTGTTCTACGACACCGTCAAGGGCGGCGACTTCCGCTCGCGCGAGGCGAACGTCTACCGGCTCTCACAAGTCTCGGTGAACATCATCGACCAGTGCGTGGCGCAGGGCGTTCCGTTTGCTCGCGAGTACGGCGGAACGCTCGCCAACCGCTCGTTTGGTGGCGCGCAGGTCTCTCGCACGTTCTACGCGCGTGGGCAGACGGGGCAGCAGCTGCTCCTGGGCGCCTACTCGGCGCTCAATCGCCAGATCGCGCGCGGCAAGGTGCACATGCACACGCGCACCGAGATGCTCGACCTGGTGGTCGTCGACGGCCACGCACGCGGTCTCATCACGCGCGACCTGGTCACGGGCGAGATCAAGCGATGGGCCGGCGACGCGGTGGTCATGGCGTCGGGCGGCTACGGCAACGTCTTTTACCTGTCGACCAACGCCAAGGGCTGCAACGTGACGGCGACGTACCGGGCGTACAAGCGCGGTGCCGGGTTTGCCAACCCTTGCTTCACGCAGATTCACCCGACGTGCATCCCGGTCAGTGGCGGGTACCAGTCCAAGCTGACGTTGATGTCGGAGTCGCTCCGCAACGACGGCCGCGTCTGGGTCCCGCGCAACAAAGAGGACGTCGCCAAGGCTCCCAGCGAGATCAAAGAGGAAGACCGCTACTACTACTTGGAGGAGCGCTACCCCAGCTTTGGCAACCTGGTGCCGCGCGACGTCGCGTCGCGGGCAGCAAAGATGGTCTGCGACGACGGCTACGGCGTCGGCCACGTGGTCGACGGGCACCGTAACGCCGTCTATCTCGACTTCGCCGACGCCATCGCCCGTGATGGTCGCGACACGGTGGCGGACAAGTACGGCAACTTGTTCGATATGTACGAGCGCATCACGGGCGAGAGCCCGTACGAGCAGCCGATGCGGATCTACCCCGCCGTCCACTACACGATGGGTGGCTTGTGGGTCGACTACAACCTGATGTCGACCATCCCGGGCTTGCACGTGCTGGGCGAGGCCAACTTCTCCGATCACGGGGCGAACCGGCTTGGCGCAAGTGCACTGATGCAGGGCCTGGCGGACGGCTACTTCGTCATTCCGTACACGATCGGCAACTACCTCGTTACCGAGCACAAGGGTGACGTCACGGTCGAGCACGAGGCCTTCGAGGCAGCCGAAAAGGCGGTCAAGTCCAAGCAAGCCGACCTGCTGGCGCTCAACGGCGACACGCCCGTCGACGAGTTCCATCGCCGACTCGGGCGGATCATGTGGGAGTACTGCGGCATGGCCCGCACGGCCGAGGGGCTGCGCAAGGCGCTGGTCGAGATTCCCAAGCTGCGTGAGGAGTTTTGGGCCGACGCCCGCGTCCACGGTGGCGGCGACACGCTCAACGCGTCGCTCGAAAAGGCCGGTCGCGTCGCGGACTTCTTGGAGTTCGCCGAGGTGATGGTCCGCGACGCACTGGAGCGCGACGAGTCTTGCGGGGGTCACTTCCGCGAGGAGCACAAGTCCGCTGAGGGCGAGGCCGTTCGCCACGACGAGACGTTCGCCCACGCCGCGGTCTGGGAGTACGCGGGCGACGACAAACCACCCATTCGCAACGTCGAGCCGATGGAATTCGAGCACGTCAAACTTTCGACGCGGAGCTACAAATGAGAGTCACGTTCAAGGTCTGGCGAGAGAACGAGTCCACGCGCGGCTTTCGCAGCTACGCCATTGATGCCAGCGAGCACATGTCCTTCTTGGAGGCGCTCGATGTGGTCAACGAGATGATCATTCGGGAGCACGACAAGTATCCCGAGGGGCCCATCGCCTTTGATCACGACTGCCGCGAGGGCATTTGCGGGATGTGCTCGATGGTCATCGACGGCCATCCGCACGGCCCCCGACAGGCGACCACCACGTGCCAGCTGCACATGCGGTCGTTCAGCGATGGCGATGAGATCGTGGTCGAGCCCTGGCGTGCACGGGCGTTCCCCGTCATCAAGGATCTGGTCGTCGACCGGCAAGCGTTCGACACGATTCAGCAGGCCGGCGGCTATGTTTCCGTGGGCACGGGCTCCGCGCCCGACGCCAACGCGCTGCCTATCGGCAAGCAGGTCGCCGACGAGGCGTTCGACTACGCGGCGTGCATCGGCTGCGGCGCCTGCGTGGCGGCGTGTCCCAACGCCTCTGCAATGCTGTTTGTGGGCGCCAAGGTCGTACACTTGGCGATCCTTCCGCAGGGCGATGTGGAGCGCACCGACCGGGTCACCGCGATGGTCCAGGCGCACGACGCCGCGGGCTTTGGCGGCTGTACCAACCATGAAGAGTGCGAGGCGGCGTGTCCCAAAGAGATCAGCGTCGACGCCATCGCCAAGCTCAACGTCGAGCTCATTCGCGCGGGCGTCACGCCATAGCGCGACCGTAGCTGGGCACAGAGCGACCGTAGCTGGGCGCTAGCCCTGGGGAACCTGGGTCCATTGTCATGGGCCTTGGAACAACCCCAATTGGCGTGTGGTTGGCTATGCTCGATACGCCATGGCTGCCTCCGCAAAGAACCAGGGCCTCGTTGGCTTGATCAAGACCGCTGGGGTTCCAGTGAGTCGAACGCCGCGTCGGCTCCGCGAGGTGCCCGTGGTGCTCGCGGCCCCGCTCAAGGTCGAGCTCGAGGCGCTGCTGCACTTTCGTGACGGCTTTCGGGCGTTGTCCGGGGCGCTGCTCGTCCGGCCGTCGACGACCGTGGCGGCGGTGCGCGGTATCGAGGATTGGAACCAGCTGTCGCTATGGCGCACGCCCTACAAGCACGCCAGCACGATCCTGTTCTTTGCCGAGGACATCACCGGCCGGCAGTTCGGCTTGCACAAAGATGAGGTCGTCTCCTTTGACCCCGAAGATGGCGCGGTGGAGCACATCGCGTTCTCACTCGATGCCTGGGCGCAGTGGGTGCTCGAGCACAGCGAGGAGCTGGGCGCGGACGCTGTGGTGGCGTGGAACGAAAAGCACGGCGGGACGCTCGCCGCCCACGAGCGCCTCCAGCCTCGCTACCCGGTCCGGAGTGCCGACGACGACGAGGCTCGAGTGCGCTCGGACCTCGACCTCATGTTGAAGTGGGCGCGCTTGTACAGCGAGCGTATCGACAACGACGACCCGGACCCGGCACCGGAGTGGTGGTGGGACGAAGAGGACTGAGCCGCAGCACCGCGTGCGCCGCAGCCTGGGGCCTCGTGGCGTGCAGTGCATGTGGCGAGACGCCCGAGCCCCCCGCGCACGCCCAACCTGCGGCGACCCAGCATCGCGTCCGCGTCGCTGTGTTCAACACCTCGCTGTCACAAAACGTCCCGGGCGCACTGCTGGCGAGTCTTGTCGCGGGGGGGGACGCGCGTGGTCGCGACGTCGCGACCATTTTGCAGGTCGTGCGGCCGGACGTCGTGCTCCTGCTGGAGGTTGATCGTGACCCCGCGGTAACGGCGGCCCTCCTGGACGGGTATGTGAAAGCCGACGTTGGCGTCCCCAAGGGCCCGCTGGACTACCCTTACGTGTACGCCCCGCCAACAAACACGGGCGTGCCCTCGGGCCTGGACTTGGATCGCGACGGCAGCCTTGGCGGGCCAGGCGACGCGCTCGGGTTTGGCCGATTCCCGGGTCACTACGGGATGCTGGTGCTGTCGCGGTACCCGCTGGCCGGCCCCGTGCAGTGCGCGGGGACGCGGCTGTGGCGGGATATCCCGGGGGCCCGGTTGCCCGACGACCCTGCCACGGATGCGCCCGGAGACTGGTACGACGATGCGGCCCTGCAGCGGCTGCCGTTGTCGTCCAAGAACCACTGCGATGTCGTGTTGTCGACGCCGGGCGGGCCCCTGCATCTGCTGGTGAGCCACCCGACGCCGCCCGTGTTCGATGGTCCCGAAGACCGCAATGGGCTGCGCAACGCAGCGGAACTCGATCTTTGGCGCGCGTATCTGGACGGCGCTCCCCTGGCGTCGGAGCCCGCGGGCCCCCCTCAGCCGCTGCCCGCGGCAGCCCGATTTGTGCTCGCGGGTGACCTCAACGCCGACCCCGCGGACGGCGAGACCGCGGGGGCCATCGCCGCGTTGCTCACGCATCCGCGGCTTCACGCCGATGTTGCGCCCACGTCGGTCGGCGGAGTCGCAGCGTCGCGGCGCGATGGTGGAGTCAACGGCAAACACAAAGGCGACCCCGCGCACGATACGGCCGACTTTTCCGAAGGGGCCCGTGGTCCAGGCAACCTGCGCGCCGACTACGTGCTCCCGTCCGCGAATCTCTCCGTCGCTGGGGCGGGCGTGTTTTGGCCCCAGCCGGGTGAGCCGTATGCCCAGGCGGTCGAGAGCTCCGACCATCGGCTGGTCTGGGTCGACGTCGACCTCGCCAACCAATAGGCAGAGCCGGACGTGTCACGGTGACACCGTCCGGCTCCGATCGGCCCCTAGGGGCCAGGGCGCCCGCTCAGTCGATTGGGTTGCCCGAGTGCGGCGTTGCCAAGTAGGGCATGTGGTCCAAGAAGGCCAGGTCGTTGCCGTCCACACCGTCACCGACGGGGCCGCCGTTGTTGCACAGGACCGTCAGCAGGGTGTCGGTCACATCGTCGGTGAGCGTGCGGCCGTTGGGGAAGCCACTGTTGTCGAACGTCTGCCCCTCGGTGATGTCGATGCGGAGCATGTCGGCCGGCGTCGTGCCATTGGGGCCGAGCAAGCCGACGACATCAAGGCGTCCGTCCGCGGGAGTGGGGGCGCAGTCCAGGCCGAGCACGGCCGACAACAGCCCTGGAACCTCGGGGTCGAGGATGAACGCACCGAAGTTGGCGACGTCGTCGGCAGGGCCGCTCTTGTTGTACAGATCCTTGTCCGACAGGGGGATGACGACCTCGTTGACCAGCGGCCAGCCCAGCCGCGAGACCTGCTGGAAACCGCCAAACTCGATGTCGCCACCCACGGGAGGACGCACGGTCACGATGGGCCGCTTGGCACGCGCGTAAACGCCGACGACTTGACTGGTTTCGACGGTGCCGCTGCTGGGGCGCACGCCATCATCGGCGATTTCGTCGATGGGCACCTCGAGCACGAGGGACATGACGTTGACGCCGTCCGTTGACGGAAAACCGCCGACACCGAGCAGGTCGAACACGTGCAGGTCGACAAAGAACGGCTCATCGCGCGGGCCGGCAAACACCTGGCCGCCCTCGGCGGTGTCGGTGATCGCTTGCTCCGCGACGCTCTCGTAGACGCCACCTGGGAAGCTCCGGTCGCCGACGTACCAGGGCGCGACGGGGGCATCGTCGATGATCTGCTCGACGTTGTAGGTGCCGTCCAGCACGACCTTGTACAGGTCGTACGTCTGGCGCACGTTGAGGTTGGGGCTGTCGATGTCGTCGATCTGGCCCACGTTGTACAAGAACGTCGCCCCGTTGGCCGTCGTCGTGTTGAAGATGAAGTGGTACTTGATGTCGGGGTACGCATCGCCGTCGTTGTCGATGAGGATCTCGTAGCGAACACGGTCCGAAAAACGGTAGAAGTTCGGGCCCGAGTGCGGGATGAGCAGCGGGACGTAGTTCGCCACCAGGACGAGGTTGTCGGGGTCGTCGGGCGAGATGAACGCGTACACGTCTGTGTTGTCGGCGAACTGGTCTTCGGCGATCGACGGCGCCTCGCGGTGGGACGAGGCCTCTGCCACGTCGGGGACAAGCGTTGTGCCGAGGGCCAGCGTGGTTGCGGCGAGGACTTTGTTGATGTGCTTCATGGTGGAAATCTCCTTGGGGGCGGGGGGTTACTCGAAGGTGGCGATGTGGAGGCCGTACTCGCCGGCGACGACCATGACGGGGGCGTTGCGTGCGGAGGCGACTCCGGTGGGGTGTTCGATGTCGGGGGTCGGGACGGTGTTGACCTCCATGGTCTCGGTGTTGGCGGTGAGCAGCTGGGTCTTGCCCGTCATGTCGTCGCGCACAGGGATGACGGCAGTCTTGCCGCCCGGCGTGAGGGAGACGCCACCGTGGCGACCCATGCCGAGGCCGCTGAGCACTTCGGAAACGTCGCCGTCGGGATTGATCGCAAACAGCAGCCCCTCACCGTTGGCGCCCCGCGCCGAGTGGTCCATCACCCACGCGATGTTCTCCTCATCAACGTGAACGCCAGTCGGCGAGACGAGCGGTGCGCCCTGGGCCACAACGGTCGCACCGCCGCCTTCGACGGGGACCGTGAACAGGGCAGGGGCGCCGTCGGGCGTCCACCCCGTGACGTAGACGGTTTGGCAGTCCACGCTAACGATGAGGCCCGACGCGCGACCGATGCCCGAGGCTGAAAAGTCCGACCGCTCGCCCGAGCCGGTCGCGATGGTGTGGATACCCCCCGTGGCATGCTCCGCGGTTCGGTCCGCGGCAAACTCGGTGTCGGGCACACCCAGGCCCATGTCGGCGACCAAGACCTGGCGTCCGTCGCAGGTGACAGCGATGTCGCTCGGGTACAGCAGCGGGGCGCCCACGAACAGCGGCGACACATCGCCATTGGCACTGTCGGCGCCGAACACCCCGGGCCGCCCTTCTTCGTCGAACGCAAGTGCGTAAAATGTGGTGCCGTCGGGGTTCGAGGCCACGGCGCCGATATTGCGGATCCCATCGCTGGTCAGCTTCTTGACCTCGGTGGGTGGGGTTTGCGGGAGCGAACTCCCAGAGTTGCCGCATCCGATTGCGAGCCCAGCGGCAGCAATGGCGGGCATGAGTGCCAGTGTCCTGTTCATACTTTCTCCGTTGTTTGAATGCGGCGGCCCAGGGCCCGCCCGCATGCGGGTTGTTGCGAAGCCGAGCGAGGGATCGCTCGGTGCGATTGTTGGCTTGCGACTAGCCCCAGACGCGCTCGACGAGCCAGATGCAACCGAAGGTCGCGATGGCCAGCGAGCCGCCCTGCATCACCACGAGTCGGTATCGTTTGTGGTGTGCAATGGCGCTGAGGGGGAGGAGCACGGCGGCGACGAATGCAAGCTGAGCCAGCTCGATCCCGACGTTGAACGACAGGAGGGCGACGAGGCGCTGCCCGGCCGGCAAGCCAACGTCGGCGAGGACCGAGGAGAACCCAAAGCCGTGGATGAGGCCGAATGCGCCCGCGAGCCACGGGCGGGAGCGGTGCGCCGACGGGCGTGTGACATTCATGCCCGCGACCGCGACGATCGATGCGGCGATGGCCGCTTCAACCCACTGGGAAGGCAGCGAGACCCACCCCAGGCTGCAGGCCACCAGCGAGAGACTGTGCCCGGCTGTGAACGCGGTCACGACGCCCGCGACGTCACGCAGTGCGGTCCGAAGGCCCTCGCGGCGCACGATGAGACCCGCAGCGAGGACCAGCGAGAGGACAAAAAGGAGGTGGTCGTAGCCCGTGACGAGGTGAATGGCGCCCTCGACGACAAACGCCGTCGCCGTGACGCTCGCGTCCGACTGGACGGTCGACGGCTGTGCGGCAGCGGGGCGCAGCTCAACACTGCGAGCGCTGGCACGCAGCACGTGGGCGCGGGAGCCTGCGTGCGTTTGAACCGAGACGAACACCTCGTGGTCGGGGTCGTCTTCGAAGACCGTGTCATCGGTCAGCGTCAGGGCGCCGATGGGCAGTGGGCATGTGTAGTCGACCCGAACGGCGATGTTGGACTTGCCGTCACGCTCCGCGAATCGGGGAGACTCTGCTGCGGCGGAACATGGCCCAGAGTCGGCGGAGACGACCAGGCCTCGCGCCAGCCAGTGCTGGACGAGACTGCCGTGGGCGGCGAGCTCTGTCGGCGTGATGGCCGTTCCCATGCCGAGGGCGACCGCCGCGTCGATGGACTCCACCTGCACATCCAGGACGGCGCCGCGCTCGGTTGCGGTGGCCTGCACGACCTTGGTGCTGCCCATGTGGGCCTGGGCGCTTGGGGCCGCCGATAAGGTCAAGCCCGTTGCCAGGAGCGGCGCGACCCACCCGGCCACTGCGGCGCGGGCTGCGTAGAGAGTGCGGTTGCGGCGGGACATGACGTGCGGGGCAGCGGTTGGCTGCGGTCGGGTTGGATACGCCGCGCTCTATGGTGTGGATCAGTGGGTGTTTGTGTTTTTTGTGGTGAGGGGTGGTGCGCTGGTGGATGGTGGGGCATGTGTGGCTGGCGCCGCCGATCGGCCGCTATCGCAGCGTTGAGCGACGCTGGGTTACGCTTGGTGTGAACCGCGTTTGATGAGTCGCCAAGTCACAGTTGCTGTCTGCGTTGAAGACCGCAACAGCCGGATGGCTGTGTTGGCCGCGCTCGGTGGATCCGACTACTTCGACGTTGTGGTCGTGGCCACACGCCGCGACCTCTTCGTCACGATGTGTCGTGCGGTCTACCCCGAGATGGTGATCGTCGACGAAGCCACCGCGGGCGGTGATGCCTCCGCACTTGCGCGGGGCATCGCGCACGACCGACGCATCGTGCCGATGGTTGTCTGGTCGGCGCGCGGGCGGCAGATCGAGCCGGACGAGGCCACGCTGCCGCTGCGGGCGCTCTTTGGCTCGACCCGGGAGGCGCGCGACCAGGTGCAGACGGCGCTGTTCTCGGCGGCGACACCGATCATGACGGCCAAACGGACGTTGCTCACCGACGAGCTTGCCGACAACGCGGACCGCATGCGTGATCTGCTCTCTTTGGGGGGATCGATGCGCCGCGAGGTCGTCGCGATGGCGTCCTGGCCGCTCGATCTTATCCTGTTGGTCGACGATGGCACCTCGCTGAACCGACTCGCCGCGACGTTCATGTCGATACCCGCGCTGGCGGTTCCCGTGTTGCTCGTGCTCGACGCCGAAGACAGCGATGACTACGGAGCGATGAAGCGCGCCGCGCCAGCCCTGGTCCGAAGCCTTCGGGCACCGACGAACGTGCGGAAGATGGCCGGCTTGTACGTCGTCCCCGCGGACCGCAGCGTGGAGCTCCATGGCGAGGCGGTGAGCGTCGCGCCCGGGCGCACAAATGTGGAACGCTTGTGTGCGTCGATGGGCAGGCTCAAGTCGGGCGGGCTGTCGGTGATGCTGTCTTCGAGTCGTCCGGAACACGCCAGCACGCTGGCGCACGTGGCCGCCGAAGGGGGACTGCTCGCCGTGCTCGACCCCTCAGCGTGCGAGCACCCCCACGCCAGTGCGGCGTTGATGCAGTCTTCGGTGCCGCCGCTGATCGTCGCGCCCGATGAGCTGCGGTGGGTCCTTCAGTTTGCCCGACCCCGTAAGGCCTGAGCGGCCTGAGCGGCCTGAGCGGCCTGAGCGGCCTGAGCGGCCTGAGCGGCCTGAGCGGCCTGAGCGGCCTGAGCGGCCTGAGCGGCCTGAGCGGCTTGAGCGGCTTGAGCGGCCTCGAGCGGCCCGGGGCCGTCGGCGCGCCCAGGCTTGCGTGCTTGGACCGTCGCGGCCCGCGTGCGGCGCCCGCCGCGTCCCTGGTCTTGCCGGTTGTGCACTGGCACCCTAGGCGGCGGTGCCTCGTGCAAACCTGATTCTGACTTTGTGCTTCGTTTCGCCGCTGCTCGGCATCTCGGGCTGCGCAGGTCCGGTTGCCGAGGGTCCGACGCCGGACGTCCCCGCGGCCCGCGACGCCCCGCAAGGCAACCCACAATTCGATGCGCCGTTCTTGCCAGTGCCCCCTGGTGTGCCGGACCCGCCGTCGCTCCGCCCCTCGGGCCAGAGCCCCGACACCTATCCGATCACGACCGATGCTTACGGAGCGTTCACAGCGACTCCGGATGCGCCAGCGCTCGGCGACACCGCACAGGACTTCAAGGTCGCGCTGGCCAGCGGGGGCACGTTCGACTTGGGCGAGGCGCGTGCGGCTGGTCCCGTACTGCTGATGTTCTATCGAGGGTTTTGGTGACCCGCCTGCAACTCGCAGATGGTCGATCTGCGCAAACACATGGCGGACTACGACGAACGCGGCGTGACGGTGGTCGCGTTGTCCGTCGACCCGCCCGAGGTCACGTTGCCGTGGGCGGCGAAGAAGGAACTGTCGTTTCCGCTGGCCAGCGATCCTGAGCTGAACATCATTCGCGGGTGGAATCTCGAGAACAAGTCCGTCGGTGACCTCGCATTTCATGCCGTGTACCTGATCGATACCGACGGAACGATCTTCTATCGGAAGGTCGCCCGTAGACGTGCCTACTCCAAGGAGTTTCTGACCGCTATCGACTACTGGCAGGCGTTCAAGGCCGCCAGCGCGCGGACGGACTGAGCCTACGGAGTCGGCAGCAGCCGGATGCTCTCGATGGCGCCGATGTACGGATTGATCATCGTCTGCATCGGCTGCCCTTCGTGAAGCTGCGTGGGGGTGGCTTGGTGCAGCACGCCGACGACCTCGACCCGCTTGCCGTGGAACTGCTTGCTCTCCTCGGCGGACCGCATGCCCTCGGCGTTGTAATAGACCTCGAGCATGACACCAGCCCCCTCGCTGCGGATAACGACGGTGCCCGGCGTGTCGAGGTCTGGCGGTGGCGTGGGCTCGCCGCGCTTGGCGTGTCGCTTGGACACTACGGTGCGCTTGTAGACGCCGTGCAGGCGGACGCGCGCGCCGTCGAGTCGTTTGACGTCGGCGTAGGACGCACAGCACTCGGCGAGCTCGACAACCGGGGCGTTGCTGGGGACGGGCCCTACGTCGGGTTTCGTGACCATCGTTGGCGGGGCGGGTTGGGGCTTGGCCGGGGTCACCGGGTCGTCGTTTCCGGTGGGGCTCGAGGACGTGCAGGCGAGGATCGCTGCCAGCGCCAGCGAGCACGGTGCGAATCGACGGTTCTCCACGGTGGCGAGCACCGTACCACGCGGCCTGGGCAGAGCGGCCGCACCAGGGACCGGATGACAACGGCGGCCGAGGTTGGGACGGGATGCGGGGCGTGGCGTTCCTGGTACAACTCCGCCGTGCCGCCGGTGAGCACAACGCTCTTGCAGCGATTGCCAGCCCCCGTTCGCGGAGAGGTGTGAACCTCGGTGTCGGTCTCGTTGTCGTTGTTGTGTTGCGTGTTGGCGACGACTGCACCCGCCGTCGAACCCCAACCACCACCGACCCCAACGGTGCGGCTGGATTGGACGGCGCCTTCGGAGTGCCCGACCCGCGAAGAGGTCGAGGCCCAGATAGCGGAGTTGGTCGGCCGTCCCCTTGGTGAGGATCCGAACCGCATTCTCGACGTTCGGGGCGTCATCGTGGCGGGGCACGGGGGCTACACGTTGTCGGTCCGGACGCAGCATCCTGATGGGGCTGTGGAGGCGCGCGAGTTCTCGGCGAAGGCATGCCGTGAGCTCGGCGAGCCTGCGGCCGTCGTCGTGGCGATTGCGGTCGGCGACCCTCCACCCGATCACGTGCATGCTCGGGCCAAAGACCCGCCCACGGCCCGTGAACCCGTTGTTGCGCCCGCGCCACCAACGACGCCCGCGGTGGCGCCTACAAGCCCCCCGCCGACAGTCCTCCCGAACAGCGACACGTCCCCGGCAGCGAGCTCCGAGCGCGAGTCCGCACCGTTGCGCCGATGGAGCCCGCGACAGCCCGAGCCGGTAGCGCCTTGGTCATCGGACGGCCGTACTCGCCTGGTCGTCGGCGTATCCGGCGGGCTGGCAGGGGGGAGCCTGCCGCGATTGGGGGCGATGATGCAGGGGAGTCTCGGTGTGCTTCGACCCGCGTTGCGTTTTGATTTCGTGGTCGCGCACGCATTCCGTCGAGAACTCTCCCGTGCCGGGTCGACCGCCGACTTTGCGCTGACGGTGGCGCGCCCCGAGCTTTGCGCCCGCCCCGGAGGCGGTGACTGGCGCGTGCCCCTGTGCGCCGGGCCCGAGTTCGGCGTGCTCCGCGCGCGCGGAACGACGACCTCGCCTAGCACCGAGGTCACCCGGTTGTGGATGGCGCTGGTGGCCGGACCGGGCTTGGTCTGGGCACCCCACCCAGTGCTCGCGTTCCGCTTGCGTGCGGAGCTTGTCGTGTCCCCCGCGCGCCGCGGCTTCACCATCGATACGCAGCCCCTGTTCACGACCCGAGCGGTTGGCGGTCGCGGCACGCTGGGGCTGGAGATCTGGCTGCCGTGATCTTTTTGCGGCGTGGCGGCAATGGATTGTCCCGCGAGCGGGAAGATGGGTTGCGATGGTTGTGCGACGACTGCGCGCCTCGGACCCCACAATGCGGATAACGAGGCTGATGGGGCGGTGTTGGGGGTGAGTGATGCGGCCCTCATCGCCGTCTACCGCCAGCACTTTCGCTTTGCGTGGCGACTGTGTCGCTCGCTGGGCGTGAGCACAGCTGACGTGGACGACGTCGTGCACGATGTGTTCATGGTCGTTCGCAAGCGACTCGCCGACCGAGACCCGGAGATCCCCATCCGCGCGTGGTTGGGGCGGGTGGTGCGGAATCTGGTGATGCATCACCACCGCAGTGTGGCGCGTCGGGACGCTCGCCAGCGGCGAGGGCCCGAGCCGCGGGCTGACCGAATGCCCGATGAACACGTCGAGGTTCGAGAGGCGGCAGCGCTGCTGGAGCGGTTCTTGGAGCGTCTTGAGCCGAACAAGCGCGAGGTGTTTGTGCTGATGGAGGTCGAGGGCATGAGCGCGCCCGAGGTTTCTGTGATCGTGGGTGCCAAGACGGCCACGACGTACACTCGACTCCGCGCGGCACGTCGCGAGTTCGCGGCGTACGTCGCGTCGCTCGAGCCTGCCCGTGTCGAGTCCAACCGCATGCCGAGGAGGGGACATGCAGGATCCCACTAAGCGAGGCCGTGACCTCATCGACGCCTACCGCCGCGTCACAGTGCCCGACGCCGAGGCACAGGACAGAGGGCTGGAGCGGCTGCTGGGTCGAGAGGCGCCTCCGCGCGCAGGCGGGCGTGTGCATCGTTTGGCCGTGGCCGCGGGGGTGACGGTGTTGCTGGCCGCGATGCTGCTGCTGGCATTGCGAGGCATCGCATCCATCGCGTCTCCGCGCAACGAGGCTGCCCCGCACGAGGCCCCGTATCAAGCGCCGCCGCCGCCCGAGCGATCGACGGTTGTCCCCCCTCCGCAAGCACGCCCCGCCTCGCGGCGCGGCCCTGCGACAGCGGACGCGGTGGAGTCCGAAACACCGCCGCACCGAGAGCCACAATCGGTCTCGTCCCAGCCGGGTCGACGTCGCGCACCCAAACCGCAACGCGGCGAGGTCGGCCCTCGCAGACAAGCGCCCAGCCCGTCGCCGACCGTGCCCGGTATCGGGGACGAGGCGCGCCTGCTCGCGGACGCTCAGGCGGCCCTGCGCGACGGCCAGGCATCCCGCGCCATCGAGATCCTCGCCCAACACAGCACGCGCTTCCCCGATGGGCTGATGCAGATCGAGCGCGAGTCGTTACGCGCGGTCGCACTGTGCCAAGACAATCAGCTCGAAGCCGGGGTGGCCCTCGCCCGCAGGCTCATCGCGCAGCGTCCTCGCAGCCGCTACGCGACTCGAATCCGCAGGGCGTGCCGGCTAGCGGAGGCCCCGTGAGCCCTACAAGCAGGCTCGCTTGAAGTGCTTGACTCCGTCAGAGTCCACCGTGAACGGAGGGTCACAATTGGGCGCGGCCGGCGTGGGTGGGCGCTTGCGCTTCGTTTTGGGCTGTTTCTTGCGGACGACCTTTACCGCTTGAAGCTCGACTTGAAGGTCGACGTCTGCGGAGAAGGTGACGGCGCGCTCCACCGGATCGTAGCCGGGTGCAGACACAACAAGCTGGTGGGACTGCTCGTCACGAGGATGATCCGCTTTGTACGGATTTGTCTCGAGCTCGACGCCGTCGAGCTCGATCACGGCGTCGGCGGGGGTTGTGCGCAGAGAAACGCTGACGAGATCGACAACGTCTGCCACCGGGACACTCGGGACATCCGGCACACTCACCGGCACGTCGGGCACAGGCTCGAGCCCTGGGTCGGCCTCAGGTTTAGGGGCGGGGGCGGGCTGCCCGGCGGCAACCGGCTCCACTGGCGAGCCCGAGCCGCCCAGCCCGAACTGCAGGAGGCCCCCAAACAGGAGCGCGCCAAGGACCCCGCCCAAGATGAGCGTGAGGCCGCGCCTGGCGGGGGCCGCGGCTGTGTTTGTACTGGTGCCAGCGGTGCCCGTGCGGGATCCGCTTCCCCACTCGACAGAGTCGGTGGTGCCTTCGTCCTCGTGGCCCTGCAGCTTGGCCGAGACGAGATCACGAACCTGCTTTCCGCGATGCGCGAACAGGCGAGAGACCCACGCCGACAGTGATTCCGACACGGGCGGAATCTTCGCGATCGCCCGCTCGATTTCGGCAGCGACCTCGGCGCAATCGCCATACCGATCGGCAGGGTCCATGGCCATGCACCGCATCGCGACCGCAGCCAGCTCTGGGGGGCAAGACTCGGCCAGCGGGCTCGGCTCGGGGACCTCCCCGTTGACGATGTGCTGCATGATGATCGCCTCGGCCACGCCCTGCCACATTTCGCGACCTGTAATCGCCTGCCACAAGAGCACGCCCACGGCGTACAGGTCGGCGCGGGGATCGACCTCTTCGCCGAGCATCTGCTCGGGGGACATGTACCGGATCTTGCCCTTCACGGTTCCGGTGTGCGTGTCTCCGTCGTGGCCAACGGCCTTGGCGATCCCAAAGTCGAGCACCTTGACCTGGCCCTGGTGCGTCACAAAAACGTTATGGGGGCTGACGTCGCGATGTACGACTCGCATCGGTGTGCCGTCGTAGTCGCGCAAGTCGTGGCTGTACCCAAGGCCGAGGCACACCCGATGCACCACGTCGAGGTGGTGGCGCAGCGGCAGTCCGCCGCCTTCGCGGTCCGCGGCTGCCACCAGCTCGCGCAGTGTCGCGCCCTCGAGATACTCCATCACGAGGATCGGTAGGTTGTGATCCTCGATGACCTCGTAGATGTCGACGACGTTTGGGTGCTTGAGGCGAGCGGCGATGCGCGCCTCGTTGCGAAACATCTCGACCAGCTTGGCGTCGTCTGTCAGCTGTTGTCGGAGTGACTTGAGGACGACGAGCTTCCGAAATCCTCCCGCCTGCGAGAGCACGGCGAGGTGGACCTTGGCGGTGCCGCCTGAGCCCAGCTCGGTCATCACCCGATAGCGGGGGCCGACGTTCTCACCGTTGTCAGGCTCGGCCATGATTCTCCCAAGGCCCACGAGGGGACCAGAACTTGCCTGCCCATGCCCGCGGGCTCGTCGACCGGATCACGTAGACACGACTTTGGTCGAGATCGAGGCGAAGCTCAAGGCCCGCCGCGCAACGGCTTGGAAAAAAGCGGTCGAGCAGAACGGAGCGGCTTTGATCCGATCAAAACCGCGTCGGGTTCGAGGCGCCGCGGCAGCATCCGCGGTCGTTGAAAAACGCTCGGGGTGGTCGGCGAACGACGAGTCTCGATTTCGCGCAAACGCCCAAAGCTCACGCACTTGTGGCGCCGGACGGCGCCGAACCGTGTGTTACCGTCAACTTCGAATTGTCGGCTGCGGTTGATGGCTGTGACGACTCGGAGGTCAAGGTGGACGACACGTCACAAGAGCAACGCACCTGTGCAGACTGCAAGGTTGAGTCACCGAAAACGGCGACGCCCTACACGCTGATCAGCTCGGAGCACGGATGGCGTGTTGCCTTCGAAGTCGGCGCGGATGGCAAAAAGCAGCCTCGGTGGCGGTGTCCGACTTGTTGGAGCGAACACCGAGAGCGGCCGTAACGGGTCCGCCGACTCCCGCCGCCCACAACTCCGAAACGCGCTCGGCCGCCGCGCCCGTGCGGTGGTGTGAGCACTACGCCGCCTGTCAGATTCGCCAGTGCAACCCGAGCGTGGCGCCGCCGGGGACGATCGAGGCGGACGCAGACGGCCGCGCCCTGCGTCGCTTGTAGCCAACGCTCAACAAGACCGCCGCTACGACCGAAAAAACCGCTGTCGCGCCCGCCAGGGCGTCTGCTGCGAGCAGTTCGCGTTGCACACGGGTGACGCGGGGACCATCGCAAAACGGCGCACACTCGGAGTCTGCCCGACGTCGGTCGCGTAGCCCAAGGCTGCCCGCGACGATCCAGCCGATTCCAGCACTGACGCCAAGCCCCAGCGTGACATACCCGGCGACACGCAGCGGCTTGCCCGTGTCGATGTGGACTTCATCCTCGGGGGGGCCTGGGAGTATCGGCGCGGGAGCGTCGGTCACAGGATCAGCGTTGTGGAACTCGAAGCGTACAACCTGCCGCCGGACCGACGGTGACACGACGATTGTTGTTTCGGCTTGAGAGGCCTCGCCGTCGATCTGTATTTGTGCCGTGAACGCGTGGGCCCCGGGGTCGATTTCAAGCTGACCGGCGAGTGTCTCGGCCGAGACTTCTTCGCCGTCGAGCCACACCGTTTCCAGCTTAACCGGCGCGCCGTCGAGCACACCAAAGAACGAGACCGACGGGATCGTCCCCTGCAGATCCGCCAGCCAGCCGAGGCAGTCCTTTCGCACCAAGTTCGGGCAATGATCGGCCGCGCAAGCGCGCAGGAGCTCGCGACCGTCCAGGAGGTTGGCGGATTGTCGAGCGACTTGGCCTTGCTCGTGCGCACTGAGGCACACCTCGACGGGGTCGGCTGCTGCCACCTCCGCGCTGGCGCCTGGCTGCGTAGGCGCTGCTGCGGCGAGGTGAGGCGCGCTCAGCGAGACGGACGTCGCCGCGGCGACAATTCTGGCCAGACGGATGCTTACCGACATGAAGGGGGTGGTCGCGCGCTGGGACCCCGAACTCCAGAGCCGCTGACGCAGACCGCTGAGGTCACGCTAACTTGAGCGTTCACCAATTACAACGAACGCCAAAGGATCTGGCTCAAGCGCGGCGGCCCGCGTATCATCCTCGCGCGGTGACGGTGCATCGAACGACAGCGCGGGCGCGCAATAGCTCGAGAACGTCTGAGCCTCTGTGGGGGCACGCGGTCGGCTTTCGGATTTTGCTGGCGGTCGCCTTTGCGGGCTGTACCGCCGCGATCGATCTCGAAGCGTTGGAAGATGGCGTCTGCGAGTCGGGATTCAAGGCGTGCGATGAAACGTGCGTCCCGACCGATAACCCTCTATTCGGGTGCGAAGCGCAGTCCTGCGCCCCTTGTGCAATTCCAAACGCGACAGGGGTCTGCTCCCCGGACGGCGTCTGTGAAGTTGCGGTCTGCGACCCGAACTTCGCCGATTGCACGCCCGGCGATTCCGACAACGGCTGCCTGGTCGACCTGGCCCACGACCCGCTCAACTGCGGGGAGTGTGGGAGTGCATGTGAACTCGACAACGCGAAGCCGTTGTGCGCGAATCGGCGCTGCGCGATTGGGGTCTGTGACGAGGGGTGGGGCGACTGCGATGACACCGACGCCAACGGATGCGAAGCGGATCTGACGACCGATGTCGCGCATTGCGGGGCGTGCGACGAGCCGTGCGACGATAGCGAGCAGTGCGTCGACGGAATTTGCACGATCTGAGGCCGAACGACGTGCGCATCGCGTTGCTCCGTGTATCTTGGTCTCACGAGTCGACCTAGGGGCGCGGCCATTTTTCTTGGCCACCGACTAAGCGATCGACAAGGGACGGAAGACCGAAAATGCGCATTGGCAAGCAGCTCGTCGGGGCAACTATTTTCGTGCTCGCTGCGTGCAGCACCGACTCCACCGAGGACAGCTCCACGGTCGAGCTCTTTAGTTGGTGGGTTGCGCCCGGCGAGGTTGAGGCCCTCGACGCGTTGGTTGCCGTCCACGCGGAGGAGCACGCTATCTCCGTCGTCAACGCCGCGGCCACCGATGCCGAGACGGCGCGCGACCGTCTCGCGGCTCGGTTGGAGCAGGGCAGGCCACCCGACCTTTTTCAGGCGAACATCGGCGTCAACCTGACCGACTACGTGGGGGCGCGCGAGAGCGAGAGTCGGCTCGAGAGTCTCGAATCCGCGCTCGAGATCGACAAGAGCGCGTTCCCGAGCGAGGTGCTCGATCTCGCATCGGTCGGTGGTCAAATGTACGGCGTACCGCTCAACGTCCACCGCATCAACGTTCTGTACTACAGCACCGACGTCCTTGAGGCGGCTGGGGTCGAGCCCCCGGCGACGCTCGACGAGCTGTTTGTCGCGTGCGAGGCCATCGAGGCTACGGGGGTTGATTGCCTGGCGATCCCAGCCCGCGATGGTTGGACCAACACGCTGTTCTTCATTGAGAACCTCCTGGTGACTCAGGCCGGGCCTGAGTACTACCTGGATTTTCTGTCGGGCAATGCTGACCCTGAGGACGCAGAGATCCTTGCTGCCGCGACGACGTATCTCGAGATCTACGAGCACGCAGCGTCCGACTCGCGCTCGCTGGGGTGGGACACCGCGGTCGAGCGGGTGTCGCAGGGCGGCGCGGGCTTCACTGTGATGGGCGATTGGGCGAAGGGGTTCATGGTCAGTCGCGGGCTCGAGCCCGGCGTCGACTTTGGGTCGGTCCCGTTCCCCGGAAGCGGCGACACGTTTGTGTTCACCTCCGACGCGTTTGTCCTTCCGCGCGGCGCCCCGAACCGCAGCGGCGCAGTGGACTTTCTCTCCACGTGCGCGTCCAAAGAGGGGCAGATCGAGTTCAATCTCCTCAAGGGGTCGATCCCGGCCCGGACCGATGTCGACCCCGCAGCATTCGATCCCCTGGCTCAGCAGACGCTTGAGGAGTTTGCCAGCGGGCGGCTCGTTCCCGCCCAGTCGGCGCTCGGTGTCGATGCTTTTACGTCGCCGGTTGGGGACGCCATCGGCGAAATGCTCGAGACGGGTGACCCTGCCATCGCGGTCAACACGATGTCGGCGTACTACGACCTCCTCAAGGATTGAGAGGGTGACGCGCCCGCGAGCCGCCCGGCCTGCGGCTCGCGTCGACGTGATCTGACTCTCGTGTTGTGCTGCGGCCCATCGCCCGCCACCGCGCGTGGCTCGGGCCGTGCGCCGAGTTTGTCGCAGCGCAACGCTGGGTCGTGGCGTCCGGCCCTAGGAGCGAAGAAAATTTAGGTTTCGAGTGACCGACTCGTTCTGTGCCGTGTGGGGGACTGCGAAGCCTCCCTGTGCCCTGTGCACATCAACCGACACCGAAGACCTGAGTATGAACATCAAAGCTTCGATAGGGCTCGCAGTGCTCACTGCGGCGCTTCCTAAACTCGTCTACGCGCAAGAACCAACCGCCGAGCCCGCGGGCACCGTGGCCCAAGAGGCCGCGACCACGGGGGCCACAGAACTCGATGGGCAGGGGCAGTTTGCTGCTGCCGATATCGACGCCGCCGAAGCGGAGGACGCCACCGAGTGGGATGTCGCCGGTGGCGGTCTCGCCAGCACGGGCAACGCTCGCGCCTTGTCTCTTACCGGGGCGACGAACTTTCGCCTTCGGCGCAAGAGGCATCAGTTTGGCGCCGCGTTTGCGGGTAACTACGGTCGCGCCGCGGTCGACGGATTCTCCGATCCCGAGACCACGGTCGGCAACGCCCAAGGGCGACTGCGCTACGACTACTTTGTCCACCCCCGCGTCTCGCTGTTTGCGATGGCGACCGCGCGTCACGACCCGTTTCAGGGGCTCGACCTGCGCCTGAACGTTGACCCGGGTGCCGCCTTCTACATCCTCAAGGACGCCAAACATCGCCTGTGGACAGAAGCCGGCTACGACTTTCAGTACGACATCCGTACCGACGAGGCCCTCGAAGAGAAAGACGAGGAGGGTAACGTCGTGCTGGGGACCGACGGTGAGCCGAATATTATCGGCGACAAGACGCGGATCAATCACGCAGTCCGGATGTTCGGTGGCTACGCCAACAACCTCAACGAACACGTCAGCTTCAACACAGGGCTCGAGTACCTCCAGAGTGTCCTCGAGGCGAAGCGTTGGCGGATCAACTACGACGTTGGCTTGTCCGCGAACCTGATCGGCAACCTCGCCATCAACACGACCTTTACGGTCCGCGTCGACAACGATCCCGCACCGGGAATTCGCAAGGTCGACACGATCACCGCCTTCTCCCTTCTGTACCGATTCTTCTAGGAGCCCATGATGAACACACAACTTTTGTTGTCGATCAGCACTGTGGCGGCGATCCTCGCGATCTCCGGTCCCGCGCGCGCGGACGGTGAGCCCTCCGAGACTGAGGGGGGCGCCGACGCCAAAGCCGGGGTCTCGCTTGGCGGAGGCAGCGCCTCGGCGGGCGCGGGCATGAAGGCCAAGCCCAAGGGCGAGGGCAAGTGGATACGCCGATTCCGGCCACGCGAGCACGATCTGTTCGTCGGGGTGTTCGGCGGTGCGCTGTTCCCCAGCGGCGAGATTGAGCTTGGTGACGTGGACAAGGTCACCGAGAGCTATGATTCGGTCGCACCGGAATTCGGCGTTCGGATGGGTTACTACCCGCTGCGCCACTTCGGCATGGAGGGCGAGGTCGCAGCGATCCCCGCGCAGTACCAAGGGGACTCCGCGTTTGTGTACACAGCCCGAGCACACGGCGTGCTCCAGCTGGGCTTTTGGCGGGTGACGCCCTTTGCCCTGTTGGGCGGCGGTGCACTCGCGGTCGCCAGTGACGACAGCGTCGTCGGCAACGAGTCCGACTCCGCGCTGCACGTGGGCGGCGGCGTCAAGATGCTGCTCAACGAGCGCATGCAGCTGCGGCTGGATGTTCGCGATGTCATCAGCCCTCGGACCTCGGACTCGCAGGTGCCTGTCCATAGCCCTGAGGCCCTGCTGACCTTCGCCGTGCGCTTCGGCGTGGCGCCCAAGTCAGCGCCCGCTGCACCGCCGCCACCGGATAGGGACGGCGACGGGGTTTCTGACGCCGAAGACCACTGTCCGTTCGACGCGGGCGAGGACGGCCAAGGGTGCCCCTTCGCTGACGGGGACTGCGATGGCATCACCGACAACGTCGACGCATGCCCGGCCGAGGCCGGTGGCGAGGCCAACGGCTGTCCATCGCCAGACTCAGACGGAGACGGCGTGCTGGACGAGGCCGACTCGTGCCCGAACGAGGCCGGCGATCAGCCGGACGGCTGCCCAGTGAGGGACGCAGACGGCGACGGCATCCTGGATGGCGACGACAAATGCAAGGCGGAGCCCGAGACGAAGAATGGCTTCGAGGACCACGATGGCTGCCCCGATGAGCTGCCCGCCGAGGTCAAGGCCTTCAGCGGCGTGATTCAGGGCATCTTCTTCGACACGGGTAAGGCGACCATCAAGTCCACGTCGGAGGCGGTGCTCGACAACGCGGCCGCCGTGCTGCTGCGTTACCCCGATCTGCGCGTCGAAGTTGTGGGTCACACCGACAACAAGGGCAACCACGACAAGAACGTGGAGCTGTCGCGCAAGCGTGCCGATGCCGTCCGCGACTACATGGTGAGCAAGGGCGTCGATGCGGCCCACCTGGAGCCGCGTGGCGCCGGGCCAGACGAACCGATGGCGGACAACGCGACCAAGGCTGGACGCGCCAAGAACCGACGCATCGAGTTCAAACTGCTGCCGATGTAGTTGTCATCGCAGCCACCCGCGGTCGCCCACGCGCGGCCGCGGGCGCTATGGCTCGCGAGGTTCGAGCTCTGTGCACACGTTGACCAGGCCCCCGTCGGGCGACGTGCATTCGTAACCCGGGTCGCACATCGGCTCTTCGGGAGAGCCGAAGCAGTGTTTCCAGCACGTTCCCTCCAGGACGAACGGATCGTCTTGCACACACATCATGTGCCGTCCGCACGTGTCGGTGCCCGGCGACGGGGATGTCGATAACGTGCACGCCTGACCGATGTCGTGGAACGGGACGTCCATCTGCCGACAGGCGGTCGCGTTGAGCACGCCGCTGTCGTCCCATGACCATGGCGTACAGTTCTCGCCCTCTGGGCAGTCCTGGACCCACGTGCTGCACTCCAGCACCCCGGTCGGCCCCGTTGTCCCGCCGTCGCTCGACGAGCCGTCTGTGAGGCCGCTGCTGCCTGTCTCGCCGCTCGCGGCCGAGTCGCCGCTCGCGTCCGTTGCCGGCCCTGCGCTCGTGCCCGCGTGGCCTGTTGTCGCGCCGGACTCGGAGGACCCGGCCGCGGTGGCCACTCCAACGGTCCCATTTCCGGACATGCCCAGCTCATCGGTCGTGATCGTGCAACCCGTGCCGTAGTGGAGGGTCAGCAGGGTGAGGGAGGTGAGGAGCGTATGCCGTCGCATTATCCCAGTCTTCCCGCGCCCGGGATAATCCATTGCCGTGGGGCACACGACAAGCGGCAAACCGTCCCAAACGCGGCTTGAACCGCCGCTGCGAATCCCGCGTGCTAGCTTGCCGACGTGTTCTGGCTGTGGATGGTCATGGCGA
>Ga0316189_10000952_pt1 | contig 28784 bp, 26 predicted proteins | sample LowCovwburrow_MG_FD_204930 | JGI IMG/M metagenome (GOLD analysis project Ga0316189, IMG submission 204930) | Coastal sediment microbial communities from Maine, United States - Lowes Cove worm burrow | ecosystem: Environmental > Aquatic > Marine > Coastal > Sediment | place: USA: Maine...
ATTCTGCTATAGCCTTATAAACTGCGTGATGTGTAGACGTGAGTCCGGCTTGGTGATCGCGGCAACATTCCCCTATACTCGCCCAAACAACCACATAGACGCCAAAAATGATTATCAAAATACTTATCGTTGTGACCATACTGGCAATCATTGTCAGCCTGGGTAGCGGCATTGTTTTCCTGTTGAAAGATCGAGGTAAGACTGATCGTACTGCCAAAGCGCTCACTGTGCGTATTGCACTGTCCGTATCCCTGTTTGCCCTGATTATGCTGGGTATCTTTACCGGGCATATCAAACCACATGGCATCTACCCGGATGCTCCGCAGCAGATCCCCCCGGAAGAAAAATAAACTAAACCTTGCAGCAAACAAAAAAAACGCCGCAATGCGGCGCTTTTTTGTTGCGGCCAACGCCGGTCTAGATGATATAGACGAAAATAAATAATCCCAACCAGACAACGTCAACAAAGTGCCAGTACCATGCCACACCCTCAAAGGCGAAATGGTTTCCCGGCGTAAAGTGCCCCTTCATGCAGCGCAAGGTTATGACTATCAGCATAATGGTACCGATAGTCACGTGCATACCGTGGAACCCTGTCAACATGAAGAAAGTCGACCCATAGACACCTGAGCTCAGCGTCAGATTGTGATGATCGCTGTAAGCCTCAATATATTCGTATGCCTGAAAGCCCAGGAAGGTTGCGCCCAGCAGGACAGTAGCCAGCATCCACAGCACCAGAGGACCGCGGTTCCCTTTCTTCAGCGCCCAGTGAGCAAAGGTAATGGTGACACCACTGCTCAATAACAACAGTGTATTCAGTGCCGGAATCTTCCACGGGTCGAGTATAGTGAACTGCCCACCGAGATCGGCTGGACCGTTGGTTGGCCACATCGCTTCCCAACCGTTCCAGAGCACTTCGTTGGTTACCGCATCTGCTCCACCCAGCCAGGGTACCGAGAGCACCCGCGCGTAGAACAACGCGCCAAAGAAAGCGGCAAAGAACATGACCTCTGAAAAGATGAACCAGCTCATACCCCAACGGAATGACTTGTCCACCTGTTCGTTATACATCCCGGATTCGCTTTCGCGGATGACCTGACCGAACCAGCCGAACATCATGAAGATCATGATACCCAGCCCGACCATCATGATGGCCATGCCGCTGCCACCACCATTCAGGAAATGGGCAAACCCTCCAACCAGCGCCGTCAGCCCGATAGAGCCAACGATCGGCCAATGCGTGCCGTGGGGCACGTAATAACCGCCATGTGCTTCACTCATTCCAACATCCTCATCTTTGGTGTTTTAATTCACTAACTTCTGTTTATCAAAAAATGTATAGGCCAGGGTCACCGTGCCAATTTCCTCGGGCAGGTCCTTGTCGACCATAAACAGCAGGGGCATATCCCGACCTTCGCCGGCACCGAACTGCTGCTCGGTAAAACAGAAGCACTCTGTCTTTTTAAAATGCAGCGCTGCCAACCCTGGCGACACACTGGGAATCGCCTGTCCAATCATGTCATTGTCGGTGCGGTTACGCGCATGGAACGATGTTTTGTACATCTGGCCCGGGTGGACCTCCATACGCGTCACCTCTGGCTTGAAATCCCACGGCATGGATTCATTGACACTGGCAATGAATTCAACCATAACCGTACGCGACAGGTCTGGTTCAATACTGATTGATTCCGCTCGCTCGTTACGAGCTTTACCATTCAACCCGGTTACATCACACAAAAGCCCGTATAGAGGCACCAGCGCGAACACGAAGCCTGACATAAGGGCAACAATAATCAGCGTCTGCCGAAGCGTGCGCTTTTTTCCCTGCTGACGTCCGTCGCTCATCTACTCAGAATCCGTTCGCCGTAGCGAAGATAAAAACCAGGTAAAAAGCGACCGCAACCATGGCCAGAATTGCAGCCATGTTGCGAGCACGTTTTCTTTGCGTTGTTATCGACATCACTTCCACTACTTGACGATTGGCGCAGTGGTAAAGGTGTGATACGGAGGCGGCGATGGCAGCGTCCATTCCAGACCGTGGGCGCCTTCCCATACCTGATCAGTCGCTTTTTCGCCACCCTTGATCGTTTTGATAACGATATACACGAACAGCAGCTGTGACACGCCGAACACCAAACCACCAATAGTGGAGATCTGGTTGAACTCGGTAAATTGCACCGAGTAGTCAGGAATGCGTCGCGGCATACCAGCCAGTCCCAGGAAGTGCTGCGGGAAGAACAACACATTTACCGAAATGGTCGACACCCAGAAGTGTATTTTGCCAAGCCTCTCGTTATACATGTGCCCTGTCCACTTCGGCAGCCAGTAATACCCAGCCGCGATGATGGCATACACAGCACCCGTTACCAGTACATAGTGGAAGTGCGCCACCACGAAATAGGTATCGTGATACTGGAAATCGACCGGAGCGATAGCCAGCATCAGTCCGGAAAAACCACCAATGGTGAACATAAAGACAAAGCCCAGGGCGAACAGCATGGGCGTTTCAAAGGTCATGGATCCTTTCCACATGGTCGACACCCAGTTGAACACTTTTACCCCGGTAGGCACAGCGATCAACATGGTGGCATACATGAAGAAGAGTTCAGCGGTTAAGGGCATACCTACTGTGAACATGTGGTGTGCCCACACAATGAATGACAGGAAGGCAATCGATGCCGTGGCATACACCATGGAGCTGTAACCAAATAACGGTTTGCGCGCAAAGGTCGGGATGATCTGAGACACAATACCGAAGGCTGGTAATATCAGGATATACACCTCGGGATGACCGAAGAACCAGAAGATATGCTGGAACATAACCGGATCACCGCCACCCGCTGCATTGAAGAACGAGGTATCGAAGAAGCGGTCGGTCAGCAGCATGGTCACTGCACCCGCCAGCACCGGCATGGTGGCAATCAACAGGTAGGCAGTGATCAGCCAGGTCCATACAAACAGCGGCATCTTCATCATTGTCATGGTCGGCGCTCGCATATTCACGATCGTCACGATGACGTTGATAGCACCCATGATGGAAGAAATACCCAGCAAGTGGACCGAGAAGATCAGGAACGGGAAGGCATCACCCGTCTGCAGCACCAGCGGCGGGTACATGGTCCAGCCACCTGCCGGCGCACCGCCCTCCATAAACAATGTGCTCAACAGCATCAGGCCGGCGAAAGGCAGGATCCAGAAACTCCAGTTATTCAGACGTGGCAGCGCCATGTCCGGCGCACCGATCATCATCGGGATCAGCCAGTTTGCCAGCCCGACGAAGGCCGGCATGACCGCGCCAAAAATCATGATCAACGCATGCATGGTGGTCATGGAGTTAAAGAACTGCGGCTCAACGAACTGCAGCCCCGGCTGGAACAACTCCAGGCGAATGATCATTGCCATCGCACCACCGACAATAAACATTGTCAGTGCAAACAGCAGATACAGGGTTCCGATGTCCTTATGATTGGTTGTGGTTACCCAGCGCATCAGTCCGCTTGGGTGTTCTTCGTGATGTGCGTCGTGTGTCGTTGCGCTACTCATTATGCTTACTCCTCCACAACCCTTAACGGGTAGCCTTAACTTCAGAAGGTTGAATCAGGTCACCTGTATTGTTGCCCCAGGCATTACGTTCATAGGTAATCACCGCCGCCAGATCAATGTCACTCAACTGGCCGGCAAAAGCGGCCATGGCAGTGCCAGGCTTGCCATTCATCACAATATCAATATGTGCCGCTTTGGGACCGGTGGAAATCGCGCCACCCTTGATTGGTGGAAAAGCACCTGGAACACCTTCACCACTGGCCTGGTGGCAGGCCGCACAGCTTGTACCGTAGACTTTTTCACCACGAGCCATCAGCTCATCCATGCCCCAGTCACGCTCAGCCGCTGCTTCGTCCGCAGCCGCAGCACCTTTCTGGTCGGCAACCCACTGGTTGTAATCACTCTCATTCTTGGCAACGACCACGATAGGCATAAAGCCATGATCCTTGCCGCAAAGCTCGGCACACTGGCCGCGGTAGGTACCTTCTTTATCTGCCTTGAACCACATCTCGTTGATGAAACCTGGAATAGCGTCTTTTTTCATACCCAGCTTTGGCACCCACCAGGCATGAATCACATCATCAGAAGTGATAAGTAGTCGAACCTTCTTGTTTACCGGGACAACAACCGGGTTGTCGACTTCCAGCAAGTAGTTCTCACCCTTGTCTGCCTGGTTATAGATTTCCTCTTTAGGTGTGGACAGTGTGCTGATAAAACTCACACCTTCATCCATGTAGTCATAGCCCCATTTCCACTGATAACCGGTAACCTTGATACTCAGATCGGCGTTACTGGTATCTTCCATGGCCACCAGCGCCTTGGTAGCAGGAATTGCCATACCGACCAATATAAGGAAGGGCACGATGGTCCAGACAATTTCCACCGCAGTACTTTCATGGAACTGGGCAGGTTGTGCACCCTTGGATTTACGGTGCTTAACAATGGAAATAAACATCGCGCCGAAAACTACAACACCGATCGCCACACAGACCCACAGGATCAGCATGTGCAGGTCATAGGCTTCCTGACTAATCGGTGAAACACCACGGGGTAAATTAAGTGCGTATTCGGCAAATGCCGACGTCGCTGTTATCGAGCCGGCGAACGCGGCAATAACCACCAGCGCTCGTTTTACAGTTTTTACCAACATGCCAACATTTCTCCTTCCAACACCTTTAGACTTTTTCATTAAATGCATGCCAACTACCCGGCCCGCACCCCTGCTTTATTCATATTTCCACTGCACGCCGCAGCTGTGCCACAAGGTGACGTTTTTCTTCTTCGTTCAGGCAATTGCCAATTTCAACATGGCGTCCGTGCGAACCGAGCAGCAAACGGGATGGATGCCCCGTAATCGCGGCTTCTTCCAACATTACACGTACCCAGGCACGTTGAAATGACAGTTTCTTTACCTTTTTTGCCGAGTGATCGACCACCCGGATTTTGTCCGCATCAATTGCAATCTCCTGCCAGCTTGCAGCGCGCTGTGCGACAACATACAGCGCAATTCCCAGTACCAGCATTTCCAGCCCGGCAAACGGCAGGATCAGCCAGGCGCCTTTCATGGCGAATGCGGTGGCAATACCCAAGGTCACGATTGCAATGCCGGCATAGAAGCGAACAACGTCGCGCCAGGGCATCGAGCAATTCGGCCGAATGAGAAACCGGCGGGGGCAATCAAAGCTATCGAACTGGGTTGCGACCAACACGCTACCTCTGTAACTGGCACCCTTAACCCCAAGTGATGACTAAACCCCCCGGGTCCAGCGCATGCTACAGCATGGCTCGAAAGCGGTGCAAAAAAAATTAAAATTTATAGCCATAAATTTTAACTATATCCGAGACTTAGTTAATCATTATGTTATAACTTAGTAATTTACTTATTTGCATTGCTCGAGCAACATTCTGCCAGGCATATAAAGATCCCTATAAGCGGGCAGGACCAAGCTCACCAGTACCCAATATGATCCTTGAAATCAATATCGAACCAGTTATCAACCATCAGGAACGACACCGGATACTGGCCCGTCATCCAACTCGCGCTCGCTGAAGCCCGGAACAGATTTGCAAAAGCGGGGCAGCATCGGCCAACCGGCTCGATCATAAAGATAGCAACGCCTCCTGCGACAGCCTCTGCCTGGCCCATTCAATAAATCTCAACCATATGTAATATATATTATTTATTGATCTCTCTTATTTTAGACAATGCGACTTTAGGGCAATTCTGGCCGTCACCACTGATCCGCTTCGCAACGACCGTACCCTGACGAAGTAGCGCCATCCTGATTACCGTTCCAGCCAGCACTTATTGAGCGTCTGGCGTTCAAGTCAACACACTGATGGCCGAAATTATTGGGTATGCATCAGGTTTTTCACCTCATCAAAGGGTCTATAAGCCAAAGAACGGGCAAGGCAAGGTGACAATGAACACATATCTAAAGACTGTCCTGGCGATATTTGCCCTGGTACTCACAACGCACACTATGGCATCGTCCAGCGAAGCCGCATTCGATCGCAAGCTGGAACAAGCTAAAAATGGCGACACCGAAGCTCAGTACGATATCGGCTACCGCTACGAGAAAGGTCGCGGGGTTGATGAAGATGAAGATGCAGCCTTTGACTGGTACAAAAAATCTGCCGGACAAGGCGTGGGCAAAGCACAATACAAGGTCGGCGTTTTTTACCTCAAAGGTAACAGCGTCGACAAAGACCTTGAGGTCGCCAAAGTCTGGCTGGAGAAAGCTGCAGATCAGGGCTATCCGCCTGCCCAGTATCAGCTGGGCAAACTGCTGGCCAGCAAACGCAACGCAGATTACAGCACTGCGCTGGTGTGGTTGCAGAAAGCCCAGGACAATGGTTACGAGCCGGCAACCGGAGAAATCAGCAAGGTCAAACGCAAGCTCAACTAGCTAGGCGGGCAAGCTTAGTCGCCCCGACAACTCCTCTCCATCAGTCAGATAAGGCAAGTCGCCCAGGCACGGAGCCGTCAAACGCTGCTGCAGGGCAGCCACAGTTTCGTCCTGTACCTGGCAGGTCGGGTCAACACGGTTTGCTATCCAGCCGGAAAACCTCAAACCACATGTCGTGATCGCCTGCTCTGTCAGTAAAGCGTGATTGATACAACCGAGCCGAATTCCCACCACCATAATAACCGGCATTCCCAGTGCCACAGCGACATCTGCCATAGTCTGAGTAGCATTCACTGGCACCGCCCAACCGCCCACACCTTCTACCACGACCCGGTCAGCCTCCTTGGCGAGAGCGGCCAACGCAGTTTCGATCAAATCCAGATTGATATTAACCCCTTCTGCCGCTGCCGCAATGTGCGGCGCTATGGCAGGCTCGAAGGCATAGGGATTGACCTGGGCGTAAGGCACGGTGAACGAGGCCTGCGCCTGTAATCGTAACGCATCTTCGTTGACTAACCCGGATGACTTGCGCTGGCAACCACTGGCTACCGGCTTCATACCGGTCACAACATGCCCCTGGGCCTGCAGCAGGCGTATTAGCTCAAGGCAGACAGATGTCTTGCCAACACCCGTATCGGTACCCGTCACAAAATAACCGTGCGTCATGGCGCTTTCAGACCCTCGAGTGACACCATCGCTTCACCACCCATAGAAGTCGCCCAGGCATGACCGTTAACGATTTCGTAACTCGCCGGCAACACATCTGCCTGCCGATAGCGTTCATAGGCATTTACCAATTGTTGCATATGTGACTTGCCTGTAAGGCCACGTGGCCGACCCGCGGTGACATTATGGGCACCAATCTGTTTTAGTTCGCGCATTAACTTCCACACGTCCGGATAAGTCACGGTGATCCGCTCGACGTCCATAACCGGATCTGCAAACCGTGTCTTCACCAGTGCATCGCCAACATCGTGCATATCCAGGAAAGCATTTACATGCGTATCGCCGTCCACCTGCGCCCAGCTATCACGTAACTCCTTCAGGGTATCCGGCCCGAAGCTGGTAAACAACAGCAGACCGCCAGGTCGCAATACCCTCTGTAGCTCGGCAAAGGCGGCATCGAGATCAACACACCACTGCAACATCAAATTGGAGAACACCAGATCGAATGACTCGTCTTCAAAAGGCAAACGCTCTGCGTCCCCACAAACACAGCGTGGACGGTGTAACCAGCGTCCGCGTCTGCGCGCCTGTTCCAGCATCGGGCGCGCAATATCCAATGCAACAATGTCCGCGCGTTTATAACGGGACATCAGCTCTGGAATACAGTATCCGGTACCGCAGCCAAGATCCAGTACCCGTGCAGGCTCGAGCTTCATCAGATCCAGTCGTTCCAGCAACCGTTGCGCAACTTCCTGCTGCAATACCGCTGCGGCATCATAGCTCTGTGCCGCCTGCTCAAAGCTGCGGCGCGCCGGCCGTTTCTCAGGTAACTGATCAGCCAGCTGCATGTTGCATCCCTCTATCCAGCAACCAGTCATGCAGGCAGTTGGCGCAGTCTTTCGGGTGCGACAAAAAAGGTGCGTGCCCCGCACCTGGCACCACATGAAAAGCCCCTCCAAGATCAGCTGCCATGGCAGATGAAATCAGGGTATCACGCTCACCCAGCAACCAGTGCATTGGCAGCTTCGAGGCCGCAGTGACCTCGCGCAAATCGCTGCCACTCAGAATATCCAGCCCGGAACGCAACGCTGCCGCCTGAGCCAGCGGTCGCTGCTGCAGCCTGGACCGCAAATGCCGCAATGTCACGGCGCTGTCTTGCGCGCCGCGTACCTGCAAGGCAAGAAAACGCGTAAGAGTACGCTCCGGATCCTGTTCAAGCTGCGAAGCAAACTGTTCGAACACTTTACTATCGACGCCGTGCGGCCAATCATCCGCCTTCACAAAACGTGGCGTGCCGGCAACCAGAACCAGGCCTCTCATTGCGTCTGGAAACATACAAGCCGCCTGTTGCGCCAGCAAACCACCTAATGACCAGCCCAGCCACCAGGCGCCTTCAGGCACTACCTGCATCACCTCCGATGTCCATGCTTCCAGTGTATCTTCCACCGCAACACAACTGCTTCCATGACCGGGCAGGTCAACACAATGAACACGAAACTCACTCGCCAGCGTCCCCACCCAATCTGACCAGATACCGGAATGCATGCCCCAGCCATGCAGCATCACCAGGTCTGGACCGCCGCCTTGTACCTCAACCTGTAGCATCGATGCGCTCCTGAAAAATGATTTTCAGAACTTCCAGCAGACGATCCAGCTGCTGCCTGGAATGCCTGGCACACAGCGTGATCCGTAGACGGGCGGTGCCCTGGGGTACAGTTGGCGGCCGAATTGCTGTCACCAGAATGCCATGGCTGCGTAACGACTCACTCAAGCTCATTGCCATTGCAGTATCGCCGACCAGCAGCGGTTGAATTGCAGAAACTGAATTCATAAGCGGCAGACCCAACTGCCTGGCGCCCTCACGAAAATAGGTGATGTTGTCGAAAAGACTTTCCCTCAAGTCGCTGCCCTCGCGTACTAACCGCAAGGCAGTGTGCGTCGCCCAGGCCATGGCGGGTGAAGTAGCCGTGGTATAGATGAAGGTCCTGGCCTGCTGGATCAGCGTCTCAATCAGCTCGTCGCTGCCAGCCACAAAAGCACCACCGGTTCCCAGCGCTTTGCCAAGGGTCGCCATTAAAATAATATTTTCGGCTCCGGCGCCGAGTTGATCCACACAATAACCACGACCTTGTGGCCCCAATACACCAAAACCATGCGCATCATCAGCCAGCAGCCAACTGTCGTTAGCTAGCGCAACATCCTGCAACTGACCCAACGGTGCACAATCGCCATCCATACTGAACACGCTATCGGTGGCAATCAAACGCTGGCGTGTTTCTGTGTTTTCAAGTTTATGCTGCAAGGCAACAGAGTCTGCATGCGCATAGCGCACCAGGCGCGCACCGCTGAGCGCGGCCGCATCCAGCAATGATGCGTGGTTTAGCCGGTCTTCAAAGACACTGTCACCACGCCCCATTAACGCACTTACGACGCCAAGGTTCGCCATGTAACCGGTAGAAAACAGTAGCGCTCGTGGCCGACCAACAAAATCGGCCAGTTCTTCCTCCAGCACCTGGTGGGCATAACTGTGGCCGGTAATCAGGTGTGCAGCGCCGCTGCCAACCCCGAAACGATCAGCACCCACTTTAAGCGCATCAATAACAGCCGGGTGGCTGGCCAAACCGAGATAGTCATTACTGCAAAATGACAGGTATGTTTGCCCATCAATCTGCACCTCGACGCCCTGCGGCCCTTCCAGGGTCTGCCGGCGGCGATAAAGCTGTTGCTGTTGGCGTTCGGCCAGCGCTGCGGAAAGATCCTGCATTTGGCTTCAGGCCGGGTGCAGCCCCAGGCGATCGAAAAGCTGACGATCGTGGTTCGCTTCCGGGTTGGGTGTGGTTAGCAGCTTTTCGCCATAGAAAATGGAGTTGGCACCGGCGAAGAAACACAGCGCCTGCAACTCGTCACTCATCTGTTCACGGCCGGCGGATAGCCGAACGTGCGACTGCGGCATCAGTATGCGCGCGACGGCAATGCTGCGCACAAACTCAAACGGGTCCAGATCGGCCTGCTCCTCCAGTGGCGTACCTTCCACACGTACCAGCAGATTGACTGGCACACTATCGGGATGGGGCTTCTGGCTGGCCAGCTGCTGCATCAATGAAGCGCGGTCGTGGCGCGACTCACCCATCCCTACTATGCCGCCACAGCAGACATGCATGCCGGCGTCGCGTACATGCTGCAGCGTGTCCAGCCTGTCCCGGTAGGTACGGGTACTGATAATGTCACCGTAAAACTCCGGTGACGTATCCAGGTTGTGGTTGTAGTAATCAAGCCCGGCGGCTTTCAATCGTTCTGACTGCTCTGCGTCCAGCATGCCAAGCGTCATACAGGTTTCGAGGCCCTCCGCGCGCACCCGCTCAACCATTTCAACGACCCGCTCGAAGTTACGCCCACGCGGGTTGCGCCACGCCGCTCCCATGCAGAATCGACTCGCGCCAGCCTGCTTTGCGGCGCGAGCCGCTGTAACGACCGCCTCAACATCCATGAGTTTTTCGGCTTCAACAGCAGCTTCATGGTGCACGCTTTGGGGACAGTAACTACAGTCCTCGGGACAGCCACCGGTTTTAATACTAAGCAGCGTACTGATTTGCACAGCGTTTGGATCGAAGTGCTCCCGGTGCACGGATTGCGCCCGAAACAGCAAGTCATTAAAAGGCAGTTCAAACAGCGCCTCGATCTCGTCAGTTGCCCAATCGAAACGTAGCTGCACGGTCGATGGAGCCGAAGTGGATTCAGTAGTATGTGGATTCATTCTTCTACAGGCACCTGTATATCGTCCCAGCGCTCACGCTGGATGCAGACAAGGTCATAAATTGACCAGGGAACTAGAATGACAGCCGCCAGACCCCAGGCGATCAGGTAGTAAGTCCAGCCTCCGCCCGGTATGAAAGTAGCTGCCGCGACAAAAAAGCCGGAAATAGCATAAAAGCGGTACGCCGCCTGCTGGGTGTAATGCCCTACCCTGTGGTTGGGGTGGTGCCGGTTCATGGCATAAATCAGCATCGACAAACCAAACCACAACATACCCAACGGGATCGGCACCAGAATGGCAACAATGTTGCCAATATTGAATACAGACGCCGCCTGTCGGGCCTTGCGACCTGAAAGCTGGCGTACAGCAGGCCCGCGATCCATGGAAAGTTCTGATTCAGACATAAAACTCAGTGGGTTACACTATCCAGCGGAGACGCACTATGCGGCCCATAATAACCACTGTCAACCAAGGAAGGTGACGAATGGTTTACAACTGGCTTGATAATACACGAAACAGACTGTTTCCGGCACAGTGCTGCCTGTGCCTGGCGCCGGGTGCGCAGGGTCAGGAACTCTGTGAAGGCTGCCGCGCAGAACTGCCCTGGCTCGGCAGCACCTGCAGAACCTGCGCATTACCGTTAGGCGGAGAATTCAGCAATCAGTGCGCCCGCTGCCTGAAAACACCACCCGCCCTGGACGCCTGCCACGCTCTGTTTGCCTACCAGCCACCGATTGACGACTGGATTCATGCGCTTAAATTCCGTCAGGACCTCTCTATTGCCCGGCTACTTGGAAATATGCTGTCTGAACATCCGTCTATCATATCTCGCATCGACCGACCCATGGTGTTGCCGGTCCCCCTGCACCCAAGACGCCTGGCGCAACGTGGTTACAATCAGGCAAAAGAACTCGCACGGCCTCTGCTGAAAGCCGGCTATCGGGCGACGCGTTGCGACTGTCGACGGTCGCGGCACACCGAAGCACAGTCAACACTCGACAGGAAAGGACGCAGCAGGAATTTGCGTAATGTTTTCAGCGTTTCAGCATTATTGGAAAGCCAACATTTATTGTTGGTCGATGACGTAATGACTACAGGCGCAACACTGAACGAACTGGCCACCGAACTTAAACGCGCCGGCGCCAGTCGGGTGGAGGCAATGGTCATTGCGCGTACAATTGCGCGTGGGCGTTAGTCCCGGCTCAGTCCATTGCCGTTGTTATGCCAAAGAGTTGAAGACAACCCATTTATCCAGGTTATTACCCAACCCATGATTCGGAAACGCTGCCACGAAATCCGATATTGTTTTGCCATCGAGCACCATGTAGTTGAGCAATAGCGTATTAACAAGCAAGTTTACGTTGTTCGCTGCGGGTGAACTGGTTGTGTCCACCGACCCGTCAGCACGAAATTCGCCTATCTGCTGCCGCTGAGACGTAGTTACCAAACCATCATCGATTATCTGTGGCGGAGAGCCTGGATTATAGACCAGGAAAAAAGACGAAGCCGTTGACGAATTGTCACCCGTCCACACACCTTTGCCGCGACCATCGTTTGAATTGTCGATCATTCCGTTGCTGGCGACAGAACCATCGCTGCACACGTAAATCATTAATTTTTCACCCTTGGCTGCGGCATATGCAAGACAGGCACCAATACAACGACCAGCGCGCAGATCTCGCAGCTCTCCAGTCGAACGATCCCCGGTATGGTAATCATAGCCACCCATGGTTATCGTGCCAGCACCGGCATAACCATCAAGCACCATTTTCATCACAGAAGCCGTCTTTCGAAATTCACCTCTATCACCACCGATATTGAACTCGTCGTCAGAAAAGATACCCGATCCACCAACGATTACAGGATCCAACGCGGGGTCTACCGGCTGACCTGCAAAACGCACTGCCGTACTGGCTGAATTCAGATAACCACAGCGCACCAGGTCTTTTACCTCTGCATCCGTGGGCAATCCAGTGGCAACTCGTGATAACTTTCGATGACTGATACGGCCAACCGACTCCATGACGGGAACCACTGCATCGGCATCCAGAATACCCGTCAAATTGCCGGTATCGAGCATGCCCGTCATGTCACTGGGACGATCAACTTTTGTCGGTCGAATCGTGGGGTCAATCAGCTCTGCTGGTGCCATGGAATTACCACCAGAGTCAGAATTTCGAGATCCTATCAATGTAACTGCAGAACCTTCAGCACCTGCCCTGGCTATTCCATACATGGGGTTATGAGGATTGTTACCCGAATCATTCTCGGAACGTGCCGGAATAACAGCACCATTTATGTTCCCAACTGCAGCGCCTGCTTTTTCGTGTATACCGCGCAAAATTGCGCTGTCCGAATGAAAAGGCAAACCCAGGCTTGTATCGGTATGATCACCATTGCTCGTCCCCGACGGATTGGGACCGGCTTCTGGCTGTCCTGGAATCATATCGCCCGGCAAGCCCATCTTGCTATAGCCCGCAGTTGTCAGAACGTCCAGCGGGCTATCTCTTCCCACCAATACATTAGAGCCCGCAAAATTCGCGCCCCCAGCCAAATCAAAGCAAATGAATGGCAATCCCGCTGCCGCACGATTGATATCGCAGGGTACACTCAGGTCTCTCGCTAGCACCTGCAAGTCTGCTGATAGCTCCGTCTGTGGAGCCGCACGCAGAAATCTCGGATTAGTTAACAGGCTAAGGAAGGAACCACCCATAACCATACCGGTTCCGGACATAAAGCCCTGACGGATAAAATCACGGCGGGTTACCGGTCGCGCATGGTCCTGATGCTTCAGGGGCGCATTTGGGTGCAGTGGTTTCTTTGATTTTCTCATCGCTCTGTTCTCCTATTGCACCAACATGGCGGCGCTACCCAACACGGCACCGCACAAACCTTTTACAATCGATCGGGTATCACTTGCATCACAAGCCGTGCATCCTGTCGACATGGTGTCAAACAGGCTTGCAACCGCATAGGGATCTCCAACCAGGTCCACATCAGGATAACCATCGACAAGCACTTGCTGGATATCGGATCTGGTTGGCGCGTCACTTAAGTCCACCCCGGTGCCGGGCAGACCGATCATTTTGGTGTACAGGTCATCGACAATCACGGTTACCTTTCCTCCCGCAAATGCTGTCGCAACAGGTGCGTTAAAATCGAAGCTCGTTGGCGCTCCTACTGCACCATCAAAGAATGCGTTCCTTAATCCTGCATTCTCTACCAGGGCATCACAGTATTCGATAGACAGCTGAGTAATGGACATCTGCTGAGCAGCCAGGAATCCTTCGATTGTCTCGGCAGATGGCAATGAACGCCGCATGGTCAGGAAGCTAGCCTGCAAATCACCGGGATCAACACCCGTCATCGCTGCCATGGCTGCGTTTATCTCATCAAAGGTACGCAGACCTATTTCTGATGCTGCGCCTGGAGCTGGTAACGGAAGCGTTGACAGAACACTCGGGGTAGATACCACACCTGGCTGCGTACCCAGCATTTCAAACGTCAGGTAGAATTCATCCGAATCCGCGCCATTTTCCTTACTGATAATAGTACCCAGAGGTGACAGCAACTGCCCGGTCGCCGCATCATAACTGGCATCGTCTACGGTCACACTTAGATTGGCAAAAGCCTGACCAACACTGGCTTCTTTACTGTTAATCCCGATACGCATGCCTTCAATAGCAATGCTACCCAACGTGACGCCGGCACCAAGATTAACGAATGTCGGCTTATTAAACAGGTAGCTGTAGTTATCGTATTCTTCCACCTCGAACATGATGTAACTATCCGCAGGCACACCACCGATACCACCGATGCCGAACAGCAGGAAGAATTTTGCACCCACACCGGCATCGAAGTTCTGCTGTATTTGTGCTGGCGTCAGTGCACGCTCATGAATAGCCACCAGCCTGATAATGCCCTGCCACAAGCGATCATTTGAAACCTCGTTACCCAGCACCAGAGCAAATGTATCATCCCAGTCACTCAGGTTACCCGGCGCAGTATTGTCGACATCATCTGTGAAAACGCCATTCACATAGATCTGTCTGCCGTTAATTGGATCGAAGGTCACTACTACGTGCTGCAAAGAGGCCTGAAGATCTTCGTCCCCATCGGCGGTAGACAAGGCCGCCTCGCCATTACCATCTGTAGTACTCGAACGGTGTAAAAAGTCGTAGTTGTACATTGTCTGGCCCAGCGTGAAGTTTCGCGCGGCTGTACCGGCAGAATAACTCACTATGCGAGCCGGGCCTTCCTGTACTACATTTGCCGGCACAACCCAGGCTTCAATACTGTATTCGCCTGAAAATTTAATTCTGTCGTGCAGCTTTTTACTATCTGCTGTCGATCCCTGAGCCTTGCCGTCATTAATCTGAATGCCATAACCGCCGACCCAGTCGACATCACCACTGATGGTAAGTTGTAGCTCAGGGGTGACGCCACTTAGATCGGAAATCGTATTACCGGTTCCAGCCCGGAATTCATATAGGGCAATAACATCATCTTCGAACCTGTTACCACCGGCAGCTATAACACCATCCGGTATGGACAAGGCATCACTAAACACTGTGGGCGACGCTACAGGAGTAACGACAATTGCACCCGCCATCGCAGTGATTTCGTCCTGCATTTCCGTGGAATCATCGGTGCAATTAGTCCAACAATTGTGAAACTCGCTGCGCAGGCGCACAACCAGTCGTGATGCCGCCGGATTATTGAGGTTAATCTTCGACTGTGCAGCTGCATATGCGTCATCGGCATCAGAACTGGCGAAGAATGGTGATTGCGGCGTCTGTGCTGTATCCGCATGACAACCCGCACAATTAGCCGTCAAAACCGGCCATACTGTAGTCTCAAACAAGGTGTCATTCACATCAGCCGGAAGCGCCTTGGTCGTACCTGGCGGGCTGGAAACTGGTGCCACCAACTGAATCTCTCGGCCACCACTTGAGCCACCACTGGCTGCGGCCCATCTTTCGATGTACGAAATCATAAGTTCCCGACAGGCGGCGTCACTACTGTCCCAACAGTTATGCCCGCCCGCCACCTTGGTTACAAGGCGAGAATTAGCCGGGTTTTCCAGGTCAACCAGGGGGAGAACAGCCGTGTAAGCCAGATTGATATCATCGCCTCTGACAAACTCTGGAGCTTGACCGCTGGCAACGTGACAAGCGCCGCAGCGACTAGATGAGTTTATGTTTTGCCAGACATTAGTCTGGTATGCGCGCACGTCTTCAGTAATCGGGTTCGGCCCAGTGTATTGGGATGTACCGACTGAACCACTGTTATTTGTAACCGGATTTGACTCTGTCGAAGCACCACCACCACAGGCATGCAGCAAGCCGGTGACAGCTATCACAGTGATTGCACGCACGGCACTTCGCCCAAAATTTTTAATCACAGAGAAAAAGTTATGGCTGATAATATTATTCATGATTTTCGCTCCCGGACTTTTTCTCAGCTACCCTTGCAGGCATCAGCTGCATGCGCAAACAGGTCTTTCATATTGAAATTGGCAGCGAATCCGCTTGCCGTCAACAAGCCTGTCAGATCAGTTTCTGATGGCTCCGACAAACAAACAGAGCGATACACCTTGATACCCTGGCAACGTGCGAACGCCTGACTACCGGCAAATTCCTGCCCAAGCGTTTTGGCACCATTACGGCTGCCTTCCGGGATTTCCGCCCCCCAACCAAGCACCGAGTTTTGTCCGGTACGCCAGTAGTTGTCCCAGCTGTCATCCGGTGTCACATAGCCTGGGCGAAAATTGTCGGCATTGATCAGGTACTTGGGTTGAACCTGTCCCGCCGTGTAGACCAACCGGCCAGATGCTTCATCAAAGTTATAGTAAGCGAAGGCCTGTGCCATCGGATCCATGCCGGTGTGGCAACCGATACACCGGTTAAGAAAGATGCGACTGTCTCCACCCGGGCTGCGACTGACATCCTGTCGAATACGATCTGGCGGCAAGCTGGTGTCCTTCAAGGGTTCCAGATCCGTACACATATGGTTCATCAAGGTAAAACGGAACATGGCCCGATTGGTGCCAGCAATAAAAAACGCCTCAGACGCCGCCCTCGACGTCATGACTCCGGCAGTCGCATTTGAAGGGATACCATTCAGACTGGACTGCACATTGCTTTCGAGCACGCCGGTATCACTAAGATCAAAATTCAGATCTTCAAGATCCTGATAGTGCGCGTTGCTCGCTGCTGAGTAGGCGGAAACGCCTGCAAGACCATCAGCCCCCTTGTACAGAATATCGCCGTACAGCACCTGATCGAAGGACACATTATCCCGCACCATGCCAATTACGGTGGCTGAGTAATCATTGAGAGGTACAAAAACATCCTGATCACGATTGGTCCAGGGTGAAGCAAAATTCTTCAGTGTGACATTGTAAAAATACTTGGAAGCTGGATTGTTCGGGCCGTCGATGGCTATCCTGGCGGCAGCTATGGGACCACCAGCGCCCAATAGCTCTGATTCCATCCGGTCAAGTACGGCTTCACTCGGTGGCACGCCCGTCAACCTGTCGTGCATTCGTTTGGCCTGGCGGCGTTCATCGTCACCTCCCCAGGCGTTTGCTGCCAATGCAGACAGCACCGTGACACTCACCAGTTTGCGCAATCCCATGCTAACCATTCTTCCCCAAGCCTGCTGTTTTGTTCGTGTGCACGTCGTATACATGGGACGCCTCTTATCTTGTTTTATCTTCGGTTCAGCCGCCGGTTGCAAAATCCAGTCCAGCCGCACCCCGCTCGAGTTGATAGCGACTGTAGGACGGCTGCCGTCCAGGTTCCGTGAACCAGTCCACAAATTAGCGGCAAGGCCCTATGTTCTTGAAGTTACTCTGTAAGCAAATTAGGCAACTGCTGACGATATTTGTGAACTGAGTCGCAGCCGGCGGCCCGCCAGGCTTTTATAGTCAGTGGCACAAAGTTGCCGGTTTACCGTCATTCACCCCCTCACTGTCTGCCAGTGGCAACAGCAGCGCAGGGATGCGCCCCATATATAAGGTGTGTCCGGCAACTCAAGGCGACAGATGTTGGGCGGGCCCGATCCTTGCTTAAGCATTTGTGAACATGGGGAAAAGACGTTGCTTACGGCTGCATGAGAAAAATGAAACCAAACAACAGAGACTTAGCTCAAGATCACCGGTCATGGACCAGAGGTCCGCTACTACCTGTCGCGACCTTACTTACAGTGTTCAGCCTGCTGCTATCCGCCTGTGGTGGAGGCGCCGGCACCGGTGGCAGTGGCGGGCTCGACCCCCTGGTTGCAGATTTTGGCATTGCCTACGTGCGCCAGCCGGTGCCCATGGACGATGACGAAGATCTGCGCGAACCCGGCTTCTTCAGTGCTGGCGGCGATCTGATTTTTCGCGATCTGGCAGCACCGGATGCTGCTGAACGTAACGTAACCTTCAGGGCAACCGGCGGGATGGGTGATGTACGCGACGTAGAAGCCGCCTATGATGGCAGTAAGTTATTGTTTTCTTTGCGTCTCCCGGAAATAGAAGGTGCTGATCCGGAGGATCAGCCGACCTGGAACCTGTGGGAATACGAAATTGCCACCGACACACTGACTCGGGTGATTGAATCTGACATTATTGCTGAGGACGGTCAGGATATCGCACCGCACTATCTGGCTGATGGCCGAATCGTTTTTTCGTCAACCCGACAGCGCATCTCCAAAGCATTACTCACCGACGAAGGGAAACCCCAGTTCCCGTCCCGGGCAGAGAATGAAAACGATTTTGCCTATGTGCTGCACGTAGTGGATGCTCGCAACGGCCCCGTACAAACCAGCGACATCACCCAGATTTCTTTCAATCAGAGCCACGACCTGGACCCGACATTACTGGCGAGCGGCGAGATTCTGTTTTCCCGCTGGGATAACACCGCCAACCGCGATGGCATTCACCTGTACAAAATGTATCCGGATGGCACCAACCTGCGGCTGGTTTACGGCGCCAACAGTCATGACACCGGTACTAATGGTGAAGCTGTTGAATTTGTTGAAGTTCGAGAGACTCTCGATAACCGGATACTGGCGCTGATCAAACAATCCAATGGTAACTTTCAGGGTGGTGACGTTGTCTCGATCGAAACCAATAACTACATCGAAATCCAGCAGCCAACGGCCGTTAATAACGGGATTCTGACAGGCCCGGCGCAGGTCTCGGAGGCATTTGGTGACGTACGCACTGATGACCTGCCGTCACCTTCCGGGCGTTTCAATGGCTATTTCCCCCTCTGGGACGGCACCGACCGGGCGCTGATTACCTGGAGCCAATGTCGCCTGATGGAGAATGGCCGCATTGTTCCCTGTACTGATGACCGACTGGCAGACCCTAACGCGGTAGAAGCACCTCCGCTCTACAGCGTGTATCTCTATGACCCGGCCCAGCAAACCCAGCTGCCAATATTTATTCCACAGGAAGGTGTGTTATATCGCGACGTGGTTGCTGCACAGCCCAGGCCATTGCCGACTATCTTTTTTGACGGTGAGGGCACAGCGACTGCAGACTACGATTTCGATCCCTCACTGGAAGCCGAAGAAGTTGGCATTCTCAACATCCGTAGCGTTTACGATTTCGACGGCTCGTTTAACCCACTGGGTGCCGCTGCTGCGGATATAGCCACGCTAGCCGACCCGCAGCAAACACTGGCTGATGAACGTCCCGCACGCTTCCTGCGTATCGTCAAAGCGGTAAGCATCCCGGATGATGACCTGGTTGACCTGAATGGTGCGGATTTTGGCATCAGTACCCAGCAGCTGATGCGTGAAATCATCGGCTATGCACCCATTGAACCGGATGGCTCGGTCCGCGTAAAAGTACCGGCAAACATACCGTTCGCCATAAGCGTACTGGACAAGGATGGCAAGCGCCTTACCGACCGTCACCAGAACTGGCTGCAGCTAAGAGCGGGTGAAGTTATGAATTGCGCAGGCTGCCACGAAGCCGGCACCGGCTCATCTCACGGCCGCAGCGATGCCTTTGATAATCTTTACGCCGGCGCCCCCTTCAATGGCTATACATTTCCTAACACCGAATCTTTGATCGTTGATGCAGGCGATACCATGGCCGAAGCACTCACACGCGACACGCCAACTGCACGCGATCTCAGCGTAGACATTCACTATACCGATGTCTGGACAGACGTTGCGGCTGCAGGACGCCCCAAAGACGATCCCTTTGACTATATCTATGGCGCACTGGACCCAACCCTGACTGCACCGGTTAGTACCGACTGTCAGACCAACTGGGACAATCTCTGCCGCATTGTCATTAACTACGAAACCCACATTCATCCACTGTGGGCGCTGCCACGTGGCGTGGCGGACGCAGATACCTGCACTGGTTGTCACACTGATACCGATGCTATGTCCAATCCCATGGTGCCGGATGGCCAGCTTGATCTCACCGACGGCCAGTCCGATCTGAATGCCAATCACTTCAAGTCATACCGCGAACTGGTATCCAATGATTTTGAATTGATCATCGACATAGGCTCCGGGCTGCTTGTCGATCGCGAGGAACAGGCTACCGACGCTATGGGCAACCCGCTGTTTGAAACGGATGCCAATGGAGATCCGGTTCTTGATGGCATGGGTAATCCGATACCCATAATGGTTCGCTTTCCGGTTGCACGCTCAATGAATATCGCCGGTGCCCGCTTTAGCGACAGGTTCTTTGATATGTTTTCCGACGCCGGCGATCCTCGAAACGCTGTGACCAACCATGTCGGCTTACTCAGCACTGCAGAATTGAAACTTCTGGCCGAATGGTTGGATATTGGTGGACAGTACTACAACAACCCGTTCGACGTTCCGCCATAAACTGAAGACAAAATGGACTTAATAAACAAATTGAAAGGATGCGCAACTACAGTGGGTAAGCCGGCTCGCACAAGCCCGTTCGTCATGCTTCTGGCATTTATCTGCCTGGGCACGCTAGCGCCCGGTGCATACGCTGGCATTTTTGACCTGTTTTCCGAAGACGTTCCGTTGAACGTGGAAATCGCTGATCCTTACATCGAGATGCACACCGGAGATGGGCAGGGTTACCCTGTTTTCCACGTCGAAGAACAGGGCGCCAGTATCGAGATACTGAAGCGCAAGACCGACTGGTTCAAGGTTCGCACAATCAATGGCAAGGAAGGCTGGGTGGCGCGCGAACAACTGGAACGCACCCTGACACCGGCTGGCGAACAAATGGAAATTCGCGACGCCACGCTTAAAGAATTCGCCTTCCATCGCTGGGAAATGGGAGCCATGGGCGGCGATTTCGAAAACGCCGATGTAATGACGGCTTACGGCGGCTTTTTCCTGACACCCAAGCTGTCAGTCGAACTGTCGGCTTCCAAAATCTTTGCCGATTTTTCCGACGCTGACATGTTTGATGCCAGCGTACTGATACACCCGTTTCCAGCGTGGCGTATCTCGCCTTTCTTTACAGTTGGCACCGGCATTATCCATTCAGACCCTGACACCACACTGGTGCAGGAATCGGATCGCACAGATCAGCTCGCTCACGTCGGCGCAGGTGTGCGCATCTACCTGGCACGGCGCTTCATATTCCGCGCCCAGTACAAGAACTATGTGATTTTTCAAAGCACGGATGACAATCAGGAGATTGACGAATGGAAAGCAGGGTTTGCTGTATTTTTCTAAGGACACTGGCAGCATTATGCCTGCTGGCGATCTTCCCGATGACGCCCTCACTGGCGGCAGACCAGCCTGAACAGGTCGTCCGGCCGGAAATTGAACGCCGTGATATTAATGAAGCGGATATAGACACCGAAGACTTTGAAGCCGGTGTCTTTTACGGTCTTATGAATGTCGAGGACTTTGGCACCAACGCAGTATATGGCGCACGCCTGACCTATCACGTGACCGAATACGTCTTTGTGGAGGGCGCCTACGGCCATACAGATACTGACGAAACCAGCTTCGAGCGTCTCAGTGGTGGAGCCCAGTTGCTGGATGACAATGACCGTGAACTTGACTATTACAACCTGTCATTCGGATTCAATCTGTTTCCGGGTGAGTCGTTTGTTGCCAGCAAATGGGCGTTCACTTCCGACTTCTTTGTTATCGCCGGTGTCGGCAGCACCAGCTTTGCCGGCGAGGATGAATTTACCTGGAACTTCGGATTTGGCTACAAGGTTTTGGCGACCGACTGGCTGGCATTTCGTGTAGATGCCCGCGACCACATATTCGATATCGACCTGCTGGGCGAATCGCAAACCAACAATAACCTTGAGTTTACCGCCGGAGTGTCGATCTTTTTCTGAATTGTGACCGGTTTCCCATTATTCGGACACAACCCTGCCGACAATCCGCAGGAGATGGCGCACAGGGAAAGAGCGCCGCTATACACAACAACGGGAGAATAAACATGACACAGGTTTTGAACAAACTGAAGCAAGGGGTATACGCTCTGGGCATGGCGGCGCTACTGGCCGGCAGCCCGGCCAGCGCTGACATCAACAGCGAAGGTCCAGCTCCCGACTTCGCCCTGAAGAGCGACAATGGAGAAAATCTTCGCCTTAGCGAATTCCGTGGTGAAGTCGTAATGATTAATTTCTGGGCGTCCTGGTGTGGTCCCTGCCGTCAGGAAATGCCACTGCTTGATGAACTCTACGCCCAGTACCAGCCCATGGGTTTCACTATTCTCGGCGTCAACGTCGAGGAAGATTCCTCCAAGGCCAGGAAAATGCTGGGAGACGCTCCGGTCAACTTCCCGGTGCTGTTCGACAATGACAGTGAAGTCAGCAAACTCTACAACGTGGTCGCGATGCCCAGCACTGTACTGGTCGACCGCAATGGCAATGTGCGCTACCTGCACCAGGGCTATAAGCCCGGATATGAAGAAGCCTACCAACAGCAGGTTCGGGCGCTGATAAGGGAATAAATGTGAGATATCAGGGACGTCTTTTGCTACCACTGACTTTACTGCTGCTAAGCGGATGCAGCAGCGTAGAGCCATGGGTCAAGCCCTATGAACGGGCAAACCTGTCTGATCCTATTATGAGTTTCAGCCGCGACCCGGTAGCCGACACCTTTATGAGCCATGTTTACCTGGTCAGGGAAGGCGCCCGCGGAGCGGAAGGCGGACATGGGGGCGGTTGTGGGTGTAACTAGCCGGCTATCACTTGTTTTCGTCAGTTGCTCGCTGGTGGTATCCGCGCTACACGCGGGTGTACTGCCGGAAGATCGGGCAGATGCGCTGTATCACTCCTACAATGGCGGTGGCGTTGAAATCACTGGCCCTTCGTACCTGATTCGCAAGGGTGACAACAAGCGCTTATCGGGCACGGTCAACTATTATGTCGATAGCATAAGTAGCGCCTCGATTGACGTGGTCACCCAGGGCAGCCCGTACAACGAACAGCGCACCCAGTGGTCAGGCAGCCTCGATTACCTGCATGCCAATACCACCATGTCAGCGAACTACAGCAATAGTGACGAGAGCGATTACCAATCGGACACCTACGGATTCAGTATCAGCCAGAGCATGTTTGGTGACCTGACCACTGTCACCCTTGGCTACTCTTATGGTGACGACACCATTACAAGCACTATCGATTCGGCTTTCGAAGAGAACGCCGACCACAAGAACTATCACATTTCGATGACGCAGATACTGACAAAAAATCTTTTGCTCAGTCTGAACTATGATGGTATTACCGACAGCGGCTACCTGCAGAACCCGTACCGCAATGTGCTGGTACTCAATGATCCCAATGATCCTTCAGCGGGCGCTAATTTCAACACCCCGGAGCGTTATCCGGACACACGCACCAGTAATGCTGTATCTGCCAATTTCCTCTACCACCTGCCCTACCGTGCGGCACTCAAACTGAGTTATCGCTATTTCAATGATGACTGGGGCATCGATGGACATACGGCAAAAGTCGGCTATACCCATCCACTCTGGGACCGCTGGATTCTGGATGTCGGGTTCCGGTACTATCAGCAGACACACGCAGATTTCTATGCTGACCTGTTCGAGCGTCCTGATCAGCAGAACTTCGTGGGGCGCGATAAGGAACTCAGCGAGTTCCAGGACTACACCGTAGGCCTCGCGTTAACTTACAACCTGCTCGACAAGGGCTGGGGATATATCGACAGGGCAACACTGAATTTCAGTTATGATCACATCTGGTTCCAGTATGACGACTTCTCTGATGTCCGCGGTGGCGTCATCCCGCCTGCTGCCTCGGAATATGACTTCACAGCAGACGTCGTCCAGGTTTTCGGCTCAATCTGGTACTAGAAACACCCTGCTGCGTATCCTCATTACGGGCGCTGTCATGCTACTGGGGATGACAGCAAGCCATGCTGCATGGCTGCACGATGACGCTGACGTCATGGGTACCCGCATCACTGTAGAACTCTTCCACCCTGATGCATCTGTTGCACAACAGGGTGTTGATGCGGTCATCGCCGAAATGCACCGCATCGACAACAACATGAGTCCATGGATCGAGACCAGCGAACTGGCACGGCTGAATCGCGATGCCGCCGAAAAACCCGTGACAGTCAGCCGCGAATTCTTCGACCTCATCGAAAGATCATTGAGTTTCTCCAGGATGACAGACGGTGCATTCGACATCACCTTTGCCAGTGTCGGCTTTCTCTACGACTACCGCGAGGGGGTCCGCCCTGATGACCGGCAACGGCAACAGGCCGCCGCCTTGATCAACTACCTCAACCTGCAACTTGACGACACTGATAGAACCATACATTACAGCAAGCCCGGGGTACGCATCGATCTTGGCGGTATCGCCAAGGGACACGCCGTAGACCGCAGCATAGAGCTGCTCCAGTCGCTTGGTATAGAGCAGGCGCTGGTGACTGCCGGCGGCGACAGCCGTACGGTAGGCGAACGCTGGGGACGCCCCTGGAATATCGGCGTACGTCATCCCGATGACGCCGATAAACTGGTCGCCGTAATACCGCTGCAAGACGTGGCTGTATCAACCTCCGGTGACTATCAACGTTACTTCGATGAGGATGGCGTTCGGTATCACCATATTATTAACCCCGATTCAGGTGATTCAGCGCGTGGGCTGCGCAGCGTCACCATTATTGGCCCCGACGCCACCACCACTGATGCACTGTCGACAAGTGTGTTCGTGCTTGGTCTGAAAAAAGGCATGGATCTGGTCAATCGACTACCCGGGATTGACGCTATTCTGGTTGATGCCCACGGCCGGCTGCATTACTCCAATGAGCTGCTACCCGCCAAAAAACCGGACGACAGCGTCAAAGCCACGACAGAATCTGTCACCCACTGACGACGCCGTTGGGCTTCACAAGCACTCGGCACGTTTAATCCCGCCCACGCTGTCGCCTTTTCACCACAGAATTCCAGACATTCCCTCACTATGGCGCAGACTGATGAAGTGTGCACCGCGATTTGCGGCGTATGGCATGGAGATTGCGTAACTCATTGCAGAAAAAGCTAAAACGGACACCCGCCGGTGCCGATGTCATTTAGGCGTGACGCACTTCTCAAACAGAATGTGAAGCATGTCCCGGAAGACAATATGCCGGACGGGGATACTTTGACAGGGTTACGACGACCCGAAACGCCGCAGGAGGGCGTATGAACGTGTTATTCAGAGGCCTGTTGGCCGGACTGCTGGTCTGGCCATTGCTGTTGTCTGCTGAGCAGACAAAAGAAAGCGAAACCGGCGTCAAGGAAGAAGTTCAGACCCTGAAACAACAAGTGCTGGAACTCAACCGCGACCTGTTCCTGCTTGAAGAAGAACTCCTGTTTCCATCCAATACCCAGGTATCGGTTTTCGTTTCCATGGACGTCGGCGAATTTTTCCAGCTCGACTCGGTAGAAGTCAAAATCGATGGCAAACAGGTAGCCGACTATCTCTATACCAAACGGGAACTCGATGCCCTGATTCGCGGAGGCGTGCAGCGTATCCACATCGGCAATCTGCCCACCGGCGAACATGAGCTGGTTGCACTCTTTATTGGCAAAGGCCCCAAAGGCCGCGACTACAAACGTGGTGCCACAACGACTTTCAAAAAAGGCCTTGGCCCCAAGTATGTTGAACTCAAAATCGTCGACCAGACCAAGAACTACCAACCGGAATTTGATATCAAGGAATGGTGATGCCGCTGCGCACACTTCAGCTGCTGCTGTTGTCCGCGTGGCTAACCACCACTCCCGGACAAGCTGCGAGGGATAAACCCCAGCAGGTACAGGACCTCCACTACGGCGAGGTCCTGTTCCACTTTTATCAGGAAGATTACTTCACGGCCATCAGCCATCTCATGGTAGCCCAGCACCAGGATGTGCTTCAGCACCACCGCGACGAATCAGAGCTGCTACTGGGTGGGCTACAACTTTCCTACGGCATGCTCGATCAGGCCGAACAACAGTTTGGCGCATTGCTGAACACCGAAACCAAAACGGATGCCGAATTGCATGACCGTGTCTGGTACTACCTTACCAAAATAAATTACCAGCGCGGCAAGTACGAAAAAGCCCACAAGACCCTGGTCGAAATCAATGACCCGGGTGACAAGCGCATCCGCGCGGAGCTTGCTGTCCTTGATGCCAATATCAATATGGCACTCGGCAACAATGAAGCCGCTGCCGAAGCACTGAAAGAGGCCCGCGCACCGGAAGGTTGGGAAGAGTATCTGCTCATCAATCGCGGCATAGCAGAACTACGCGCCGGCAATATTGAGCAGGGCAGAAAAACGCTGGACAAGCTTGGCAAAGACAGGGCCGCCAATGAGGAGCTGCGTGCCTTGCGCGATCGCGCCAACCTCGGGCTGGGTTATGAACTGCTGCGAGCCGGTGATGCCGAACAGGCACGCAAATACCTCAACCGTGTGCGTCTACAGGGCCCGTTCATGCAATCCGCCCTCCTCGGTGCCGGCTGGTCAGACGTCGAACGCGGTGACTACCAACAGGCATTAACACCCTGGCTACATTTATTAAAAACGTCCAGCCATCAACCTGCAACCCATGAAGCACGCCTTGCAGTACCTTATGCGTTTGGACAACTGGGCGATCAGGCACGTTCGGTTTACTACTACGAACAAGCGATCGACTACTTCGAAAAAGAACAACAACTCCTCGAATCCGCCATTCAGACGACCGAAAACGGCACCATGCTGTCTCTGTTAAGTCAGGCTGAAACCGGAACTTCCGGCGGCTGGTTACAACAGAACCCGACACTGAAAGGCGTACCGTCCGGACATTACCTGGTAGACGTGCTGTCCGGCCACAACTTCCAGGAGTCGCTCAAAGACTATCGCGACCTGGGTTACCTGACCGAGTTGTTGAACGACTGGCTGGACAATATAGACATCTACTATGACATGGTCGACACACGGCGCCAGGCTTACGAAGTACGCGCACCGGCGGTGCGAAAACGGCTCGAAAACCAGGAAGCCATTGCCCTGCAGGAACGTTGGCAATATTACCGCGACCTGGTCACTACCGAGCGGAGTGAAGGCAATCCATTAAATCTTGCGACTGGCAAGGAAAAGCAGCAGTGGAAAACACTGAAGGCGGCCGGAGAAAAGCTTGCCGCGCTACCGGATGAACCCCGTTATCGGCTCATGAAAGCCAAGGCACAGTGGCTGCAGGGTGTGCTTTACTGGCAGATACAAGCCGACTACAAGTCCCGGCTTTGGGAAATAGAAAAACAACTGGCCGAACTTCAGACGCCGGTTGAAGAATCCGTACGCATGCATCAGCAGGTTGAAACTGCACTGGGCAGCATTCAGGATGGTTTCACAGGGTACGATGAACGGATAGAGGCCCTCCGGTCACGCATACTCGGTTTGCTACCGGCGATTGACGCAGCCCGCGGCAACGCCAGTGGCCACCTGCAGCAACTGGCCCTCGATGAACTCGAAGTGCGTAAACAACGCCTTATCAGCTATCGCAACCAGGCGCGCTATGCGCTGGCACGCAGCTACGACCAGCTTGCCACCGGCGGAGATGATCAGCCATGACGCGTCATAGACAGCATATACTGTCGCTCGCTGTGGCGGTCGCGCTGGCTGGCTGTTCAGTTCTACCCGACCGCTTCACAGATAATGATGCACAGCCAACAATAGCTTATCTGCAACAGGAAGAGCTGCCCGTTATTCCACCCAGCGATCCGGACAAGAACAGAGCTTCCGCAATGCAGCACTACGAAGCGTTTCTGGAAGAATCACCCGATAACACCTTTATTCCCGAGGCCATGCGCCGGCTCGCCGATCTTCACCTGGAAACCGAACAGGATGCCTTGATGGAAGGCACCCTGAAACCCGGTGAATCAAGAGCAGCACAGCTGTATGCCGAGCTCCTGGAACGTTTCCCCGACCACGATCGCAACGACAGCGCGCTCTACCAGCTGGCCCGGGCTAACGAGCAGACCGGTGAAATTGAACCCTCCATGGATGCGTTGACCAGCTACTCCGGCAAGTACAAAGAGGGCAATAAATACGACGAGGTCCAGTTCCGCCGGGGTGAATACCTGTTCGTGCGGCGCGACTACAGCAAGGCTGAAACTGCCTACCAGGCAGTGCTTGACCATGGTGAGGAATCCGATTTCCATCAACAGGCCCTGTATAAAATTGGCTGGACCCGCTTCAAGCAGAACAATTACGAAGATGCACTGCACGCATACATGCAGTTACTCGATGAAACCATTGGCGGTCATGGCAGCGCCAGTCTGCCTGAATCACTCAGCCGCACTGACAGGGAGCGCATCAACGATACACTGCGCGCCGTCAGCCTGAGCTTCTCTTACCTTGGCAGCAATACCGAGATCCGCGACTACTATGCGACTCGTGGCACGCGCGCCTATGAACCGCTGATTTACGCCAAACTGGCCGCCCTGCACCTGACCAAAGAGCGCTACACA